>Ga0310122_10001739_pt1 | contig 13931 bp, 13 predicted proteins | sample CB6_Bottom_1051__FD_203503 | JGI IMG/M metagenome (GOLD analysis project Ga0310122, IMG submission 203503) | Marine microbial communities from Western Arctic Ocean, Canada - CB6_Bottom_1051 | ecosystem: Environmental > Aquatic > Marine > Oceanic | place: Canada: Western Arctic Ocean | collected...
TTGGCGACGAGGTCGGCCATCTCCCCTTCCCCTCGCATGCGGGTACCGAAGTGGCTGTCGTCCAGGCGGTCGTTGCGCACGCTCTTCAGTCGATTGATGATCTTGCCGGCGCGGTCGGGGAGCTGTCGCTGCAGCCAGTCGATGAAGAGGGGGCGCACGGCGCCGGGGAGCCGCACCATCAGGTAGTTGGCCGAATCCGCGCCCCGCTCGGCGGCGGCTTCGAGGATGGCCGGAACCTCCTCGTCGTTGAGCCCGGGTATCAGTGGAGCCACGTTGACACCGACGGGCACGCCATTGCGAGCCAGGCACTCGATGGCCTTGAGGCGCTGATCGGGTCGGGAGGTGCGAGGTTCCATGGCGGCGGTGAGCTCGCGGCGCAGGCTGGTGATGGAGAGCGTGACGTGGACCAGGTGCAGGGACGCCAACTCTGTGAGCAGGTCGATATCGCGGGTGACGAGGTGGTTCTTGGTAATGATGGTGACCGGGTTGCGGAATTGAAGGAAGACCTCGAGGCAGCGGCGGGTGATCTTCAACCGGCGCTCCACGGGTTGGTAACAGTCGGTGTTGCCAGACATGGCGACTACTTGAGGGTGCCACGATTTCTTGCGGAAGGCGTGGGCGAGCAACTCCGGGGCATCCTCTTTTACGAGAATGCGGGTTTCGAAGTCGAGGCCGGCGGAGAATCCGAGGTACTCGTGGGAGGGACGGGCATAGCAGTAGATGCAGCCGTGCTCGCAACCTCGATAGGGATTGATGCTGAAACGGAAACCCACGTCAGGACTGTTGTTTTCCGCCAGGATCGTGCGCGAGCTGTCGATGAAGAACTGAGTCGGCGTGGGACGATGAGAGTCTTCGGTGTCGGGTTCCACAGGATCGGGCTCGAGGTGGAGAGGCTCGAATCGGTTGGGCGTATTGAGACCGGAGGCTCTGCCGCGGGGGGGAGGTGGTTTTGGTGGTGGAGGTTCAGGGGCGTCTGTGGGTGGGTCCTGTTCGGCCATGGGTCAAACCGCCTTGGGAAGGGCTTGGGGAGATGGGGGAGGGGAGACTTCATCGACCTCGTCGAGTTCGGGTCTGCCTGTCCCGGTGCCTTGGGGTTCGGATACCAGGCGTGTCTGTCCGCCGCTGGCGGAGGCGAATCCGGTGTAGCCACCAAAGATACCCTCGAGAGGCCAGGCCTCTCTGAGCAGGAGAGCGCGCCAGGTACCCGTGGCCTGCAGCTCTCCTCTGACGATCAAGGTGGGGAGGACGAGCACGTCGTAGAGGCGTTCAAGCAGCTTCGGATGCACGATGCACTGGACGAATCCGGTCTCGTCCTCAATGGAGAGAAACATGAATCCCTTGGCCGTTGGGGGTTTCTGGCGCACGATGACGAGGCCGGCCAGAGTGACCACGGGTCCCGATTGTCCATCCAGTGCCGGAACCAGGCGGCTGACGGACTCGATGGGCTGGACCTGCAGGTCGTTGAGTGAGCGCCGCGCCAGGGTGATGGGATGGACGCGCGCGGCAGACTGGGTCTGGTAATCCCAGGAAAGCCGCTCGGCCGAGGTGAGGGACGGCAGCTCGGGGATGTCCTCCTCGGTCAGGAGAGGCATCTCCAAAAAACTTCGGTCGGCTGGTTGCTCAGGGTCGAGCCGGCGGGAGATGACCCCCACTTCCCAGAGGGCTCGTCGGCTGGAGCCGGCGACACGGTCGAGGCTACCCGACCTGGCCAGGGCGTCGAGGACATCCCTGGAAAGAAAGACCCGACTCGCCAGGTCCTCAACGCTGAGAAAGGGACCACCCAGGCGACACCAGACGATCTTCATGGCCACCTCTTCGGAGATACCTTTAACGGCTGTAAGTGGCTTTCTGATGGCCAGCCCCCCGTCGTCGAGTCTGGTGAGGTCGAAGCGGATACCGGACTCGTTGATGGTGGGGTAGAGGATGGAAATACCGAAGCGTCTGGTCTCCTCTTCGAGGGTCATCTGGTTGTACATACCGGGCCGGTGCTGCATGAAGGCGGCCATGAAGGCGGCGGGGTGACGGCACTTCATCCAGGCGGAGTGGTAGACGGTTTTGGCGAAGGCGGCGGCGTGAGATCGGCAGAAGCCGTAACCGACGAACTTGGAGACCTTGTCGAAGACGCCGTTGGCGATGTTGCGGGGAACGCCGCGATCAACGGCCCCCGCAACAAAGCGCTCCCGCATGGACTCCATTTTTTTCGGGTCGTGGAACTTGGACATCAGGGCGCGAAAGTCGTCGGCTTCCTGCAGCGACATGCCGGCGAAGCGGTGGGCGATTTCCAGGACCTGTTCCTGAAAGAGGATGACCCCGTAGGTGTCCCTCAGCAGCGGCTCCAGGTCAGGGTGGGGGTAGCTGACGGGCTCCTCGCCGCGTCGTCGTCGCACGAAGGGATGGACCATCCCTCCCTGAAGAGGGCCTGGACGAAAGAGGGCGATCTCGGCGATGAGATCGTCAAAAGTCTCGGGGCGATTCTTGGCGATGAGGTGCATCTGCCCCATGGACTCGATCTGAAAAAGGGCGAGCGTTTTCCCCGAGCAGATGAACTCGTAGATGTTCTCGTCGTCCAGCGGCAGGCTGTCCAGGTCGATGCTCTCACCGTGGTGGCGCTCCACCAGCTCTACTGCTTCGCTCAGGCAGGCGAGCATGCGAAGACCGAGGACATCGAGCTTGACCAGACCTAGGGCTTCGATGTCGTCCTTGTCGAACTGCACCATCTTGACGCCATTGGCGGAGACCTGAATTGGGCTGAAGTGGGACAGATCGACGCGCGACAGCACCATCCCTCCCACGTGAAGCCCCATGTGCCGTGGGCATTCGCCCAGGATTTCCACCATCGTCAACAGGAGCTCGAGGAGATTGGTTTCACCCAGAACCTGGGATATCTGTCGGCGGTACTCCCTCACCTCGGCAGCGTCCCCGGAGGGTACCTTCTCCGTCATTTCGTTTACCAGCGGGATAGGGTAACCCAGCGCCTTGGCCACATCTCTCAAAGCCAGGCGAAGCCGATAGGTGACCACTGTCCCGGTCATTGCAGTCTGTTCGATGCCGAAGCGGTTCTCAATCCAGTCGATGATCTCGTCGCGGCGGTCGGCGTCGAAATCAACGTCGATGTCGGGCGTGCCTTTGCGGCCCCCGTGAAGGAAGCGCTCGAAGAGGAGATTGTGCCGGATGGGGTCCACGGCAGTGATGCCCAGCAGATAGGAGATAATGCTGTTGGCGGCCGATCCCCGTCCGGCGCAGCGGATACCGCGGCGTTTGGCCTGGGACACGACCTCGTGGACGACGAGGAAGAATTCCTCCAGCTCCAGGTTGCCGATGACTTCCAGCTCCTTCTCCATCTGGGCAACAGCGGCCGACCGTTCGGGGGGAGGGTAGCGCTTGGGGAGGGACTCGGTGCATAACCTGCGCAGGCAGTGCAGCGCGGTCTCCCCTGCGGGCAGATTGGCGGTGGGAGGGGTGATGTAATCCGGTATCAGGTGGACTTGGCATTGCCGGGCGACGAGGGCGGTATTGTCGAAGGCTTCCCGGTAGGGGATGAGGCGGCGCAGCTGGGCTTCCGTCTTGAGATAGGCCTCCGCGTTCCTGGGACGCTGGGGATGCGGATCGGCCACGGTGATTCCCAGGCGAATGCAGTTCAGCAGATCGTAGCGCCGATAGTCGTCGGGGGTGGCGAAGCGGACATCGTTGGTGGCCACTACGGGTAGTGCCACCGCCTTGGCGAGCCGGTAGAGACGGTGAACGACAGCGCCGTCATCGGGCTGAAGGCCGTGACAGAGCTCTACATAGAGACGGCTCCCGAAGATCCGGCTCAGCGCTTCCAGCCAGGTCGCCGCCGGGCTGAAGGCACCCTTCGACGCCAGCTGCCACAGCCGACTCTCTCGGCCTCCGGTAAGGCAGATCAGGTGTTCCCGGTGTTGGCGCAGGCTGTCGAGACCGGCGATCGGGGCTTCCCGGTTCTGGAGATGGGACGCGGTAAGCAGTCGACAGAGATTCCGGTAGCCTTCCTGCGAGCGGGCGAGGAGGATGAGGACACCTTCATTTGTGATGATCTCCGCACCGATTACCGCGTGTATGCCGGCGGTGCGGCAGGCTTTTTGGAAGCGGACGGTGCCGTACACGCCGTTGAGGTCGGCGAGGGCAAGGGCGTTCATGCCCAGTTCCGCGGCGCGTTTGGCCAGGGTGCGTGGGGAGGAGCCGCCGGCTAGGAAGGAGAACCAGCTGCGGGTGTGGAGGTGTACAAAGTCTAGGGTCATGGTAATTGACGGGTCTCGGGGGGCTGGCTCCCTCTTCGCTTTTCATCATAGCGCCGTCCTGGCGCTATGATGAGCCAATGGAGGCCTGCTTCGCTGTCCTGCTGCGCAGGCCTCCATGGGCCGCTTCGAGGGAGCCTCCCCCCCGAGCTCATCAATTCCATTCGGTTCATAGCGAAAAGCATCCTTTCCACCCGTATCAATCCAGTATTCTCGCTAGTTTCCAGTCTTTTCCTACGCGGTAGATCTCCATGGTTGCAGGTGACTCCTTTGCTCTGCTCTGCTCGGTGAAGGGTTCGGTTTCCACTAGCAGGTAGACGCGTTTTTCTTCCTTTTCCCACCAGCGGTTCTGCAGGATCCAGTAGTCGAGGAGGCGTCTTATCTGGTAGGTTTTGCATCGCCACCTTAGGATGGATGGGGGGCCGGTGTCGGGTTCTACTTCTATGGGTTCGTAGTAGGCTTTCACGGGTCGAGTATTTCTTAGCGCGAGATGGGTTCAAAGCGGTACTCCTCCTCGGGAAAGAAGGGGGTCGGGTGGGTCAATACCGGGCGCTGGAGTTTGCCGGGGAAGCGGGTTCTGGCGGCGTCGATCAGGGTTTCGACTCCTGGTTTTTCGGCGAATAGCATGGTCTGTACCGGGGTGGGGAGGGTGAGTCCGCTGAGGGTGATGGTCAGGTTTTCTACGCCGCGGCCACAGGGGACCGAGCTGGAGTGGGAGGTGTTTTGGGACAGAGCCTGGTGCAACAGTGTGTGGGCGGTGTTGTAGAGCAGAGGCAGCTGGCTGGTTGGATTCTTGAGTACGCGGCTGGATACTCGGGTGCGGTCGTGGTTTCGTCCTCTGAGTCGTACCTCCATGTGCCGGGCACTGCGCCCCTGTAGATGGGAAAGGAGCTGTTCGAGGAGGTGCTGGAGAACGGGGAGCAGGTCTCCCGGCTCGAAGACCGGCCACTCGAAGTCGTACTCCGCCTCAATGACCTGAGGTTCGTAATTCGGTATGGGAGGTTCGGTGTTTTTGGGGTGGAGGAAAATGTATAGTGACTCCCCCTCGGGTCCGAACTGGGCGGTGAGCTGGCGCCGGGTGAGAAAGAGGGTATGGGCGATGGCTTTGAGACCGAAGAGCTCGAGTCGTTCTGACAGGTCGCGGCTGAATCCAACCTCCGTCAGCAGGGAGACGGGCGCCTGCCGGAGAAAGGGTTCGATCATGCCGGAGGGTATACTTGTCAGGCGTCCTGGATCGGAGTGAACGGCGGCGAGCATCGCCCAACAGCGACGGGAGCCAACGCCGATCTGAGCGGGCAGTTCGTCAGCGACCTGTCCAAGCTGTTCCAGGTCGGGTCCCTGCAGCAGTATCCAGGCAGCGTTGGAGGAGGGTGAGGCAGTGCTGCGAATGTGCTCGCCCAAAGGAAGTATCTGAGGGGTCAAGGTGTATAGCCGGGCGAGCAGGCTGTCGAGGATGGCGCCTTCGATGGCGATGTCGCGCAGGAGGAATTCAGCTTCCGGCACCAGAGATCGGGCTCGTTCCACGGAGTCTCCCACAGCCAGCCCCCGACGGCGCAGGAAGGGGGTGCAGGAGTAGACGCGACGGGCGGCGCAAACTACCAGGCCATTACCTGTAGAGCCATTACCTGTAGATGGGGCGCCATGGGCAGATGGGGGGGATGAATCACCGTCGCCGGGGGAGGCGAAGCGACGGGACATGGCCCAGGCGGCAAAGTCGGGGATGCGGAGGCAGGTGACGGGCATGGATGATTACCGCTTTAGCGACCGGGGTATTTTATGGACAGAGAGGCAACGAGCACTCCCTGGATTCTGACCATCTCACAGGAGTAGGTCCGGGGTTGGTAACGGGGGTTGGCCGGCTGCAAGGTGATGGTGCCATCGGCCTCGGTGACGACGCGTTTGAGGGTGCTGCCCTGGCCCTCCACCCAGACGGCGCAGATGTCACCGCTGTTGGGCGTTGAGCCCGATCGCAGGATGACGAGGTCTCCTGGCTGAAGGCCGGCGTCGATCATGGAGTCTCCCTCCACGGTGAGGAAGTAGTCGCCGGGCTTCAGTTCGGGGATCAGATCCTCAATGGTGCGGATCCCCTTGTCGGCGTTGGTCATCACCTCTTCGAGGGGACCAGCGGGGACGCTGCCAAGGAGGGGGTAGGAGATCTGGAGCAGGTTTCTGGCCAGGTCGGTGAGGCGTACCGCCAGGGGGGTCTTGCGTCCCGAGCGCCTGATTTCGAGGTAGCCCTTCTGAGCGAGCAGCCTCAGGTGCTGATAGCTCGAAGAGGCGTCGCTAAAACCGAAGTGGCGGGCGATCTCTGGGCCGGTGGGGGTGCGGCCCATACGCTCCTGGAAAGACCAGAGGAATTCTAGTACAGACCGCTGGCGCTCGGTTGGAGTGGGGGGAGGAACGGAGCCAGACGATGCTGGCCCAGACGATGGTAATTTTCTCGGGTTTGGTGGCGCCATAGTGATACCCCTTTATATAAGGGTATCATGATATCGGAGCGAGAAAACCCTGTCAAGCGAAATTAGCAGGTGCGACACCACCTTTCCCATCGTCTACGCCGTTACAATTGTTCCTATTTGTCACACGGTGCTACAATTAGGAACAGCGGCGGATCCTTGGTCCGATTTTGCGGGCCTGGTCGAGACCACAATACATCTAATAACTCTCTGTGTCTACGTGGCTTACGACATTCCAGGCGAAATTCGGAACAGGCCGGTACGACGGTTGCCTAATGTATGTCGCAGGCCTGCCGCAATTTACATATGGCGACCCTTCGCGGCGACTGGCTCCATTCGGACAGGTCAGGGAGAGTCCACCATGGTAGATGAGAATCGTAGAGTTGCGGGGATGAACTGATACGAGGTCTGCCGCCGGCTCCAACAGCGGGCAAGACCCGAGAAATCCACGTCATCTTCGGTACCGGCGAAGATCGGCGGAGCACCGCGGCAGGGACGACCGTGACGGGAGTGCCGGATCTGTCCAGGGGGTGGGCGGTTGTTGATCGCAGACTGCTCTTATGCGGACCAATAGTCTTACGTTTACGCCGGGATGATCGGCAAAAAGGAGGACCGCATGAGCCGTACTTTCCGCGTCTTGATACCGCGACGCCGGTGGCTGATCATCGGGGTATGCCTGTCCGTTGCGGCCATTTCGTCGTCATCGGCACCTATCTCTCCGTGGGCAAACGAGTGCGTGAGGTCGTTCACCGCATCACCTTCGAGCCTCCTCCTCCCCCGAGCGTATTCTGGAAACCGCCGCGGACGACGACGCGGGTGCTGGAATTTCGCAAGACACCTATCCCCAAGGGGAGCCACATACGCCGGTGGACGGACGTGGATAGGACGCGGGTACATATGGTGCGGCGGCTGGTATTCAGTTCAGGAGATTCACCATGACCCCTTCAGATTCGACCACCACACCCGTACGTCCCTGCGTGCTCCTCGTCGACGACATCCCGGCCAATATCGGCGTGGTGGTCGACATGCTGTCCTGCGAGAGCATCGAAGTGCTGATCGCCACCGGCGGCGAGGAGGCCCTGGAACTCATCGCCAACCACCCGCCCGATCTGGTGCTGCTGGACGTGCGGATGCCAGGGCATCGACGGCTTTGAAACCTACCGACGGCTGCGGGCGATGGAAGGACGGGAAGACCTGCCGGTGGTCTTCGTGACGGCGGAGGGTGATGTGGAGATGGTGTCGAAGGGCGCGGCGATGGGCGGGATCGACTACGTCACCAAGCCGATCCAACAGGATATGTTGCGGGCGCTGGTCAAAAGCCGCTTGTCGCACCTTTAGGCTTGGTTTGATGGTTGATTGAATAGCGCATCCTGATTATGTTCAGACTAGTCTCAGACCAGATTAAATCAAGGGAAAGGAAAGAGGTCTCATGGAAACTATCGGCGCCTACGAAGCCAAGACCCATCTGCCTGCGCTGCTTAAACGAGTAGCCAAGGGGGAACAGATCATCATTTCCCGGCACGGCCATCCCATTGCCCAACTCTCGCCTGCAGATCGCCAAGCTACCGATCCGATACAGGCTATCGAGGCGCTCAAGCAGTTTCGTCGCGGCCGGACTTTGGGAATAAAGCTATGCGAGCTGATCGAGGACGGCCGCCACTAGTGCAATTTGTGCTCGACTGTTCGGTCGCCATGGCATGGTGCTTCGAAGATCAGGCGATGCCTTATACCGACGGCATGCTGGAGACGCTGGCCGCCGACCAGGCGCTGGTGCCGTCGATCTGGCCGCTGGAAGTGGCGAATGTGCTGCTTTCCGCCGAGCGGAACGGCCGCATGAAACAGGCCGATAGCGCTCGCTTTCTGGCGTTGCTGCAGAGCTTGCCCATCGCCATAGAGCGGGATAGCCCCCAGCACGTCTGGAACGAGGTGATACATCTGGGCCGGGAGTACAACCTGTCCTCATACGATGCGTCATATCTGGAGTTGGCGATGCGCTCGGGTTCGGCTTTGGCTACGCTGGATCGTAAATTGAAGAAAGCCGCTGAAAAGGCTGGTGTAGAGTTGATGGCGGTTGAGTAGAACGCCGAAGCGCGAGTAGCGAATGACGCCCTCGCAGTTGGTAATCGCCTTTTCCTGCGCGTTGGCCGTGTTGGTGGCAATACCCTCGTGGGGACAAGGCAGGGTGTGTGTCCCAAACGACACTGGTCATCCTCCACACCGGCAACCTGGAGGTCCGCCTCCTCCCCTGACCCGTAAGGACGACGCCGCCGTCGGCGGCACGGCGCGCACCGTCCGCCTGCTGCGCGACGCCGACCAGGACGCGCTGGTCCTCGACGCCGGCGATGCTAGTTGATCTCCGCTGCAAACACCTGTACTGAAATGGCACGGATTGTATTTTTTTGATACAAGACTTGTGCTGTTTCAATTCAATAACCGCTCTCGGAATAGTGCCGACATCTGAGCGTGTTATGTTGTATCTGATTGTTAAATAAATAGGCTCCTCCGAGGAATCTGTGGGTGAGAGACAGCGGTTGGCGACGGACATAGAGGAGGTCTAGGATAGCGCAGGCGCATCGGATAGTCTCTCCAAAACGTTTGATGCCGAGTAAATCGGCATATTGCTCAATTCCTCAAGCGAGTACGTCAGGAGTGAATCTAATCCGTAGTCTTGTGCCATTGCGGCGCTGGGAGGAAGAAGAAAGCTGTCAGAAGAAAAAATCCATTCTTCATACGAATCCCTCCCGTGGTTTCTCTTCCCTCATCATCCAGCTGGGCGTCGGTCAAGGTGTCAGCGTTGCGAGAGAATGCGTTTGATCATGGCCACCACGTCGCCGAATCCCTTGACGGCGACGACGGCCACGGTGCCGTAGAACAACAGACTGGCCACGATGAAGACAACCTGCCAGACATCTTTCCAGATTCCTCCGTCCACGATGGTCACCTCATTTCATGTCGCTGAAGTCGAGTGCGCGCGGCGGGTGTGACTTCTGGGTGAGCAGCGAGCCGACGATCATGCCCAGGCCACCGAGAATTAGACTGGTCAGGGCGGACAGATTGGAGTTCTCGACCAGCGGTTCGAGCCACCCGGGCACGGACTCGGGGAACATGTTCATAACCAGGAAGTTGATCGGGGCCGCCGCTCCGAGGATGAGGGCGCAGTAGGCTCCCACACTGTTCGCCCCCTTCCAGTAGAGGCCCAGGGCCACCGTGCCAACGGCGCCGGCAAAGTAGATTGTGCCGGTGATGTACATGAATTTGAAAGCGGTCTCCGGCAGGTTGTCGATGTAGTATACCCCTACCACCCCCAGAATCCCGGCGAGGGCCACCACAAGACATCGGGTCCACAGGATCTCCTCACGGCTGGTGAGACCTCCCCAGGTGTCGTCGTCGCCGCGTTCCTGTGAGGCACCGGCTCGTATGGCCTTGATGGGAGAGATGATATCCCGCACGATGACGCCGCTCCAGGCCAGCAGGTAGCTGTCGTGGGTGGACATGAAGGCGGCGAACATGCCCGCCAACAGCAGCCCGGCGACGCCGATGGGGAGGATCTGACCCATCATCTCAGGCATGGCGGTCTGCCCGTCGAATTTGTAGCTGCCGGTGTAGGAAGGCAGTCGGGTGTAGGCGAAGGCAGCGACTCCCCAGAACATGGGGATCACCGCCCGTCCCACGGAGGTAAGACCCTGGATCCAAAAGATGCGTCGGGCGACTTGGGCGTCCTCCGTGCTCAGGGGGCGGCTCACCTCGGGTTGCCAGACGATGCCGATGAAGGAGACGCAGACGAAGTAGAAGACGAATATCCAGCCGTAGTCGATGTTGGCGATAGGGTCGAAAGCGCTGGCCCCCTTATGCGTCTCTATGGAAGCGACGATGTTTGACCAGCCGAGGTCGGGGTGAACGAGAATGAAATAGGTGCCGAAGAGGAAACCGATGGTCAACAGGATGAACTGCGCGAAGTCGGTGAGCACTACCGACACCATGCCGCCCATGAGGGTGTAGACGACGACGACGGCGAGCATGGCGATCATGACGGGTTTGACATACACCATATCCAGCCCGGTAAAACCGACGACGAACTTGCTTCCCAGAATGGGGAAGAGGCTCATGTTCAAGGTGCCGGCGAGGGCGAGAATGCAGCCGCCAAGGAGGCGCACGCCGCGGGTGTATTTGATCTCGTAGAACTCGGGCACGGTCATCACCTTCAGGTGGCGCAGGCGGCTGACGATAAAACCGGTCTTGCCGATGGCGATGTGAACGACGGTGGCGATGACGCCGATGATAAAGGGGGCGAAGCCGTTCTTGAAGCCCTCCTCGGCGAAATACATCACCGTTACCAGACCCAACCCGGTGGAGACCATGGTGGCCACAGCCATGTGCGTCTTGAGGGTGCGGCCGGCGACGAGAAAGTCGGACACCCCCTTGATGGCGCTGCGGGCGATGGTACCGGCGGCGATGGTGCCACCGACATACAGCAGCACGATGGCCAGATCGATCCAACTCAATTGCATAACAATCCCTCTGCAGAGGTCCGTTTCACACGTTGGCGGGTAAACTAGGAGTAAAGGCGCGCCAGGCAAAGCGCGCGGACTAATATAACATTTTCCCTCAACCGATCCAGAGGCGTCGGACTCGGGCGGTTGACGGGTGCATCTCCATCTTTTATAATGACTTCGCTTCATCGTGCTGATTCCCGGACCCGGTTTTGGGAATCCGTCGTCCCAGTGCACCTGGGCACATCACGTGGCCATGGGGTTCGAACAATATCCCCCGGGTCTGTCCTTCTCACAGAGCAATACTATGCCGGCCACAATGACAGGTATGACAGCCGACCAGCTGTCGCAGTTCGAAACAGAGGGCTATACGATGGTTCCCGATGTCTTTGACGCATCGGACCTACAGGGGATCAGGGAGGAGATCACTCAGCTCATCCACGAGGGGGCGGTGAAGCTGAAGGCGGAGGGCAAAGTCAGCAGCCTGTACGAGGAGGAACCTTTCGAGCGCCGCCTCACCCGTCTCTACGCCGACTGCGGGTCGGAGATAACGGCGCCGATCGTGGGCCTGGGTGGCGGGGGACACAGCGGCCCCGCTCTGTTCGGGTTGGTCACCCATCCCAGTCTGCTCGCCCGGGTGGAGTCTCTGATCGGCCCCGAGATCGTCGGCTCCTCCGTCTACCGCATCCGCCCGAAGATTCCTGGTCAGGAGCGGGGGGTGGTTCCATGGCACCAGGATTCGGGGTACTTCAGCCCCCACTGCGATCAGGACCTGATCGTCACCTGCTGGATACCGCTGGTGGATACGCGGCCGGACAACGGGTGCCTTCGCGTGCTGCCCCGGTCTCACCGACAGGGGGTGTCTCGCCACCATACCAACGGCCCGGGCGGGTTCCTCGTCATTCTGGAAGAAGATCTGCCAGAGGCCGAGCCCGTCACCGTCCCCGTGCCGCTGGGCGGCGTCCTGTTCATGACCAACTGTACTCCCCACCGATCGACACCACACGAGGTGGACGAGGTGCGCTGGGCGATCGACGTGCGCTACCAGTCGGCGGACACGCCGAACAATCTCGGCGAGCTGCCCGAAGATTTCGATCTGGAGCGGCCCGACCGTGAGATCGCCTGCTACCCGCCCGAAGCCGACTTCGTGGTGCAGAGCCGGTTGAAACCCGATTCGGTGGTCACCGAGTGGGCGGAGTTCAACACCCTTCGCCAACAGTACGAGGGAAATGCCCGCCCGCCCGGGCCCAAGCGCGGCTGGGTTCCGGTGCAATGACCCGATTTCAACAAAGGAGGATCCCAAGCGGGAAATGATGAGCCGAACATACATGTGGGTAATCTCAGGCGCCCTTCTTCTCCTGTGGTCCGGCTGCTCGGGAGACGGCAGCAGTCTCGGGCCGGATGGTAGGCCGGCCGATGAAGCCAGCGATGATCCCCAGCCGACCGAGACGGTCACCCTGACGCAGCTGAGCGCCGAGATTTTTACGCCCCGTTGCGCCACCAGCGGCTGCCACACGGGCGGATTTCCAGCGGCAAACCAGTCACTGGAGGCCGATAAGATAGCCTCCCAGATTATCGGCGTAGCCAGCAGTGGCAATCCGAATGAGATTCGGATTGTACCGGGTGACCCGGACAACTCCTACCTGCTGAAGAAGCTCCGGGGAATCAGCGGCATCGTCGGCTCGCAGATGCCCCTGACCGGCCAGCGTCTCACCGACGATGAGATTGCCAAGATCGTGCAGTGGGTGCAGGATGGAGCGAAGGCGAATTAGTCGCCAGCGACATTAGTCGCCAACGACGTCGGAAGTTTAACGGAAACAAAGGGGCGGCCCAGCTTACGGGCCGCCCTTTTTTTTCTGCGGCCCACACGGAGTAGACATCATCAAACAGATTGCAGGATACGAGATCGTTCAGAACAAGATACAGATCGATTAGAGGGACTTCGCGCGATCATGATTCTGTTGCTCGTCATTGCGGTGCTGTTTCTGGCCTACGCCAACGGCGCCAACGACATATTCAAGGGAGTGGCCACGCTGTATGGCAGTGGAACGGCTTCCTATCGCCGGGCCCTGGCCGTGGCCGTGGTGACCACTCTCCTGGGCTCGTTGGCCGCCGCGGTCACGGCTGACCAGCTGTTGATCGCATTCAGCGGCAAGGGACTGGTGCCAGACTCCCTGGTGGCGAGTCCGTCCTTCGCGCTGTCAGTCGGCGTCGGGGCGGCCGGCACCGTCGCCCTGGCAACGCTGCTGGGTTTTCCCATCTCTACCACACACGCGCTCGTGGGAGCACTCGCGGGGGCAGGGCTGGTGGCCGGCGGTGTCGATCTGATGCGGCTCGGATCCACCTTCTTCCTCCCCTTGCTGGTGAGCCCCGTCCTGGCGCTTGTTCTAACCTCCGGCCTCTACCCCATGTTGCGGCGAATGCGAGTGCGGCTCGGTCTGAGCGAGACCACCTGTGTGTGTGTTGGACAGCGCGAGCCGGCGATCGCCGTCGAAGGCGTAAAAGCCCTGTCGGTAGCGAGCACGCCCTTTGTCGAAGTCGGATCGTCGGAGGTCTGCCGCACTCCGGATGGAGGCCGCCTGGCGGGATTCAGCCTGGCGCAGTCACTTGACGTGGCTCATTACACCAGCGCCGCGCTCGTGGGTTTTGCGCGCGGATTGAACGACACGCCGAAGATAGCCGCGCTGCTGCTCATGGCGTCGGCCGCGGCGGTGGACCGAACCCAGGCCGTG
>Ga0310122_10001740_pt1 | contig 13914 bp, 13 predicted proteins | sample CB6_Bottom_1051__FD_203503 | JGI IMG/M metagenome (GOLD analysis project Ga0310122, IMG submission 203503) | Marine microbial communities from Western Arctic Ocean, Canada - CB6_Bottom_1051 | ecosystem: Environmental > Aquatic > Marine > Oceanic | place: Canada: Western Arctic Ocean | collected...
TCGAGGAATTCAGCCACATTGTCGAAGAGTTGGACAGCGGTGATCTCGATCTCGTTTTCTGGACAGCCAGCAACTGGGGAGCCTGGATCAAAACCAATCTCTCCTCCATGGTCGCGGTGGCCGACCTGCCGCGCGTCATTCTGCTGATGCAGTGGGTGATCGACGAAGACGAGAGTTACCAGGACGGCGCCCCCCATATATTCATGGGTATCTATCACGCCGCTCTTCCTCCGGCTCTTGGAGGCCAACCGGACAAGGCGCTGTTCCACTTTCAGCGGGCCATCGCTCTCAGCGGGGAGAAATCACTGATGGTATTTGTGCAGATGGCCAACTTCTACGCTCGGCGCGTTTTCGACCGAGAGCTCTACGTCAGCCTGCTGAATCGCGCCCTCGAATCGCCGCTGGACGGAAACCCCGATCTCACCCTGCAGAATACGATTGCCAAGCGCATGGCCCGACGCCTCCTGGAGCGCGTTGATGAATTCTTCTGAGCGCTGCCCTGAACCCGGCGCCTGCCGCTCATGGACCGCCCATGCCCGTTACTGGCGCAGTTGCCCCGGCAGAGTTCTGACCTCGGCGGTTTTCGTCCTGGTTTTCGTCCTGATACTCGTCCGGCCCGGCAGCGCCCAGACGATTTTCAAGATTGCGACCCTGGCTCCCGAAGGCAGCAACTGGATCACCGCCCTGCGGGCTATCGACAACGAAGTGCGAGAGGCAACGGACGGGGCGGTCGGGCTGAAGATCTATCCGGGCGGTGTGCAGGGAGGCGAGGGCGCCATGATCCGCCGAATGAGGATCGGGCAGCTTCACGGCGCCGGCTTCGCTGGCACGGGCCTGAGCCAGTTGTTCGCCGACGTGCTCGCTCTGGAGACTCCCTTCACGTTCGGCAACTACGACGAAGTCGATTACGTGCTGGAACAGATGGAGGACTATTACCGCCGTGGCTTCGCCGAGGGAGGGTACGCCTTTATGGGTTGGGTGGAGATCGGCTTCGTCCACCTCCTCTCCAAGCGGCCCATCCGCGGGCGCCAGGAGATGGAAGGCATGAAGGTCTGGCGCATGCTGGAGGATCCACTCACGGGGGTTATCTTCGACAGGGCGGGGGTCAACTCCGTTCCTCTGACTATCCCCGATGTCCTCCTTGGATTGCAGACCAATCTCATCGAGGTGGTGTACACGTCACCTGCGGCCGCCATCGTACTGCAGTGGTTCACCCGCGTCAAATACGTCACCGATCTGCCCATCGCATACGCCGTGGGGGCATTTTTGATCGACCACCGCGCCATGGATAGACTCACCGACGAACAGCAACAAGTGCTGCGCGACGCGGCGCGGCGCCACTTGAAGAAGCAGAGGGCGGTCAGTCGCGCTGACAACGTCGAGGCCCTCGAGGTCATAGTGGATCAGGGTCTGGAACTGGTGACCCCACCCCAGGAGGAGATTGAGGAGTTCCAGCTCCTGGTCCACGAGGCACTGCCCGAACTCCTGGACACGGCATTCTCCAGAGAATCCTTCGATCTGGTGCGGAGTCACCTGTCCGAATTCCGCCATCGACCGACCGTATTGAACCCATGACCCGACAGCTCATCGCGCGGACCAGGGATGCGGTGCATCGACTCGAGGACTCCGTCCTCTGCCTTCTCATGACCTCCCTGATGCTGCTTGCGGTTGGACAGATCGCCATGCGCAATCTATTCGGCATCAGTTTCCTGTGGTCCGAGCCTCTGATTCGCCACCTCGTATTGTGGTGCAGCTTCCTGGGAGCTCTCATCGCCTGTCGGATGGACAGGCACATCCGCATCGACGCCGTGCAACAGTTGTTGCAGGGGCGCTGGAAGCTGGTGGCCCAGTTGGTGGCCAGCCTCGCCTCGGCCTTTGTCTGCGGCCTGCTGACGTGGGTGGCAGGCCACTTCCTGGCAGATGAAAGGGCGTATGGGGGGCAGGGCGTGTTCGATCTACCCACCTGGATTCTGCTGCTCGTCTTCCCCCTCACCTTCGGATTCATGACGATGAGATATCTGGGACGGTCAGCTCGCTCCGTCGCAATGCTTGCAGGCAAGGGCCTGCCCCGCTCCCAGACACAGTGATGAGCCAGACACCGTGATCAGCGCTGCAGCTGTCCTTCTCGCTCTCCTCGGCACGCCCCTCTTCGTCGTCATCTCCGCCCTTGCCCTGATCTCCTTCTTCGGTGGCGGCGTCGATCTGACCGTGGTCTTTATCGAAATGTCGCGCCTGGCCGAGACGCCAACCCTCACGGCTATCCCCCTGTTCGCCTTCACTGGCTTTCTCCTGGCCGAAAGCGGGGCGGCCACGCGCCTTGTAAGGGTTTCCGAAGCGCTCCTCGGCTGGCTCCCGGGAGGTCTGGCCATCATGGCTCTGTCGGCTTGTGCTCTACTCACCGCCTTCACCGGTGCCTCCGGGATGACGATCGTGGCGGTGGGCGGGCTGTTCTATAAGGCCCTGAAAGAGAGCGACTACCCGGATACTTTCTCGCTCGGGCTCCTGACCACCTCCGGCAGCCTGGGCCTCCTTTTTCCTCCGAGTCTCGCCCTCATCCTATACGGCATCGTATCCGGCACGCCGATCGACCTGCTCTTCGTCTCGGGCCTCGCGCCGGGCCTGCTCCTGGTGGGAGCCCTGTCGGTGTACTGCTATGTAGTCGGTCGCCGTCAGGTCGCGGCCCCCAGAACGTCCTGGTCGGCGACAGAGGCACTCAGCGCTCTGCGCCATTCCTGCTGGGAGCTTTTGCTGCCGGTGGTGATCATAGGGGGAATTTACCGTGGCTTCATTGCCGTCAGCGAGGCCGCCGCCCTCAGCGCTTTTTACGTATTCGTCGTCGAAGTGTTCGTCCATCGCGAGATCCGCCTTCGCCAGCTGCCCGATATCATGCGGCAGACGATGGTGTTGGTAGGCAGCATTATCATAATCCTCGGCGCCGCGTTTGCCTACACCAACTACATGATCGACGCACAGATCCCCAACCGCCTGCTCGACTACATGCGCGATCATGTATCCAGCCGCTTTCTCTTCCTCCTGCTGCTCAATCTCTTCCTCCTGGCCGTAGGTTGCCTCATCGATATGTTCTCCGCCCTCGTCGTCGTGGTGCCGTTGGTGTTGCCGATTGCAGTCTCCTATGGGGTCGACCCCATTCACCTGGGCATCATCTTCCTCGTCAATCTGGAGATCGGCTACTCCACCCCCCCCGTGGGACTGAATCTGTTCATCGCCAGCGCCCGTTTCGAGCGCCCGGTTCTCCAGCTCTACCGGGCCTCGCTACCCTTTCTTGTCATACTTCTGGCCGCACTCCTGCTTATCACCTACGTTCCGCAGTTGAGCCTTTTTGCCGTAACCCACTGAGTGCCCCCGCCAGCCGTTGCACAGGCGGCGCGTAGAAAGTAGAGCTGCTATCATGGCGAAGATCAAAGAGATCCGCTGTATCCGCACCCGTCCTCGTGGCTACTGGGTCATCGTCAAGGTCGTCACCGATCAACCCGGACTGTGGGGAATCGGCTCGGCAAACGACGTTCACCACGCCGCCACGATAACCACCGCGATCGAAGAGGTCCTCGCACCGCGACTCATCGGCCGCGACGCCGCTCACATCGAGGACATCTGGCAGAGCACCTACACCTCCGCCTACTGGCGCAACGGCCCCATTCTCAATACGGCGCTGGCCGCGGTTGACGTAGCGCTGTGGGATATCAAGGGAAAAGAGGCGGGGCTGCCTCTCTACCAGCTTTTCGGCGGGCCGTGCCGCGCCGCCGTGCCCTTGTACGCCCACGCCAGCGGGGGCGACCTGGATGCGCTCACCGAGGATGTGCAGCGCTACATGGAAGAGGGCTACCCGGTTATTCGCTGTCAGGTCGGCGGCTACGGCGGCGGCGGATTCCTCGACGCCAGGGCGGCCAAGGTGCCAGAAAACCCCTGGGGCACGGACCAGTTTTTCGATGACGAGGCCTACGTCGAGGCGATTCCGAAGATGTTCCAGCACCTGCGAACCAAGCTGGGTTTCACGCCCAAGCTCACGCACGATGTCCACGAGCATCTGCGACCGCAGTCGGCGGTCACCCTGTCGAAGCTGCTGGAGCCCTACAGGTTATTCTTCCTGGAGGATGCCCTTCCCCCCGAACAGGTCGAGTGGTACCGACTGATTCGCGAGCAGTGCACGACGCCTCAGGCGATGGGTGAGCTCTTCGTCAACCCCCACGAATACGTACCACTCGTGACCGAGCGTCTCATCGATTACGTTCGAGTGCGCGTTTCCAAGGCGGGAGGAATAACCCCGTGCCGCAAGATCGCCGCCTTGTGCGAGTGGTACGGCGTGCAGACGGCCTGGCAGGAAGGGGGAGACAACGATCCGGTCAACCAGGCCGCTGCCATGCATCTGGACCTGGCCTCCTACAGTTTCGGCATTCAGGAGGAAAACCACTTCAGCGAACAGGAGCTTGAGGCCTTCCCCGGGCACCCGGTCCTCAAGGGCGGTTACCTATATGCCAATGACGCTCCCGGCCTGGGGTTGGATATCGACGAGGAGAAGGCTGACCGTCTGTACAGTCAGCGATCCGCCGGTTCCGGATCCGCGGCCCAGGACCGTCGAGCCGATGGTTCGGTTGTCCGTCCTTAGGTTGCGCAACTGCGCCAGCGGCGGTATTGGCTCGGCTCCGAGCGCGAATGGGATACGCGGACAGCACACTAGCGAAACTAGCGCGGAGCGAGGCATGGAGAGGCATGTCAGGTAACACTACTAAACTGAAACTCGCCCACGTTTTTGGCGTGGCGTGTCTCCTATGCATCACGTGGGTGCCGGGGACCGGGTTGACGGCAGTGCTTGGTGACGAGACCGCGGCCAGCACCGAGTCGGCGAGGTTCGCCAAGTGGCTGGCAGCGCTGCGCCAAGAGGCAGTGGAGGTGGAGGGCGTTTCAGCCGCCCTGGCGGATGCCGCCCTCGACGGGCTCGAGCTCCGCCCCCGCGTGTTAGAACTGCAGAATCGACAGCCGGAAGGCACTCTGACCCTGGAGCAGTACCTCGTCCGCGTGGTGCCCGCCTCCAGAGTCGAGCGTGGACGTGTGTTGCTGAGCCGGCACCGCGAACTGCTGGAAGCGATTGCCCGGAAATATCACGTGCAGCCCAGATTCATGGTGGCGCTATGGGGCATAGAGAGCGACTACGGCAGCAACATGGGATCGGTGCCGGCTGTGGGGAGTCTGGCGACACTCGCCTTCGCCGGCCGCCGATCGGCTTACTTTCGCCGCGAGTTGCTCGAACTGCTGAAACTACTCGACGACGAGCAAACAGACCCGGACGTGGCGATGGGCTCGTGGGCGGGGGCTCTTGGCCAGTGCCAGTTCATGCCCTCCAATGTCAGGCGCTACGCGATCGACTGGGATGGGGACGGCCGCAGGGATATATGGCGCTCGACCGGTGACGTGCTCGCCTCGACGGCGAATTTCCTCTCTCACCTCGGGTGGCGAGATGATCAGACCTGGGGTCGGCGAGTGCTCTTGCCGGCTGAATTCGACGAGCGGCTGGCCGGCCGGGAGGTCCAGATGAGACTCGGCCGCTGGCAGGCGCTGGGCGTGCGTCGCCTGAACGGCCAGAGCCTCCCCAAGCGCAAGCTGTGGACGACGCTGCTGCTGCCGGACGGCCGCGATGGCAGGGCCTTTCTGGTCTACGAAGACTTCAAAGTGCTGCTGAGATGGAACAACTCCATCCACTTTGCCGTGTCCGTGGGCCATCTGTCGGAGCGACTCCGCTGACTGCCGCATTCGGCTGGATGCGCCCATCCAGGTGGATGAGATCTCCCCTCCCCCACCTGGGAGCCGCCGTCGGAATCGGCTGTCTACTGGTCGGATTCGCCGCCCCCTTTGACGATCTCCCCGTCGAGGCTCAGCGGGCTCTGGGTATAGCCCTCTTTGCGGTCATTTTTTGGACCGCCCAGCCGGTATCTATCGAGTATAGCTCTCTGCTGGTACTCCTTATCCTTCCCGGGATGGGGCTGCTATCATTCAAGGAGACCTTCTCGCCGTTCGGGGGATCGACGATCTGGTTGGTATTCTCCGGGATGGTGCTGAGCCTCATGCTGGAAAAGAGCGGCCTGGGCAACCGCCTTGCGGCTATCGCCGTGCGCCACCTCGGTCACAGCCGCTGGCGACTTTTCATCGGTCTCCATCTGATCGGCCTGGGTTCTGCTTTCCTGGTCCCTTCCGGCGTTGTCCGCGTGCTACTGCTCATGCCAATCGGCATCGCCATCGTGGACGGGCTCGGTGAGCGCGACAGTCGATCTGCCAACGCCGCTATCCTGCTCTCCCTCCTGTGCAGCACGTACTACGGCGGCTGTGGGATTCTGACCGGATCGGTGCCGAATATGATGGTGGCGGGTCAGCTGGAGCTGGCGCGCGGCGACACCATCTACTGGAGTCAGTGGCTGCGGTGGATGTTTCCGGTGATCGGCCTGTTGCGGACAGGGCTGTGCCTGGCTGTGGTCTGGTATCTCTTCGGCCGCAAGATGAAGCCTTTGCGTCCCCCTGGAGCGTACAGGCCGCGACCCGCGCCGGCGCTTGATCCGACCCAGAAGAAAACCCTGGCGATCCTGGCGTTGGGGATTGGGCTCTGGTCTACGGACTCTGTTCACGAAATCGCGCCTGTTTTCGTCGGGTTGGCTCTGGTAGCGGTCTGTCTCGTTCCCACCTGGGGAACGCTCGCCATCGGGCAGGTGCGGGAAGTGAACTTCCCCTTCTTTTTTTACCTCGCCGCCCTCTTCTCCATCGGCTCAGTACTGGAGAATGCGGGGGTGACCGGCGCTGTCACCGACCACCTTCTCCAGCGCCTTGAGCTGGCGCAATACAGCTGGTTCGGAAAACACCTGGCCCTTACCGCGATCGTCCTGCCGCTGAACTTTCTCATGGACATCGCCGCCGTGGCCGGCGTCGTCACCCCCTCCATGCTACAACTGGGAGAGCTTCACGGAGTGGCGCACACGCCCGCTGCCATGAGCGTGGCTATGGCGACAAGCCTCGTCTTCCTCCCCTACCAGTCCGCGCCATTCATGGTGGCCCTCACGTTCAGGCGATTCAGCCTCGGACAACTGGCGCTCTGCATGCTGCTTATTTCGGCGTTGTCCTTTCTCCTCCTATGTCCGCTCAATGTCCTGTACTGGCGCGCGACCGGGTTGATTTGACCCCGGTCGTGTGCGATGTACTCCGGGCAGCACTTGAGCGCACCAGTCGCCTTCGATGCGGCAGTCAGGTTATCAGGCTGGCGATGGAGATAAGTAGGACCTGAGCGACCGGCGTCCATCGGCTGTGAGGGTGTGATCGAGGAAGTGGTCGCCGAAGGCCAGTCCCCACGAGAGTGCGCCGGTCAGGCACGTTTGCAGATAGGGGTCGTTGGGGAGGATGAGATCACTCAGCAGGCCATCAGCGCAAAGAGGCTCGACCCGCGTCCGGTAGTCGGGCATCCTCTCGCGCAGATCGGCGGCTGACAGCACGGTGTAAACTTCCCCCTCCCCCAGCGTTTCGCCGGTGTAGAAGTGTCGGCAGGTTACACCCGGTACTCGCCGATAGCAGGCTTCTCTGCAGTCGAGGGCAGCCAGTTCGAGATCCGACACCTCGAAGGCCACCATCCCCACTTCGCCGGCCGTGGGATCTGGTACGGCGTTCAGCACACCCACCGCCTCGCCCGCGCGTAGGCGCTGACCGGCTGAATCTTCGGGAATGACCGACCCTCGGCGATCGAGGGAGACGAGGTTAAAAATCCGCCGAAAGCCCGTGACCAGAACCGGCTCGAGATCTCCCCTGCGAAGCCGGGGCAAAGTCCGCCGAGCGGAGCGGAGATTTACCAGAGAACCGTATCCGAAAATTCTTGTCATGGTGGTCAGAACGTAGGAATATTACGGCCTGTCCGACAAATACGCCGCATGCGGATACCGATCCATTCCGCGCCATCTGCGTGGCGCACCCTCGGCGCTAAGCCTTCTGTTCATCAATGGCGAGCGGCCCGACCCTCGCCGGATCGAGTTGCGGTGCCACTTTCGCATCTGCTCTCGCCTACATATATTGTCGGCCCACTCTCCCCACATGACGAACGTGACTACAGCTATCAAATCGCATGACTTCTGGCCCCAGGCGATCTCGGGCGCGGTCAGCCTGACTTTTGACGACGGCCTTCAGAGCCAGATCGATCACGCCCTTCCGCGGCTCGACAACCGCGAGATCAAGGGGACTTTCTACGTAAATCCCGAGCGTGGTGAATGGGCGTCCCGGTCGTCGACCTGGCGGCTGGCTGGGGAGAGCGGGCACGAGATCGGCAACCACACGACCCGGCATCCGTGTTCCTGCAATTTCCGCTTCGACACCGACTACTGCCTGGAACGCCTAACCCTCGAAGATCTCGCCGCCACCATTGACGAGGCGGAGCGACTGCTCGACGAATTATTGCCGACGCAGACGGCGAAGCGGAGCTTCTGCTACCCCTGCTACCAGTGTTACGTCGGGGCTGGTCGCGATCGCCGCTCGTACGTACCGCTGGTAGCCGACCGCTTCCGCGCCGCTCGCGGTGGCGGCGAGCGCGCCAATGATCCTCTCCTGGCGGATCTGTCCTACCTTTCGGCTGAGGCCGTAGAAGGGCAGCCGGCAGAGCGGATGATCAGCTACATCGAAGGCGCCGTCTCGGAAGGCCGCTGGGCGATTCTGTGTATGCACGGCGTTGGCGGCGAGCACCTGTCCATCGAAACAGAGGCGTTTGAGCGGGTTCTTCAGCACCTGCACGACAATCGGGAGCGCATCTGGACCGGCACAGTTATTGAGGTGGCTGACCAAATTCTGGGCAGACGTTAAAGACCTGGGACGGGAGAAAGAGCGAGATCACAATGGCTGACAGAATACTGGTAACAGACTACAAGTGGCCGAATCTGGAGATTGAGGCGGCGATTCTGGGAGAGATCGGTGCCCAGCTGGTGTCGGCGCCCGACGGTGAAGAGGAGACTCTGGTAGAGCTCGCGCGCGGCTGTCGCGGGATTATGACCTGCTGGGCCCAGACCACAAGCCGGGTGATCGACGCGGCCCTTCCCGACCTTGAGGTGATCGCTCGATATGGCATCGGGCTCGACAACATCGATGTCGAATTCGCCACCGGGCAAGGTGTGCCCGTCGCCAACGTACCGACTTACTGCGTCATCGACGTGGCCGAGCACACGCTCAGCTGTATTCTGGCCCTGAGCACGAAGCTCACTTTCCTCGACCGGCGCATCCGCCAGAACAGCTGGAACATCCAGGAGGCCCTCCCCATGCGCCGAGTAAGCGGAAAGCGACTTGGTCTGATCGGTCTTGGCAATATCGGTCGCCAGGTCGCCGTTCTGGCGGGCGCCATCGGCATGGAGGTCGTGGCCTTCACCCCCAACCTCACCCCCGAGAGGGCCCGGGAGACCGGGGCCATCGCCGTCTCTCTCGACGAGCTCCTGTCCTCCTCGGACTTTGTCTCACTCCACGCCCCTCTGAACCAAGCAACCTCACGGATGATGGACGCCTCGGCCTTCTCTCGAATGAAACCCTCCGCTTGTCTCGTCAATGCCTCTCGAGGTGCCCTCGTGCACGAAGCCGATCTTCTGTGTGCCCTGACAGAGGGCGAGATTGCCGCGGCTGCGTTGGACGTAAGGGACCCGGAGCCACCGGCGGATGACGACCCGCTCCGGCAGCTGGACAACATCATCCACACCCCGCACTCCTCCTTTTACACCTCCGAATCGATCGAGGAACTCCAGAGCCAGACGGCTTGGGAGGTGAGACGCGCACTCACCGGCGAAGCGCTCAGCAATCTCGTCAATCCGGAATACAGAAGCGGTTAGCCGTCCGTTGATAACGTCACATCGCAGCGCGAATGGACTTTGTCAACGGGTTGTCAGTGTCTCTGTCCGACAAATACGCCGCGTCCGGATGCCGTGGCGCCCTCGGTGCTTGGCCCCTGTCCATCGGCGATACCACTAGAGCTCTGGCCAGAACACCTCCAAGGCTCTATTCTTAAGATAGAGTTGCTTACAGCCTCCCAGGTATTGGGCGCCGCCGCACCTACCACGCCATTTCAACCCCGATTTTCATGCCGGAATCTCTTCCCGACGTTCTCGCCAGCCGCTACGCGAGCGATGCCATCACAGAGATCTGGTCCGAGCAGGGCCGGGTCCGCCTGGAGCGCGAATTCTGGATTGCCGTGCTCAAAGCGCAGCGTGAGCTGGGGGTGGATATTCCGCCAGAGGCCATAGCGGCGTACGAGAAGGTCAGGGACGTCATCGACCTGGACTCGATCCGTCGGCGCGAGGCTCTCACCCGCCATGATGTTAAGGCGCGCATCGAGGAATTCTGCAGTCTGGCCGGGTGCGAGCACATTCACAAAGGTCTGACCAGCCGCGACCTCACCGACAATGTCGAGCAGTACCAGATCCTGCGATCGCTTTTGTGCCTCGCCCCCAAATACGTTCAGCTGCTGAGCCGCATGAGCCGTCGAGCGCGGGAGTGGCGGGACCTGGTGGTCGTCGGCAGGACCCATCACGCCCCGGCGCAGCCCACGACGATGGGCAAGCGCCTGGCGATGTTCGGCGAGGAGATGCTGATCTCCTTTCGACGGCTCGAGCAGACCATCGATTCCTACCCTCTGAGGGGACTTCAGGGAGCCGTTGGCACTGGCCTCGACCAGCTGACCCTCTTTGACGGCGACGCCAGGGCCCTCAGCGCCCTGCAGGACAGCGTGCTCGCCCACCTCGGTTTCCGGCAGCGCATTAACGCCGTGGGGCAGATCTATCCGCGTAGCCTGGACTTTGAAGTCGTGAGTTGTCTTTACCAGCTAGGCGGAGGCATCGCCAACTGCGCCCGCACTTTGAGACTGATGTCGGGGTCGGAAGCGGTGACCGAGGGCTTTGCTCCAGGGCAGGTCGGTTCGTCGGCCATGCCCCATAAAATGAACACCAGAAGCACCGAGCGAATCAACGGTCTCCAGGTCGTCCTTGGCGGCTATGTCAACATGCTCTCCGGGTTGGTTGGTGACCAGTGGTTCGAGGGCGATGTCTCCTGCTCGGTTGTCCGGCGCGTCGCCTTGCCCGACGGCTTCTTCGCCTTCGACGGTATGGTCGAGACCATGCTCCACGTGCTGGAGGAGATGGGGGTATACCCGGCGGTCCTGAAACGGGAGCTCGACCGCTATATGCCCTTCCTGGCCACCACCACCCTGCTGATGGAATCGGTAACCCGCGGAGCCGGACGCGAGCAGGCCCACGAGGCGATAAAAGAACACGCGGTCGCCGTTGCTCTTGAAATGCGAGAGAGAGCAGGAGGGGTGGTCGACAACGACCTCTCGCGGCGGCTGGGTGAGGACATACGCATTCCGTTATCTACCGAGGAGATAGAGGCGATTCTCGCCAACAGCGGGAACTTCATCGGCCTGGCTGCAGACCAGGTGAACGGATTCGTCGCCCAGGTCGATGACCTGGTCAAACGCTATCCAAAGGCACTGGATGTGGTGCCGGGCCGCCTCCTCTAAGTCGTCGCCGTTTTTCTTGAAGGAGCCCTACACAGTATGAGATACAGCAGGATCCTGCTCAAACTCAGCGGGCAGGCGGTGTCGGGATCCGCGGATTTCGGCTTCGACCCCGATTCCCTCGAGCACATAGCCAACCAGGTCCTCCGCCTCCATCGCGAAGGCGTGCAAATCTCCATCGTCATCGGCGGGGGGAATATCTTTCGCGGTAACGTGGCGTCTCAATGGGGGATCGAACGCGCCGAAGCCGACAACATCGGTATGATGGGGACCATCATCAACAGCCTCATGCTCCGAGGTGTACTGACGGCGACATCGGGCTCAGAGGTAGAGGTGAGGGTGATGACGGCCATTCCCGTAAATGCGGTGGCCGAGCCCTTTATTCGCCTGAGGGCCATCCACCATCTGGAGAAAGGCCACATTGTGATCTTCGCGGCGGGAACGGGCAATCCGTATGTGACGACCGATTACGCCGCCGCCCAGCGGGCGATTGAGACTCGCTCAGAGGCCCTTCTAGTGGCCAAGAACCAGGTCAGGGGAATCTTTACGGCCGATCCCCGCACGCAGGAATCCGCGCGCATGTACCGCCGCATGAGCTACGATACGATCATCCGTGAGAATCTGACCGTCGTCGACCAGCAGTCGATCATCCTGGCGCGCGATCACCGCCTCCCCATTCACGTGTTCGACTTTGCGGCTAAGACATCAGTGACCAAGATTTGTCAGGGCGAAGATCCAGGAACCTTCGTAGGTCCTGACGAGGCAGAAGTACTCGAGTAACTCCTGCGGCCAGGGCCAGGGTTGACGGTAGATGGCTAGGCCGTAAATTACTGTATTATCAATCAATTGGCGCAATTTAAACTTCGCGGACACTGTCGGGGAAGATGACCCAGACGAAGCCGACGAATGTCGTCTGGCACCAAGGGCACGTGAGCCGGCAAGAGCGGGAATCCCTCCTCGATCAACAGGGGGTGCTCGTCTGGCTGACGGGACTCCCGAGCTCCGGCAAGAGCACGATCGCCTTCACGGCCGAGCACGCCCTGGTGGCAAAAGGAAAGCTGGCCTATGTGCTGGATGGCGACAATATCCGACATGGTCTGAACAGTAACCTCGGCTTTTCAGCCGCAGACAGGGGAGAGAATATCCGGCGCATCGGCGAGGTCGGAAAGCTCTTTGCCGACTGTGGCGCCATCACCCTGGCGAGCTTTGTCAGCCCCTACAGGGCCGACCGCGACGCCGTGAGGAATCTCATGGGGGAGGGCGAATTTCTCGAGGTTTTCATCGATACTCCAGTAGAGACCTGCGAGCAGCGAGATCCCAAAGGTCTGTACGCCAAAGCTCGCACCGGAGAGATTCCCAACTTTACCGGCATCTCCGATCCGTACGAAGCCCCAGAAAATCCGGAGCTGGTGATCGAGACCGCCTCCTGCACGCCGGAAGAGGCCGCCAACGCCATCGTCGAGATGCTTCAGAAGCGCGGCAAGATCCCCGCCTGAGGGCAGGAAGGGAACTCTCAGACCATGAGCATTTCCGAGGAGATCCGTTTCGGCGAAGATGGATTGATTCCAGTCGCTATCACGGACGTGGACACACGACGGCTGCTGGTGCTGTGTTACATGAATGCGAAGGCTCTGGGACAGACCGTGGCCGACGGCAGGGTGTACACCTACAGCCGCTCACGTGGCCGCGTGGTCCTCAAGGGCGCCACCTCTGGGCATGTCCAGTCGGTAAAGGAAATCCGTGTGAACTGCGACGGAAACTCACTCGAGATCTGTGTGGTGCAAGAGGTGGCCGCCTGCCATGCGGGTTACTACTCCTGCTTCTACCGCAAGTGGAACGCCTCTGACGCCAGCTGGTCGGTGGACGATGAGCGCGTCTTTGACCCAGATCGGGTATACGCCTGACGGCCCGGTTGCGGGGTCACCATCAGTTCCACGGAACAACTGGCCGAGAGAGGAGGGGACTGTTTACCCTTTGGCCCATCTGAGCCGTTTCCTCCGATACTTCTTCAGCGTTGGTCTCATGGGCCTGTTTCTGTACTGGGCCTTCGAGGGCATCGACTCTCGATCACTGTGGAATGCTATCGCTGGCATCTCCACTCTATGGCTGGTGGTGCTGGTTCTCACCACGTTGATGACCATCGCTCTGCGAGCCTGGCGCTGGCGCGTCTTTATGCGCCCGTTCGCCAGCGACGTGACCCTGCTTGACGCCTCTGTTGCCCTGGCTATCTGCTACGCTGCCAATGTCGTCATCCCCCGCTCCGGGGAAGCCGTGCGCGCCCTGAGTCTGAACTGGGCCCGCGGTGCCAGAATCAGCTCCGTGCTAGCCACGGTGGTGGTGGAACGCACCCTGGACATGATTGGGCTCGTCTTCCTCATCGGCGCATCCCTCGT
>Ga0310122_10001741_pt1 | contig 13914 bp, 13 predicted proteins | sample CB6_Bottom_1051__FD_203503 | JGI IMG/M metagenome (GOLD analysis project Ga0310122, IMG submission 203503) | Marine microbial communities from Western Arctic Ocean, Canada - CB6_Bottom_1051 | ecosystem: Environmental > Aquatic > Marine > Oceanic | place: Canada: Western Arctic Ocean | collected...
AATTCTCAGCCCGGATGCTCTGCTCTTGCGCCTCATTGGCGCAGACATCTGGACCTTGCTGTTCTGGCGCGGCCTTTTGTGCGCCATCGGCATGATTGGTATTACGCTGCTTCTTGACCGACCCCACGGATTCCGACGCCTTTGCACCATTGGGCAGGCAGAACTGCAAGTGATAGCCGTAAACGTCTGCTTGCACGTGCTCTTTGTGCTGGCAATCTTGAAAACCACCGTGGCAAACACGCTGGTAATCATGAGTATTTCGCCCCTGCTGGGTGCAATTCTGAGCATCCTGATCCTCCGCGAGCGAGTCGCAAGCCGTACCTGGTACATCACGGCTTCGGTATTTTTCGGCCTTGCCCTGATTTTTTCTCAGAGTCTTGGTGGTGGTACGCTGGTCGGCGATCTCTCGGCATTTGCGGTCGCCGTTTTGCTGGCGTGCAACTTCGTGCTGCTGCGACGCTATCGCAAGGTCAGTATGATTCCCGCTGTGGCCTGGAGCATGGCAGTAACGGCATTCATTACGTGGCCACTGGCAATACCAACGTCATTTGATGGTGCGGGTTGGGTGTATATCCTGTTGCTTGGTCTTGTCATTCTTCCCGTATCGAGCGCTTTGATCACGCTGGGGCCACGGTATCTACCGGCACCGGAAGTCGGTCTCATCATGTTGCTCGAGGCGCTTCTGGGGCCGCTTTGGGTATGGCTGGTCATTCGTGAAGTCCCCTCTATCGAGACCTTGATCGGTGGCGCCACGATACTCGCCGCGTTGACATGGATGTCGATTGCAACTATCCGCGAAGTCCGACGCGTCATTTCGCAAGTGTCGAAATGAATCCAGGATTCACGCAGCGATATGCGGTGCCGATCATCGCGCTCAGTTCTCTCCTGGTATCTGTGAATGGCTTCATGCTCCGTAGTATCGAGAGCGCAAACGATTGGCAGATCGTCTTCGGTCGGCAACTTTTCTTTACCCCGGTCATGCTGTTACTGCTCTGGATCCGATACCGGGGCCAGCTGATCTATCTGTTCCAACAATTAGGTTGGGTTGGGATCGGCTGCGGCATCTCCTTAGGGCTCGCGAACATCACAATTATCCTGGCAATGAGGCACACCACCATCGCCAACGCACTCTTTACTTTGAGTGCCTGCCCCTTAATTACCGCGGTACTCGCGCGGATTTTTCTTAAGGAAGCCATCTCCCGCGCGACCGTTGTGGCCATTGCAGTTGCCATGGTTGGAATCGCCATCATGGTGACCGATGGACTCAGCACGGGCTCGCCGTTCGGCAATCTCATCGCACTGGCCTGTGCGACTTTCTTCTCACTGTTCGTAATCTTTCTTCGCCGTGGCAAGGACCGCAATATGTTGCCTGCCAGTGTGGTAGGCGGCCTGATCGGTATCTCGATTGGTCTTCCGGTATCGGGATTCGACTACGCGCTTTCAGCCCACGATTTCGCAATCTGTTTTCTCTGGGGTGGAATCATTACCAGCATGGTCCATTTTCTTTTTGTCCTTGGATCACGGTACGTTTTAGGGGCCGAGATCATGCTGATCACGCTGATCGAATTCACCCTGGGTCCGGTTTGGGTCTGGCTGGCGTTTGGAGAACAGCCAACGCGAACAGCACTGCTGGGCGGAGCTTTGGTGTTATCGGCGGTTGCGGGCCGATCTATCGTTCTGATGCAACGGCGGGCAGCGCCGACTCAAGGCGCGACATAATTCCCGCTCGGCTGTTCCTTTGTCATACAGCCGATCCTACCAGCGTCCCGGACAATGGCATGGGTCGTCACAACGCCGTCTCTAGACGTTAATTGCCGCGGGTTTGTCCGTGTACCTTGCTAGTGGCTCGATCGATGCCCAACCATTACAACTGGTACCCCGCCTCCTCTGCATCCTCGTAAAACATTCGCACCGTTTCGAGCGAATATTCGACCAGATTCTTACCTGCCAGAGACAGTTTTCGAAGGAGGTCGTTGGTCGCGGTGATAATGTCACACCCGATGGCATCGGCCTGATAAATGTTCAACACCTCACGTGGGCTGGCCCAAAGAAGCTCGGCATTGGGTACTGGTTGGAGAATAGCCAGCGCATCTTTCATGATAGGTATCGGATCAACGCCGGTATCTGCAATTCGGCCGGCAAACACAGACACAATACAACCCGGTCCATTTTGTACCGCTGCGGCAACCTCCCGCACCTGATCGAGAGCCAAAATCGCCGTAATATTGAGACGAACTCCTCGGGATGACAAACGCTGAATCAATTCAGAGGCTGACTGTTGTCGGGTATTGGTAATCGGGATCTTCACGTACACGTTGTCGCCCCATTTGGCGATTTCAAGCGCCTGACGCTCCATCTCTTCGAATTCATCGGCAAATACCTCAAAGGAAATGGGTCGATCTGAGATCACCTCTAGAATGTCACGGGCAAAAGATTCGTAATCCTCGATGCCGGCCTTTCGCATTAAGGTCGGATTGGTGGTAAATCCCTGGATGTAGGATTTCTCATACATCTCCAGCATACCCTCGCGATCAGCGCCGTCGGCATAGATCTTTACTTTCAGTGAATCCACAACGCTCATATCAAATTGATCCTTATTCAGTCTCGCCGATTATTAATGGTGACAATTGTTCAATGCACCTGATGGTGTGATCCGGTGGGTTGTTAAGACACTCATCATAATCGTAATTGAGAAACACTGTCCTGCACCCAGCCGCATAGCCGGCATCGATGTCCTTCCAGCGATCGCCGACCAGCCACGATTCGGCCAGATTCAGCCCATACTCTCTACTGGCTTCGAGCAGCATGCCCGGGCGGGGTTTACGGCAAGCGCAACCATCCCGATCATCGTGATAGCAGACATAGATCTTCTCAAGTGGAAGACCCTTTAATATGGTCGAATGAAACGATTCCACGACTTGACGTTTTTGCAGACCACGACCCACGTCTGGTTGATTGGTCGCACAAAATAACTTGTAGCCTGCGCGTTTCAATTCTCGCGCGGCCTCTTTGATCCCATCGACCCAAGAAAATTCATCCATATTAGTCGGTGAAAAGGGACGACCATCCCGAATGAGTGCCTGGTTAATCACGCCATCTCGGTCAAGAAACACAGCGCGTGTCAATGAATCGACTCCCATTTGGTCTCGCTGGCTTTGAGTCCTGGATGTGACACCAAGAGATGCCAGACTACCGCCTGGAACGCTTCGGCATGGGGCGTAATGGTCTCCGGGTTGACCGTTGGCACGATCACACAAACATCAGCCACGGTCGCGGTGAATCCGCCATCCCGCCCGACAACCCCAGTAATTCCCGCGCCCACTGCCTTCGCGTACTGCAGCGCCCTGACCAGATTTGGGCTGATATTTTTTTCGAGGTCGCCGCCACCGACCGAAAACACAAAAACTGCATCCTTTTCACTCAGCCGACTTGTTTTTAGCCATTCAACAAAAATCGTATCCCATCCCTCGTCATTGATTCGTGCGGTCAGTTCAGAGACGTTATCGGTTGGGGCATATGACTCAAACCCAGCAATCTTGCGAAAATCATTCACAGCATGGGAACAGTTACCTGCGCTGCCACCCACACCCAGGAAAAACAGTCGCCCACCATCGGCCCTGACTTGAGCAAGAAGTTTCACCATGCCCTCGATCGCCTCTGCATCGATGCTTTCAATAATCTGGCGGGCCTCGTTCAAATGCTTTTCGGTATACGTCATTTTATTGGCTTCCTCATACAGAACCCATGATTTTGAAATACTGTTCGGTTTCGGCCAAACCCTCTGGTGAGCCGATTTCGTAGAAGCGCTGACAGACCTTAAACCCAGCCAATTCTCCCCTCTTAGAGAGCGCCATATAGAGTGTTGCGAGATCGAATACTTCCTCGCCGACTTGTTCATCGAAGACAACGCCAGGCAAAATGCCCAGTCCATAGTCGATGTACTGCATCTCAGGCCGCGGTTCAAACTTGTTGTACTCGATCACTCTGTCTTCACAAAAAACAACGTTACTCGTACCCCACTGACCGTGATTTCTATAAACGGTCATCAAGGCGGGCTGCTGACTCTCAAGATAGGCATTCTCGACATCCTCGAAGTTGACCGGAAGAAACGAGTCACCGTAAAGGACAAAAAATTCAGGCCCGAGCAACGGCAACGCATTACGGACAGCGCCACCCGTTCCAAGCGGCGTATCACCATCGTCGGAATATCGAACAGCCAATCCGCAGCACGACCCATCACCAACAACTTCCTTGATTTGTCTGGCCCGATAACCCGTGCACAGCACCACCTGTGAAATACCCTGGTCATGCAAGTAATCGAGCTGTTGTAGGATAAAGGGTCGCCCGGCAACCGGCACCAGAGCTTTAGGAATACTATCGGTAATTGGACGCAGTCGTTTAGCAAGGCCGCCCACCAGGATTGCAACGGGTAACATGGTTTTTAAGTACCCGTGATCGCCGCACCCTCGAAATCAAACCGGAATCTGACTTCCTCAAGACCTGCCTTCATCATTTTTTGTTTCAACCGATCACGGTCCCGCGCGTAAAACATCAGGAAACCACCGCCCCCGGCGCCCACCAACTTTCCCCCAACGGCGCCGTTGTTGACAGCAAATTCATACCACTCGTCGATCTGTGGGTTGCTCATACCGCTCGAACGTTGTTTCTTGTGTTCCCAGTGTTCGTGCATAATCTCGCCGAACAAAGTCGCGTCACCGTCTTCTAAGGCTCGCCGACTCCGTAAACCTAACTCCTTCACAACATGCAGATTATTCAGCATATCCATGTCACTTTCTTGCGTGCGCTTATTTTGCTCCTCCAAAATGCTCGAAGCGTTCCGTGACAATCCTGTAAAAAATAAAAGCAAGTTGTCTTCGAGGTCATGAAGGGTCTCCTCTGAAATACTGAGGGGCTCTACCGTAACAGTATCGTCCGGGTTGAAATTAAAACTGGTGATCCCGCCGTAGGCTGCGATGTATTGATCTTGCTTGCCTATCGGCTCACCCAACCGATCGATCTCAATAAAGCAAGCCATCTCGGCAAGCTCTTGAGTGTGTACCAATCGGCGTTGATGCGCATACAGTGCACGGAGAAGCGCTGTAGTAAAGCTCCCCGATGAACCGAGTCCCGTCCCCGACGGTATATCGGCCAACGTTGTTATTTCGATCTGTGCTGTATCAGGATTCATTAGCTGCAACGCTTCACGAATAATAGGGTGACGAATCTGGTCCACTCGCTCCACCTGCTCGAGTTCAGAATATTTGAGGTAAATTCCTGGAGAAAACGGCTGCATGACAGTGACATACACATATTTATCTATCGCTGCCGCGATCAAATAACCACCGTGGTCTCTGTAATAGGAGGGCAAATCTGTACCTCCTCCCCCCAGGCTGATGCGTAATGGGCTACGGGCAAAAATCAACTTGGGCCACCCTGGTATATCTGCTCCACAACTTTCAGGGTTGCGAATGCGTCATGTAACCCTGGCTCTGATGCACGGCTTAAACGTATATCCTTTAAGAATTCCGCCATTTCGACTTCCCAAGAATCGTCTTCCATTGGATATTCCCAGACGTTGGTCTCTGGCGGCCCCATCTCCGGCAACATCCGATACCAGGTTAATCTTTCCGCACCGTAACTCCCCCCAAGGCCATCTACCTGCAATTTGCCACCCCGTCCGTATATTTCAAATGAGAACGTATTCTTCCACTCGGTCCAACTGGCATGAAGAAATGCCACCTTTTTCTCTTTTGTTTTCAGTAGCAGGAAAGCATTGTCGTCTACTGGAATTTCCCAAAAATAGGTATGTGCAAACCCATCGACCTCTTCAAACTCTCCAAGAAACCAATGGGCCAAATCGATGAGATGGGTGCCCTGATCTATCAGTTCACCACCACCGGAAATTTCCGGTCGAGCCCTCCACTCACGGTCGTATTCCTTCCTACCGCCATGACCATAGCGGGCACGAATAAACATTAGGGAGCCAATTTTTCCTGAATCAACCAACTCTCGAGCTTGTTGAAAAGCTGGATGATACCGGTGATTGAATCCGACACGAACACAAACTCCTGCCGACTCTGCAATAGAAATTAAGCCACGGAGTTCATCTACATTGCGGGCCCCTGGCTTCTCTACCAAAACGTGCTTGCCCTCCCTCACAGCAGCACCGGAAATTTCGGCAAGTAAGTTGTGGGGGGTTGCAACAATAACGACATCAATCTGATCACTTCTAATTACAGATCGCCAATCAGGAAAAACAGCGCACCCTTTTGCATTTCGAGCCAAGTCTCCAGCTCTTGACCGATCCGGATCTACACAGGCCACGAGTTTCGCGCCTGCGAGCGCGCGAGCTCGTTTCTGTCCGACTAAACCACAGCCGATGATCGCCACTCGGATCATCTATTTATCCCAATTCAAGCCCCGATCCTGGGGGACAATGCGACGCAGTGTATAAATATCTTTGCCATCAAGATCGTCACGAAAGTTTTGCAAATTCTGCCAAGGATCCCAAATCGCAGAAATCAACTTTCCCGTGATGCCATCGCTGGCGGGCGCACCCAGCCACACGCATAATTCGGCACCTTTCGTCAAAGGTGTACCTCCTTTATGAGATATCTCTTTCATTTTATTAAAAAAATCGGCGCCAATTTTTTCTGGACCAGCATCGAGCAAGCTCGTCATTAAACGAGTATTCAATGGTCCCGGAGCCACTGCATTGACATCAATATTGTAATCGAGGCCTTCTAACGCCAAAGTTTCCGTCAAGCGAACAATCGCAGCTTTCGATGCAGCATATGCGCTTATTCGAGGAAGAGGGCTGGTGGCCCCACCACCGGATAAATTGACAATTTTTCCGTATCTTCTTTTCCGAAAATGTTTAAAGATAATCCGAGACGGGCAAGCAGTCCCATATAAATTAATTTCAATCGCCCGCTTCCATTCCTCCCATTCGACTTCATCAATCATGCCAAGAGGACCATACACCCCCGCGTTGTTCACCAACACATCCACATGCCCTAAAACATCGAGACTCATCGAGATCATCTCTTCAACTTCGTTGGATTTTGAAACGTCGCATTCGGCAATAACTATTTTCTGATTCTCTTTGAGATCTTGTTCCAGATCTTCTTTTACCGCGTTGAGATCGTGCTGGGTTCGAGAGCACAGTACGACAGAAGCGCCAGAATTTACATATTGTCTCGCGATTTCTGCTCCAAGACCCTGACTCGCGCCCGTAATGATTACCTTCCGACCCGTCAGATCTACCATCAACCTTTACCAAAGGTTATGTACTGAATTCGTGAGTCACTCGATAAACCGGGCGCTAAGAACTCACTCTGATCGATCACTACTGGCGTTCTCATATTATTGATCAATGTCTCAGAGGACAGTGTTTGGAAGTCAGGCCATTGGGTCACCAGAATCAGTAAATCGGAATCTACTGTGACATCGTCGATCGTGTTCTCTAATCTAACCATTGACAAGTCTTTCGGGAGAACATTTACCTTCGGATCAAAAGCGGAAATTTGAACTCCAAGTGTTAAAAGACCCCGCATCAACTCAATGGAACCAGACCGTCGAATAGAATCAGTACCGACCTTATAAGACACACCGAGTACACCGACCTTCTTGTCTTGCGCTGAGTTTCCCAAAATCTCTTGGGCTCGACGAAACAACCAACCTTTCTGGATATTGTTGGAAGGAATCACCGAATTCAACACTGGGATCCTAAGGCCTTGTTGATCAGCAATATTGGTTAAATAAGTTACGTCGCGAGCCAAAGTACCGCCCGAGAACGCTTCACCCGGGCGAATATATGCAGACCTGCCAACACGCGATTCGGTGCGTAAAGTCTTTTCAACCTCCCTTACGTCAGCGTTTACACGCTCACAAATTCCAGCAATTTCATTGCTGTACACAATCGACATCGCCAGAAATGCATTGAGGGCATGCTTGGACATTTCGGCAGATTCGACACCAACCCAAACTAATTCGCTACTGATCGGCGAGAGCAATCGTTCGAGAATAGGTCGCATCCCGTTATCTCGAATCCCAACGACAATTCGGTCAGGGTTGAGAAAAGATTCAATGGCTTGACCCAGTCTAAGATTTTCTGGGATGCAACAGAATGAAACGCCTCTATCGAATTCACACTCCGTAAATTCTCGTTCGACTTTTCTGATGCTCCCGACTGGCAGTTGGGATGAAATAATGATTATCGTACCGTCGCGAAAGTAAGAAAATGTCTCGATGATTCGAGCCGATACAAAATCTATATCTGCTTTATCATTTTCGCCGACTGGGGTATCAAAAGTCACCCAAACAACATCGGTATGCCCTACAGCCGATTTCATATCGGTCGTGAAGCTTAAGCGGCCAGTCTCTAGCCCTGATTCAAGAAGCTTATCCAACCCCGGCTCATATAAGGGTGCCTTACCGCAATTTAGGTCATCAATTATCTTGCTATTCGAGTCTAGGCCAACGATTTCAAACCCTCGATTCGCTAAACAGGCCGCCGTCACTGTTCCCAAATGCCACAACCCGTAAACACAAATATTCATCGACGTTATTGATAGACCCACGAATTGCTCTGCAACCACGTTACTGTCTTAATTATGCCGTCACGGATACTATGACGAGGCGTCCATCCAAGAGATCTCATTCTAGTGCAATCGAGACAAATGAATGGGCTATCACCTACCCAACCACGATCACCACCAGAATAAGTTCGCACAGGACGAAAGCCTAAAGTGCTTGTTATGATGTCGACTGAATCGTTTACATTAATATATTCATCAGTACCAAGATTTAGTATCTCGGCTCGTTTTTGTTTTACTTTGACCGCCGCCAACATTGCATCGATACAATCGTGAACATAGAGGTATGACTTTCTTTGTTCCCCGTTTCCAAGAATATGCAGTTGTCCCGGATGATTTTGTAGTTGCCCAAAAAAATCAACAATGTGGCCGTGCGTATATCTCTCACCGAGAATTGAAACAAAACGAAATATCCAGCCATGCATGTCAAAACCCTCACAATAAGCACTAATTAAGCCTTCGCATGCGAGTTTTGATGCGCCATAGAGCGAGGTTTGTTCAGGGAAGGGGCAATCTTCAGGTGTTGGGATAACTGGCGCATCGCCATAAACCGATCCTGTAGAAGAAAATGCAATGTTCCTCACTCCGTTTCTGCGCATGGACTCCAAGACATTGAAAGTAGCGATAGTGTTCTGTTCCAGATCTCGTCGTGGATATTTCGTGCCATATCTCACATCAGCGTTTGCTGCTAAATGCCAAACGAATTCGACTTTATGCATAGCCGTGTCAAGAACATCCTCATCGAGAAGATCGCCATATATCAACTGGCACGGTTTAGAAGAAATGACATCATTGAGAAACGCTTTCTGGCCGGTCGAAAAATTATCCACAACAATGACTTCATGACCTTCACTCAGCAGACGTTCGGTCAAATGGCTGCCGATAAATCCTGACCCACCGGTAATGAGCATTCTCATAATGGTTATAGCTCTAGATCGCTACGTTTTCCATGTAAAATAATTTCGATCTGATGCACCGGTGCAGTTCGTAACGCCCCACCGAAAAATCACGGTCCCTTGTGCAACCAAATGTCGAGTACGCTGGCAATATTACTGACGTTTGGGCAATCTACCCCATTGTACTTATCTGGGTGCCCGGCACCTGCACCGGAAAGTAGTCCTCACAATTGCCTTCGCGAAATACGTCTCCGGTAGCGCAGTGTAGCCCACCACCAAACGGATACGCGTCTCGGAACGGGACTGGCAGGACCTCGAACCCAAGCTGATCGAGCTGTTCCATCTGGTGCACTTCGCTTGCCTCTGCAATCACAGTTTTGTGATCTAGAATCAATACGTTCATCGACAACCACACGCTGGAGTAGCACAGTGGTGGCGGACTGTCGTGCGCCGGTTGCGCAGCATCGATGATCTCCCAATCATTGGCCAAAAAAATCTTTCTCTGCTCGTCTGGCAGACGCCGGTTCGGGTTATTCATAATCAATCCCGGGCGCAGCGGGACAAAGGTGGCATCGATGTGGATCGGGTACGGATCACCCGGAAAATTCACCGCGTGCACCCGATGATCTGGGTAGTGACGGTGCAACCACTCCATTCCCCTGCGGTTAGTTGTCAGTCCATGCTGACAGAAGAGATCTTTTCCAATGCGCAACACATCTGCCCCATCGAACAGCGGTTCTTCCTCCGTGGTCACGAAATCCAATGCGGCAGTGCGCTTCAGCCGTTCCTTGATCGTGATTTCCTCGAAATACCCGACCTGATAGGAGGCGTCCGTCAATCGGGGACGCGGCGCCTGCTCCCAACGAAACGCAGGGTCCTCGTCAAAGTAGCGCTGCATCAACGGGTGATAAGCGAGGTACTCCCAGAAGCGACAACGAAAGGACATTGGAGCCAAGAGGATTTCCTTACCAACCGTCAACAGAACATCGCGAGGGGGCATGCAGCCGAACATCGACTGATTGGTGAAATCGGGCGTGATGACCGCCTGATTCCATTGTATGGGCGTCGGTCGGTCCACGCGGATGCCACGATCTTCCAGCAGAGACGCCAACGCGTCCAGCTGCTCGTTGGCTTTTTCGACCGTGTCCAGTGGACGTGGCCCCCACATCCCACGCATATCACTGTCTTCTGGAATCTTGGCCTCTGTAGCCGGTTCAGTCGGAGGAATACAAGTGAAGTCCGCCCGCCCGACAATGACATGTCGAAGTGGATCCAAATCATTCCAGGAGTTGACGACCGTCCTCGTCATTTTCCCTTTCCTCCTTAACTCGGCAAATTCTGTCAAAAACTCTAGTGCCGCCAGTGGGTAGATCTGCTCAGCCCATTACAACATTATGCCTGTCTCCCTCCTTACCCGCTCGAGACCTGACAACTAAATCCTGCGATTTCGGCAGGGGCCTAATTCATTGCTAGCAGCCATTTCTAATATCTGCTGTGGTCGATGGTCAAACGGAATTTATTCTCCTTGCACCTAACATCTACATCGCGTACGTTGTCTACTCCCGCCGTGAATACCATGTTTGACCCCACACCCGCTGCTGAATTGCTGCTCGCTGCTCGCCACCCTGGTGAACAACTGAGTGCAATACCTCCATCCGTCGCTCCATCCACCCCAGCTGAAGCGTACGCCGTGCAAGACCGCCTCGTTCGTCGGCTCGTCCAAGATCTGGGTCCCGTGGTCGGCTATAAGATTGGCTGCACCAACCAAAGTGCAAGAGAAATGTTGGGAGTAGACTCGCCGTTTGCCGGGCGTTGTTTGGCAAGAGAGCTTCATTCTAGCCCGGTAATCCTGCGAGGTGATGAACTACATATGATTGGGATCGAACCTGAAATTGCGATCCGGGTCGCTGCTGATCTGCCAAGCGGCCAGCCGTGGACACCTGATCGAGTCGCTGACGTTGTCGATAGCGTAATGCCTTCTATCGAGGTCGTAGAGAGTCGTTTTTCTACTTGGCCAAGGATGGGCATTCTCGCCGCGATTGCAGACAATGGCGTCCACCGCAAACTGGTCCTCGGTGAGTCCGTTTCCAACTGGACACAAGAATCGATCGATGAAACCGAAGTGTCCCTAACAGCTGATGGCAACGTCGTACGAGAGGGCAACGCAAGAAACGTGGATGGCGGACCATTCGGCGTGCTTGCCTGGCTTGCCAATCATTTGAACCAGCAAGGCCATCAACTTCGGTCTGGCGATGTGGTCACAACAGGCGTCATGACCGACATTTTCGACGCAGATGTGGGCCAAAGGCTCGTCGCAAACTATGGGCCACTAGGCACGATCGAAATTGAAACCGTCTGATTCCAGGATGACTAACGATCTCGTTCGAATGACCGCTCGGGAAATCCGATATCGACTTCATGATCGAGTCGTATCACCACAGGAGTTACTGGATGCCCTGGCTGCTCGCATCGAGACCGTAGATCCGTCGGTCAATGCGTTGCCCACTCTTTGTTTTGAGCGTGCAGCAGAACGGGCCAGGGTACAAGATTTCTCCGGAACCCCTCTTAAAGGCTTACCGATCGCGATTAAAGATTTGATAGCTGTCGCCGGCGTTCGTACCACCTGGGGTTCCAAAATCTACGAACACCATGTGCCGACACATTCTGACCTTCTAGTAGAACGTCTAGAGGCGCATGGCGCCATCGTTTATGCTAAATCTAATACGCCGGAATTCGGTGCGGGCGCGAACACCTTTAACGAGGTGTTCGGTATCACCCGGAATCCGTGGGACACTGCTCGATCGGCAGCCGGCTCATCGGGGGGATCGGCCGTCGCCTTGGCGACGGGCATGGCCTGGCTGGCGACAGGCTCCGACTTGGGGGGCTCTCTTCGCAACCCGGCCAGTTTCTGCAGCGTGGTGGGGTTCCGGCCGACCATTGGCCGAGTGCCGGTTGATCCGGGCGCCGTGGCGTTCGACCGGATCGCGGTGGACGGCCCGATGGCGCGCAACGTGGGTGACGTGGCGATGCTGTTCGACGCCATGGTCGGCCGCGATGCCCGCGACCCAATATCCCTATACGATCCGTCAGAATCCTTCGAAGCCGCAGCCGATGCGCGAACCGTACCAACAAGGATCGCATTCTCGAAGGATTTCGGGGTCACGCCCGTGGACCCCGAAGTCGCGACGCTGTGCGAGCGGGCCGCGGGCCGGTTTGCGGACATGGGTATCCCGGTGGAAGAAGCCCATCCCGATTTCTCTGGACTGCAACATGTCTTCCAGACACTTCGCGCCGTAAGCTTTGCCGCTTCGCTGGGGCCGCTGCTTCAAACGCACCGAAATGTTCTAAAGCCGGAGATTGTGTGGAACATCGAGAAGGGTTTCGCGTTGACAAGCGAGGAGATCATTCGAGCGATGACAGAGCGCAGCAGGATCTACGCCCGCGCGGTCGAGTTCTTTGACCAGTATGACCTGCTTCTTTCGCCTGCCACCGTGGTGCCTCCCTATCCCGTCGAACAAAGGTTTGTCGAGAGGTTAGGGGATCACGAATTTTCCAATTACATCGAGTGGTGCTCGATTGCGTATGCCATCACGATCATTGGTGCGCCCGCGCTGTCGGTTCCCTGCGGTTTCACCGCAAGCGGTCTTCCAGTGGGATTGCAGATGGCATCACAACCTGGTACTGAGGCCCATCTCCTGGGTGCGGCAATGCTGTTCGAAGATGCCGCCGGTCTTTCGGGTCAGCTGCCGATCGAACCCAGGGGACAGCGCTGAACAGGACGCATGGATTTTTGATGACTCTGCGCTCTGATTGACAGTTTCGATCAGCGTGGCGTGGCGTCTGGTAAGCCACCATCAATTGGCAAAGTAGCCCCGGTAGTGGGTGTGCGCCGTTCGAGAAAAAACAGCACACCTTCGGCAACATGATCGGCCGTAATGCGGGCTTTCAAAAGATTGCGATCGCGGTAATAAGCCTCCAACCCCGCTTCGTCTAAACCACGAGAGCGCATCCGACCCGGTCCAACTTCGTCCCAAAGGCCTGAGCGGCGCGCACCATGTGAGAAAACAGCGTCCGGTGCGACCATATTGACCCGCACATCGTCCGCTGCCATCTCTTGACTGGCAATGCGCGCCAGTTGATGGGCTGCGGCTTTCGTTGCACTGTATGCGCCAAATTCCGCCCCGGGTGCAAAGACATTCTTGGTCGAAATCAAAACGACGTCACCCCCGGTCCTTTGTTTACGGAAGACCTGCGACGCAGCTTGTAACAAAATCAACGTACCGTCCGTATTGACCCGCTCCAAACGGCGAAACTCGTCGATGTCCATCTGTTCTAGAGTCGACACATGGGCGAGACCAGCATTGATCACAAGACCATCCAGCCCACCCCAAGTCTGAAAGACCTTGGAAAAACTTGCGGCC
>Ga0310122_10001744_pt1 | contig 13908 bp, 16 predicted proteins | sample CB6_Bottom_1051__FD_203503 | JGI IMG/M metagenome (GOLD analysis project Ga0310122, IMG submission 203503) | Marine microbial communities from Western Arctic Ocean, Canada - CB6_Bottom_1051 | ecosystem: Environmental > Aquatic > Marine > Oceanic | place: Canada: Western Arctic Ocean | collected...
TGGAGGGCTTGAAGACCGGCACGCTCCGAGAGGGAACCTCTACGCCCTCGCCCGTACGTGGGTTCCGGGCCATGCGGCTCTTCCGCTTCCTCACCTTGAACGTCCCGAACCCACGGATCTCGATATTTTCACCGTTCGCGAGAGCGCGCTTGACCGCGTTCAGGAGACCGTCCACGACCAATGCGCAGTCTTTTTTCGTAATCCCAGGACCTATGGCCTCTGCGACCTGTTCGACGAGGTCGGCCTTGGTCATGCACTTTCCTCCGAGACTCGGTGAATAACTGTGGCAGGGAAGCCACGGTAACGGTGTCGAGCCCGGAACGTCAAGGGGCGCTTGGACCTACGCACGCCGGGCCTCCATCAACCCGATGAATTGATCGAAGAGATATACGCTGTCGTGAGGTCCCGGAGCGGCCTCCGGGTGATATTGGACGCAGAAGACTGGGCGCTTCCGGTGGACCAGACCCTCCACCGTTCCGTCGTATAGATTGCGGTGGGTCAGGCGCAGGTCCGGAGCCCCCGGAATCTCCTCCTCCTCACCGGCAACGACGGCAAACCCGTGGTTCTGCGAGGTGATCTCGACCGTGTTCCGATCGAGATTGCGGACAGGGTGGTTTGCGCCATGGTGGCCGAACGGAAGCTTATACGTCTGGGCACCGAAGGCCCGGGCGATCAGCTGGTGGCCCAGACAGATTCCGAAGACCGGAACGCCTCGTTCGGACAAGCCGAGGATGGCCCCCTGCGCCTTCTCCACAGCCGAGGGATCACCGGGGCCGTTGGACACAAAAAGGCCATCGGGTTCTTGCGAGAGGATTTGGCCGACAGTTGTCTCGGCCGGAATGACCGTGACCCGGCAACCACGTTCCGCCAGGAGGCGAGGCGAGTGCGCCTTCACGCCGAAGTCGTACGCGAGGACATGGAACCGCTCCCGGCCGACGGCAGGCACCTCATAGGAGGTCTCGGTGGAGACGCCACACGCCAGATCGAGGCCCTCCATGAGAGGATGAGCGAGCACACTCTCGAGCAGGTCCGCTTCGTCCGTGCCGGCGGGGGCGATGGCGCCCCGCTTCGCTCCCTCCGATCGAATGTGGAGCGTGAGGGCCCTCGTATCGACACCCGCGATTCCGACCACGCCACACTCAAGAAGATAATCCTCCAGAGACGCGGTGGCCCTCCACGACGAATGGCGTGGTGTGCCCTCACGGACGACAAACCCCGTGACATGGGGATCCTCCGACTCCCGGTCCTCGTCGTTGACGCCGCAATTGCCGATCAGGGGGTACGTCATCACTACGTGCTGCCCCGCGTAGGAGGGATCGGTGAGGATCTCCTGATACCCGGTCATAGACGTATTGAAGACGACCTCTCCCAGTGACGGCCCAGGAGCCCCGAGCCGGTAACCATCGAAGCGGCGGCCGTCCTCCAAGAGGAGATACGCAGGGTCACGCTCGTGCATACTAGCCCGGGGTTGGAGGGAATCGGCCTCGGCCGGCGGAATCTAGAATCGAAAGGGATAGAGTCAAGCGAGCGAGCCTGGACGTTCCATCCGTCTCCGCACGGCCCTACCTTTCCCGAAAATCCCGAGCGTGAATCCCATCACTGCTCATGAAGCCCATCACTGCTTATGACTGAATCCATGATCGCATCCCTCGAGGTGGCCATCTTCGCAGACGAATCTTGTCTGGGGAACCAGTTCCAGGGGCGGGCCAACCCCGGCGGCGCGGCCGGAATGATGGAGTACTGGACGGGGGACCGGTGGATACGACGAGACTATTGGATATCTGAACCGGACACGACCAACAACTGCATGGCCCTGCGGAGTGCGATCGTGGGACTGGGCTTGCTCCGCAAAAGCCCCTATGAGGTTCGATTCGTGTCGGACAGCCAGTACCTAGTCAGGGGCATGACGGAGTGGCTCCGGGGGTGGAAGGCCCGAGGTTGGAAACGGAAGGGCGGGGGGATCAAGAACCTCGAGCTCTGGAAGGAGCTGGATCGGGTGGCGAGCAGGCACCATATCGAATGGACCTGGGTGCGAGGTCACGCAGAGCATCCGCAGAACGAATACGTGGATTATCTCGCGACCGCGGCCGCGAAGGAGGGCGCCTCCTCCAATGGGCTGATCAAGAGCGGATTCGGCACCTGGCTGGACGAAGAGCGGAACCTGCGCGACCGCTTCAGCGACTACCTGGAACTAGCGCCGCCACATTAGTGCCCTGCGTAAAAAAAAAGAAGCCCCCGGCACGGCAAGCCGCCCCGAGGGCTTCAGTTTCGTTGGTAGAAGCTTCGTCTTGCTTGGACGCCCACCTGACCTCTGGCTCACCTTGCGGCTCACCTTCCTCCAGGTAGCTAACTCAGCTTCCCTTTTAACCCGTTCTCGCGTGGTAGCGGTCCTGAGCCCTCCGAGCTCCGGAGGTTTCGACGGAGACCAACGACTCCTCCATCGGCTCACCGAGTTCCAATTCCTCGACGAGCTTCCACCGCTGCGACGTCCCGCCCGGTGAATCACGTTTCGCGAATCGCATGAAGGGATGACCAACGCCATCGAATCAGCGAACCACATCGGAAACGCATCACCATTATGGTGACCACAAGGAGCCCCGTCAAGGTTAAAATCCTAGAACCTCATTGTTTATTTCATTAAGACACATATTGTATGTTTATAACGTGTTACATGTTTTATCTAATGTTATTTATCGGCCTCCATTCGCGTTCACAAACATACGGGTTATGTGGGTAGCCGCGAGGAAAAACAGGGGCTTCCGGGCACAGAATTTCGAAAACAAATGGACGGTGGGGAATGCCAAACGTGCCCTGCTGAGAAGCCTATTTGTTGGCCCGCCAACATCGATCAAGCGGCCAGCGGAACCCGCCATCCACGAAGATGTGAAGCCAGGGGACCTGGCGCGTCAATTGCCCACCCGCTCCCTCAGCTCTTCGAAACAATTCTGGACCAGGATGAACCTCCCGGCGCCATCGCTGCTCGATGCCGTGGGCGCCGTACCTACCATCAGAAATCGCTGATCGCCGGGCATGACGTCGTAGCCGTTCGTGCCCGGGACGACGAACCGTTCCGCCCCGAGAGCGAAGAGCGTCTCCCTCTGAAGAACACGGAACTCGGCAGCGGTCTCGACCCGGGCCGCAATCAGGCTGCCGCCGAGGGCCTCCGCGAAGAACAACTCGCTACCGCTGTGCGCCCATAAGGGGCCAAATCCACCCTCACTCAAGACCTGCACTCTGGTCGACTCGACGTTGGGGAAGGGTTTCACGTAGACTTCGCTCCGACCCGTTTCGTCGGACGTGTACGCCAGCCAGCGCCCATCCGGGGACAGGGCCGGGTCTTGCTCTACAAACTCGGTCGTCGCAACCAGCGGTGTCGTGGCACTGTCCACGCCTGGCCGGAAGCCCACGATGTCGGTGGCGCCGGTTTGCCCTCCAAAACCCGCCCCACCGGTGCGGAAAACCATCCACTCGCCGTCGGGGCTCCACTGGACCTGATGGAAGCTACGCTCGTCGTCGAGCAGCAACTCCGGCGCTCCCGTTCCGTCCGCACGCCTCCGCCACACATCGTAGTTCCCCGACTCGTTCTTGACATACGTCACGAACTGACCATCCGGGCTCCAGAAGGGATCCGTCTCAACCACGTCATCGAACGTGAGCCGTCCGAGCGGACCGTCAGGTAGCCGCTTGATCCAGATGTCCACGTTGTCATCCACATCCGCCGAAAGAGCCAAGCGCGCTCCGTCCGGTGAGAGCTTCAATGCGAAGTCTAGAATCGAGATATTGAACCGCCAACTGGGATCTACAGGCTCCACCTCACCCGAGCGCGTCACCCAAACTGCCTGGAAATTCCCCAGGTCCCCGGCGGCCACACCACCGGCTCGATAGACTAGTCCCGCTCTCCGACACCGCATAAGACACACCGGCGGTAGGGTCGATCACGAGGTCCTCGGCTACGGGAACAGGGAGGCCGGTAAGTTCAGCCGTGCGTGGGTCGAAAGGGGCGGCCATGAGGACACCTTCCGGCGTTCCGAAAAGCAAGTGCCCCGTCGAAGCATAGCGCGGCGTGAGTCCCGCAATGAGGAACTCCCTCTCGCCGGTATCGAGGTCGATGGCCCAGACCTCGGGTTCAACGCCGAGCACAAGAGAAAACACGCCCATCCTCCCGCCTGGGAGGACCGTGAGTGCGGAATGTCCCAGCTCGCTCTCTCGCAGCTCGGTGACACTCTAGACCGCCTCGGTACCTCCACCCGAGGCGAGAGCCCGGTGGAGCGCGCGGGACGAGAATTCAGTGAAATACACATTCCCCTCGGAACTCCAATCCGATACTCCTATGGCTGCCTCGACCAGCGTTCGGCTCGGACCACCGGCGAGTGGAGCCACGCGCAGCGGACCGCCGGCCGAAGCAAACGCCACCTCCCGCCCGTCGGGTGAAAGCGTGAAAAATCCCGCGCCCTCGGTGCCGCGAATGGGCGTCGCATCGAGGTCGGCCCACCGCCGGATCCACAACTGCGTGCCCAGGCCCGACTCGCCCGGACCCACATACACCAGTTCCTCGGCGCCGGCCGTGAAGTCCATAAATCCGAACCCGGCCGGAGCCTGTCCCTCCTCGAATGGTGACGAGAATCGGGTGAGCGGCGCGGGGGGTTGGGGTGGCTCGGCACGTAGGAGCGACCAGCCGAGGCCAACGGCGAGTAACGCGGCAGCACTCCACCCAAGGATCGTCAGCCGGTTCCACGGACCGACGACGTCCGCTGCGCCTACCGTTTCCAGTTCCCCATACCGGAAGTGCTCATCCCCGAGCGCCTTCGCGAAGTCCTGCACCGAGGTGAACCGATCCACGGGAAGCTTCTCCAATGCCTTCCGCACCGCAGCGTCCACGTTCGCAGGAATCGAGGGACGGTGCTCTGTCGCCGAGACAGGTTTACCCGCGATGATCTGGCCCAGCACCGCCTGTGCCGTGCTGCCCATATACGGGGGGTCGCCAGTCAGCATCTCGTAGAGCACGGAGCCCACCGCATAGGTATCGGTGGAAGCACCCACGGCCTGGTCGCCTGTCGCCTGCTCCGGGCTCATGTAATAGGGCGTGCCCAGGCTGAGGCCGGTCTCGGTCAGTCGGTTGCTTCCAGCGGCACCGACAGCCAGCGCGATTCCGAAGTCCGCTACCACCGGCCCACCACCCTGGAGCAGGATGTTGCCCGGTTTGATATCACGATGGATCACCCCGTGTTCGTGCGCGTGCTGGAGCGCACCCGCGACCTTCGAGGCAAGAGCCACCGCCTCGTCAACGGGAAGCTGCTTCTCTCGGTCGATGCGATACCGGAGGGTCTCGCCTTCCACGTAGGGCATGACGTAGAAGAGGTGCCCGTCGATCTCCCCGGAATCGAAGAGCGGCAGGATGTGCGGATGCTGGAGATTCGCGGTGGTCTTGATCTCAGCGAGGAAGCGCTCGGCACCGACCACGGCGGCCAACTCCGGCTTGAGGACCTTGAGCGCGACCTTGCTGCCCGTGCTTGAGGTCCTCGGCCAGGTAGACGGTGGCCATCCCGCCCTCGCCGAGCTCACGCTCGATGGCGTAGCGGCCCTCGAGGGCGGCGTTCAGGCGGGTGACGGGCTCGGACATGGCGGGACAAGATGCGCCCAACCTGCGCAAAGGTGCAAGCGAGTCAATTGACGGAATTTCCAACCGCGGTGTAGCTTGCCGCATCCAAACGAACAGGGGGGCCAAATGAAGAAGCAACTGCTGTCTACGCTTTTCGTGGTGTCGCTCGCGCTACCCGGCGAAATGACGGCGCAGGTGGATCTCTCTCGCGCCACGTATATCGGTGTCGAGCAATGGCGGGACACGGTGAACGCGCTTCCGGGTGTCGACCGGCAGCTCGTCAGCCAGGACATCGGGAAACTCAATCTCTCGGTGGGCATCATCCACCGCAACGCCACTGGCGCGGCCGGCGGAGGCGGAGGTGGGGGCGGAGCAGCTCCCCCATCGGACTGCGGTGTTTCCTCCGGGGCGGCAAGCGGCGCCAGGGGAATCCAACACCTTCATCAGACCGAGACGTACATAATCGTCTCGGGCGGGGGAACGCTGGTCACCGGTGGATCGATCTTGAACGGCCGCATGTCGGGACCTGAGAGCAGGGTGACCACGACCCTGAACGGCCCGTCGTGCAGCGGCAACATCGTGGGTGACGTACAGATACGTGACGTGGTCGTCGGCGACATCATCATCATTCCTGCGGGCGTGCCGCACGGCTGGCTGAACATCCCCCGCCACGTGGACTACCTCAGCGTGCGTCCCGATCCCGACCGAGTCCTGCCCTCGGACTACGTCCACCCGTCGATCAGCGTCTACCGGTAGGAGCCATCAGCCAGATCCGATGCTTCTCTGACGAGGGCAGCGCCTAGCTCGATGCGGGGGCCGGGTCGCTCGGTGAGAGCGACCCGGCCTTCAGGGCGACTTCAACTTTGCGTTCAAGCGTCGGTCGGAGGACGGACTTGCGACCACTGGGCTTCGAGCGCCAGATCTCCCACCCAGTGGTCGATACGAGCCAGGTCCGAGGCCTCACCTTGAACGGCGAGAATCTCCGTGGCATCCCTAATCTGTCGCTCCGAATCTCCATGTTTGGCCCGCTCCAGCTTTGCCACGATGAGGTCCTCAGCCCGAGCGACCGATAATTCGAGGCCGAGGAAACGAAGAGGTTGGCGGTCGCCGAACTCGGCGATACTGAAGGGGCGGTGATTCCGGATTATGTAGTCGGCCTTCCACCTCGAGCCGTGGTCTATCGCGTTGGATTGACCGCAAATCCTCACGGCCTCTTTGACCACTTCGTCGCTCACGTAGAACCCGCCATCTCTAAGAGCCCCCGCGAACCGCAGCAGAACTTCGACGCCCTCGTCGATGACGAGATCCACGTCTTGAGTTGCCCGCGGCGATCCGTGGTACGCCGCAGCCAATGGGCCAGTCAGCATGAACGGGACTTCGAAGGCATCCAGGGTCTGGACGACGAATAGGAGGAATCGCTCGAGCGTCACCGGCGCAGTGGTGCGGGCCTGGCATTGGCGGTGCAACCCTCGGTTTTCGCCCGGTCGCGCCTGCCGGCCTCGGCCAAGGCTGCCACGAGGTCACTGAGTGCCAACGCCTCACGGAGACGTTCCTCTCCAGTGAGTTCCGCGAGAGCGGAGAACCTGATGCGCGCTGCCTCCGACGTCGTATCGCGACTCATCATGAAAGTGTAGCGGGTACCCATGGAATCCCGAATACCTCCGAGAAGGCCTGGATAACGCCCCTCACGAGTTCAGTAACACCCACCTTCCGCCCCAATTCTTGGGAAACAGACGTGACCGACACATCCTGAATGCCACAGGGGACGATGGTGTCGAAGTAGGAAAGATCGTTCGACACGTTCAGCGCGAATCCGTGAGACGTGATCCAACCACTCGATACTCGCACCCCGATGGCTGCGATCTTTCGACCCTCCACCCACACGCCCGTGAGGTCCGGGACGGGCTCCCCGCGGATACCGATCTCGTCGAGTGTGCGTACGAGCACGGTCTCGAGATCCCGCAAATAGCGGTGCACATCCTTCCGATCCGGCTTCAGGTCGAGGATCGGATACCCCACGAGTTGCCCAGGGCCATGGTAGGTGACGTCACCACCCCTCCCCACTTCGACGAGATCGATCTCGAGTTCCCGGCGCCTCGCCTCGTCAGCGAGCACGTGCGCGCGGGAAGAACCCGTGCCGAGGGTGATGATGTGGGGGTGCTGGAGGAGCAACAGCTGATCCGGTATCTCGCCGGTCCGCCGGAGCTCGACCAGATCCGACTGTAGGGCCAGCGCCTCCGCGTACGGAATCAAGCCCAGATCCCGTACCTCCAGCGCTGTCACGTCACTGGTTTGCGCCATGGACGGATGCATTCCACCGTCCCCTATGCGTCCTCGGGGAAGTCCTCCAAAAGGGCCTTCAGCTCCGCGAGGAAACGAGCGGCATCGGCCCCGTCGACGAGCCGATGGTCGTACGCGAGGGAAAACAGCGACCGCTTCCGGATCGCGATGGCGTCCGTACCGGTCAAAGGGTCCTCGACGACCACGGGCCGCTTCTCGATCGCCCCGGTGCCGAGGATCGCCGCCGTGCCCAAAGGAATTATGGGCATGCCGACCAGGGTACCGAGCACCCCGGGATTGGTGATGGAAAACGTCGCTCCTTGGATTTCTTCGGGACCCAGCTTTCGCGACCGGGCGCGACCGGCGAGATCCACGATCTTCTTGCCGATCCCTACGAGGCTGAGTTCGTCCGTGTCATGCATGACCGGCACGATGAGGCCGGGATCGAGGTCTACGGCAATCCCGATATTCACACTGCCTCGACGGATGATGTTGTTGCCCGAGACCGTACCGTTGATCGCTGGATATTTGCGCAGCAACCGCGAGCACGCCCACACGACGAACGCGGTAAAGCTCACTCGCACTCCCTGGTCTGCCCACTGGCCCTTGCCGGCAACCCGAATGTGGTCCACTTGGGAAAAATCGATCTCGATGAAGGAGTGCACGTGGGAGGCGACCCTTTTCGCCAGAACCATGTGCTCCGCGGTGAGGCGACGGATCTTGTCCATCGGCTCGACGTGGTCGCCCTTCCGCACAGGGAACTCCGGGTGTTCCACCTTCCCATAGAAGGCCGACCACAGCTCCGACGCCGGCCCAGAGACCGCGCGAGTGGTCGGCGGCGCCTGGCCCGACGCCGCCGTGGGTGCCTTCGTCTGGCCATTCTCGATGAAGCTGAGGATATCCCGTTTGGTTACCCGGCCTGCCTGGCCGGTACCCGGAACGTCCGCGATCGAGATACCATGTTCGGCCGCGATCTTCCTCACCACCGGAGTCGAGCGGGTCTGTACCTGCGCCTCCGCCGTCGCTGGAACACTTCCCTGGAAGGCGGCTTGAGCAGCATGGCCATCGGATGACCGAGCTCCAGTGCCTGACGGCTCCGCGTCGGCCACAGCGCCATCCGGCTCCTCCGAGCTGGGTATGGTGGCCGCATCCGCCTCGGTATCGATAAATGCCAGGACCGTACCGATTTCGACGGTCTCGCCCTCCTGGATTCGGACTTCTACGAGCGTGCCCGACTCAGGTGAGGGAATCTCAGCGTCCACCTTGTCCGTTGAGATCTCCAGAATGGGCTCGTCTCTTTCGACCGGGTCCCCGAGCTGCTTGAGCCACTTCAATACCGTACCCTCGGCGATAGACTCACCCATCTGGGGCATGGGAACTTCGATGCGAGCCATATCAGGGAACCGAGCCGAAGGACGTCATGCCGGGCGCCGGACGCGCCCTGCCTCAGATACAGCCCGGTCAGTCGTTTCCGTCGCCGCCTGCGGGAGCATCGTTCGGCGCTCCAGATCCGTCACCCGCATCTCCTGTCTGATCGAGCAAGAGCTCAATCGGCTGACCCGCCGGCGCGGTGGGCACCGCCTCCTGGCGCAGAATCGACTGCGGCAGTTGCGCACGCGACGACATGATGGAGAGGACCAGAGACAAGAGCATGAATACCCCTCCCGTCGTCCACGTGGCCCTCGTGAGCATGGTCGTGGCCTGGCGTCCGCCCAGGATACCATCCGTGGCGGCGGCACCGCCGCCCATCGCGGCTAGCCCCCCGCCCTTCCCGGACTGTAAAAGGACCACGACACCCAGAAAGATCCCGTCGAGAATTAGGACCGCCAGCAAGATACCGTACATAAATCGCCCATTGCCCAGGGTTTGGAATATTGACTAAACGTCGCCGCGTGACTTTGGGGTGTCAACCCGCAAACCCTTGCAGTCAGCAGGCTTCCGCGATTCTCGCGAAGCTTTCAGGATCGAGGCTCGCTCCACCCACGAGTACACCGTCGACGTCGGTGACCGCTAGTAGTTCGGCCGCGTTATCCGGCTTCACGCTCCCACCGTAGAGGATGGCCACCTCCTGTGCGAAGCCGCCGCCCCGTACCTCTTTCAACCGCCGGCGAAGTATACCATGCGCTTCGGCAACGTCCTCTGCTGTCGCGGTCTCGCCCGTGCCGATCGCCCAAACCGGCTCATAGGCCACCAGAACCAGTTTTTTCACACCCTCGGGAACGCCAAGCAGAGCTGCATCCAGCTGGCGAACGATCACTTCTTCAACCCGTCCCTCCCGACGCTCGTCCAGCGTCTCTCCAACACACACCAGGGGGGCCAGGCCCTCACCTATTGCGGCGGCCACCTTGCGCTCGACTTGAGCGTCCGTCTCACCGAACACGTGTCGCCGCTCCGAGTGCCCCACGAGAGAGAACCGGGCACCCGCGGCCAGCGCCATAGCTGCCGAATGTTCCCCCGTGAACGCACCCTTGGGCTCCCAGTGGATATTCTGGATGCCGAGGCTGATCTCCGGACGCCCCCCCCTCGACTCGGCGGCCACCGGAAGGGAGATGGCAGGAGGAAAAATCAAGATGGTCGGCTCCACATCGGCCAGCCGGGGAGAAAACTCGCCGAAAAACTGGCGGGTGGCGGCCGGGCCGTGATGCATCTTCCAGTTTCCAGCGATCACCTTTGGTCTCACGTCATGCCCTCCTGAAGCAGGCCTCTAACGGTCCGACAGGGCCCCGACACCAGGTAGTTCCTTGCCTGAGAGAAGTTCGAGGAAAGCGCTGCCACCCGTCGAGACGTGTGTGATTCGATCGACGATCCCTGCCGCTACCGCGGCGGCCGCGGAATCTCCCCCCCCGATGATGACCGTTGCGCCCCGATCGGCCGTCGAGGCGGCGGCGTGCGCGACCTCGAATGTGCCGGCCTGGAAGGGCGCAAGCTCGAAGATGCCCATCGGGCCACTCCATATCACGGTGCGGGCCCCCACCAGGACGTCGGCGAAGGATTTCACCGACCGCGGCCCGATATCCCCTATGCGTTCGCCGTTCCTCACTTCGTCGCACGCGGACACACGGGTGGTCGCGCCGGACGCGATGCACGGTGCGGTGATCACGTCCACCGGCAACAGAAGCTTGTCTCCAGCCAAATCCATCAATGAGCGTGCCGTATCGATCCGGTCTTCTTCCACGAGAGAATCGCCTACGGCCCAACCACACGCCTTGAAAAACGTGTTGGCCAGGGCCCCACCGATAAGCAGCCGGTCCAGAGCTGGAAGCAAAGCCTCGATCACGTCTATCTTGCTCGAGATTTTCGCCCCGCCGATGACCGCCACGAAGGGATGCTCCGGGTCGACCATGGTATCACAAAGGAATCGGAGCTCTTGTTCCAACAAAAAACCGGCCACCGCCTCCCCCCCACCTGCCCGTACCGCCTCAGCGATGCCCTGGGTAGAGGCATGTGCGCGGTGAGCGGTGCCAAAGGCATCATTGACGAAGAGCCCCGACCCGTAACGGATCTCCTCCGCCCACTCCGGGTCATTTCGGGTGTCTTCGGGGCAGAAGCGGGTGTTCTCGAGAAGGAGGACATCTCCACTCTCCATCCCTTGAACCGCTTCACGTGCGAGGGGGCCGGTGGTCTCGGGGCAAAAACCCACGGGAGACCCGAGAGCCCCCTGGAGCTTTCCGGCCACCCGACGGAGGGAAAGCGCCTGGTCCAGTCGCCCCTCGGGTCGGCCCAGATGAGACAGCAGGACCGCCTTCGCCCCCGCGTCGATGAGATACTGGATCGTAGGCAGGGTTCGGACGAGACGCGTGTCGTCGACGACTTCGCCATTTTGATCGAGCGGGAGGTTGTAATCGACCCGAACGACCACGACTTCGTGGGTAAGGGTCTCTGGAGAACAGCCTGCGAGCGTCTTCTTGGCCATCCGGGACTACTACAGCCGTTCGCCGATGTAGACCGCCAGGTCCACGACCCGTTGTGAGTAGCCCCATTCGTTGTCGTACCAGGAGAGCACCTTCACGAGACCCCCATCGATGATCTTGGTGCTCAGACCATCCACGATGGAGCTGTGAGGGTTCCCGGTGAAGTCGATCGACACGAGCGGCTCGTCACAGACGTCGAGTATTCCGGCCAGCGAACCGGAGGCGGCCTGCCGGAACGCTTCGTTCACGGCTTCTTCCGTCGTCTGCGTCTCGAGCTCGGCAACGAGATCCACCACGGACACGTCCGGCGTTGGAACCCGCAGGGCCATCCCATCTAGTTTTCCCTCGACCTCGGGGATCACCAGGGCCGTGGCCTTCGCGGCGCCCGTCGTCGTCGGAATCATCGACAGGGCCGCCGCTCGCGCACGCCGCTTGTCCGAGTGAGGCACGTCTAGGAGGGCCTGGTCGTTCGTATAGGCGTGCACCGTGTTCATCAATCCCCGGCGAAATCCGAATTCCTCCATCAGGACCTTCACCACCGGCGCGAGACAGTTTGTCGTGCAACTCGCGTTGGAGATGACGTGATGCTCTGCCGGATCGTACTTGGCGTGGTTGACGCCCAGAACGATCGTGATGTCCTCGTTCTTCCCCGGAGCGCTGATTATTACTTTCTTGGCTCCCGCGTCGAGGTGTTTGGCCGCCTGGTCTCTCTTCGTGAAGAAACCCGTCGACTCTACGACGATATCGACCCCTAGCTCGCCCCATGGCAGGGAAGCCGGATCACGCTCGGAGAAGACCTGGAGGGCGCGGCCATCGACCTCGAAGCCGGCGTCACTCACGGTCACTTCGCCTGGAAAAGCCCCATGCACGGAGTCGTACTTCAACAAGTGGGCGAGCATATCGTTGTCGGTGAGGTCGTTCAGAGCGACGATCTCGATCTCCGAATCGTCGGATGCATACACGGCTCGCAGAACATTACGACCGATACGTCCGAATCCATTAATGGCAACGCGGATCGGCATCCACTCGCCTCCTCTTCGTATTTCGTCTGATGGAATTATTCCAAATCGGGTAAGGCACGGGCAAAAGTACTGAGGAAGACCTGCGTCGCCCCCGCCTGGACAAGTGGTCGAGCCGCCTCCATCGCGGTAGATCCGGTTGTCAACACATCGTCGACGAGTAGGACTCGGGCACCCATGAGTGTGGCTCGTGCGTCGGCCCGAACCGCAAATGCTAGCTTGACGTTAGCCCGACGCTCTGCCGGGTGCAAGCCGACCTGCGTCGGCCTTCCGTGGCTGCGTTCCAAGGCGTCGACGAAGGGCACGCCGACCCGATCCGCCATGGCCTCCGCGAGCAACCGCGCCTGGTTGTATCCGCGCGTGCGGGCTCGGCGGCGGGTCGTCGAAATCGGTATAATGAGGTACGGCTCCGACACCAACTCGCGGGGGATCGCGGACTCAGCCATGCGCTCACCCATGAGCTTGGCCAGCCCGTTCCAACCGCCATATTTCAAGCCGTGAACAAGGGCGTTCGCCGGAGGCCGCAAAACTACGGCGAAGCTGGCAGCCGAAAGCCCGGGGGCCCATCGCGCGCATTCGACGCAGGTATCCGCAGCAACAGCCCCGGATCCGACCGGAAATCCGCATCGGCGGCAAGGACCACAGACCAACTCCGCAGAACGCTCCAGCGGAAGGTGGTCTCGGCAGCCGAGGCAAACCGCCGGCAGGAAAAATCCCAGGAGTTCGGCGGCCAGCGCCCGGCCATTCACGCGCGGCTGTGCGCAGGGCGGGCCGCTTCCAAGGCACGCCTCATCGCCTCGATGGGGGCGGTCTCACCCCACCAGCGCTCGAAGGATACGGCGCCCTGATGCACCAGCATCTCCCCGCCATCCACGGCCGGAATACCAAGGCGCTTGGAGGCTGCTACGAATGGCGTAGCGCTGGGGCCATAGACGAGGTCTATGACAGCACCCGCCCGCGAAAGGCGCTCGACGTCGAGTGGGAGTTCGTCTTCACTGGCGAGCCCGAGGCGAGTGGTATTCACGACCAGATCGAAGTCGCCGTCATCGACGTCAGACCGGCTCTCCGCCACACGTACGCGATCCCCACCGATCCTACG
>Ga0310122_10001748_pt1 | contig 13901 bp, 12 predicted proteins | sample CB6_Bottom_1051__FD_203503 | JGI IMG/M metagenome (GOLD analysis project Ga0310122, IMG submission 203503) | Marine microbial communities from Western Arctic Ocean, Canada - CB6_Bottom_1051 | ecosystem: Environmental > Aquatic > Marine > Oceanic | place: Canada: Western Arctic Ocean | collected...
CCGATGGAACCGCTGATGCCGTTTGAACTGTTCAACTGCATGGCGGGCCACGAGACCTGCACCGGAGATTCACCCTCGATCTGGATATCTTCTCCATCGGCCCAGCGGATCACCAGATCGCGAGTCTCCAACTGTGGTATTCCGCCGACTCCCTGTCCACGCAACAGGCCGACCACACGAGCTTCCTCGCCACCGGGATCGGTGATGATCTTCTCTGCCTCGAGCAGGATCTGATCGACCGGTTCGGTGCGTCCCTCGGCATAGACGGGTAACTCGATGGTGGCATCGATCAGGGTTCGCTGAGAGATCAGATTCTCGGACGAGAGTACGACTCCCGAGGACAGTTCCATCAGACCCCGGAGGGTGAATCGGAGCCGCCCGAGAGTGTAGTCGTAAGAGTGATGGGTGACCCGGTTCCGGGTCACTTCGGGAAAGGCATCCCCGGTGGTCGTTTCTTCCTCGGATGCGCCAATCCCACCGAACTGCCCTGTCAGCAGCAGAAAGACCACCAGTCCGACGGAAAAAACACCGAGGAAAAAAGAGATGCGCTTCAAGGTCTTTCTCCTGTGACCGCACCGTGGAACTGTTGCTGCCAGAGACCACGAGCTGCGAGGATCCACTCGCACACCTCGCGCACCGCACCGGCTCCCCCCGAGCGGCTCGTCACCACATCGGCCTGCTCGAGCACCGTCGGCTGGGCGTTCGCCACCGCCACCGAAACGCCGACCAGCGCCATCGGGGCCAGGTCGATGAGATCATCTCCGACATAGACGGTGTTGTCCGCCTCGATCCCGAGCCGATCGAGGATCTGCTGCAAGCAGATAGACTTGTCACGGATTCCGGTATGGACCTCCTCCACCCCCAGTTCCCGGGCACGATGCTCGGTCGCCGCGGATTCGCGCCCAGAGATCCAGGCGACTGCGATCCCCTGCTCGAGCAGCCAGCGAATCCCCGCACCATCGGGGACGTGAAACTGCTTCACCTCGCTGCCATCGGAATTGATCTTCAACGAGTTGTCAGTGAGCACCCCATCGACATCGAGTACCAGCAGTTGTGGTGGGTGCGACTTCAGGGGGGTCGGGATCTGCGGTTTCATGGCCATCCAGTCTCCCCCCACCCCTGTGCCGATCAAGCGAGAATTCCGACCTTCCGGGGCAACAGACCCGGGCTTCTGCTATCCTGGGGCCCTGTTCCCGGGCATCGGGAATCAGGCAGAAAACGAGGTACCCGGTCGTGATCCAGCGCACCAGAGACTTTCCCACCAGGGAGCCCGATCCCAAACCGGGCAAACCCGCGCTGCAGGAGCGAACCTCAACTGTCGGGGAGGCGCCTGATAACCCCTGGGACGACGGTTTTTGCACTCACCTCGACGACTATTCCGGCCCACTCGAATTGCTGCTCTATCTGATCCACAAGAATGAACTCGACATTTTTGACATCCCCATCGCCACCATCCTCGAGCAATTTCTGGCTCATGTGACCGAGGCACGCCTGGCCGCGACGCTGGACCTGAGACAAGCCGGTGATTACCTGGTGATGGGAGCGCGATTGATGGAGATCAAGGCCCGGATGCTTTCGCCGAGCCTCATCGAAGAAGAAGACGATCTGCTCGAGGAAGAACTGGAAGATCCGCGCCACAACCTGGTCGAACAACTGCTCCAATACCGCGACTTCAAGGAACGGGCCCAGTTGCTCGAGGAGGCCCACCGGGTTCGTTCGCTCGGGTATGAACGCAGGCAGGACGATTTACCGCCACCACCTCCAGGGAGTCTCGATCTGTCCGAAGTCTCGTCCCATGATGTCGCGGCGGCCTTTCAGCGGATTCTCGACCGGCTCCGCGAGCAATCCTCTTTCACCATCATCGCTGGTGAGGAAATACCCATCGAACAGGCGATGGGTGAAGTTCTCGGATCACTTCGTGCCGCTGCCGGATCGGTATTGCCTTTCGAACAACTGTTCCCGAAAGAGCGGGGCATCCCCGGGGCCGTCAGCACCTTCCTGGCACTGCTCGAACTGGCTCTCATGAAACAGGTACGTCTGGAACAGGCAACCAACGCCGACCCCCTGCTCGTACACCTGCGCGAGAACGGTTAGTTCGATGCGAATCCTGTTCCTCGGGTCGGGTCCGTTCGGGATCCCTACACTTCGGCGACTCCACTCCCTGCGTGAGGACCTGATCGTGGCGACGGTGCCCGATGCACCGAGCGGCCGCGGCCAGACGCCACGTTCTTCCTTCATCAAGCAGGAGGCCGTTTCGCTGGGGCTGGAAGTTCTCGAAACCGAGCGACTCCGCGGCCAGGAGGGCCAGCAGATCCTCGAGCATGCCGATGCCGATCTGGTGATCACCGCCGACATCCGGCTGATCCTGGGAACCCGATTCCTGCAGGATCCTGAGCGTGGCTGCTACAACCTGCACGCGTCACTGCTACCGCGATGGCGCGGAGCGGCACCGGTGGTTCGGGCGCTGCTGGCCGGAGACGATCAACTCGGTGTCACCCTCTACCGGATGGTGCGAGAACTCGATGCCGGTCCGGTGGTGGCAGTGGAAAAGTGGACACCCCCGGCCACGGTCACCTCACAACAGGCCGAGGAGCATCTATCGCTGCTGGCGGCGGATGTGCTGGAACGGATGCTCGAGACGCTAGAAAGTGGTGATCCGCCGCAACTTCCCCAGCAAGAAGACCGGGTGACGCTGGCACCACGACTGGAGAAATCGGAGGGCTGGGCACACTGGGAGAGCAGTGCCGTGTTCGTCGAGCGCCAGGTGCGGGCACTGCATCCCTGGCCGCGAACACGCACCCTGGTCACTCGTGGTGGGGCTGGCCAGCCCCCCGAAGAGGAACTGATCCTGCATCGGGTAAGCCTCGCCGATCGAACCGAGCAAGTTGCTGCCGGTACCGTGCTGGAGGTCAGATCAGATCAGATCATCGTCGCCTGTGGTGAGGGGGCGATCGCCATCCACAGGATGCAGCGAAGCGCCAAGAAACCGCTGGAGATGGCGGATCTGCTGCGAGGGATGCCGTTCGAGGTGGGGGACCGATTTCACGGGAAAGAAGGGGCATGAATACCGATCGACCCACTCGCAAGCCCGGTCGTGCCGGCGATCCCCTGCCAAAGAAGAGGCAGACACCGCCCACCGATGATGCACCACTGCTGGAGCCACCCTATCGATTCCCCGTGGTCCGACACGGTGAACATGGCAGCGCGTTGTCGACTCGTGCGGCAGCCATCCACCTGCTGACGCTGTGGGAGCAGTCGGCACATACTTCGATGGAACAGTTGCTCGGCGAGTACCTGCAGCACTGCGACTTCTCCACCTCGGACCGGGGATTCCTGGTCGAACTGTGCTACGGCAGTGTTCGCATGCGAGGCACCGTTCAGTACCTGGCCCGGGCTTTCATGGACAGACCCTTCACCGAGGTGTCGCGAACCGCCCGCTCGGCCATCGCCCTGGGGATCTACCAGCGCACCTACCTGCGCACCCCGGACCATGCCGTGGTCTCCGAAACCGTCGACGGCTGGCGACAGGTGAAGGATCCGAAAATCGATTCGATCGATCGCAGCGGATACATCAACGCGGTACTCAGGAGCCTCTGTGACGGTATTGAGGATGTCGACGAGGACCTGGGAGACCCCCGTGACGCAGTTCGAGTCTCGACCGGCTGGGCACGATTCGGGCGACTCGCACTGCAGGGGGGAGATGCAGGTCGGATCCAACGCTGGAGCGTCCAGTACGGCCACCCACCCGAACTGGTCCGCAGGTGGCTAGAGCGCTATCCCGCCGAACAAGTCCGCCTGATGCTCGAGCGCGACAACGAGACCCCCTCGCTGTTCATCGTGCTCCGGCAGCCGAGAGAACCGAAACACCACATCCGACTGCTGAAGCAGGCGGGCCTGGAGGCCAAAACGGCGCAGGGAGCTCCGCGCATCCTGAAGGTGACCGGAGCGGGCCTCATCGAGAAGATCCCCGGTTACTACAGTGGCGATTTCTGGGTCCAGGATCTGACCGCACGCCGACTCGCCCTGCGCATGCCTCGAAGAGAAGGGGCTCACCTGCTCGATCTGTGTGCGGCTCCCGGTGGAAAACTCGCCACCTTGCTCGATCGAGGCGGTATCGAGAGTGCCACCGCCTGCGATATCAGCGACGCGAAACTGGATCGAATCCGCGACAACCTCGAACGGCTTCGGCTCGAGGACAGTTGCCGCCTGCAGTTGCTCGAGGTTACGCGCGATGCTTCCCGGCTCCGTCTCGACCAGAGTTTCGAGCAGGTACTGGTCGATGCTCCCTGCTCCAATAGCGGCGTTCTCAACCGCCGCCATGAAGCGCGCTGGCGCTTCTCCCCGGAGGTGCTCGGAGACCTGGAGCAGCAGCAGATGGCGCTGTTGAAGGCGGGAGTTCGGCACCTGGTCCGCGGCGGCCATCTGCTGTACACGACCTGCTCGGTGGAGCCGCAGGAGAACCAGGACGTGATCCGTAGAACGCTGGAGCAAAACACCGAACTGCGCCTCATCGAGGAGGTCGAGATCCTGCCCGGCGATCTGGGCGGAGACGGCGGATACGGCGCCTTGCTGCAGCGAGTCGAGCGCTGATCTGGAATCGCTTTCCCGCCCCTGAATCACCGAATTCACGTGATTGGGACCATTTTGATCTTTTTCGGTCCGACCGGTCCGGACTGATTGGGTTCCCGGATGGAATGGGTGAGAGAGCAATACCCCGCCCGCCGGTGGGGATCCAGAAAAGGAGGACCCAATGACTGCACAATCCAAGGAAACCACTCAGCAGAACAGCATCGGCAAGGCGCTGGTTCGCATCTTCGCAGGAGCCCTGATGGTGCTCGTTGCGTCCTACCCGATGGTCACCGAAGCGACCTCGGACCAGGTTCGTCGGCCGCTCGATCTTCCCTCCGGAGGAGGTCGAGATGAAGAGGACCAGCCTCTTCCCGACATCATCCAGTTCTTCGGACACGATTTCGAGGGCGACGCGTTCGTCTGGGTGCTCGACATCTCCGGAAGCATGACTGTTTCCGGACGTATCGACGAACTACGTGGAGAGTTCACAGGAGCCATCCTCAACCTCAGCAGCCAAAGTGACTTCGGAGCGGTCGCTTTCAATCAGAACATACAACCGCTCGATATCCTCTGCACAGCGGCGTACCCGGACCGTAAATCGCGCGCCATCGCCTGGATTTCCGGCCTTCAACCGTACGGCACCAGTTGCCTCGCCGTAGCGGTGATCCAAGGGCTGGAAATCATCCGCAAGAGCAGCAACACGAATCGTCGCCTCATCGTGGTCGGCGATGGACTACCGGCCTGCCCCTCACTTACCGATACGGCGCTGGTACTGAATGAAATCGCGGCCGCCAACTGGGATCGCATCCCCATCGATGCAGTGTTCGTCGGAGAAGGATCCGCACTGGGGATCGAATTCTTCCAGCAACTGGCCAATAGCTTCGGTGGCAGCATGGTGATCGCCCAGTAGCGAGCTCCGCTGCAACTCCTGAACCGGTGGAATCCGGACACTTCATCACGGGAGTGTCCGGATTTCTTCATCCATGAACCATTGACCTTCTACTGGTCCTGGGACCGTCTACCAGAAAACCACCCTTGACGCGCCTGCGCGACCGCCATCAGATGCCCAGACGGAGGGTCAAGGATGAATCGGGTTGGCATTCTCGTCCGGGTAACACTTTTGATGGTGCTGGCGATGGTCACCTCGACGAGCGCCGTGTTGAATGCCTCCCCCGACGACAGCATCCAGAAGCAGGTGGTCGCCGAACTGGAGCGGGTCGCCGCCGAAGAGGATCAGGTGCGCTACAGGGGTCAGTATGCGGCACTGATTCCGCTCGGATCAGATGCCGCGCAGGTGCTGTTGAAGATGCTCCAGGATGAAGACCTGCCGCTCTCCCGGCGCCGAAGAGCTGCCAACGCGCTGCATGATGTCGCCACCGCTGAACAGGTGGTCCCTCTCCAGCGCGCGATGGACGACCTGTTGCTGGAGCCATGGGTCGAGACCGAGATCGGGCTGATCCTGGCACGGCTCGGTCAGCGACGTTTCCTCGAGCGCTGGTTGAAGCAAATACGGCGGATCACCGACCGGACTCCGACCACGGTGAACCTGGCAGGAATCCTCGAGGGGCTATCACGGCTGGGAGATCTCCAGTTTCGAAGTGATGATCTGGCCGCAGCCACTGCCACCCATCGGCGTCGAATCGCCCTGATGCAGGATCTGATCGGACGCGTCCACTCCGGCCTGAAAGAACGCCTCACCGCCGAGATGTGGTCAATCCACTACAATCTTGCCTGCTGTCTGTGCCGCTCCGGCGATACCGATGGCGCCTTCGAGGCACTGCAGAAAAGCCTCAGATCAACGACCATCCGGCTCTCGATGGCCCAGGCAGACGGCGATCTGAAAGCGTTGCGAGAAGACCCACGATGGGCGGCATGGTTGGCCCAGCACGCCAAGACCGCCGAAGCCACGGCGCCAGCGGCAGAAAAACAGCCGAACCGTTGACCGACGATGGCAACGAACCTGGATCTCGATCGATCGACCTGGTGAGGTGGATCTGCGCCATCCTCTCACTGGTTTTGCTGGGCCTGGGCATCCACCTGCTTACCGGTGGCACCACCGGCGATCCGGGGCGCGACTCTCCCTGGCCCTACCTGGCACTGGGGGCACTGCTGGCGGTGCGAACTCTGGTTCCCCGACGCGATCGCCCCTGACGGTGACGATCGGCGGGTCGTAGACTGGCCGTCATGAAATCGATGATCTTCACCATCGCCAACTGGTTGTTCATCTGTAGCGTGGCGCTGGCCGCACCGGGTGACGATCCTCCCCCCAACATCCTGTTTTTCATCGTCGATGACCTCGGCTGGCAAGACACCTCTCTACGTCTTCACGCGCAGGGACCACCGCATCGGGATGTCTACCGAACTCCGCAACTGGAACGGCTCGCTGCCGAGGGAATCACCTTCACCGATGCCTACTCCTCGTCGCCGGTCTGTACGCCGACACGAACCAGTGTCATGACCGGTCGCTCGCCGCAACAAAACCAGATCAGTTACTGGATCCTGCACAAGGACCGTGACACCGGCGGTCCGCGGGACGGCACCACCCCGCCCAGGTGGAACGTCAACGGTCTCCAACCCGACGATGTGACCCTGCCGCGGTTGTTGCAAAAAGGCGGCTACCGGACCATCCACGCCGGTAAGGCGCATCTGGGAGCCAAGGGAACCGCCGGAGAAGACCCGCGCAATCTCGGCTTCGACATCAACATCGCCGGGCACGGTGCCGGCGGACCGGCCGATTATCGCGGCCAGCGGAACTTCGCCAAGGACCCCGACAACCCCGGCAATTCGTTCTGGGACATCCCCGGTCTGGAGAAATACCACGGCCAGGAAATCTATCTGACCGAGGCACTCGCGCTCGAATCGGTGGCCGCCATTCGAGACGCACACCGCGACAAGAAACCGTTCTTCCTGCACTTCTCACCGTACGCAGTCCATGCACCCATCATCGCCAACCAGCGCTGGCTCGATCACTATGGCGAGTTGCCAGCGAAGGAAGCCGCCTACGCCACGATGATCGAAACGGTCGATCGAGCCCTGGGGACCCTGCGAGAGGCACTGGAGGATCTGGAGATCCTCGACAACACCATCATCATCTTCACCAGCGACAACGGCGGCCTCTCGGCTCATGCTCGCGATGGCAAGGCCCACACGCACAACCATCCACTCGCCAGTGGCAAGGGCTCGGCGCTGGAGGGGGGAACACGGGTTCCGCTAGTGATCCGCTGGCCCGGCAAGATCAAGGCGAAACGACGCAGCAATATGCCGGTGATCAGTCACGACCACTTCCCGACGCTGCTGGAGATCGCTGGTATCGAATGTCCGCCAGCACATGCAAGCACCGTCGAAGGAGTCAGTCTGGTGTCATACCTGCTCGGCGACGAGCAAGCGCTCGACCCGCAACGAGCGTTGTTCTGGCATATGCCGCACTTCTGGGGCCCGCGCGGCCCTGGAATCCTGCCGTTCAGTTCGGTGCGCCAGGGACCCTGGAAACTGATCTATTACCATCATCCCGAACCGCGACGAGTGCTCTTTCATCTCGGCAAGGATCTCGGGGAAAGGCACGATCTCTCGGCACAACAGCCACAAAAGCGGGAACAATTATCAAGATTGCTGGGACAACATCTGCGCACCGTGAAGGCCCGGTTGCCACACCGAAATGGTGTCGAGATTCCGCATCCTGATCGCATCGACAATGCTGACGAGAAACCAGGGCAACGCTAGTTCAGCGGTGTCCGTCTAGCCCCTGGCCCGGGCATACTCTTTTGCCAGAACTTGCTGATCGGTGGCGGGTACCTGCGCGTAATGACTGAACATCATCGTGAAGTCACCTTTACCACCGGACAGGGATTTCAGGCGTGAGTGATAGCCCTGCACCTCTTTCAAGGGTGCCTGACCGGAAACCTGGGTGCGACCACCAGAGAGCACATTGGTACCCTTGACGGCACCGCGCATGCCCGATAGATCTCCCGCCACATCGCCCATGCAGTCCTCGGGAACGGTGATCACAACATCGACGATCGGCTCCATGACGATGGGTTTGGCGTTATGGACAGCATCGACGAACGCCTTCTTGCCCGCCGCCACGAACGCAATTTCTTTCGAATCCACCGGGTGGTACTTGCCGTCATAGACGGTGGCCCGGACGTCTTGCAACGGATGGCCAGATACGGGTCCACTGTCGAGTACTTCACGAATCCCTTTTTCGACCGCCGGGATGTACTGGGTCGGGATCGAGCCTCCGACAACCTTGTTGACGAATTCGAAACCGCCACCTCGCTCGAGCGGTTCGATACGTAGGTAAACCTCACCGAACTGACCTGATCCACCGGATTGCTTCTTGTGCCGAGCGTGACCCTCGGCCTTACCGGTGATCGTTTCGCGGTAGGCGATCGACGGCAATGCGGTTTGCACCTCAACGCCGTACTTCTGTAAGATTTCCTCGAGTGCAACACGAAGATGCAGTTCTCCGATTCCGCGCAGAACGGTTTCATTCATCGCCGCGATGTGCTCGACCCGTAGCGAGGGATCCTCGGCACACATGATGGTCATCGCTTCATTAACCTTTTGCGCAGCCGCCACCGAATCGGTACTCACGGCTCGACCATACATCGGCTCGGGGAGGTTAAAGGATTGCGGGTGGAGACTGTCGTCATCATGTGAATCGTGCAACACATCGTTATAAAACACCTCTTCAGCACGGGGAATCGCACAGATATCGCCGGGGATCGCCGTCTCTGATTCGGTCTGCTCGGCACCGTTGAGTTTCAGAAGATGACTGATTTTGATCGGTTTACGTGCACTGCCAACGAACACCTGCCCGCCACGATTGAGAATCCCCTGATGGGCCCGGAAGATGGCCATGCGTCCGCGGAAGGGATCAATATCGACCTTGACGACGTGTGCGATGACGTGCTGATCGCTCTCGGGTGAGACCGGCACTTCCCTGGCATCTTCGCCTTCGCCATGGATGAAGGAGGAAGGATTCCCCTCGACCGGATTGGGCATCAGCCGCTCAAACACATCGAGCAACTCGGGGATCCCCACACCGGTACTTGCAGAGGTGAAACAGATCGGAATCAGGTGGCCGTCACGAAGAGCTGTCTCGAACGGTTCGTGCAACTGCTCCGGGGCCACTTCGCCTTGATCGAGATAGATCTCCATCAGGGCTTCGTCGACCTCGACGACCTGGTCGACGATCTGCTCGTGAGCCAACTCGACGGTGCTAAAATCAGTATCCGCTTCAGCGGGGGCAAAGAAGCAGTCGACGACCTTGGCTCCCCCTTCGGCCGGCAAGTTGATGGGCAGACACTGGGCACCAAAGGTATCTTTGATCTGCTCGAAGACGCCAGCAAAGTCGACCCCCGGTGCATCGATCTTGTTGACGATGATCATGCGGCAAAGATTTCTCGATGCCGCAGCCTCCATCATCTGCTGGGTCATCGTTTCTATGCCGGTTTCTGCGTTGACGACGACCGCAACGGTCTCTACCGCAGGTAGTACAGCAAGGGCACGACCCTGAAAATCAGGGTGTCCGGGGGTATCGAGAAGATTGGCGTGAACACCGCCGTGATCGAAGTGGCAGAAAGTTGCTTTGAGGGAGTGTTTCAGTTCTTTCTCACGAGAATCGAAGTCGGAAACGGTGGTTCCCTTGTCGATGGAACCCATCGCAGGAATGACTCCCGCGCAATGAAGAAGAGCCTCAGCGAGCAGGGTTTTGCCAGCGCTGGAGTGACCGACCAGTGCGACGTTGCGAATATCTTTTGTGGTATAAGCCACGTTCTGAACCTCCCCTGAGCTGTAATGCCCCTCGAACCACAGCCTCCAGTCAGCACTTATTGGTCGCACAGGTGGCGAGTCGCTTCAAAATGCATTCCGATTCGGTCGCCTGATGAGACCCGATTACTTCGGAGGATGAAGGATACCCGCATCGATGAGGGTGCGGTAAGCACCGTTCTTCGAGATGGTCTTGAGGGCACGGGTACTCAATCGAATGCGCACGAATTCGTTCAGTTCCGGTACCCAGATTCGCTTTTTCTGCAGATTGACCTTGAAGTGCCGTTTGGTGAGACCGGTGATCTTGGTACCAACACCACCGAGATGCTTGGCTTTACCACGAGTCTTCTTGCGATTCCCAGAAGCGGTCCTGGCTCCGGTGATCTGACAGCGACGCGGCATGATCGTGATCCTGTTCCTGTGCTGGAGATACCTGCGCTGGAGAAATGTGCCTCCACCGGTCGATTCTCAACATCGAGGCGAGGCAGAGTCACTGACAAAACCATCGCATCGAGGCCAAGCGAGGAGGGTAACGACGAGACCCACGATGGTCAACCGAACCCTTTCCTCCCACGGGCCATAACACCCCTTTCAGGGGTATCCTGGAGGTTTTCAGGTCGATGACTGGAGGCGAAATCACCGCCCCTGCCAGACGCCAGGGGATGCCCGGGAGGAGCCTCGTAACCTGTTGCAAAAAAAAGCCTTACAGGACCCTCCTCGGGACACATCGAGGGCCACTCGATCACCTGGCTGTCGTCGATGTGGCACAAGCACGGCTCGATTGATCATGAACGCCGCCGCCACAGGCACTCCCGGGTATGGAACTTCACTGGCGCGTTGAACCCACCAGTTCGACCCTCCCTTCTGGACCCTACGGCTTCATCCCACATCATGCCTCGCAATGAAGAATCGGAGGACGCGGATGAAGAATGAGCAGATGGTCGCCGAGATCGGTGTTGTGTGGCTACTGATATTGCTGGTCGTCATCATTGGCTGCAAGGGGACCGGATCCTGGATCACCGAGGCAGAAGATGAAATGGGGCCTGCCGTGGAAGATGGCATCGTGGTCGAACCGTGGGGTCAGATCGATGGCACCGCGGTGCATCGATACACCCTCGATAATGGTCGGATGCGAATCCGACTCACCGATTACGGAGCCACCTTGACCGAGTGTCTCATCCCGGGCATCGATGGCACGTACACCGATATCGTGCTCGGTTTCGACGACGTCGACGGTTATATCGACCGCAGTCCCTATTTCGGTTCCATCGTGGGTCGCTGCGCAAATCGCATCGCAGGCGGCCGTTTCACTCTCGAAGGATCTCAACAGGTCCTTGCCACCAACAACGGCGAGCATCACCTTCATGGAGGAATCAAGGGCTTCGACAAGAGAATCTGGGATGCCAAGCCGATCGACACCGAACAGGGCATCGGTGTCGAGATGCTCCTGACGAGTCCCGATGGAGAGGAGGGCTACCCCGGCGAAGTGCTGGCTGCAGTGCGCTACATCCTCACCGATGACGACACGCTGCGCATCGAGATGGCCGCCAGTACCGATCGTGCCACCCCGGTGAATCTGGCTCATCACTCCTACTGGAACCTCGCCGGACATGATTCCGGGACCATTCTCGATCAGCAGTTGATGCTTCAATGCACACGATACACCCCCGCCGAGAACCTCATCCCGACCGGCGAAATCGCCCTGGTTGCAGGGACTCCGCTCGATTTCACCACGGCCAAGAGCATCGGTCAGGATATCGGTCAGTTTCCCGGTGACGGTGCAGATGACCCGGGAGGCTACGACCACAACTTCGTCATCGACGGATTCAGTCTCAAGGAGGCCGGGGCTCTTCGATTTGCCGCCCGCGCGATCGATCCCGCCAGTGGCACTGCGATGGAGATCTGGACAGACCAGCCGGGGATCCAGTTCTACAGTGGCAACTTCCTCGATGGGGTCGCTGGCAAGAAGGGTGCGGTGTACCAGAAACACGCCGCGTTCTGCCTCGAGAGCCAGTTGTGGCCCGATGCGATCAACAAGCAAGACAACGACGCCTGGCCCTCCGTGGTCTTGCGCCCCGGAGAGATCTACACGCACGTCATGGAACATCGATTCGATCTCGGGGGAGGGGCATAACTCGTGATTCGAAATCTGCTCGCAGTCATCGCCGTCATCAACATCGGAGGCGGGGTCTGGATGCTGGTGGACCCCCAGGGGGTCATCTCCTGGGTGCTGGAGGTACAGGGCAGTGGTGCCTATGAAGGAGAACTCAGTTTAGCGTCGCTGGGCGAGCTCCGGGCCGTCAGCGGACTGATCACGATGCTCGGAGTGGTGATCCTGAGAGCCCTCTGGAGCCTCGAGTTCGCCTCATGGCTACAGCCACTCGCCTGGTGTTTTCTTGGCATCTCACTGGCACGTCTCTCCAGTTTGCTGCTCGAAGGAGGCTTCTCCACGTACACCTTCGCCATGGGCTTGATCGAGGCGACCACTGCCTGGCTGCTGGGAATTCACTCGCAGAGACAGCTGCTGGCTCTGGAGGAAGAAGACGACGAGGAATATGACGACGAGGAATACGAGGAGGATTCGGAATGAGCCCGACAGGTCGTGACCTCTCCCGGCGAGAGGTGCTACGCCGAGGCGCCGCCGCCACCGCGGCACTGGGTCTCTTTCACATCGTCCCGGCTCATGTACTGGGCGGACCGGGGCGCATCGCCCCCAGCGACACGGTCACTCATGGAATCATCGGCTGTGGCGGCATCAGCCGAAGCGGTGCCCACATCCGTCCCAACAAGGAGGGGGCTACCCCGACGACCCTGGCGCTTTGTGATGTCGATGCGCGCCGCCTCGCCGATGGGCTCAAACACGCCGGCGGTGACTGCAGTGGATACAGTGACTGGCGTCAGATGCTGGAGCGAACTGATATCGATGTGATGCACATCTGCACCCCACCGCACTGGCACGCGCTGATGAGCGTGGCGGCAGCACGGGCGGGGTTCGACATCTGGTGCGAGAAACCGATGAGTCGCACCATCGACGAGGGAATCCAGGTCGTCAAAGAGGTACAGCGCACCGGCGCCATCTTCCGCCTCAACACCTGGTTCCGCTTCCGCGGTTCCCTCTACGGTCTGGGCACCGATGCCAAGAAGATGAAGAAACTGGTTCTTTCCGGTCGCCTCGGCGGACCGCTGCGCGTCAGGGTCAGCCCCGACACCGGATTCGCCTGGAAGATGTTCTGGATCGGAAAACCGGCACTGGCTCCGCAACGGGTGCCCGAACACTTCGATTACAACTCGTGGCTGGGACCGGCTCCGTGGAAACCCTACACCGCTCATCGCACCCACGGCTCGTTCCGCGGCTACTGGGATTATGACGGTGGCGGGCTGGCCGACATGGGCCAGCACTACCTCGACCCGGTGCAGTGGATCCTCGACAAGGACCACACTTCGCCGAGCGAGATCAGCGCCATCGCACCGTGGCCGCAGCACCCCGATTCGTGCGGACCGTGGGGCAAGGTGATGCTGAAGTACGCCGACGGCACCGAACTGATCCTGGAATCGCGCGA
>Ga0310122_10001750_pt1 | contig 13898 bp, 10 predicted proteins | sample CB6_Bottom_1051__FD_203503 | JGI IMG/M metagenome (GOLD analysis project Ga0310122, IMG submission 203503) | Marine microbial communities from Western Arctic Ocean, Canada - CB6_Bottom_1051 | ecosystem: Environmental > Aquatic > Marine > Oceanic | place: Canada: Western Arctic Ocean | collected...
CCTTCCCCGTCACCTTCGTCGCGTCCATTCTACTGCTGCTCACCTCTCTGGCGTTCGAGGGGACGACCGTCCTCGGATCGACTTCCAGCACCAACGCGTTCGGCTGGGCCACCACTGACTGGTTGCCTCTCATCGCGTACCTGGCCCTCGTACCCGGAATGGTCGGCCATACTGGCATCAACCATGTCCTGCGCTGGTTGCCGCCCCTCGTCATCAGCGTCAGCGTACTGTTCGAACCGATCATCGGTTCGATCATCGGTTGGTTACTCGGGACGTCTGCAGCCCCAGGGTTATGGACTTGGGCAGGCGGTCTGATGCTGGTCGCAGGGATGCTCCTCGTGACCCTACAGGAGGGCTCCGATCGAGGGACGCCGGACCCGGATGAGGTAGTGGCATGAGTGAGACATGGATTCTCGTCTGCAACGACGACGGCATCGAGGCGCCGGGACTGCTGACGCTGGTCTCGGCTCTGCAACAGCGAGGCTGGGGGGTCGTCGTCTATGCGCCGTCCGAAGAGTGTTCTGCCGCATCGATGCACCTGACCCTTCGGACGGACATTCGATACCGGTGCCGGTCGGAGTTGCTCGAGCTGATGGAGTTGGACTCGGATGGCATCGAGCCGATCCTCTACAGCATCGATGGAATGCCTGCTGATTGTCTGATTCTGGCAATCGATGGTCTTCTAGAAGCAAATGGCCACCCTTTGCCCAGACTGTGCATATCGGGGCTGAATCGGGGACCTAACATGTCGGTCGACGTGCTCCATTCCGGCACTGTCGCAGCAGCCCGCGAAGCGGCATTGTACGGCCTGCCAGCCATCGCTTCGAGTCTGACTACTTTCGACTCGGTTTCATTTCAGGGTGCGGCGGCAGCCACCGTGTCGATAGTTGATGCCGTATTCGAATGGCTGCCGGCGACACCTCCGGCGCTGCACCGTCCCGCATCCAGCAGAACACCCCACAACTCATCCCTGGACCGGGATGTCACCGGCTCTCTGCGCACCGCCTTCCTCAACGGTGACATGTACCTGAACCTGAACATCCCACCTGACTGGCATGGCGGATGGAGGACGACGCGTCTCGGGGCGCGCTGGTACGAGGGTGCCGCCCATGTCGAGGTCGAGAGCGGGATCTGCCGGATAGGTGCCGTTCGGATCATCGACGATGCGATCGAGGATGGAGAATCAATGGCGACGGATGCGGGTTTCGCTTCTATCACACCACTCGCGACATGGCCGCAGTCACACCCGCTCAACATCGGTGATGATCGCCTCTCTCTGGCGAGACTGAGTCGGGATACGGGGCTGCCTGCCTGGCTGTGACGTAGTTGCACGGGTGTCAGCTTATCGAATCGAGGATGTGATGGACGATGCCTATGGCGATGTGTCCCTGCAGCCATTCCTCGCCCAATGAACGAACCGTGCATACATGTCGCAGCAGAATATCTTCCTGACTGGTGAACGGCCTGTCGTCAGAGAGGAAGAAACCAAGGTTGGACTGATCGTCGTGCTCGAATCCTGCGTGATTCACCTCCAGAGGATCAGCATCGGCATGCAACATCATCAGCCTCACGCCTTCTTTCCGCCATTCCTCGATGGTCGTCCGTAATTCACCAGAGTCGTGCCAGATTCCCGGCGATGTCTCTTGCATCATGCCGGCTGGTGGTGCGGGTAGTTCGAGGATCGCAGAGATGCGGCCGGCAATGGATCGCTCATCTACATGCAGTCCTCGCAGCCGTGAACCGTCGAACCATATGCGTCTCGGTGGACCGGGTCCAGCCAGCAGGTGCAGAGTGATGTGAGAATCCGTACGGATTCCGTGCGAAAGGAAGAGCGAAGAATTTACGGCTCGGCAGAGCACATCCATCCTACCGCAGCCACCTGGCAGATCGTTCAGTTCAAGACGGCCCGTCGAGGGCGCCCTGTGCCCGAGGATGGCGAAGCGGCGCTGCATCACCATCACATCGGCATCTCGAAGTCATCAATGTCGCCCATCATGCCCTTCATCTGCTTCTGCATCTTGCGGTTCCCCCGCATCCCTTTGAGCATCTTCCTGCTCCTTCTCCATTGGCCCATCAGTTCCTTCACATCCCTCTCTCTCACACCTGCACCGCGGGCGATCCTACGGACTCGCTCGGCTTTCAGAACCTGCGGCTCGTCCTTCTCATGGCTGGTCATGGAATCCATGATGATGCGGAATCTCTCCAGGTTGTTCTGCATCTCTTCCTTCTGTCCCCTCGACATCGCACCGAGGCCGCCGAACAACCCATCCGGTAGATGCGAGATGATCTTGTCGAGGGTTCCGATCTTAGACATCATCTCCATCTGGCGGGACATGTCATTCAGGTTGAAACGACCGCTCATCAGCCGTTCAGTAAGGCGAATCGCTTCTTCCTCGTCGAGCGCTCCGGGCGCCAGATCGATCAAACCCTGAATGTCACCCATTCCGAGCAGCCGGCTGATGAATCGGTCGGATTCGAAACGTTCCAGATCATCCACCCGTTCACCCTCGCCGACGAAGACGATAGGCGCGGCGGTGGCCGCCACCGCTGACAGCGCTCCACCACCGCGGGCGGTACCGTCCAATTTGGTGACTATGACGCCTGTGATGCCGACCATGTCATGGAAATGGGCTGCGACGCCACCGGCCGCCTGACCGACCTGTGCGTCGATCACCAGGAACCTCTCGGTCGCATCGGCAATGGCGTGGATGTCAGCTAATTCGGCTCTCAGATCGTCGTCTAGCCGGTCGCGACCGGCGGTGTCGATGATCACCAGATCAGCATTGCCGACCGCTGATATGCCGTCCCGAACGATCTTCAGCGCATCCCTCTCATCCGCATCTCCGTAAACACGGACGGGGGAGTCTCCCAGCAGTTGCTTCAACTGGGCGTACGCTCCTGGTCGGTGGACATCGGCTTCGATGACAGCGACAGTGACGCCGTGCCGTTTGCGCCACCATTCGGCCAGTTTCGCGGTCGTCGTGGTCTTGCCCTGGCCGTACAATCCGACCATCAGGACAGTCTGTTGATGCGGTATGATGTCTCGCGTGGCACCGAGCATGCGCACCAGTTCAGAGTAGATGATGTTCATCGCGTGCGTCTGCAGCTGGACACCCGGCCGAGGCTTCTCCTCACGCATCCGTTGTTCGAGGCGGTCGGCGATCTCCTTCGATTGCCGGACGTTGAAATCGGCATCGAGAAGAGCTCGCCTGATGTCTCTGACCAGCACTTTCAATTCTGCTTCGTCGAGTGCCCTTCGACCCCTGAGTTGGCCTAGTGCGCCGAGGATCCCTCGCTTCAATCCCTCCAGTGCCATGGGTTCGGCTGTCGAAGCGTCTCGTTTGAAGTCAGCGACAATGCAATGCGCAATGGCGTTGCGAGCGAGGGGCTGGCTTCATTGATGGCCGGCCGGTCTCGGTGGTCGTGGCAGCACCTGCGATACCCCAATGGCAGTTCCAAGTGGCGATGGTCATCGGGCTGTTCGCCTTCGCGTTCGCCTGGCAGCGAGCGATGCGCCCGATAAGCGGTTACATGCCGCTCGGTCCGGCCTACAAGGCTCTGATCTGGGGCTTCGTGACAGGTGCTCTGAGTGCCGCCGCATTCGATGGCTGGGCGTTCCGCCCACTCATCGATGCGACCATCACCGGACAGGGATATCCGTGGCAGATTCTTGTATTGACCCTGTTGCTAGTCGCAGCCGCTGAGTCAGCACTGGTTCTATGGATCATCGCCAGAGCAGAGCGACGTGAGGTCGGAGCCGCCCCGACGGCCGGCCACGCCTATGGCATCGGTGCCGGTGCAATGTTCGGGGCCTACGTCGCTATTCGCATTTTCGATCCTGCCCTCGCTCCCGCGGGTGCCGTAACCTCAGGTTTCTCACCGATGAGCCTGCTGCTGGTCGGGGTGATATCCTCTCTTGCCTGCACTGGTCTCGGTTCGACGGGTTCGGTTCAGGGAGTACGACTACGATCCGGCCGGCGTGCCCGTCCTCTCTTGGAGACGACACTTCTCAGAGCAGTGATTCGCGGCGGTCTCGCATTCACCGTGTTCGTCCCCGTCCTGCTGCTGCCATTGCTCCCTGCCATTCTCTGGCTAGAGCATCGGGCTCGGTCAAACTGGCTGCAGAGCGGTCTCTCTCCGTTGGCCAAGCGATTGAAGAGACGCGCCGCCCGCGGCCGGCCCATCGTATCCAACATCCAGAGGCTGACGAACGATGGGATGGAGAGTGAGTGAGAGGATTCGTTGAGTGGTGATCGGCTCCGTCGTCCGAGGATAGGTTCATCTTGTGTCGCATCAGGCAGGTCGATGATGGCGAGACTCGGTAACTGTCCCCATTGCCGCTCTCCATTGGCGCTCGGCCAGAGCATCTGTCACTATTGTGGTCGCATGACGCAGACGAGTGGACCGGGAAACAGGGGATCCAGCCCGGGTGTGCGGGTGCGCAAAGGCGGTCAACTTGCTCGACCCGCACCGGAACCGAAACCGCGACAGAAGCGTGGCAAGAGGCGTAAGAGCACCACTCGCCGGGCTGTCAGCGCTCATGTCAAGCGTCGCCGCAACAAGAATGCTAGAAACGCGGCGATCGCCATAGTCCTCGCCGGAATCTTTCTGTTCACTCCGGCTCAGGACACGGTCAAGGAGCAGTCCTCGAAACTGTTCGGTGATGTCGTCGACCTGCTGGTGCCGTTCCACGAACACCCGGTGTCCGCCAACTTCACCTTGGAACACAAACTGTCGTTCGAGGCGATCCCGACCGGCTCCGGCGCCATCTTCATCTATAGAATGCCTATCCCCGATCATGAACGAACAGCGAAGAGTTTCGATTCAGCACTGTTCATGGATTCTGCCACCGGCACTCCAATCCCTGCTCCCGTCATCCAACGAGTAACCGCGATGAGAGTGGGTGTCGGTTCTGCTGACACCGAGGTGCCGGTGACCACGGTCGTGGTGAAGGACATGGATGATGCCGTTGTATTGGCCGATGGCTGGTCGAGGGTGTGGTGGCCGGAAGCGAAGACTGAACACGCCGCCCCCAACACCATTGAGTCACCTCGGACGGAATCGCTCTGGGAGAATCGCCAGTATGACTGTGAATACGGTCGCTGCATGATCTGGGAAGGTGTCATTCCACCAGCCGGTGGCAGGACGACACTGACGATAGAATACGACATCGAGGCGATCGCCTACACTTGGGACGGTGAGGCGCCACTCGATCTGAAGGTCGCAGGTATGACCAATGGATACGGCATCTCCTCGGCGAACGCCGGTTCGTTCGACGAACTGCACACCGGGGGGATCACGTCTCTGACGGAACACTTCGGCGATTCGAAGACATGGTATGACACAAGCACCGGAGGCATCTCGAACGCCGCCATCGATGGTCAGGACCCACTAGTATTGCAGATTGCGGATGAGATCATCGCCAGCATGCCAGCGGCCGAGACGAACAACACCTATTCATACTCCCATGCGTCCTTCGTGTGGGTCCGTGACAATGTAGAATATGTCACCGGCCTGACTCCACCCCGCAATGGTCCGACCTGTCTGACACAGAAGAACGGCGACTGTGACGAGCAGTCTAACGCATGGATGAGTCTGCTGCGTGTGCACGGCATACCTACCTGGTATGAGTTCGGCATCCTTGGCGCCGGTGACTTCTCGACGTTCGAACCGCACGCTTGGTCGAACATCGCCTTGCCGTACTCCGGCGAGTGGTGTACCGAGAACGGATTCACGACAGATAGCTGTTACATCGAAGCGTCGGTTGACGTGACCAACAACAAGTGGCTCTTGCACACACCTACCGCCTATACGAACTGGATCGAACCGATCGTCGATAACGAGGGTGGACTGCTGGTCAAGACGATGTATTATCGCCTCTATTACGACTCCCGGCAGATGAGTGATGTATCGACCAAGGAATTCGATGTACTGGGCTCCAGCGACATCCCAGATGGAACATTCCGCGTCAATTGGATTCCAGGTCGATAACGCTGAAATCGGACGGGGTCCGCCGGTCGAAATGGAGGGAATGTCATGCGAGCCATCATCGGAGGTGCCGGCGAGGTCGGCAGAGGCGTTGCGCGCGCCTTGCGGGCCGAGAACAGAAGTGTCGCGCTGATCGACAAGAATCCGCGCGCTCTCAAGGTCGCGCAGAATCTGGATTGTCTGATGATAGGCGGCGACCTACTTTCACGTGCCATCCTCGAGAAGGCAGGAATCAATGACTGTGACCTGGTCATCATGACCACAGACAGTGATGAGAGAAACCTGTTGGGCTGTAATCTGGCTCGCGACATCCTGTCCGAGATCGATCCGGAGGCCGGCGCACGAATGGTGTCAGTAGCCAGAGTGCATCAACCCGACCTGTTGGACGAAGAGGGACAAGGCAGGTTGAAACGATGGACCACCGTGAACCACGCAGCCTGCTCGATAGACCAGGTGGTAGAACAACTGGCAGCCGGGTTGCAGTCGCCCTCACTGGAGGAGACACTGCCCCTCGGCAACAACGCCTGGGTCGCCTTGGCTAGAATCCAACCGGACAGCGCGCTCATCGGTAGGAGTGTGGCGGAGTCGATAGAGGACATAGATGGTCTGCCCAGGCCATTCGGTCTGCAGAGGGCCAACAAGAAGGCGGTCATGATCGATGACTCGACCATCTTGAAGGTCGATGATCTGGTGATCTTCGCGACGACCGGTGAACACACGTTCCACAGGATCGCTGCCGCTGCCGGTTTCCATGAGTCTCGACTGCCCGAGGCTTCACGGGTGCTGATCTTCGGTGCTACTCGCATCGGTCATAGATTAGCGAAACACTTTCTCACCGAAGGTTGTTCTGTCACCGTCGTCGAACCAAGTCTCGACGCGGCGAACGAACTGGTGGGTTCGGTGATCGGTAATCACAAGCGGCTCGATGTGGTGCACGGAGAACCACAGGACGAGGAGCTGCTGCGAGACATCGAGGTCACCGAACACGACATTGCGATCAGCGTGCTTGAGGATGATCACGCCAACATCGCGATAACCATGCGATCGGAGGACCATGGCATCGAGCGGACAGGACTCGTGGTCGAGGACGATGCTCTGGTTGAGAGCGTCAGGAGGATAGGCCTGACCTGTGCTGTCAGTCAGCGACGAGTATCGATAAATGCGATCCTGACATATGTCCATTCGAGAGTGCCAGGCCAATTCCAGATGATCCCTAGCGCTCGAGAATTCATCTCGATGACGGCCAGCCTGCAACCTGGCCACTCACGAATAGGTCAGTCGGTGGCAAAGTTGGAGAAATCGTTCTCAGGTGGTGCCAGAATCGCCCTTGTAGAGCGTCACCCGAAAGACTCCAGTCTGAAGGTGTTCCATGCCGAACCAGATTTCATTTTCAAGGAGAACGACCGGCTGATCATCTTCGCGACCAAGAGTGGCCTGCCGAAGGTGGAGGCCGCATTGGAGCGGTGAATATGCGCTGGGACGTAGTCTCGCTCGTGGTAGGTTGGACCCTAACACTACTGACCGTACCGTTGGCCATCACCGCTGTTCTGTCCGTGCTACTGGACGGCAGCAGTGCTATGTTGTTGCGGGCGTTCCTCGCCCCGGCCATCCTGTCGGTGACCCTCGGGGTGCTGTTGATATTCAACGGCGCCAGGATAGACAGCGACCAGCGATTGCGAGACCGCGAGGCCTTCGCAGCTGTCGCTCTGGGCTGGCCCGTCGCCGTCATCGTCGGGGCGCTGCCATTCTGGCTCGGTGGAACATTTCACGGGCCATTCACCTATCTGGCCGGCGATTCCACATTCGTCGAATCAGCCGGCGGTCTTCTTCGGGCAGGCTTCGAATCGATGTCCGGATTCACAACGACGGGCGCGACTGTCATCGATGCCAGCACCAGTCCCTATTGTGGTGCAGCTGTCGCCGACTGCATAGCCGCTCAACCCAGGAGTCTGTTGGTCTGGCGGAGTCTGACGCAATGGCTCGGCGGGATGGGAATTATCATGTTGGGGATGTTGCTGTTGTCGAGATGGCTCGGCGGCGGCATGTCAATCGCCAGGGCCGAGTTGACGGGACCTTCATTGGCCAGATTGATGCCCTCTCTCGAACAGACCGCACGCGTTCTATGGTCAATCTACCTAGTTCTCACTGTAGCCGAATTCTTTAGTCTCTGGCTGCTCGGCGGCATGCCGTCCTTCCATGCTGCCAACTACGCCCTGACGACCATGCCGACGGGGGGATTCGGGACCACGGATGGTGGTGTGACGGATTGGGATTCACCGAGGATCGAGTTCATCATGATAATCTTCATGATAATTGCAGGCACCAATTTCAGTCTGTTCCACATGGCGGCTTTCGGAGAATTCAGGCGGGCTATCGCGGATGAGGAGTTCAGATTCTATCTGCTTGTCCTGATCCTGGCTTGGCTGTTCATGGCGCTCAATCTGATGACCAGTTCCAGTGATATATCAACCATGGATTCAATCCGTCATTCACTCTTCCAAGCAGTTTCTATAGGAACTTCTACCGGTTATGCCAGTTCTGATTTCGCAGCATGGCCGGTGTTGTCCCTTCTCGTTCTGCTAGGTCTGATGGTCGTCGGTGCGTCGGCAGGATCGACCGGAGGGGGTCTCAAGATACTACGGCTGAGAATAGCGGCAGGCATCATGCACCGCGAGATTAGTCGCCTCATCCAGCCACGCAAGTTGATCGCACTCCGGATGAACGGCGAGGTCATCGAAGAATCCAGAGTACTCCTGGTCATCGGGATGTTGTCAGCGTGGGGGGTGTTGGCGACAGCCTCGGCCATCATGATCTCTCTGATGGAACCGTCGATAAACCTCGAGACGGTGATCTCGGTGGTCGCCTCCTCACTGGGCAACACCGGACCGGCCCTGGGTTCATTCGGCCCGAGCCGAACTTGGGCCGGAATGAACTGGTTCACACTCGTCTGGACCTCCCTGTTGATGTGGGCCGGCCGACTGGAACTCCTTACAGTGATGGTTTTGTTCTATCCACGAACATGGAAGAATCCCTGACATCGGACACGACAGAGCGGTCAGAAGATATCGAGGGTCGCCTGGGCGGAATCTTCCCCTTCATCATCATCGGAATCCACTGGATCTTCACGGTCCGACCGTACGGTTCCTCCATCCTCGTTTTCACCACCCGTTAGAGCAGCCGGTTCTCCAATTTCTTCGGGGTGTGCCGAATCTTCTGCGTTTGTGTCGATCCGGCCTTTCTCGAAAGCTGCGATAACCTCTTTTACGGCTCGACCTCGGGCGGCCAGGCCGTTCATCGACAGGTGGTCCTCGACCTCAAGTTCTAGAGCCCATGCGATGGTGCAATCCATGGCGTCGCCGCCGAGTCTCTTGTCGTGTATGGCCAGCAGAGTCGGCCACAATTCCTCTTTCACCGCCGACCTCGATGCCCCAGTGATGGTCGAGAGTCGGTGCACCACAGCCCCGCTTCGCCACGGCTCACCGCGGCGGCGCAGGAATTCGGGATAACTGATGTGGATTCTGGCCGGTGACTGCTCAGCTATGGAACATGTTGCCAGACTGGCTATCGATCCGCCCCATGACCAAGCTCGGTAGGCGCGGTTAGTGTAGATGACAGAGAGGGCTGTGTCGGCTGAAGAGAGGGCCATTGAAGAGCGGGCATGGACTGCCGGATCAGAGTGGTTGTTAGCCATGTTCCATGCGACCCATGCAACCAATTCCTCGGGTTCCTTGTCGAGTTCCCGGCCCAGCTTCAATGCTCTCGATGGGTGTCTCGTTCCGATCATCTCGCGCAGTCCTGCGAGAACGTCCACCTGTTCGTCCCGAGCACCAATGACGACCTGGGCCCGGACCGAATCGAAGTCGATATGAGTTCCCGAATCAGTCGCCAGAGCCTGTAGGTCCCTGACCAGAGCTCGTAGATCGCCAGGATTGGCGCGAACCAGAGCATCTAGCCCGGCAGGATCTATGGTGATCGATTCAGCCTTCAGGATCCTCCGAGCTATTCGTTCGAGTGCCGTTCTCGACACTCTCTCGAAGACAACCATCTCGCATGTCCTCAGCAACCGGTCCCTGTTCTGGCGCCAATTCCGCTTCGGCGCCCACAACCTCATCGGTTCGTTACAGGTCATCAGCACCGGCTGTCGGGTCTGGTCGAGCAGGCGCAGGAGTTCTGCCTTGCCTCCCCTGTCTCCGACCAGTGGCTTCCCTGTATCCGTCCGGCCAAGAGTCGTCTCTATCGAACTCTCTGGGGCGGACGAGAATCCACCACCTAGATGGTCGACCTCATCAAGCAGGATCAGGGTTCTCTCGGATCTGTCCCGGCTGAGGAAACTGTCCAATGAATGATGGGTGGCTCCGCTGATGGCGGCCTTTCGGATGACTGCGGCATTCCGTTCTTCTGATGCGTTCAATTCAACGATGTTCCAACCAGCCTCCTGAGCGATGGCATTGGCTATTGTCGTCTTGCCGACACCCGGGGGTCCGACCAAGAGGATGGCCCGTTTGTCCGGCGGTTCGTCTGATGACCACCTGTCCAGCCAGACCCGTATTCGCCTGCGTTGCGCCTCATTGCCTTCCAACAGCCTCTCCTTGTCGGGTCGATGACGTTCGGTCCAGTCGCTGACCTCGTCGTATCGGACCATCCATGGAACGGTTGGAGCGACACTCCTTCAACCTATTCAGATACACCACCTGTCAGGTCTCAATCTGGTTCACGATTGTGTGGGGAACAGTGATGCGACATCGGACTGGGATAAAGCTGACAATATGTGGTCGATCGGTGCCCGTATCTGAGCGTGATCATCTCGACGCCTGACGGTCGCTGTGTCATCCCGCAACGACTGCTGGTCGATGGTGATGGCCCAAGGCACGCCGATCTCGTCCGCTCTCGCATACCGGCGACCTATCGACTTGCCGAACTGGTCGATGTAGCCTTGCACCCCGCGCAGAGCGCAGACCCGACCGAACACAGCGTTGGCGAGGTCGACCATCTCGCCCTTCTTGTGCAGAGGTAGAATTGCACACTCATATGGTGCTACCAACTCGGACAGTCGTAGAGTCGCGTAGGTCTCGCCCTCTCGTTCCGCCTCTACGAAGGCGTGATCCAGCAGATGCCAGATGATTCTGTCGAGCCCGAACGCTGGTTCTACGACATGCGGCGTGTACCATTCGCCGTCGACCGTCATTTCGACGTTCTTCCTCTGCACCATCTCTCCGGTCATCTGCACCGAGCCGCCGTCAGCCAGTTCGAGTTGGAAAGGCAATGATGCGGGCAACTCCTCCAAATCAGCCAAGGCTGCCAGCACCGCCTTGGCCTTACCTTTGAAGTAAGGACCAATCACCGATGCTATAGGCGCTATGATCTCAGTCGTCAATCTACGGGGTCGATCCGCTCGACGCCAGGCCCGGTATTCTCGACTGTCGGTCGCTGACTCTTGGGCCTGCAGATCGTAGCAGCCGCGGTGAGCGATTCCGACGCATTCGATCCAGCCGTAACTGCCGTGCAGTTCAAGGTCCCAGCAATCTGTCGCGTAGTGGGCCATCTCATCCGCTTCATGCTGGCGGAATCGGAGCCGTGATGGGTCGACACCGAGATCATGCAACAAGGTAGCCGAGTGTGCCATCATCCAGGCGACAGTAGGGTGTCTGATGATTCCCGCTTCGACTGCGCCTGAGACGGTTGACTGAAGTGGTTCAGGGAATCCGCCAGCCGAGTCCGGAACCAAGCTGAACTCGTGTTCGTCCCAATCGGTGAGGTCTCTTCTCTCGGTCGATTCCGGGTCGATGAAATACTCCAGTTCAGCCATGTTGAATTCACGCAACCTGATCATCCCTTGTCTCGGACTGATCTCATTCCTGTATCCCTTGCCGATCTGTACCGCCCCGAATGGAAGCCGTTGCCGAAAGTGCCGATAGAGGCTGGGATATGATGTGAACATGCCCTGTGCCGTCTCGGGCCGCATGAAAGCGGACCTGCCATCTCCGACTGGACCGATGGTCGTTGGGAACATCAGGTTCATCGGTTTCGAAGGGCTCCAACCGGTCTCGCCGCAGGAAGGACATTTCACTGCATGTTCAGCCAGTCCGGCGTCCAGGTCGCCGGCGGTCAATGAGCCAGGATTGTCGACATGGTGGACCAGCAGTCGGTCACTGCGGTCGAGATGGCCACAGGCGAGGCACTCGGTGGCATGATCGTTGAAGGCGCCGACATGACCGCTCGCCTCGAGAACTTCGGAGGGAGTGATGGTCGGTGAATCGATCTCCACGATGTTGCCGAGGGATAACCAGTGATCGCGCCAGGCTTCCTGGACTCGGCGCAGCAATCGACCCCCAACAGGACCGAAGTCGTACAGTCCCGTGACCCCGCCATAATCCTCGAATGCGGGTCTGATGATGCCTCTTCTCTTCAACATCGAAGTGATGCTGCGCACCCGATCCTCATCCACTCGCCCAGACTCCGGTCTCGTGTCGGTGGCCACGCGGTTCTCAAGCCTTCGCTGGGAATAGTGCAAAGGGGGGCGGCTCCTCGCAGGTGCATGGGTCAGGGTATGGTCACCATCTCTGAACCGGATTGCACCGGTTGTGACCTGTGCATCGCTCACTGCCCGTTCGAGGCGTTGTTACCGCTCGCTGATTGTGCCGACCACCGCACAAAAAGAGCTGTCATAGTCGTCGAGGCGAGATGCGTCGGCTGTCTGACATGCATCGGCAGTTGCCCGACTGGAGCTCTGACGGAGATATCGATCCCACCCGACGCCGAACAATCACCTCTACTGCTCGACACTGGCACCCCGGCCGTCGAATCGGTGCCGCGCTGGAGTCGTGACGGCATCGGCACCGCATGAGCGGAAGGCCGTTCCGGGATGTTGGTCGTGTACCTACGCCTGTTCACCCGAAGATTGCACCCGATGCAGCGCCCGTTCGAACATCATTGGTCCTCAACGATGCATCGTGTAACATCTCATCGATTGAAAATGTTGAAATATCGAGCAGGTCGCATCCGCTCCCATCCTGATGGTAGGGGAAGAAATGACTCAAGTCACCATGCTCGAAGAGTCCGGTGATTCGGAATCGATACTCAAGTCCCTGTCTCAACCGGTCAGAATGTGGTTCAAGGACAAGTTTCCTGACTTCACAGAACCTCAGAAACTGGCTATTCCTTCTATTCAAAGAGGCGAACATCTGTTACTCAGCAGCCCGACCGGCAGCGGCAAGACGTTGACGGCTTTCCTGTCGATCATCGACAAGTTGGTCAGAGGTGCAGTGGCGGGTCAACTGGAGAAGCGGATATACTGTGTGTACATCTCACCGATCAAGGCTCTGGCCAACGATATCCAACGCAATCTGATCGAACCTCTACGAGAGATCAAGGAGAGGTACCTGCCATCTCGGGCTCAGGACATCGTGGTCGGACTCCGCACCGGCGACACGTCACAGTCGGACCGCCGGAAGATGCTCAGAAGTCCACCGCACATCCTGATCACCACTCCGGAGTCACTCGCTCTCACCCTTGGCAGTGTCAAGTTCCGGCCATTGTATTCCGAACTCGGCTGGATAGTCATCGATGAACTGCACGCTATGGTACCGACCAAGCGCGGTACCCACCTCTCGCTGTCGCTGGCCAACCTCGACCGAATCATCCAGACACCCGTCCAGAGAATCGGTATCAGCGCCACGATGGAGCCGCTGGACGCAGTAGCTCGCTTCCTGGTCCAATCCGATTCCGCAGGCGGAGCGGTGTCAATCGCCTCGGTCAGTGGTTCAAGAGAGATTGATCTGGACATCGTGCTTCCGACAGAGAGGTTCAATGACACACCCGTCAAAGAACTGATCGATCGCAATGTCGACCGGATCAGAGAACTTGTCGAGTCCCATACGACGACGCTCGTCTTCGCAAACACCAGGAAGATG
>Ga0310122_10001751_pt1 | contig 13895 bp, 12 predicted proteins | sample CB6_Bottom_1051__FD_203503 | JGI IMG/M metagenome (GOLD analysis project Ga0310122, IMG submission 203503) | Marine microbial communities from Western Arctic Ocean, Canada - CB6_Bottom_1051 | ecosystem: Environmental > Aquatic > Marine > Oceanic | place: Canada: Western Arctic Ocean | collected...
ATCGCGACGAAGACTTTTCGTCACGGGCACGCGAATGGACCGATGGCAAAGGCGTCGATGTCGTCTACGACTCGGTTGGACAATCGACGTTCGAAGGAAGCCTCGCATCGCTACGACCGCGCGGCCTCCTGTGTCTCTTCGGGCAGGCGAGCGGCCCCGTTCCACCCTTCGATCTCGGCCGCCTGAATGGGGCCGGATCCCTCTTCGTCACGCGCCCCTCGCTCGCCCACTATGTTGCCGACCGCGAATCTCTGGAAGCGCGCGCAGACGCCGTCTTCGATGGACTCGAATCAGGCAAACTCGTTCAGCGCATCGGTGGACGTTATGCGCTCGCGGATGCCGCGAAGGCCCATGCGGATCTCCAAGGTCGTGGGACCATCGGCAAGCTCCTGCTCCTTCCCGGTGATCGCTGAGAGTCGTTGGCTCCTCAGCTCACGCGGCCACTCAGATGTCGTCCATTCCGATCATGCCCGGCTCTTCGGCAACCCGACGCAGCCATGCCTGAAGGTTCGGTCGAGTGGAGAGATCGAAACCGCCCTCGTGCGCCACATGCGTATAGGCATAGAGCGCAATGTCGGCGATCGAATACCGATCCCCGACGAAGAATGCTTTCGCCGCGAGATGAGTCTCCATGACATCGAGCGCGTCATTGCCTCGCTTTCGTCGCTCCGGAAGCTCCGCTTCGTGTCGATCGAGCTCGCCGGCAAAAGTCCAGAAGCGCACGACGGCGATATAGGGTTCGTGGCTATATTGCTCGAAACACATCCACTGCAGCACCTGTGCTCGCAAGAATGGATCCTCGGGCCAAAAGGCCGTGCCCTGCGCCAAAAAGAACAAAATCGCATTCGATTCGGCGAGAGTCCGTCCATCCTCGAATTCCAGCAGCGGAATCCGACCGTTCGGGTTTCGACTTAGGAAATCCGTCGTGCGGGTCTCCCCTTCGAGGATGTTCATCTCGATCCGTTCAACCGGAGTCCCGAGTTGACGGAGCAACAGACGGACCTTGAAGCCGTTTCCGGACTCATGAAAATCGTATAGACGAAGCATGCGAACCTCTCGACCAATGGCGCTCGGCAAGCGAACATAGCCGCCGCGCTTTGCCCGACCCCGTGATTCGAAGGACGGAGAAACCTTGAAAGCCGAGTTCTGGCATGAGCGATGGGAGAAAGGCCAGATCGGCTTTCACAATCAGAAGGTCAACGCGCGTTGCTGGCCGAGTATTGGCCCGATCTCGGGATCGAAAAAAGGGCTCCCGTTTTCGTCCCGCTCTGTGGCAAGAGTCTCGACATGCACTGGTTGAAGGAGCGAGAACATCCGGTGGTCGGTGTCGAATTGTCGCCGCTCGCGGTCCATGATTTTTTCAGTGAGGCGGAAATCTCTCCATTGCAGGCGCGCACCGGATCGCTCGAACGCTTTTCGAGCCAGGGCATCGACCTCTATTGCGGCGATCTCTTCGAGCTGGGTTCTTCTGAATTAGCAGGCACGCGCGCCTGTTATGACCGCGGAGCATTGGTCGCCTTGCCGCCAGAGCTTCGCATGCGTTATGCGAAGCATCTCGCTCGCGTGCTGCCAACGCCGATGACGATTCTCATGATCACCATCGAATACGATCAGTCCAAGATGAAGGGTCCGCCCCATTCGGTTTCGCAGCGTGAAGTCGAAAAACTCTTTGGCGAGGATTTCGAGAGCGAAAGACTCTGGATGGGTGATTGGGTCGAAGCCTCACCCATGTTCCAGGCTCGCGGCCTCGACACCCGACGCGACCTGATCTTTCGCCTCGACCGGAATTCAGACGACACGAACCGAGAAGGAACGCGACGATGAGCGAAGATCCCGTCGCGGCGGTCTGGATGTTGTGGACGCTCGCAGGCGCGACCTGGATCGGTGTGCCGATCTATGCGGCGGTTCTAGGCAGGCGGTTCTATGCCACGTTCAGTGGCGTAATCCTCACGTTCGCACTGCCTTCCGCATTGATTCTGCATTCTCGTCTCCGCGATATGACTTCGGCCGAATGGACCTCGTTGCTCGATTTCATCTTTTGCTACTCGATGGCCGTGGTGGGGATTCAGTTCACCCATCTCGTTCGCGCACGAATGCGGAGCTCGTATTTCCGCTGGCTGGTTTCGGTCCCGGCCCAGACCTTCGTCGCCGGCGGAATGCTCGCAACGCCGTGGCTGCTCTTCCTGCTTCCGGTTCGGCTCCTTCTGGGCTACCTCGAATTCTTTCAGTGGGAGGTGGCACAGATCGGTTGGACGCTCTTGGAGGCGCTACCTCTCGTCGTCGCTGGACTCTCGATCATCACCTCGATGACTGCGCGCCCCGAGACCGTGCGCTTTCGTCTTTCGCGTAACGGTCCTGACGAAATCCAACGCGTGCCCGTCGAACGCTTTCACGGTCGTCCGCCCGAGCCATTGCTCGAACGGCCGCTGCGCATCGTCCAGATCTCGGATACCCATCTCGGCCCGTGGCAGAGCGTGCCTCGACTGCGGAGTCAAATCGCGGGGTTGGTCGCTCGCGACCCGGATCTCGTGATGCTCACAGGCGATTTTCTGACGATGGAGAGCATGGGCTCGCCGGGCTGCCTCGAAGAGGCGATGCAGCCGTTGCTTCCGATTGCCGATCGATGCGCGGCCATCTTCGGAAATCATGATCACGAAGCGCCCGATCACGTGCGCGACGCGATGGCGGCGATTGGCATTCGCCTGCTGATCGATGACGAAAGCTGCTTCGATACGCCGATCGGTCGTGTCCAGGTGGTCGGCTCGGACTACATCAACAAGGACCGACGCGAACACCTCGATGAGCTGCTCACGCGATTCCCAAGAAGGCCCGATCATCTTCGGCTCCTGCTCCTGCACGATCCACTCGGCTTTCACTCCCTGCCCGACGACGACGTCGACCTCGTTCTTTCTGGTCATACGCACGGTGGGCAAATCGGCCTCGTCTCTCTTGGCCTCGACTGGACAGTCTTGTCGCCTTCGCGCTGGCCCGATCAAGGTCTCTTCGCTCGGGGCGCGAGCCGGCTCTATGTCCATCGGGGTACGGGTTTCTACGGCTTTCCACTTCGTGTGGGCGTACCGGCTGAGCACTCCGTTTTGGAAATCAGCCCAACCTGACCAAACCCAATGGAGGTCCTCACTCGCGATCGGATGCCAGACGGAGGCCGCGGTCCGCGCTCCATGCGAGCTCTACATCGTCGGTCCGCACGAGACTCCAATCGAAGCCCGCGATCAGATCGGCTGGATGACAACGGCTGCCCGTTGGCACGAGACCCACGAAACCCGCCAGAAGACCACAGAGCTCGTCAGCCGCGAGACCGCTCTCTCGAATCGCTTCGAGATCGACTGCGCCATGCAGCTTCGAGAGTTTTCCTCCAGCTCGCTCCATGAAGAGCAGATGATGGCGATATCGGGGCGGACCCAGTCCGATCACGCGCTGAAGAGCGACTTGCAAGACCGTGGACGGAGAGAGATCGCGGCCGCGGACGACACGATCTACGCCGCAATCGGCGTCATCGATGACCGATGCGAATTGATAGGCGTGAACTCCGTCTCGACGCCGCAAGATCGGATCACCGAAGAGACTCGCCGCATCCCCCGAGAGATCGAGGCCGCTTTCATCGACGAGCCGGATCTCATCTGAATCGAGCCGTAGCCGCAGAGGCTGATCAATCTCGCGCCAGCTCGAAGCGTCCAGGTCATTTCCTCGACAAGTCCCCGGGTAGCGGAAGCTGCCATCCGGCGCGCGCTTCCCCGCAGCACGAATCTCGGCACGACTGCAATGACAGGCGAAGACCCGCTCATTTCGGACGAGATCGTCGAGAACCGCATCGTGCCTCTCGCGATTGTCCGACTGAAGAACGATGGAATCCCAGTCCAACCCGAACCAGGCCAGGTCGCGTTTCATATGCTCGATATAGCCCGGCTTGGTCCGCTCCCGATCCAGATCTTCGAGCCTCAAGACGACTTCCGCGCCATTGGATCGGGCATCGAGCCAACAGAGCAATGCGGCAACCAGGGTTCCCGGATGAACACGGCCGGTCGTTGACGGTGCAAAGCGTCCCCGTTTCCAGTCTGATTCGATTCTTTCACCTAACATCGAGTCATCTCACCAGCTGTCCGTTCGTCGAATCGAAAAGCCGTTTACATCCGTTCATGGAGTCGATTTTTCCTAAACGCGTATGAGTTTCGCGCCGAAGAGTAAGTATGCACGCAACTTCCTCTGCGAACAGCCCGATCGGACGAAAAATCGAAACGCTTCTGATCCCGAGGAGTCTGGCTCCGCGCGTCTATCGAGCGCTCCAAGCGCTGGGGTATTCGCTCAGCGACCGCGCGGCCAAGAGCGACCGCATTGAACCGAATCTCCAGGCCGATGTCGCCGCCAGCGCCATCTGGGTCGTCGATGAAAGTCGAATCGACGAAATGCCAGAGATTGGGGACGCGCAGATCTTGTTGATTGGATCCCCGCAGCGGAATCCTTCGACCGACCCGCGAATCCTGGCGCACGTGATTCGACCCGCGCGGCTCTCGGACGTCTATTCGATGATTCAAGGAGCGCTCGAATCGAGATCGCGGCGAAATCCTCGCGTTCGGACGAAACTCTCAGCGCGCTGTCTGCGCGCCGATCGCTGCTTGATCGGAGCGGTTTTGTCTCTATCCGAGAGAGGTTGCCTGCTTCGAACGGAGGAGTCCATCCAGAAGGGGGCCCGACTACGGTCTCGTCAGCACCGAGGCGGAGTGTCGCTATACCCAAGACGGCGATATCGGTCTCGAATTTACCGCGCCCCCCGCGGATATCCGGAATTCCGTCGCACGTTTCGTCACGCGTCAGCTCGCCGAAAATCTAGGTAGCTGTCCGGCCTAACAAGACGGCGGATTTTCGGCCCGACGCGAGGTCCGATCGAAACAGCGACCTCGGAAGACCACGATCTCGGGATCTCGCAGAACGTTCAAGTCCAACAGCGGATCAGATTCGAGCACCAGGAAGTCCGCGGATAGACCGGGCTCGATTCGCCCCGTCTCGTCGGCGATACCCAGGGCGATCGCCGCTTCCGATGTTGCGGCTCGCAGAACATCGACAGGTCGCAAGCCTGCATAGCGTTCGAAGGCCAGAAGTCCCAGCGGCAGATCGACGTGCCGTACCCCCGGAATGCCGGCGTCGGTGGAAGCGATGAAACGAACTCCGCGATCCCTCTGGAGTCGGAGACAACTCGACATCCGGTCGAAGAATTTTGTCGATTCTCCCTTGTCGTTTTCGATTCGCCGAGACCAGCCCGCGTTGACTGTCGGGGAAACCCACAACTCGCTCTTCGCCATCTCATCGATCAACGACTCATCGATCAGGGTTCCAAAGCCATCCTCCCCGGCGAAGGACGCGTGTTCGATCGTTCTGACCCCTGACCGAACAGCATCCGCGATCCCCTGCGTTCCGTGACAGTGGGCGGCCACGGATCGACCTGCCCGACTCGCGGCCTCGACGACCCGATTGAGACCGGACAAGTCGAATTGGCTATCGCGTGCGCGACTCCCGGGTGTAATCACGCCTCCGGTCGCCATGACCTTGATCCAATCGCTGTCCGCCTCGATCTGCAGCGCCACCATGCGATCGATTTCCAGAGGCGTCGTGACGGCGCCTCCCCAGAAATCACAGTGACCCCCCGGCGTCGTCAGTGGCTGCCCACAACACAAGAGCCGCGGACCCAATCGTTCACCACGCGCAATCTGTCCTCGCAGAGCGTGTTCGCGATGGCGAGCTCCGCCACAGTCGCGCGCCGTCAAAATCCCCGCAAAGAGCATTTCGCGTGCCCGCTTCTCCATCGCGGCCCGCAACGCGTCCTCGGGAACCGCCATCTGCTCGGCGGGGGTCATGATCGTCGGATCCAGCTCGAGGTGGACGTGTGCGTCGATCAGGCCGGGAACCAGAACGCGGCCATCCAAGTCCAGGCGAGCCACGCCCTCGCTGCCCTCGAGAGCGGCGTCGCCAAGAGCAAGAATCCTTCCGTCTCGCACGCGTACAGGCGACGGGAGAGGCTCCAGGGAATCTCTGGGGGTCTCCCAGACCCGTGCACCTAATATCAAATAATCGTTCATTTTCAGATACTTACCTCGTTTCTCAGCAATCGTGTTGGGTGTTGCCGTTGCGCTCGTGTCGATCTTGGGCATTCTCCCTCAACCATCCGCTTCATCCCAGCGGGGTTTCGCCTAGAGCCAACTAGAGTGAAGCAGAAGGATCCAGACGCCGAACGCGCGATTCGAGATCACGACTGCAAACGCCATACGGAAGGACGCCTCAAAAGATGTCGGACTCAAATGAAGTGCTGGTGGTCGCCTCCAAAGTCAAGGCCTATGTCAAAGCCAGCGGGGACATGAAGACCTCCGCCGGTGTACTCCAGATTCTGTCGGATCGTCTGCGCACCATGTGTGACCAGGCTGTCGAAAGTGCCCGAAGCGACGGTCGCAAGACCGTTCTCGATCGCGATTTCAGCTAGCCGGACGCTACTCACTCGGCCAGACGCGATCCCGCGGCGGAACCTTCTGCTCCGGGCGCGGTACCTCATGGTGAATCCGGTGCGCTCGTGTGAGCGGCTCCTCTTTCGTTCGCGGGGTGCGCTGCAGATCTGTCGATCGAATGACTGACTGTCCGGCCGCATCGCGCTGGGCAGACGAGACCCGGAGCGGGGTCGAAGAAGGAAGAGGATGGGCGTTTGTTCGTGGGCGCGGAGCATTCAGCTCTGACGGCCCTCTCCAATTCGCTTTGGAGGGATCGATCCCGCGAAAAGCTCCAACCAGAGAAATGACGCGATGATCAACGAGGCGGACGAAGAGCCGGAAGCTGGCGTCGCGACCCCATCGAGCGTCGAAACCCCGTCGGCGGTCGTGACCCAGATCGAAGTCGCTTCAGGAACCGACGTCGGGCAGGTCCGATCGGCCAACGAAGATAGTTGCGACATTCTCGAGCGCCCGGACGGGAGTCGGCTGTTGATCGTGGCCGACGGAATGGGCGGCCATCGGGGCGGGGCGACGGCCAGCCAGAGCGCGGTCGCCACAGTCTCCGAACTCTTCTTCAGCGACACCTCGAATGATGTGGAAGAGATGATTCGCCAGGCCATCACGACGGCCAATGAACGAATCTTCGACAAGGCACAGAACGATCCGGACCTCGAAGGCATGGGAACGACTGTCGTCGCATTCCTGCTCGATGAACACGGTCGCGGGACGGTGGCCCACGTCGGCGATAGCCGCGCCTATCGTTATCGACAAGGCGAACTCCAGCCGCTCACCACCGACCATAGTGTCGTCGCCGAGATGCATCGCCGTGGACTGATCTCGGCAGATGAAGCCGCAGTCCACCCGAGACGCAATGAAATCCTGCGCTCGGTCGGGATCCTCGCGGAAATCGAGGTGGAAGTCGCGCCGGTCGAGGTCGCGCCGGGTGATCGGTTCGTGCTCTGCTCCGACGGTCTATCGGGCGTCCTCCACGATGATGAGATCGCCAGGGTCGTTCAAGTCGATTCGCCTGAGGATGCCGTCGCCTCGCTGATTCGATTGGCCAACGAACGCGGCGCCCCCGACAACATCAGTGTGCAGGTCCTGGCGATTCCAGCCAATCGAATGGAGGGCGACCCCGAAGCCACGGCCCCGGTAGAGCTTTCCGAGGTCGGAATTCAGGCCATCGAGGCCAAACGCAGCCAACGAAAGCAGGCACGCTCCATAGCGATTGGAGCGGCCCTCGCGGCGAGCGTCCTCATCCTCTATTTCGTGTTGCGCGCATTCGCGCCGGGGAGCGATGTGCAACCCGAGGCGCCGATCATTCCGTCGAGTGGGAATGGCGAGATTCCCGCGCAGGGCGATCCATTCGAGCGCGAACCGGACGTGCCGCGGCGTGGTGTTCCGCGTTAGGCGCTGGTCCCCGAGCGACGAGGCAGAGGCTGGGCAGCGAAAAGCCCCTCGCGGATCGTTCTAGGGGGAAGCGGTCGCTTCGTCATCGAGACGAACTTCGACCGTGTCGGGTCGCTGATCCGGATCGAAAGCAATAGCCAGAAATTCTTCCGCGACGTAGCGTGCACTGTTGAAAGCGTTTTCTCTCTCGCGCTCTCGGAAGCGTTCAACGTCGGGAAAGTTCTCGGCCGATGAAGCGCGGATGAGGGTTTGCATCGCGGTATCGACGACCCCCGGTGCGATCGAGTGGGCGCGCAATCCGATCTCGGCTTCCTCGATGGCGATCACCTCGGTCAGTCGTTCGACGCCGGCCTTGCCCGCGCAATAAGCCCCCCAACCCGAATAGGGGTTCCAGGCCGCCCCGGAAGACATATTGATCAATACGCCGCCGCGACCCAAGCGCCGGACATGTCGGATATAGGCACGCGAACCCACGAAGACACCGGTCAGGTTGATGTCGAGATGCTCACGAAAATCTTCGAGCGAGACGTCTCGAACGGGACGAATCGGATCGAGTACACCGGCGTTGTTGACCCAGAGATCGATTCCACCGAAGCGCTCTTCTGCCTCCGCGACGAGTTCGTCGAGTCCCTTTTCGTCTCGAGCATCGAGGGAACGTGCGATGACGACTTCGCTGCTCTCGAGTGCGGGCGGCGTACGCGAACAGAGGACGAGCCGAAGACCCGCCTCCGCGAAATGCGAAGCCATGCCCGCACCAATCCCGCGACTGGCACCGCTAATGAAGGCGACCTTGCCCTGCAGGCTCTGATTCGCCGGCCCGTTCTTCGTACTCGATGTCAACTCGACACCTCCCCGCCTGCGCTCTGGCATCGCCGGAGGTCCGATCCTGCGGGTTCCTGGAAAACCCTCAACCCGAACTCGGGAACCATCGCCAGAATGCGATCGAATAGATCCGCTTGAATGTCTTCATAGTTGATCCAGGCCGTATCCTTCGAAAAACAATAGATCTCGATCGGCACGCCCTGGGGCCCTGCATTCAGCTGTCGAACCAATAGCGTGTGGCCGGTCTGATGGATCTCCGGATGATTCCTGAGCGTGGCCCAGATCCAGGCTCGAAAGGTGCCGATGTTCGTCAGGCGACGAAGATCAGCGGAAACCTGCGGATCCAACTCCGGAGACGTATTCGCCGTCGCGAGTTCATCGCGTTTGCCACGCACGTACTCTCGCAAGAGTGACCAACTCTCGAAGCGTGAGATCTCGTCTCCCGTCAGAAAGCGAATCGACTGTAGATCGATCGAGACCGATCGTTTGATCCGACGACCGCCCGAAAGCGACATCCCACGCCAATTCTTGAAAGAGTCGGTAATCAAGCGATGGGTCGGGATCGTGGTGATGGTCATGTCCCAATTCTGGACCTTCACTGTATGCAGGGCGACCTCGATCACATCGCCGTCGGCACCGAGGTCCGGCACCTCGATCCAATCACCGACACGAATCATGTCGTTGCTGGCGATCTGGATGCTCGCCACGAAAGAGAGGATCGTGTCGCGAAAAACGAGAAGCAGAACAGCGGTCATCGCGCCAATGCCCGAAACGAAGATCCAGGGCGATCGGTTCATCAAGGCGGCCAGGATCAGAAGTCCCGCCACCAGATAGATCACGATCGAAGCGACCTGCAGATAGCCCTTGATCGGGCGCTCGCGATATTCGGAGTGGCTGTTGTAGATCGCTTCCGCCGCGCGCAAGAAGCTCGACAGGCCCAACGCGCCGACGAAGATCATGACGGCCACGGCGGTGCGCCGGATTCCGTCCGCCAGACTCTCCGGAATATCCGGGAAGAAGTTCATGCCGTAATAGATGACGAAGGCCGGCGCGATATGGGCGATTCGAGCGAAGACACCGGACTTGACGATCTCATCGTCCCAATGGGTCGTTGTACTCGACGCAAATTTCCGAGTCGCACGCACGAGGGCCCAACGCAGGAAGAAGTAGACAACGGTCGCCGCAACGAGCACCGCGGCGAGATCGACGGCCTCGACGATCCACGCGCCCAGGCCACGTTCCTTCAGCCAATCTTGCATCCCACCCTCCATCGCTTCCTGTACCGAATGCTATACCCGACGCTGATTCCCGAGCGATTCCCCGACGGAGTGACGGTCGATCGCCGGCGCGCAAGTCAAAAGCATATCGAAAAGCGGGGTCGGCCCGGTCTCAGACATCCCCTACGCTCCACTTTCTCATGCCCCCCGCCAAGAAAAATGCCAAACCCAAGCCAGGCAAAACTGGTCGTCGCCCATCGAAATCGGCAAAACGACGGGCGCGCCTCGAGCGCGTGGGCGAGCTCGATCACATCGAGATTTGTGGCGCCGCCGAACACAACCTGAAATCGATCGACATCGACATCCCGAAGAAGAAGCTCGTGGTGATGACCGGGGTCTCCGGATCGGGAAAGTCCTCGCTCGCCTTCGACACGCTCTACGCCGAAGGGCAGCGCCGATATGTCGAGAGCCTGTCCGCCTACGCGCGCCAATTCCTCGGCCAGATGGAGAAGCCGCGCTACGACACGATTCGAGGGCTTTCGCCGACGATTTCGATCGAGCAGAAAACGACCGGGAACAATCCCCGCTCGACGGTCGGCACGATCACCGAAATCTCCGACTATTTTCGCGTTCTCTGGGCGCGCACGGGCAAGCAGCATTGCCATCAATGCGGCGATCGTGTCGAGACTCAGACCGCCGAGCAAATCGCCAAGACGCTGGCACAACTCGGGAGCGGAACGAAGCTCATTCTCCTTGCGCCGCTGCTCGTCAACCGAAAGGGCGAACATCGGGAGCTTCTCGAAGAGTCGCGGCGCGCCGGCTGGACCCGGCTACGCGTCGACGGGGAGATCGTGCTCACAGAGGACCTCGAAGCGCTCGACAAACGCAAGAAGCATCATGTCGAAGCGGTCATCGATCGCATCGTCGTCAAAAAAGGCATCAAGAGTCGCCTGACCGAATCGGTCGAGACCGCCCTTCGCATCGGCGACGGCCAGCTGATTGCCGCCATCGGAAGCGAGGCGGATCGGACCTACTCCGAAAACGCAGCCTGTGCGCGCTGCCAGATATCGTTTCCTGAACTCACACCCCAGGCCTTCTCCTTCAACAGCCCACAGGGCATGTGCGGCGATTGCAACGGTCTTGGCAACCGCTTCGAAATCGACGCCGATCTCGTCGTGCCGGACGATTCGATCTCGATCGATGACGGCGCGCTGAAACCCTGGGGCGAGAAGATTTCTTCGAAAGACGGCTGGGGGAGCGGCTTCCGAAAGCAAATCCTCGTGCAATTGAAGGTGAACCTCGACAAGCCGTGGCGGCGACTTTCCGAAAAACACCGCCAGCAAATCCTCTTCGGCACCGGCGAACAGCGTTTCCGCGTCAAGTGGAAGGGCAAGAGCGGGGGCGGCGGCCAATTCGACACGACCTGGGAGGGTCTCATCCCGCGCCTCATGCGCCGCTTCAAGGAAACCAAGAGCGAAGGCATGAAGCGCTGGTATTCGAAATACATGGCGAATACCGCCTGCACGACTTGTCACGGCAATCGACTTCGGCCCGAGAGCGCGGCGGTCCGAGTCGCGAATCGAACGCTCGTCGAGATCTCCGCGATGACCGTCGACGAGGCGCACGCGTTTTTCGACACGATCCCGCTTCGCGGGGCCGACCTCGAGATCGCGACCGAGATCCTGAAGGAAATTCGCTCTCGGCTCGACTTCCTCGCCGCGGTCGGACTCGGTTATCTCTCCCTCGATCGCGCGGGCCCGTCACTGTCGGGCGGCGAGTCCCAGCGAATACGACTGGCGAGCCAGGTCGGCTCCGACCTGACGGGCGTCATCTATATCCTCGACGAACCCTCGATCGGACTGCATCCCCGCGACAATCGACGTCTGCTGGACACGCTCGAACGCATGCGCGACATCGGAAATACCGTCGTCGTCGTGGAACACGATGAAGAAACGATCCGTGCGGCCGACCACGTCATCGACTTCGGTCCGGGCGCCGGAATCGCCGGGGGCCAGATCATCCATGCCGGAACGCCGGCATCGCTCGAAAAGTCGCGCAAGTCGATCACCGGTGCCTACCTTTCGGGTCGACGCCGAATCGAGATTCCAAAGAAGCGCCGGCTGGCGACCGGTAGTCTCAAGATCCAGGGTGCTCGCGAGAACAATTTGTGTGATATCGACGTCGAAATCCCGCTCGGCATCCTGACCGCGGTGACCGGCGTTTCGGGCGCTGGAAAATCAACGCTCGTCAACGACATTCTCTATCCGTCGGCCGCCCGCGAACTCGTCGGAAGTCTGGCGCGTGTCGGCAAGCACCGACGCCTCTCGGGACTCAGCCAACTCGATAAAGTCATCGACATCGACCAGCGTCCGATCGGCCGTACCCCTCGCAGCAATCCCGCCACGTACATCAAGGTCTTCGACGAGATCCGGCGCTTCTTCGCGGAATTGCCCGAGAGTCGAATTCACGGCTACAAGCCCGGCCGCTTCTCGTTCAACGTCAAAGGCGGACGCTGCGAAGCCTGCGAGGGCGATGGCGTTCGAAAGATCGAGATGCATTTCCTCGCCGACGTTTTCGTGCGCTGTGAAGAGTGTGGCGGCAAGCGCTTCAACGAGGCGACCCTACGCGTCGAGTATCGCGGACATTCGATCGCCAAGGTGCTGGACCTGACCGTGACGGAGGCGATCGAACTCTTCAAGGCGCATCGCAAGGTCGCCGGCCCACTTCGCCTGCTCGAGCGCGTGGGACTCGACTACCTCCATCTCGGACAACCTTCGCCGACTTTGTCCGGAGGCGAAGCCCAGCGCATCAAGCTCGCCCGCGAGTTGTCCAAACGTGCCACCGGCCGCACTCTCTATATTCTCGATGAGCCGACGACGGGTCTTCATTTCGAGGACATCCGAAAGTTGCTCGAAGTCCTCGACGAGCTCGTGGACGCCGGAAATAGCGTCGTCGTCATCGAACACAACCTCGACGTCATCAAGACCGCCGACTGGATCATCGACCTCGGACCCGAAGGCGGACCGGCGGGAGGCAAGATCGTTGCCTGCGGAACGCCCGAAGATCTCTGCAAGTCGAAGGCGTCGCATACCGGTCGATGCCTGTCTCCGCTTCTCAAGGCGAGGCGCGCCAACTAACATCCACGCCCCCTCTATCCCGGGACGTCGAGCATCCATTCCACGATGCGTGCATTCTCTTCGCGTGGATAGGTGTGGGAGAGATCTTCGATCTCACGGTAGAGGAGATTTGCGTGGGCGTCTTCGAGAACCCGGGCCGCTTCCTGTGCGAGCGCGACCGGAAAGAGCCAATCGAGTGCGCCGTGCACGAGATAGATCGGTTTGTCCCGCGCGCGATCGAGATTCCCTATCGCGAAATTCATCGGATGAAGAACGCCGGAAACAGGCGCCAGATGCGTATACGGAGTGTCCTGGGCCAGACCCGTCAGTAGCGTCATGGTTGCACCATCGGATAGACCCGTCAGCAAGACATGGCCCGAGTCGACGCGCCATTTCGCCATCACCCATTGTGTCAATTTTCGCAGAACCTCTCCATCGAGTTCGGGCGCGTGCAGCGACCACGTCGAGTCGCGAGAAGTCGGCGCCATCAACAAGAACCGCCGACTTCTCGCCTCACGCAGCCACGACCAGAGAAAATCGGCACCGTTGCCCGATCCACCGTGAAGTGCCACGACGAGCGGCCACGGCTCACTCGCGTCGTAGCTCTCCGGCACATAGAGATCGAAGCCACCGCGAGCCCCGATTTCTCCCGAGCGAAAGAGCCCCACCCGCTCGTCGATGCCTTCACGCACTTCGAGACTCTCCAATCGATCACGACAATGGGGTTCCGCAAAATACGACGACACGGGAGGCAACGCATCCCGTAGCGGGTAGAGCTGCGCCTGCGACCGGGCGTGCTGATGCATCGCACGAATCGCTCGCATGGCTCCTTGCTCGGGTGC
>Ga0310122_10001752_pt1 | contig 13891 bp, 12 predicted proteins | sample CB6_Bottom_1051__FD_203503 | JGI IMG/M metagenome (GOLD analysis project Ga0310122, IMG submission 203503) | Marine microbial communities from Western Arctic Ocean, Canada - CB6_Bottom_1051 | ecosystem: Environmental > Aquatic > Marine > Oceanic | place: Canada: Western Arctic Ocean | collected...
CATGGTCTCGGACCGGCCGCGCGCATGCAGCAGCCGGTCGGTGAACACATGGCCGCGCTCGCGGTCGCCGGCCAATTGAATTTCATCGACCGCGAGGAAATCCACCGCGTGGTCGAGCGGCATCGATTCCACCGTGGCCAGGATATAGCGCGGCTTGGCGGGCAGGATTTTTTCCTCGCCGGTAATCAGCGCCACGGCGCGCGCGCCCTTGATCGCCACCACCCTGTCGTATATTTCGCGCGCCAGCAGGCGCAGCGGAAAGCCCATCAAACCCGAGCCATGGGTCAGCATGCGCTCCACCGCCAAATAGGTCTTGCCGGTATTGGTAGGGCCGAGGACCGCGGTGATTTTGCTTTGCCCGGCGCGCTTATCCGCCATGGCTAAAGAATCGGACCTGATCGCCCGGATTGCAAGTCAATCCGCCCGAAGGCTCGCGAAAAGGCGGGGCGGGGCTTGAACCGGCCCCCGCCGCGACACATATAGCGCCCAGGTTCACATTTGTTGTCAGGCCAAGTTCACATTTGTTGTCAGGCCAAGTTCACATTTGTTGTCAGGAGAGACGCCATGGGCGGTGCCCCGGTAGACGAAAAGCCCGATTCCGGCGAAGCCGAAACCGCCAAGGCGGAGACCCATGAATTTCAGGCCGAGGTCAGCAAGCTGCTCGAACTGATGATCAACTCGCTCTACAAGGAGAAGGATATCTTCTTGCGCGAACTGATCGCCAATGCGTCGGATGCCTGCGACAAGCTGCGCTACGCGGCGATTACCGAGCCGGATCTGCTGGCCGGCGACAGCGACCTCAAGGTCAGCATCTCCATCGACAAGGAGGCGCGCATCCTGACCATCGCCGACAATGGCATCGGCATGAACCATGACGATTTAGTGCAAAATCTCGGCACCATCGCGCGCTCCGGAACCGACGCCTTCCTCAAGCAACTCAAAGCCGGCGAGGGCGAGGGCGGCGACCCGGACCTGATCGGCCAGTTCGGCGTCGGGTTTTATTCGGCCTTCATGGTGGCCACCCGGGTGGAAGTGTTTACCCGGCGCGCCGGCGAAGCGGAAGGCTGGCGCTGGGAATCGAAAGGGCGGGGTAAATTCTCCATTCAGCGCGACGACAGCGCGGCGCGCGGCGCGCGCATCGTGCTGCATTTACGCAAAGCCGCGGAAGAATTTGTCGAAGAGGCGCGCCTGCGCCATATCGTCGGCACCTATTCCGATCATATTGCGCTGCCCATCCAATTGCTCGGCGAGGGCGGCGCGACGGAAACGCTCAATGAAGGCTCGGCGCTGTGGACCCGGCCGGCCAGCGACATCAGCGACGCCCAGCACACGGAATTTTATCACCATGTGTCGCACCTGCCGGGCGAGCCCTGGCTGAAAGTGCATATGCGCGCCGAGGGGCGGTTCGAATATACCGGCCTCCTCTATGTGCCCGACATGCGGCCGTTCGATCTGTTCGATCCGGCGCGCAAACACAGCGTGCGGCTGTATGTGAAGCGGGTCTTCATCAGCGACGATTGCGAAGGCCTGATGCCGGGGTATTTGCGCTTCATGCGCGGCATCGTCGATTCCAGCGATCTGCCGCTCAACATCAACCGCGAAACCCTGCAGCACAATCCCCTTCTCGCCAAGATCAGCTCCGGCCTGGTGAAGCGTATTCTCTCCGAGCTGGAGAAATCGGCCAAAAACGACAGCGACGGCTATAACAAATTTTGGCGCAATTTCGGCGCCGTTCTTAAAGAGGGCATCTATGAAGCGTCGGAACAGAGCGCCAAACTGATGAAGTTGGCGCGCTTCCACTCGCTGTCGTTTCCCGACCAATGGATCTCGCTCACCGATTACGCCGCCGCCATGGTCGAAGGCCAGGAGGCGATCTACTATCTCAGCGGCGACGCCGACGGCGGCATCGAAAAAAGCCCGCAATTGGAGGGCTTCAAGGGGCGCGGCATCGATGTGCTGTTCATGACCGATCCGGTCGATCAGTTCTGGCTGCCCACCGCCGCCAATTTCGACGGCAAGCCGTTCCGCTCAATCACCCAGGGCTCGGCCGATCTCGATAAATTCGAGACCGCCACGCGCGACGGCGAGGCGGCGGCGGAGGCGGAAGAAAAGGCCAGCGAGAGCGACATGGACAAGCTCATCGCCCTGGTCAAGCTCACCCTGGGCGACGACGTCAAGGACGTGCGCGTCTCGTCACGGCTGACCGAGAGCCCGGTGTGCCTGGTCGCCGACGAGGGCGATGTCGACATGCATTTCGAGCGCCTGCTGCGCCAGCATCAGCAGCCCGTGACCGGCCAAAAGCGCGTGCTCGAAATCAATCCGGGCCACGCGCTGACCCGGGCGCTGGCCGCTTTGGTGGGCCAGGAGGGGGCGTCTGAGGCGCTAGAGGACGCGGCCCATCTATTGCTCGATCAGGCGCGCATTCTGGAAGGCGAAGCGCTGCCCGACCCGGCCGCTTTCAGCCGCCGTCTGGCCGGACTTTTGACGAAGACGCTAACCCCTTAGGTCACTGACTCATATTGTCCAGATTGATCAGCAACTCAACGATCTCACGTGCCACTTTCTCGTTTTCAACCTGGTAGGTCATCGTTGATCCGCGGGCAACCGACTGCGGATCCAGGATATATTCCTTCAATGTTTCCGGTTGCCACTTACCCGCTTGGGAAGCCAACGCCGCGCTATATTTGAAATTATCACTGGCGATCTTGCGCGAAAATATTCGACTGAGAGACGGCGCCATGTGCGTAATGTTGGTGAAACCAAAATGATGACAATTGAGACAGGCCTTCAATGCTGGCGCACCGGTATAGGAGAGCTCGGTTCTCTCGTCGGCGTCGATAAACTCCGACGCGACAGATAAAAAAATCAGAGTCGAATCATCCGTCCATAAAACCAGCCGGGCGTCGTCGGTTTCCTCAATATCGCGAATCCGGGGCCCGATCCAAATCTGCTCGACGAATTCCACCCGCCGCGCATCGTCTAGTCTAACGCGAAATAGGGATTGCGCCTTCAGGCTGGAAATCAAAATGTCACCGCGCCAAGAGGAATGAAAATTCCTGACTTCAAGTAGATTCGAAATCGCGATAGACGGCACCCAGGCGAAAATGGGTTGGTCGTAATTGTCGTGCCTCCCCGGGTCACCATGCTTCCAACGATAACTTATGTAATCGACGCCATGGGTTTCGTTCGGCCAACCATAATTACCCCCCTTGATGATGATATTTAGTTCGTCGCCGCCCTTAGGTCCGTGCTCGGTTTCAAATATCCGCCCGTCGTCGGTGACAAATAATCCTTGAGGATTGCGGTGACCCATTGAAATTATTTCATAATCTCCCGTCGACGGGTCCGCCAATACAACTTTACCCATGAGTGACGCCGCATCCTCGGGCCCAAACAATCCGTTGGCTTGGCGGTTGCCGCCGGAATTGTCGCTGAACGTTAGGAGGAACTTGCCGTCCGGAAGGAGCGCCAATCTGCCGGCTTCATTCTCGCCGGTTAGCGCGCTCGACCACAGCTCGACCACCGAGGAGTCTTGAAACCCCCGGAGTTCGACCCGGCCCACCACGCTGCGATATTTGCCTAACCGATCGGTCAGATCGGGGTCCATGATTTCATAGGAGACATAGGCGTAAGCCGAGTCCGACGACCGGTCACAGGCGACGTCGTTGACCCTGACAAATTCGCCACCAGACCTATTTTCAAAATCCTCTACGGATAGATGGCCGGCAAGAGTCAGGCTGTGCATATCGATCAAGAGGCCGTTGCCCGCGCCGTCGAAAACGATCAGAGATGAACCCGTACTGCAAAGACCGCCCTTGGCGCCCTTGGCCGATGGTTCGCCAAAATTGTCGAGGGCGCCGACATCCACAACGGTCGCCAATGCAGGGACGGTCAGTGTCTCGATCACCCGGCGGTCAGAGATCAGAGCGGAGAGTTCCAAGCCAATCTTAGTTTTCAGATTTATGTTCGAATCGAGATCCGATTTCTCGACTTTATCATGTAACTGACCGGCACTAAATTCCTGATTGATTATGGAATAGGCTAATTTTATTTGCGGATAAGGAAATAAATCGTTGCGGTGAGATAAGAAACCGTAAGCATAGCCGATCAAGATAGTTCCAACGAATGCACAAATCAGAATCCAAATTATTTTCCGCATCGTCGAATCTTTCTTCAATATTTGCGGTCATCGCGACAAACACGGTCGCGCTTGACGGCCATTGAAAAAAATACAGCCTGAATCGCGATATTCGCGTGGGATAGCACCAGTATGTTGCGGGCGCAACGGCGGAACGCCGATTCTGTTCGGCGGCTAATCGGTATAACCGCAATCAGACCGGCGACTCGGAACGATTTGAGATTTGCCTCAACCCGCCTCTTCGAGCCACAGCATGGCGGCGCCGATGATGGGGCCGTGTTTACCTGACTGGACGAGGATGGCGCAGCCGTCCGAGGAGACGGCGCCGGCCAGTTGATCGGCGCCAACCGAGATATTGAGCGCGGCGCCGGTCCAGGTGCCGACCGCCTTATGGCCGCGAACCACATGATTGTTGTTCATTTTTCGCCCGTTATTTTCGCCGGCGGTGATTTCCGTCACAAAATGACGGTCGAAATTTATCAGCCACACCGTCGCCGGCGCGCCGGCATCGGCGCCGCCGGCGGCGGGGATCGAAATATCGACGCCGCCATCATCATTCGCCGTGACCGCGATATCGAGATGGATCGCCTGACGCCGGTGCGCGCTCTCGACCGCCGCAAGCACCGCCATCTTGTCGGAGCCGACCTCGTTGGCGCTGCCCTGAATGACCATTTGCGGCGTGTAGACATAGGAAAGGCCGAGGGTTTTGGCATAGGCGCGCTGGCGGGCGGTTGATTCGGGGCTGGAGAAGCGGTCCTTCCAGCCTAAATTGTCCCAGTAATCGACATGGAATTCGAGGCCGAGAATATCGTCCCGCATCTCCAGCAACTCGCCAAGAAAGGCGTCGGCGGCGGGGCACGAGGAACAGCCTTGCGAGGTGTAGAGTTCAACCACCACCAGCGGCGCGCCGGGCTCGGCGCGCGCCGGCCGCTCCGCCACGGCGCCAATGGCCACAGCGGCGGCAAAACAGAGCAAGGCGTAAAGCGGGCGCATTTTCATGGATATTCCGAGATATTCCGAGACTTTCCGCCACGAATATATCATGCCGAGATGGGGTCATCGCACAAGGACGTTCACATTTGAGTGACCGGCAGGGCGGCCAACTGCGTTATTGGGCGGCGTATTACAATGAGCTAGACTGCCGCCCATGCGGACCCTCTATCATCTCTGGCTGATGCCCGCCTGCCGCGCCGTGCGCATCGCGCTGGCCGAGAAATGCTTGGAATTTGAACTGGTGCTGGAAAAAACCTGGGAACAGCGGGGCGAATTCATCGCCTTGGACCCGGCCGGAGAGGTGCCGGTTCTGGTCGAGTCGGACGGCGCCGTAATCGTCGGCGCGGGCGCCATTCTGGAATATCTCGAAGAGATCTACGCCACCCCGGCCCTGATCGGCGCCACGCCGATGGCGCGTGCCGAGGTGCGCCGGCTGATCTCCTGGTTCGGCGATAAATTCGGCCGCGAAGTGAGCGACCATATCCACGGCGAAAAATTTGTGAAACGCTTTCTCACCAAGGGCGAGCCGGATTCACGGGCGGTCCGCGCCGGGCTCGCCAATATCCGCACCCATCTGGATTACATCGCCTATCTCACCGACCGCCGGAACTGGTTGGCGGGCGATGATTTTTCGCTCGCCGATATCATGGCCGGCGCGCATCTCTCGGCCATCGACTATATGGGCGACGTTCCGTGGAGCAAATACGAGGCGGCCAAGGAATGGTATGCGCGCCTCAAATCGCGGCCCTCCTTCCGGCCGCTGCTGGAGGATTACATTCCCGGCTTTCCACCGCCCAAGCATTATGCGGACCTCGATTTCTGAACCCGGCGCGGGGCCTGAACCGGACGCCGGCGGCGGCGTCCCGCGCACCGAGATCGAACGGTGGGCGCGGGCGCTGGGTTTCGACGCTTTTGGCGTCACGGCGGCGGCGGCGGGGCCGGAGCGCGACTCCCTGCGGCGCTATCTGGCGCGCGGATATCACGGCGATATGGCGTGGATGGCGGCGCATGAGGAGCGGCGCGGCGATCCCAGGGCGCTCTGGCCCGAGGCGCGCAGCATCATCATGTTGGGCGCCAACTACACGCCGGCCAAGCCGCCGCGCGACATTCTCGGCGCGCCCGATCGCGGCGCCATATCGGTCTATGCCCAGGGGCGGGATTATCACAAGATCTTTAAAAAGCGCCTGAAGCGCCTGGCCGGCGACATCGCGCGGCATTATGGCGGCGCGGTTAAGCTGTTCGTCGATACCGCGCCGGTGATGGAAAAGCCGCTGGCCGGGCGCGCCGGCCTGGGCTGGCAAGGCAAGCACAGCAATCTGGTATCGCGCCAATTCGGCTCCTGGCTGTTCCTCGGCGAGATCTTCACCACCCTTGTGCTGCCGGTGGACGCCCCGGGGGAGGATCATTGCGGGAGCTGCCAGGCCTGTCTTGATATCTGCCCGACCAACGCCTTTCCCGCGCCCTACCGGCTGGATGCCCGGCGCTGCATCTCTTATCTCACCATCGAACATAAGGGCCATATCGCGCCCGAGTTCCGCGCCGCCATGGCCAACCGCATTTACGGCTGCGACGATTGCCTGGCCGTCTGCCCCTGGAACAAATTCGCCGCCGCCGGCGCGGCGCACGCCTTCGAGCCGCGCGCCGACTTGACCGCGCCGCGCCTCGCGCAACTGGCCGAGCTTGACGATAACGCCTTTCGCGCGCTCTTCGCCGGCTCGCCGATCAAGCGCACCGGGCGCCATAGATTTGTCCGCAACGTGTTGATTGCGCTTGGCAATTGCGGCGATGCGTCGCTCGCCGGCGTGGTCGAAAAGCGGCTCGGGGACGAGTCTCCCCTGGTCCGCGCCATGGCCGTATGGGCGCTCGCACGGCTGGCGCCGGCGGCGCTGTTTGACCAATGCAAGGCCCGACATCTGCCGTTGGAAAGCGACCCCGACGTCGCCGCCGAATGGCGCGCTATTCAGCCTTGATATCCATTTTTTCCAGATTGCGCCGCGCCGCGCCGGCGGCCGGAGAGTTAGGCGCAAGCTTGATCGCCCGCAGCCAATCGTCGCGCGCGCCGGCATCGTCGCCTTGCAGGCGGCGGATATTGCCGCGCTCCAAAAAGGCCGCCACATGGTCGCCGCGCAGTTCCAGCGCCCGGTTCACATCGTCCGCCGCCAGGTCGAGGCTGTCGAGATAGCGGTAGGCGCTGGCGCGGAAGATCAGCGCGTCGGTATTGTCGGGGTCGATATCCAGGGCGCGGTTAAGGTCGTCGACGGTTTCCCAATAATTCCGCGCCTCGGCCAAAACCAGGCTGCGGTCGATCAACAGGTCGATATTATCGGGCGCCAATTCGAGGCCGGCGCTCAAGGCGGCGTTGGCGCGTTCGAACTCGCCGGCCATGAGCCAGGCATTGCCCGCCTGGCCGAGCAGGGAAACGCGCAATCCGGCATCCTTGTTTTCCTGGGCGAGGCGTTCGAGGCGCAGCGCCGCTTCGCCAAAATGGCGAAGACCATATAGCGCCACGGCCACGCAATGCCGCGCCGCGACGCCGCCGCCCAAGCTGTTCCAGGCGATCGCCCGCTCGAAACCGATTTCCGGATCGCGCATGGCGGCGGCGATACATTGATCATATTCACGCTCCTGAACGACGCTCTGCGCTTCGCCGCCGCCCGGCCGGAGCGGCCACAGGAGAAGCACGAGCAAGATAATCCTCAGCGTGTGGCGGAGCATGGCGGTCGGATGTTCCTTATGGATTTGTGACAATTGCCGGCGTGACAATCTATTATGCGGCATGGATTCGCCCCATCATAGCGCGCTTGCGCCGGGACGGCTGTTCTGTTTTGGCCTGGGCTATACCGGCGCCCGTCTGGCGCTGGCGCTGCGCGCCCGCGGGTGGCGGGTGGCCGGCACCTCGCGTGACGGAAAAGCGCTGCAAAAATTGCGCCCGCACGGCATCTCCGGCCGGCAATTGGCCGATGCGGAGATATCGCCCGGCACCAGCCATGTGCTGTGTACGATTCCGCCCGACGCCGCCGGCGATGCCGTGATCGCATGCCACGCCGGAAAAATCGCCGCCGCCGAAGGGATCGTCTGGCTCGGCTATCTCTCGACCACCGGGGTTTATGGCGACCGGGACGGCGCCTGGGTGACGGAGAGCGATGCGCCAAATCCCGGCAACGAGCGCAGCCGCCGCCGCCTTGCGGCGGAGCAGGCGTGGCTCGATCTCTGGCGGACACGAGGCGTCCCCATCCATATATTTCGCCTGGCGGGAATATATGGCCCCGGCCGAAACGTGCTGGAGACGGTGCGCGCCGGCACGGCCACGCGTATCGATAAACCGGGGCATCTGTTCTCGCGCATTCATGTGGATGATATCGTTCGGATATTGCTCGCCTCCATGGCCGCGCCCCATCCCGGCGCCATCTATAATGTGTGCGACGACGAAGCGGCGGCGCCGGCGGAAATCATCGCCCATGCCTGCGCCTTGCTCGGCGTCGCGCCGCCGCCATTGCAAAAATTCGACCCGGCCAGCCTGTCGCCAATGGCGCGCAGCTTCTGGGCCGAAAGCCGGCGCGTGTGCAACGACCGGGTGAAGCGCGAGCTCGGCGTCGAATTACGCTATCCGGATTACCGCGCCGGTCTCAAGGCGCTGCTCGCCGAAGAGGTCAAATAAGCGCGCCGCCACGCCTCGCGGACACAGGAATTAAGGAGACTCAAGTGAACCTGCCGCGCAAACTCAACTTGCTCATCACCTTGTGGGCGCCCGTCTTGATCGCCGTGCTGATCGGATTGGGGATCGCCCAGCCCGCCCACGCCGGCGGGAGCGTGGCTTTATCCACGCTGTCGGAACGCACGCACTTTCACGGCATAGCGGTCTCTCCCACGGATTCCGCGCGTATATATCTGGCGACACATCATGGTTTATTCCTGATCCGCGCCGACGGCAGCGCCAGCCGCCTGTCGCAAAAGCGCGATGATTTCATGGGCTTTAGCCCCCACCCCAGCGATCCCGCAATTCTGTACGCGAGCGGCCATCCGGCGGGCGGCGGCAATCTCGGCGTGATGAAATCGAGCGATGGCGGGCGGACCTGGAAGCAAATCGCCAAGGGCGTTAAAGGCCCGGTCGATTTTCACCAGATGGCCATTAGCCGGGCCGATCCAGAGGTCCTTTACGGCGTTTTCGGCGGCCTGCAGGCGAGCAATGACGGCGGACATAATTGGCAAGCGATCGCCGGCGCTCCGGCCGGCCTGCTCGATCTGTCGGCCTCCGGCGAGGAGGTGGCGACGATCTACGCCGCGACCCAGGGGGGTCTCCTCATCAGCAAGGATGGCGGACGGTCGTGGCGCGCCGCCTTCCTTCTCCAACAGCCGGCAACCATGGTTCAGGTCACGCCGAACGGCGCCGTATACGCCTTTGTCATCGGCGTCGGCCTGCTGCGGGCCAGCGATCCGGGCGTCGATTGGAGCACGCTCAACAATGATTTCGGCGATGGCTATCTTCTGCACTTGGCGGCCGATCCGGCGAACGCCGACAGGCTTTACGCCGTGACCGGCCGGGGGGAGGTTCGCGCGAGCAGGGATGGCGGCAAAACCTGGCAAGCGTTTGGCTCGGAATGAATGAAACGGGAGGAACAATGATGACCCATTGGCGAACACTGGCGGCGCTCGGCCCGCTGTTTGCCGCGGCCGCGATGATGCTGGCGCCGCCGCTCTCGGCGCATTCGCTCAAGGAGGTCGAGGATAAACTTCTCAAGCGCGAAGCCTATGTCGAGATCGTCAACCGGCCGGCGCCGGAATTCTCGCTTCACGATGCCAACAATGCGCCGGCCAGCCTCGCGGATTATCGCGCCACGGTCTTGGTGCTCAACTTCGTCTATGCAAGTTGCCCCGATGTCTGCCCGCTGCAAAGCGCGGTCCTGGCGTCGATCCAGGAGAAGATCAACGCGACGCCGATGCGCGACCTCGTGCAGTTCATCAGCATCACCACCGATCCTGAAAACGACACCGCCGATATTCTGGGATCTTACGCGGCGCGGCACGGGCTCGATCCCGTCAATTGGATATTCCTGACCAGCGGCGCGGATCGGCCGGCGGCCACGCGGCAATTGGCGCGGCAATACGGACTAAAATTTACCGCGACCGGAGACGGCTATCAGATGCATGGCACCGTCACTCATCTGATCGACAAGAGCGGCAATTTGCGCGCCCGCTATCACGGGCTCAAATTCAATGAAACGAACCTGATCCTCCATTTAAACGCGCTGACGAACGACGATCACTGAGGGATCGAAATTTCAGGCCGGCCTTGCGGCGGTGTTCGCGGAAAAAGTCCGAACACTCAAATAAGCGCGCCCTCCAGGGTGGCCAGGCCGGGCGCCAATTCGAGCAGCCAATAGGCCAGGGAGGTAAGATAGCCGGTGACGAAAGCGATACCCATCACCACCATAATTACGCCGGCGACGATTTGGAAATAGCGGCCGACGCGGCGCATGGATTTCATCGAGTTTAGAAAAAAGCCGGTAAACGCGGCGGCGGCGAGGAACGGCAGGCCGAGACCGAGCGAATAGAAAGCCAACAGGATGACGCCGGCGCCAATTTCGTCGGTGTTGGCGCTCATGGTCAAAATACCGCCCAGCACCGGGCCGATGCAGGGCGTCCAGCCGAAGGCGAAGGCGGCGCCGAGAAGCAGCGCGCTGGCGGGATGGCCGCCGGCGGCGCGGCTGACGAAACGCATTTCGCGCGCCATGAAGGGACTCTTCAAGAGGCCCATGAGATAGAGGCCGAAGACGATAATCACGGCGCCGGCGATATTTTCGAACAAACGCTTATTGCTGAGCAGGAATTCGCCGACCGCGCTGGCGCTGGCGCCCAGCGCCATGAACACAAGCGAAAAGCCGAGCACGAAAAACAGGCTGAGATAGATCGCCCGCATGCGCCGGCCGGCCGAGGGCGCCTCGGTCAAATCCTCCAGCGAGCCGCCGGCGATATAGGACACATAGCCCGGCACCAGCGGCAGCACACAGGGCGAGAGGAACGAGATGATGCCGGCGACGAAAGCGACGAAAACGCCAAAGAGGGAAAGATCCATGATTGCCGGACTATAGGCTTCAAACGGCCGCCCCGCCATTTTGGCCGAGGGCGGGTTTTCCTATTGAATCAATTTTCGCATCAGGGCTGCCACCTCGGGCGTGGACCAATCTCGGTCGCCCAATATGCGGGCGAATTCCCGGCCCTCGCGGTCTATCAAAATCGTGTAGGGAATGCCGTTTATCAGCAGCGCCCGCGCCGCATTCATGCCGTCGTCGATATAGACCGGCAAATTAACAATGTTGTTGTCGGCATAATATTGGCTGACCAGTTTGGCGCCGTCGCGGTCGACGGAAAGCGGCACGAAGGTGAAATCCGCGCCGCCCAACTCGCCTTGCAGGGCATCGACGGTGGGCAATTCCGCGCGGCAGGGATAACACCAGATCGCCCAAAAATGCAGCGCCACGACGCGGCCGCGAAATTTTTCGAGGGAGAGCCGGTTGCCGTCGATGTCGCTGAATGTCACCGCTGGCAGGTCGCGCGCGTTCGCATGCACGATCAGGTTCAATATCCGCGAACCGTCGGCGCGGGTATCGAGCTGTTTCAGGCTCTCCGCCGCCACGCCGCCGAGCGGTGCGGCGAATAACAGCACCAGCAACAGCGCCCCGGCAACGCTGTATGATTTTATGTTTGGCATGGCATGTTACATAGTGCATCCCCCGCCGCCTGCCTAGGCCGCGCGGGCCGCGATCACTATGATTTGAAAGCGTTTTACCCGGCGCCCCCGTGCGCCGCCATGCTTTCAACCGCCGCCGCGAGGCGCGCCAAATCGGCTTCGCCGCTCAAGCGGTGGCCGCCGCCCTTGACCAGGGTCACGCTCACCTCGTCGCTCTCGGCCACCTCGGCGATGCGCAGCGCCGTTTGCCAGGGCACGTCTTTATCCGCCATGCCGTGAATAAGATGGAGCGGGCAGGTCAGCGCCAGGGGCGCGCGCAACAGCAGATGGTTGCGCCCGTCCTCGATCAGGCCGAGGGCGATGGGAAAGGGCGTGTCTTCATACTCCGAAGGCATATGGAGGATGCCGTCGGCGCGGATTTTGGCCTTCGCCGCATGGTCGAATTTCAGCCACATGAGGTCTTCGGTGAAATCCGGCGCCGCCGCGATGCCGATAAGCCCGGCGACACGCCCGGGCCGGGCGCGCGCGGCGAGCAGCATCTGCCAGCCGCCCATGCTGGAGCCGACCAAAATCTGCCGCCCCTTGGCGATGCCATCAAGAACCGCCAGCGTATCAGCGTGCCAACGGCCGATGGTGCCGTCGGTAAAGCGCCCCGACGATTCGCCGTGGCCGGTATAATCGAAGCGCACGAAGGCGCGCCCCACCGCACGGCAATGGGCCTCCAGGGCAAGCGCCTTGCTGCCGCTCATGTCGGACATCAGCCCGCCCATAAACACCACACCGGGAGTCTTGCCCTCCAGCACGTGGTAGGCGATTGTCTGCCCGTCCGGGACGCGGAGGAGCCGCGCGTCCGGCGAATGTGCCGCCATATTATCCGTTATCGGACGATCTCCCGAGCGGAACTGGAAAGAACGCGGAATGAACTATGTCAAACGCCTCGCAATCTAGCATCGCCGGCGAAGCGCGGGAAGGGCGCAAGCCGGTGGTGCTTCAGGTGGTGCCCGAGCTTGATGTGCCGGGCGGCACCGAGCGCTCCACGGTGGAGATCGCCACCGCCTTGGAGGCGGCCGGATGGCGCGCGCTCGTCGCCTCCGCGGGCGGCGCCCTGCAGCGTCAAATCGAGAGCGTCGGCGGGCGCCACGTGACGCTGCCGCTCAAAAGCAAGAACCCGATTCAAATGCGCAAAAACGCCAGCCGTCTCGCCGAGCTGATCGCCGCCGAAGCCGTCGACATCATCCACGCCCGCTCGCGCGCGCCGGCCTGGAGCGCCTGGCATGCCGCGCAAAAAACCGGCTGCCATTTTATCACCACCTTTCACGGCACCTATGGCACTTCCAGCGTGCTCAAACGGCGCTATAACGCCATCATGACCAAGGGCGAGCGGGTCATCGCCAATTCCCGGTTCACCGCCAGCCACATCATGCACACCTATCCGATGGAGCAAAAAAATCTGCGTATCGTGCGCCGCGGCGTCGATATCTCGATTTATAATCCCGGCGCCGTGACCCAGGCGCGGCTCATCCAATTGGCCGGGCAATGGCGTCTGCCCGACGGCAAATCCGTCGTCATGCTGCCGGGCCGCCTGACCGCGTGGAAAGGCCACCTGGTGCTGCTCGACGCCATCACCCATCTCAAACGGGATGATTTCGTCGTTGTTTTTGTCGGCGACGAACAGGGCCGGCAAGATTACCGCCATCGGCTCGAGCGGCGGATCGAGCGCGACGGGCTTGGCCACATCGTGCGCTTTGCCGGGCCGTGCCGCGACATGCCGGCGGCCTATATGTCCGCTGATGTGGTGGTCTGCGCCTCGACCAAGCCGGAGGCCTTCGGCCGGGTGATCGTCGAGGGCCAGGCCATGGGCCGGCCGGTGGTCGCCTTCGACCATGGCGGCGCCATGGAAACCATTTTGGGCGGCGAGACCGGCCTGTTGGTCGAGCCGGGCAGCGCCAGCGCGTTGGCCCAGGCGATCGCGGCGGCGCTCGACCTCGGCGCCGAGCGCCGCAAAAGCATGGCCGAAGTGGCGATCCGGCACATTGCCGAGAATTTCACTCTCGACAAAATGTGCGCCGGCA
>Ga0310122_10001756_pt1 | contig 13881 bp, 11 predicted proteins | sample CB6_Bottom_1051__FD_203503 | JGI IMG/M metagenome (GOLD analysis project Ga0310122, IMG submission 203503) | Marine microbial communities from Western Arctic Ocean, Canada - CB6_Bottom_1051 | ecosystem: Environmental > Aquatic > Marine > Oceanic | place: Canada: Western Arctic Ocean | collected...
CCCCGCCAGTCTGTGGCCCCGCGAAGATCTGTTCTGCGGCCACCATCACGACGACGACCACGACCATCAACATCGTTGATTGAACCACGGATTGCACGAAAAGAAATGTGACACTGAGGAATTCATGCGATGAAGAAACTCACAACAGCACTATCTTCGATTGACGGATTCAGAGTTGCCTTTCGCTCCGCGAAAGAGGCGCCTCTTTCGCGGAGCGAAAGGCGACAATCGAAAATTGACGCCGAATCGGAAGCCAATTCCAATCCGTGTCGTCGCCGGAGTCGCAAGACTTCGGGCGGCGGAAAGTACTCGAATTCCCGAAGTCTTGCGGCTTCGGCGACGTGTTTTGCGTGGCTTCTGCTGACAGCCGCTGCGATCGAAGCGTCGGATCAAATTCCCGGAGCACCACAAGCTCAGCCGATCGCGTTGGTCGGCGGGACGATTCATCCCATCAGTGGACCAGCGGTCAAAAATGGAACGCTGTTGTTCGACAAAGGACGGATTGTTGCCATCGGTGACAACATCAAACTGCCCGACGACACAAAACGCATCAAGATCCGCGGCAAGCATGTTTATCCGGGTCTGATCGAAGCGTACTCGCAGATGGGACTGACCGAAATCAGTGCCGTGCGAGCGACTCGTGACGAGAGCGAATCCGGGCGTTTGAACCCGAATGTTCGCGCCAATGTCGCCGTCAATCCCGACAGTGAAATCATCCCCGTCACGCGTAGCAACGGAGTTTTGATCGCACTGACCGCGCCCAGTGGGGGATTAGTGTCGGGAACCGCCTCGGTGATCCAATTGGACGGATGGACGTGGGAAGACATGACCCTGCGTGCCAACGCCGGACTGATCGTCAACTGGCCGGGACCACCCAACGTCTTGAAATCACCGGATTCCGAAAAGAGTGACTCGAACGACGGAAACAAGTCATTGGAACAACTACACGAATTGTTCGACGAAGCCCGCGCCTACGCCAAGGCGCGCGCCGACTCGAAAGCTCAGAAGTTCGACATCCGATTGGATGCGTTGCAGTCAGTTCTGAATCGAAAGACACCGCTCATCGCCCGCGCGAACGGCCTCGATACGATCCAATCAGCAGTCGCCTTTGCCGCCGAGGAAAAGGTTCGGCTGATCATCCAAGGCGGCTACGACGCGCCGTTGTGTGCCGACTTGCTAAAGAAACACAACGTCCCCGTCGTCGTCTCGGCCGTCTACCGCCTACCGCGTCGCCGCCACGACGAATTCGATGCCGCCTACACATTGCCCGAACGCCTCCGAGTGGCGGGTATCCAGTTTTGCATCTCGGGCGCATCCTCGTCCCGAACCTGGAACGCCCGCAACCTGCCCTATCACGCCGCCACGGCCGTGGCCTATGGCCTGCCCCACGACGAAGCCATCAAAGCCATCACCATCCACGCCGCCGAAATCCTGGGAGTTGCCAAGCGCATTGGAACATTGGAACGCGGCAAAGATGCAACCCTGATCATCACGACCGGTGATCCGTTGGAAACGACGTCACGAGTCGTTCTGGCATTCATCCAGGGCCGAAAAGTCGACCTGTCGAACCGACACAAACAACTCTACAACAAGTACCGAGAAAAATACCGCCGCCAGGCGGCTGATTGACTTCGAATCGTAGACCGCTTGTTACAGTGAATTACCCGGCCAGGACTCGAACCTGGAATAACAGGACCAAAAGCGGACCTTTGGAACTACAATAATAGCATGAAAACACTATTTCTGCCAAGTGTAACCGGTCTCTGACTCATTGCAATACGTTGCATTCGAATTCAGTGATTTTCACTCGTTTTCAACCAAAGGTGGTAGTAATGTGGTAGTAACCTCATCCCAGAACGGAGCCAACCTATGTCATTCGCACCCGACGACGAACCAGGCGGCGGAACCAATGTAGTCTTCATCGGGCTCGCGTTCTTTTTGCTGATGGTCGTCGGCACAACCGTGTGGCCAATGTTGTCGGCTGATTCTGACACTGACGGGCCGGGGGTACGATTGCCGCCGACTGATGGTAGTGGTCATGGACCGACGCCAACACACCACCGTGCAGCCCGATTGGAACGGCATCATCCACCTCCTAAGGCCGAATCCGAGCCATAAAGCGAGCCCGGCAGCAATTGCCACCTGCCGTCAACGTTTTGCAATGTGCGACTGGCGGATTTGATCAATTATTGTCCGCATTGTGGATCTCGGATGGAGTGAGCCTGTCGCCCTGAGATCCAGATTCGTCGCCTAAGATCCGCCGATTCCAGACGACCAATCCTCGCGTGACCGGCTTTGCGTGCGGTAGGCGGCAACGTCGTGAGTCGGATTGGCGGGATTATTGGTGAAACCGACTGCCGACCGTGATACAGTGCCGACGTTGCCCCCCGCCCTGTTGGGTGGTCCCGGCCGATATTCCCATCACATCGTACTGAGGTAATACATGTTCTTACTTGAGTGCCCGGCTTGCCGTGCCTCGTCCCATGCTCACGTCAATCACCTGGGCAGAAAGCTAAAGTGCAAGCAATGCGGACACAGGTTCCGGGCCTGCGTTCCGACGACCGCTTTCGGCAACGAATCAGCGAAGGCCTAGTCCGAACTGCTGATTAGTGTAGCGTCTTCGCGCCTATGAAAACCGACTGGAAATACTTGAAAGCCGGGACATTCGTCAGTGACGCACTCCAAAATGCCCGGCAGCCAATCGACACACCGGCGCGCGCTAACACCGGATCAATGTGATGATTGGGAATTCGCTTCAGCAACCCGAAGTCACGGTGTAGGATCAAGAATCTGCGGCTAAACGCTCACACCGTCATGTTGGCGGAGTGCGGGGATCACTTCCTGAGCAAACAGGTCGAGGCTGTGTAACCATTGCGTTCGGTCGTCCCAGTCGTGGGCGACGAGCGACAATGTTCCGAAGTCGCCGATTTTCTCCCGCAGTTCAATCAATCGCCGGGTCACTTCTTCCGGATCACCGGCGATGATAATCTCGTCCAGAAAATAGTCGAGGTTGCATTCCGCGTCGGTCATTTGCGGATTTCGCTTCCACATGTCGAGTCCCGGACCACGGCGAGTCAACTCGAGAATGTATTCGATGCATCGGCCCAGTGAGTTGCCGCGTGCCAGCCGACGGGCTTCCTCGGTGGTGTCGGCAACGAAGACATTCCGCGAAACGCTCCAATCCGCGGGATCGGCATCGCGATCGGCTGATTGTGCACCTTCCCGATACATCTTCCAGTGATCGACCAATACTTCTTCGGAAATCATGTGATGGCTAATCGGCTGAAAGCCCCGGGCGGCGGCTTTTTTCAGACCGGCGGAATTGCGATTGATGCATGGCACATAGATGGGTGGATAGGGCTGTTGTAGCGGTTTGTGCAGACCGCCCAGCCCCATCTCGGCATCGATACATTCGCCGAGGCGGACATTCCAGAAATTGCCGGGAATGTCGTAGGGCGGTTCGGTTGTCCAAATCTTCAAGATCGTGTCGATCGCCTCGACCACACGTGCCCCGCTCTGATTGGGATCGATCCCGAAGACTTCCAGATCGGTCGGGATCGCGCCGGGGCCGAAGCAAACGTTGAGGCGCCCGTGCGAAAGGTGATCGAGAAACGCCAATCGGCCGGCGACGTGGACTGGATGGTGGTACTGCAAACAAACCGGGGCCGGTCCCAACCGAATCGTCGAGGTGAGACCGAGCGCTTTGCCGATGAAAATCTCGGGCATCACAATGTTCTCGTAGGTCGACGAATGGTGCTCACCGACCCAAAAATCGCTGAAGCCCAGTTCTTCACAGCGGACCACCAATTCCAAGTCTTCGTCGTAGCACTGAGCTCGCGGTTTGTCCGGATCGTGGACAGGCATCAGAAACATGGCATAACGCAGTGGTTGACGTTTTTGCGGCATTTTAGATTCCCTCGGTGAATATTTGTTTCAAGAGACCCGGAATCATCCGCCGTGACAGACGCTTGACAGCAACTTGCTGTTTGTCGTGGCCACTTTCCTTTGAGTTTTGGTCTAAATGCGTGATCCGCGTGGCCACGTGAAAACAAGACTGCTCTAGAAAATGGCCACCGGGTTGACCGGGGAGCCAGTTCCGCCATCCACCGCCAAAGGAGAAACGGTTAACAGAAACGACCAGCGTTTGCGGGCATTCGCTTCTTTGCAGAGCGCTTCGAAATCGCAGTTGTCCAAGATGGGCATCCCCATAGCGACGACCACGACCCAATGCACGGGTAACTCGAACCCCGCGACGCCCGACGGCAAGACATCCAGCGCCAAGTCGCTACCGACGATTGACACGTCACGTTTCTTCAGCCAGGGCAGACACGACGCATGTAACCCGGCTGAATTCTGCATGATGTCCCACTCGCCCTCGGCTTTGCGTCGCGCCCAACGTCCGGTGTTGATCAATACAACGTCTCCGCTGGTTACTTTCACACTTGCTTGTTTCTCCCAGGCGTCCAGATCCTCTGGGTAGATCGCTCGAGAACCTTTCAAGTACTTGACGCCAAACAGGCGAGGCATGTCCATCAAGACGGCTCGGGTGAATACTCCCCGTTTCATCTGGATCACCGAGAGCTTGCCGGCTCCTTTTTCGGTGACTTCTCGCTGCGAGAAACCGTTATACATCTTGCCTTTGTAAAACAGGTGACAGAGCGCATCCATATGCGTCTGCGTGAAACCGTGATACCGTACGCAATACTCATCGCCCGCCGACCCGATTTCGTCATCGGACAGACCGGTCTTGAGCATCGTGTGAACGAATGGCGGAGATCCGTCGATTTCGCTTTTGATCACGTCTCTGGCCAGTGAAACGGCGACTCCGTCCTTCACCGACGCCGCCGCCTGCCGCCGCTTTTCGGGAGTGATCAGATTCAATGTTCCCAGCTCGTCGTCTTTCCCCCAGCGGTCCCAGTTGGAAAGCGTGACCATCATGTTTTCGATGTCTTCCTTGACCAGCTTTCGTTTGCTTTGCGGACGGGACGGCTCACCAACGGCAAACGAAACGGCCACGATCAACGAAAGAATGAACGATGTCAGTACGACTGGTTGAATGATTCTCATAAGAAGTCTCTCCAATTCACCAATTTGATTCATCCGGGTTCTTGATTGCCGCAAAAAAGCACAAAAATCCACGAAAACAAAACGCAGCCTGTCGATCCCAATCTCGTTTTCGTGGATTCTCGTGCTTCTTGTGGCGATTTTCTCTATGACTGGGAAAGACGGTCGCGAACGCCATCAAACAATTGGTCCGCCAAACGAATCATGAATTCAAAGTCGTTACCGCACTGAGCCCATTGCACACCCAGTTGAGCAGCTTCCAGCGCGTGATCGGCATCGGCTCCCATTCCCATACCAATGTAAAGGCCGGCTTCTTTGGCCTTGTCGGCGACGGTACGAATGGCATCGAGTACTTGCCGGTGATGTACCTGCCCCAACATTCCCATCGAGCCGGAAAGGTCGTACGGACCGACGACCAACGAATCGAGACCGTCGATGGCGACGATTTCGTCCAAGTCGTTCAGCGCCGACACGGTTTCAATCTGGGCGATGACGAGCAAGTGGCTATTGGTGTGCTCGATATATGCATCGCCGCCGAACCGGGCATAGTTCGTGGGACGCCGCGGGCCGAAACCGCGGGTTCCCATCGGCGGATATCGGCAAGCAGAGACGAATTCGCGAATTTCTGCCGCCGAGTCGGCTTGGGGCAAAATGATGCCTTCTGCGCCCGTATCGAGGACGCGCTTGATCCAGGCGATTTCCTGACTGGGGACGCGAACAAGCGCCGGCGTGCCGCCGGCTCGTGCAGCAATCAAATGTGCCAGCAGTGACTCAAGACTAATCGGATTGTGTTCGAGATCGATCCAGAGAAAATCGACGCTGTCGCAGAGCGCTTCGACGACTGCCGGATCGGAAAATGTGATCCCTGCTCCCAGGCAAAACCGGCCGGCATCGAGTTTCTCACGGAACTTGTGGATGTTGCTGATCATGAACAGGCTTCCTATGTCGTTGGTCAGATCTATCGACTGGCCAGCGGCAAGTTACCGGCTGTATTACAGGTTGTTGTTTCACCAAGTCCAATTCTGTTGTAGCTCGTCATTCACGACCGATCCCTGCGGCCAATGTCCCCTATTCAGATCGATGATGCAACTGGCCGCTTCAATTCCCATCATTTCGGACGACAGCGTATCTTCGCCGCCGATATGCGGACTGAGGACCACATTGTCGAATTGTAGCAGCGGATTTTCGGAGGCAGGCGGCTCTTGTTCCATCACGTCCAGCCCGGCGGCTTGCAATCGGCCAGTACGGAGCGCCTCGATCAAGTCCGCTTCCGCGACAATTTTTCCCCGTGCCGTGTTGATCAGCACTGCGTCGGGCTTCATCCGCGCGAACACGGCACGGTCGAACATGCCTTGGGTCTCCTGACTCAGCGGACAATGAATGCTCAGGAAGTCTGATTCGCCCAACAGCCTGTCAAAATCGACCAGTTCGATGCCCTGTTTTTCGATGAAGTGTTGATCCGGCTGAGTTTCGCAGGCCAGAACTCGCATGCCAAGCCCCAGGGCGCGAACGGCGACGGCGCGACCGATGCGACCGAGTCCGAAAAGCCCCAATGTACTGCCTCGGACGGGCCGTGTCATCCGTCGTTTCCAGCCACTGCGTGCCCGACGGTCGTTGATGACAACCGATTTGGCGAGCGCCAGCAGCAACGCGATAGCTTGTTCCGCAACCGCGTCGAAATTGGCGGTCGGAGTAATCGTCACCGGAATACCGCACACAGTGGCCGCTGCGAGATCAACTCGATCGTAGCCGACGCCTGCGCGGGCAACGACGCGTAACCTCGGCAACGCGGAAAAAACCTTCGCTGTGAAATGTTCACCACCAGCAATGACGGCATCACAGACGCTCAACTGCCGAATGGTTTCGTCTTCGCTGCACAGTCCCCGTGCGAATGTCGGGTCTTCGGGAAATTCGATCTCAAAACCCGCTTCACTCAAGAGTTCGACGAACGAAGTTTGTTTGTGCAACATTTCTTCCGGCGTAATCAAGACGACCGGCATCTCGAATCCCCTTATGAATAATCGAACAAATCTGGTTTGCGGACGCCGCTGAATCGTCATTTCGTGACGGTCAGGGCGCCCGTGGTGGCATCCTACGGCCTGACCGTTTGATCCCAACTGGCTGAGGTGATCCGCTTCCCGTCCGGGTTGACGCCACGCTCAGGACCCCGGCTTTGTGTCCTTTCAGAGTGAGCGTCTCGGCGCCTGTGGTGATATGGCGTTTTTTGCTCCACAAGCTGTTTTGTTTTTTGACGACCCAAGCCTGAAGAACAGGCATCCAAGCTCGCACATACGTCGATATTACTCAAGCGAGTACTTTTTCGATCACGTTCCCCGACACATCGGTCAAACGAAAATCCCGCCCTTTGTGTCGGTAGGTCAACTGTGTGTGATCGAACCCCAAACAATGCAGGATTGTTGCCTGTAAGTCATGAATGTCAACGGGGGTTTCGACAGCGTGATATCCTAGCTCGTCGGTGTTGCCGAAGACATGCCCACTCTTGATCCCGCCACCGGCCATCAACATGGTGAATCCGAACGGGTGATGGTCGCGGCCTTCACGTCCTGGATTGATTCCGCGGCGCACTTCGTTCATCGGAGTCCGTCCGAACTCGCTGCCCCACACGACCAACGTGTCTTCCAGCAATCCCCGTTGCTTCAAATCTTTGATCAAAGCTGCGACACCTTGTTCGGTCATCGCACAATTCTCTTTCAGTTTCTTGTTGAGATTCGAATGATCATCCCAAGTGAAATGATAGAGCTGCACGAAACGGACACCGCGCTCAACCATCCGACGCGCCATCAGGCAATTGCTACCAAACCAGTTCGCTTTCTCATCGCCGATCCCATACGAATCGAGCGTGTGTTTCGACTCGCCCGAGAAATCCACCAATTCGGGTCCGGCCGTCTGCATACGAAACGCCAATTCGTAGGCAGCAATCCGCGAAGTGATTTCCGGATCCGGCTGTTGTTTCCGTCGCAGCCGATTGAGATCGAGGATCGCAGCCAGCCGATCACGCTGCATTTCGGATGTGATGCCCCTCGGACTCGAGAGATGCAGAATCGGATCGCCCTCGGCCCGAAACGTGACACCGCGGTATTCCGACGGAAGAAACGCGTTATCCCACAGTGCCGAACCGCCGATGTCGCCGGGACCGTTCCTCGACAAGAGCACGACAAATCCGGGCAGGTTCCGCGATTCGCTGCCCAGCCCGTATGTGACCCACGAACCCATACTCGGCAGACCAAACGCGGGCATCCCGCAATTCATCAGCAACTGACCGGGATGATGATTGCTGACCGTCGTTGTCATCGAACGCACCATGCAGAGATCGTCGGCGCACGTCGCCAGATTCGGCAGGTAATCGGAGAATTCCATCCCGCACTCGCCGTGCTTTCGAAACTCTCGCGGCGAGGCGAACAGACGCGCGCTGCCTTTGATCAACTTGTCGTCGAGACCTTCCAAGAACGTCGCTGGAACCGGCTGACCGTGAAGTTCCTTCAACTTTGGCTTCGGATTGAACAAGTCAAGCTGGCTGGGTGCTCCTGCCATGAACAGAAAGATGACGTTCTTCGCCGCGGGCTGATGATGAGGTTGCTTCGGCGCGAGCGGACTAACCGCCGTCGCCGCCGACGCTGTCTTTCCATCACCAGCCAACAGATCGGCCAACGCGATCGTGCCGAGCCCGCACGCGGTCTCTTTGAGAAAATGGCGGCGCTGAAGAGCCATGATGTCTTGTTCGACCATGGTTCAATCTCTCGTGATGACTTCGTGCAAATTCAACAGCACGCTGCAGAGGATGGTCCACGCGGCAGAAATCTGAGGAGACGTTCCGTTGTCGAATTCGTAAGTATTCAACTCTTTTGCCGCATCTGGTTTTTCTTTGAATTGACGGAGCTGACTGGTCAGATATTCGGACAACCGCTGCTGTTCGTTGGAATTAGGCGACCGGGCAGTGCATAGGCGAAAGGCGTAGTCAATTCGCTCAGCATTCGATTTCAAGTCTTGACATAGTACGCGATCGGCCATCGCTTGCGCCATCTCGAAAAACACCGGATCGTTCAACAGCGTCAACGCCTGCAATGGCGTATTCGACCGTACGCGTCGCGTGCAAATCTCATTCGGATTCGGCGAGTCGAACGTTGCGGACTGTGCGAACGGAGCGGTCCGGATAATAAACGTGTAAAGTCCGCGGCGGTATCGTTCTCGTGCAGGGCTGGGTTTCCAATCGTTGTGTCCGAATGCTTCCATCGTCACACGCTCAGGCTGCGGCGGCTTGACGCTGGGGCCTCCCATTTTCGGATAGAGCAATCCGCTGACAGCAAGTCCGATATCTCGAACGGTTTCCGACGAAACCCGCAGTGAATTCTGCCGAGCCAACAACACATTGTTTGGATCACGTGACTTCAACTCAGATCGCGGAGCCGACGATTGCCGATACGTCGCCGATGTGACAATTAGACGATGCATCGTCTTGACGTCCCAACCCGATTGCATGAATTCGCGTGCGAGCCAATCGAGCAACTTGGGATGCGACGGCGAGTCTCCCCGCGTGCCGAAGTTCTCGGACGTCAACACCAACCCGCGCCCAAAGAAGTCTTGCCACATTCGGTTGACGGCAACTCGTGCGGTCAACGGGTGATTCTCTGAAACAAGCCAGCGTGCCAATGACAAACGAGGGTCCTCGTCGTGGTGGGACCATCGTGGCACGCAACTCGGTGTCGATGGTGAGACATTGGAACCTCGATCACGAAACTCGCCACGCTCGTGGATGTAAGTCTGCCGAAATGTCTCCGAAGCCCGCATCGTCGGAGCTCGTGTTGCCTTTGGAAACTCTTTCTTCAATGCTTCCAGCCGACTCCGCAATTCGCCGAGTTTCAACTCGCGAGCTTTCGCCGAATCGATGGCAGCAGCACCCGTGCGCAGGAAGTAATCCAACAGGTCGTCTTTCTGACGCGGCGCGCGTTTCGACCAGGCGAGCTTGGCGATCTCGCAGCCTTCCAGTTGGCCTTCGCCAAGATTGCCACCCCAAACCAATCCCAGCAATTCCCATTGTCGATCCCAAATGGCATCGGTCCCCGGATTCTTCCAGGCATGCAAACACTTGGTCTCCCAGCGTTTTTGTAGTTCTTCGATCCGTGATTTCAACGGAGCAATCAACTCGCGACGTTTGCGTTCGTAGTCAGGACGCGAGGCCAACCAAGCATCGTGCTCAGCAATTAACGGGGCATCGATGTTAACTTCGTCGGCATTATTCATGCACGCGTATAATTCAAAGAACTCTTGCTGCGAAATGGGATCGTATTTGTGGTCGTGGCATCTTGCACACCCTACCGTCAGCCCCATCCAGATCGTGCCCACCATTTCCGTGCGGTCGATTACCTGTTTGACGCGGAATTCCTCAAGGTCTGCACCACCCTCGCGATCACTGAGCGTCTGCCGCAAGAACCCCGTCGCAATCTTTTGATCAACCGTCGAATTCGGCAGCAAATCACCCGCGAGTTGTTCGACGGTAAATTGATCAAACGGCATATTTTGGTTCAGAGCGTTAACAAGCCATGCTCGATACCGCCAAGCCACCGGCCGCAACTGGTCGGTCAGATAACCATCCGTGTCGGCATAATGACAAAGGTCAAGCCACGGTCGCGACCACTTCTCGCCATAATGCGGCGATGCGAGCAAGCGATCAACAAGCCGTTCGAAAACTGCTGGTCTGTCATCGCTGACGAACTCTTCAACGTCTTCCGGAGTTGGCGGCAATCCGATAAGGTCGAGTGTGACTCGTCGAATCAACGTGACACGATCCGCTGACGGCGACGGTTTGATGTGTTCGGTATTGAGTCGTTGCAAAACGAACGCGTCGATGACGTTGTGGGTCCAATTCGAACTGACGATTGGTGCGGTGTGCCGACTGATTGGCTGAAACGACCAGTGAGTTGGTTCTGTAAGGGAGCCTTCATCGGCGGAAGAAATTACTGCAGATAACGTCATTAAAGCGAGCCAGGCTAATGTAGAACGGAATTTATTCCGTTTAGCGCGCGCAACGTCCGCCATAGTTCTCAAAAAACGGAATGAATTCCGTTCTACGAATTGAACCATTCATCCATCCAATCAGCACGATAATATGCGTTGTCTTCGATCGTTATTCCGGCGTTGCGTGGGTTATCTGCTATGTAACGGCGGTAGTGCAACAACTGTTCTAACGATCGAACGATGTGATCATAACTATCCGCTTGCCAAAATGTTCCGCTTCTTCCCAGACTGCGATTGCACTCAACGGCAGAACTACCTTTGAGTGATTTTAGTATTTGCTCCAAAAATTCCCCTGACCGTGGAGTCGTCAAGAGATGCACATGATTCGGCATAATAACAAAATCACCAAGCTCGTAACGCGATCTGTCTTCGGACAGAAGTTTGTTCTTTACGATCTCGATACAACTGGGAACCTGCAAGTGGCACTTTCCATGCCCGCGATCAAGACAACTCTGAACCCGCCGATTAAACGTCTTGTGGAATTGAAATTGGTCGTCACTTGAAAGCGTGTGAAGTTTTTCGACCCAATTCCCATGTTCGCCATCGTACGATATGCCGCGTGCGCGCAGCCACAATCGCTTCTCGTATTCGATTTCACGGCGAACGTTCTTCGGGATTGAGTCGGCAAGACGAATGGTAATGAAGTATGTAGCACCATCTTGCCGCCAATGAGGTAGATTCCTTCGATAAATCCTGACGGATTCGCGTTCGTCAAACGGCTGGAAACTTGGGCGATTGTGGGACTTCATTTGACGTACTTGATGGTCGTAATGACCGATTTAGCTTTGTGCGTTCGTTCTGCGGTAAACGGAATGAATTCCGTTCTACGAACCCTTCAATTTCAACAACTTGATCGCATTCCCACGAAAGACCTTGTATTGAACATCGTCCGGCAGATTCAGTGAGTCGTGCAACGCAAAATGCGGAATGTCCTGCCCGGGCATCAAGACGTCCGTACCAAACAGCAATTGATTCGCATTGCGGATGATGAACTCGCGCCCGAATTCGCGGTCGCGGGCGATAGCTCGATAGCCCCCCGGTTCCGAGAGGTCTCCATAAAGATTGGGATACTTCTTCATCAGCCGGTCCAATGCCCCGCCGGCCTTGATAGGCGTCGGCAATTTCGGGTAGCGGCCAAAGTCCTCGTTCGTCACGTCGGCCGAAATTGATGCCCAAAAACCGGCCGCGTGACCGATGAGCGGCAATTTCGGAAACATCTTTAAAACACGCTCCAACCGCGGCAGCCCCGGAGTATCGATGTTACGAATGTCGTCAAGGTGAAACAGAATCGGCAGCCCGACTTCGGCACAAGCCTCGTACAAATACATGTTTTGTTTCGCGTCGAACAGCAGCCCGGTTTTGTGTTCACCCATGCCGCGGCAACCGGCATCTTGATATCGTTTCAGAATGTCGACCAGACCCTTCACACCGGCAACGTGCCCCGATCGTCGCGGTGGCACGCTGACCGATCGCGGATCGGTCGCACAAAACGGGATGATGCGATCGGGAAACTTCTTGTAGGCCGCCAACGCCGTTGACGTTGTTTGCGGAATCGGAGCCGACTCGGGAGAGACCAACGGCAGCACACAAGATTTCTCGACGCCGTGCTCGTCCATGAATTCCACGAGCCGTTCGACCGTCAATTCCTTGCCCGGATAAAACGCACCTAAGTGTGTATGGATGTCGATATATTTAATCTTGCGAGTTGTGGCGCGCGCGAACGAACTGGCATGCGTCATCGCACCGACGCTCGCCACAGCACTCGCAAGGAACCGTCGTCGTGGCATGCAAGCTGTCATCTTCGAAATCGCCTGACTGGCTCATTCATGATTCTGGACAATATCATTCTGTAATCTATGCGAACACGGTGGCGTTTGCCACAAAGTCTTGTTTCAATCGCCGTTCAAATTGACTTCAAGAAGTTTGATAGTGCAGAAACGCGTTAACCACCGACGCGAAGTCGGTGTGTCCCGCAAGAGACGCAGTCAATCAGGCGAAAGATGCGAATCGCTCGACAAACAGCGATGAGCCTCAATTATTCCGCCGCGAAATCTTCACCAAAATCATTGGCATAATTTCGCCACACGACGTGGATGTGATTGCCGCTGTTTTGAGTGTTGCAGTACTCGATGACGAACGTCGGACCGTTGACTTGGTATTAATGCGGACGCCCAGGTTCGGCGGAACCTGACCAGCCGAAATGGATTTGACCGGTTCCGGCGTCTCTGATTTCTTGCAGCAATTGTTCAGGTTCTCTCTTTGCGACACTGCCAGCCTGACTCAGTCCGATTGCCGGCTACTTCAGAGTCTTCGCTCTTGCTTCGAACCCCTGTTCGCTAGAGAATCGCGTCTGAGTGACCGGCGATGCACAAGTTGGGCGCAGATCAATGTACGGATTGGACTTTGGACAACCCCAACGCGTCGAGGCGCGCGGAGGAACGGCCTATGTTCGCGAGGCCGCGCCGACTGAGCAGTTCTGGAGCGCCTGGCGTCAGAACAAGGATGCGGTGAAAGCCGCAGGATTCTCGCTCCGCAAGTACCATGACGAGTGGTCTGTCAGCTATTGGTCTGACAGCGAAGGTTGCCCTCTGCCGAAGCCACTCCCGTAGCGAATGGCCATCCGGAACCTGGACGCTGCTGACGTCCAAACCGAAAAAAGGTCGAATTACGGGACGTCGCAGAAAATGTATGAGAATTTGAGATTCGCGGTTCAGCTACAGAGCCAAAGCGGCGGGCGGCAAGGGAACAGTCGATTCAGGATCTTCGGAAGCAGCACTCAGTCGC
>Ga0310122_10001757_pt1 | contig 13878 bp, 4 predicted proteins | sample CB6_Bottom_1051__FD_203503 | JGI IMG/M metagenome (GOLD analysis project Ga0310122, IMG submission 203503) | Marine microbial communities from Western Arctic Ocean, Canada - CB6_Bottom_1051 | ecosystem: Environmental > Aquatic > Marine > Oceanic | place: Canada: Western Arctic Ocean | collected...
TAGAAATGTCTGGTAGAGACACGAACAGAAAAGGGTTTATACAACATAGACCATATATTTATACCATAGGCGGAGCCGCCGCTGGAGGAACAGAAGTGTCGGGCGTATTGCCTATATCAATAAGTGGTTCTCCTTTGTTAAATAGTGGCAATATGAACCTTTATATGCTTGGGCAGGACAGGGCTAAGGTGTATAATACTATTAGTATGCACACTCAATCTAACAGCTTAGACTCTGGAAATATGATGTTTGTTACCTCTGGGGCTCAAGCGATAGCCTCTAGCGGAAGCTTTGCTTTACACACTAGTGGTACATTTGTAATGATCAGTGACATAAACTTGGCTATAAGGGGTAAATAATGCCAATATCCGTAAGATATAAAAATCAAGCTAGCCAAGAGTGTATCTTGAGACCAACTCCCTTGGTTTCGATTAACACAAACGCAGTAAAAGTCGGAGACGAGACCGTAGGCGTGACTTATGATATCACGCTGAACGGCACTATCTTAGCAGATCTTGGCGCTCCTTATGCTAAAAACGCCGCCACAGACACATGGTTTAAATACTGGAGAGGTGGCAGTTTTGTACCTCTCGTCAATAGTAGTCCAGCTGGGCCCTACGATGCATTTGATGCTTCACAGTCTCACGCTGGCTTAACAAATCGCCCACCAAAGCAAGCAGTCCCAGTAACGGATACGCTAGACGCAATTTTCTTTAAGCAGAAAGTAATTAGATCTCTATTCGCTTTAGACGGACAGCGGGTGGAAATCATACCAGTTCACGGCGATGAGCCAGCAGTAGTGTGTTATCCCAGAGTGATATCAATAACATTTGAAGAGGGGGATTATATTGACAGATGTGGGTATTCCATAACACTGCAAGCTGACACCCTACTAGACAAAAACCATACAGTAGATAATGAAGGCAACCCAGTATTCCAAGATGGCTACTCTGACCTCAAAGAGGAAGCGATAGCTGCGCTAAGTGGATACTTCATACGTTCTTTTAGTGATAACTGGTCTATAGAAGTGGATGAATCTATGGGAGAGACGGTGGGCAATCTAGTAATCCCTAGGTCGTATAGGATTACCCACTCAACTAGCGCGGCTGGTAAATCTCACTACAGCCCAGAAACTGCCGACCCCACCAAGGTTGTAAAAACCCCCGCTTGGCAGAGCGCAAAAAAATATGTTCAACATGCTCTATTAGGTGATGCTGGGCAAAGTGGAATACATTTTTACCCAAACGTTGGGAAGTTTCTTCCTCAGTGGTCAGACCCCCACATTCAGCCGGGCCCAGAAAAGCTAGACGAAACGCTTTTAGGTAGTGGTACTGTCAACCTTGTAGACACCTATAGAGGCTATAACCATGTGAGAACTGAGCAGGTGGATAAGTCTGCTGGATCGTACAGCGTTACAGACACTTGGCTTTTAGCTAGTGGAAATGCTTACGAAACTTATTCGATGTCTATAACCCAATCTTCTGACAGCCCTTTTATTGGTGTAAGTATTGATGGGTCAATCAAGGGTTTATCGGAGCTCACCTCTCAGGCTTCCTCTCTTGGCGGTAGTCACGGCGTTGATGTTGGCTCTGGAACGGCCTACTCAAACGCAATATCAAAATTTCACGAAGTAAGCAATAGCGGAAAGTATGGCATAACATCTAATATATTCAAGAGGGCCAACAGGGCTATAGCTGTAGAACTAAACTCTCAGCCGCAGTCAATCTCTCTTGGGACGAATGAGTATGCTGGTGAAATAACATATTCTCTACAATTTAATAACCGCCCAACAAACATAATTTCAGGTGTCTTATCAGAAACTATTAGTGTTAACGACACTTATCCGGGCGACATATTCGCAACCCTACCAGTGATTGGAAGAAATACTGGCCCAGTGTTGCAGTATGTTGGCGGCAGGACAGAGTACAGTAGAAGCGTAGGTATAGAGTTGGTAATGGATTATACAGATCTAGGATATGGTTCGGATAGAACAAGTTTATTGTTGAAAAAACCTAGCATAGTTGAGCCTACAAAAAGTCAACTTAGAGACCTCATAAAAGAGCTAAGCCCTCAAAATGAGCCCGGAATAAGAAAATATTTTATAAAACCGCCCACTGAGGCTTGGTCTCCCAAAACAGGTTCATACAGTTTCAATATTTCTTGGACTTACGAGCTGGATAAATAGAAATGACCCTCAATTCAAGTTTTTTTCATGGTAGCGGCTATCGGCCACTAACGTTTGCTGAACAGGTTGCTGTTAGCGGCTATGCGCAAGAGGTATCAATCTCAGGTCGGTTTGACCCGTATTGGGTGCTTGTTCCCTCTGGGGAGGCCCTTTACGCAGATCTTAGTGTTTTCTCAGGAAGCGGATGGCAAGGCGCTGCGGGGCAGCCACCACCACAGTTCGGGCATCATAGAGAAGACAATAATACGGTACTAGCTCGTGGCCACAACGCCGCCTCCGGCATAAATTACTTATTTCCCACAAGTACTGAAGACCTAAACGAGGATTTCCAATCAGAACGTAGGTTCTTAGATTACAGATTCTATGAACATTCTGGGATATTGATCACATACCCATCAAATCATCCAGACGAGACTCCTGAATACCCAAATCCAAACAGCTTAAACCCAAGAGAAAGAACGCTCCGCACAGACGGCATAAAAGACGCAATGCCCGCCTTTGACAATCTAGCGTCAGATTTTTCAAGCGCCTCTGAAGAGTTGCTAGAGTTCACACTGGGGATAACAAACCCGTTCATTCATTATTACGAAGACACATACGCGCAAGTGTACCACCCAAGGGGAAAAATGGGGCCAAGCAACACAAGAGTGAATTACTACGACATCAAAGATTTCGACGACAGGAAACCAAGGGATAAATCTATTAAGATTACAGGATCTCCCGTTGCTCAAAATGAGCAGCTTTTTAGCACTTACACCACTCGCGAAGTAGAAGAGCCGAAAAAGAAAAAGAAAAAGGAAAAAGATGCATAAGAATCCAAACAAAGAATATTCTATAGTTCCATCAACAGGTGTTAAGTCTACCAACTTCAACATGCAGTCTGACGGTGCCATACCGGCTTCATTCTCTGCTGGTGGCTGGACTTATGGCAACGAGGGTTTTGCTCAACAAACTTTTCTCGGGGCAAGCATCATGGACTTTTCTGTTAATGGTGGCTTTGGCACATCTAGCTCATCCCTAAACGTCAATCTTGTGAATGATGAACACAACGTTTCAGACAAGCATGGTCTTGGTCAAGGTGACGACGTATACCACAATGGAAGCCTCGACCTATTTAGCCCACCTCAAGTCGGCGCGCCCGTATTCTTTAAGTTTGGGAAACACCATTGTAGTATCGATGAGGCTTGGAGACCAACATATGATAGAATCTACAACTATACGACTATTTCACCAAACGCCCAACCGATATCAAAAGCAATTGGCCGTAGTGGTATACCAAATGTAAACACCATCGACAATACAGCAAACACAGATGGCGGCCCAATTGAGATAATGTATTCTGGAATATCAGGCATCAAACCTGCGGTGCTGTATACCGCTGAGAACGACCTAAATATGTTTGTAGATAAGAAAAAAGTACTAAAGCCAGCAAATAGAGCTAGAGGCAAAGATCATTTCATATTTGGTGGCATACTCCAAAGCTACACTCAGAATAGAGGTGGAAACGGAAACCCTGTATTTGCCGCCGCTGTTACAGACCCAAGAGAGATACTGTCTAATGTGGTTCTTCTATTAGATAATTATGCGGGAACCACGTTTAACAATCCAAACATGTTAAACCTATATGGTTTTTTAGAGCACAATCCAACAGACGTTTTGTTTGAATTCCTGAAGGCGAGTTATAATAATCCGGTCACTCCTAATGGCAACCCATACTTCGCCCCATCCACCATAGGCCCCGTGACAAGACTTGGGGTTCGGCCGTCGGTCACCAACCCAAACATCATGAACATTCGATATCAGCCGCCGACCATGTATACTACGCCGTATATGTTTGGTGGTCACCTTAGAAAAGTAGTAAACACAGACGTAGATATAACGACACGGCTCACTGAAAAACCTACTAGACCTCTTCCACTCTTCCAAACTGGCGAGGTTCGTTATGAAGGCAACGACATGTGGGGAATTGCTGGTATAGACAATATGCTCTTAGCCTGCTGCGAATTACCTCCCGAGTTTCCAATTACAGGGGTCGGCATGTCCAGAAGAAACGACGATGGGATTCCGTTTTACCGTGTTGCTCAGGCAGTTAGGGCGTTGTTTAACTATGACGGCAAAACACCAGACGAGTATATAGATGCTGGCTATGGAGGAGCGATAAACTTTAGGGGCTTTAATTACGTTGTTGATCTAAGTGGATTCCCAGCGGACAAGATACCTCCATACTACAGACTTAATTTTGACAAGATGACACTAATGGAGCTTTGTCAAGAGTTGGCTGACGTGATAAGTCACGACCTATACGTTACATTACTTCCAGTGTTAGACCATCCTGCAAGCGCCTTTATTTATACCAACAACGAGTGGCTTAAAGCAAACAAGACCAACTGGAAAGACCTGATTATTACTGGTATTATCCGCGTAGACGTTATAGATAGATCCAAGAAGCCAGAATATGGGTCTATACAAAAGTTTATAGATCAGCAGACTGCTATGGGTGAGAATGTAAAAAACAACGATGTTGGATACGAGCTTTCCAACGTGACGACTGACAAGTTTGTAGTTGGGGCGCAAGAAAGTAAGTTGTATTTTTTCTCTAACAATAGAGACAGGGACTCTCTGGACATTCGTAAGTTTAAGGCTGGAAAATCACCTACCGGAACCGCTGGTGACGCAGGAGCCTTTAACTCGGTCGGGGATCAGTGGAAACACTGGAAATCCTTACAGCAACAAATAATACCTTTCTACGGGTTTTTAGGTAAGGATGCTGTTACAATCCCTAGAGGGTGGGGCGCTTACCAGCAAATTATGCTTGATGCCACATCGCTTAACGCTGCCGGTGTCGGTAACTATTATGTTACGACAGAGTTGGAGCTTAGGGCAGCGGCTAAATCATACGAGGACTGGAAACACTTTCTATTAAGGTATAACGACGAATATATGCATTCAATGGAAGAAGATGATGCGCTAGAAAGGATATTGCTACAAAGAACTCCAGCCATCCCCAACGAAAACCTGATTAGTGGCTGTATTTTAGATGGGAGTGTTAGCTCAAACTATGGGGTTTCTGTTCCTAGATGTGTGTTTACTTCTGATAGGAATTATTTTACATCAAACGGTTTGCCAGCCAGCCCCTGTAGTCCTCCTTTGGGGTATCCTCTGTACTATAAGAGGGCAGCAGCAATAGGTATCCCAGAGGCTGGTCTCACTAAAATACATAACTCCCTTACCAGCATACTCACGAATATCAACAAACTTAAGGTAGAGAGAGAGGATGCTGACCTACAAATACAGAATTCCACACATGAGCTAGAGCGTATAGATAGTGAAATACAATTCTTTATGGCTAGTCAGAGGCCTCAGGTTGACCCAAACTTGGAGACTGCGGGCGGTGAGGCGTCTTTTGGTGTCTCCGCGACGCAGGAATTGTTCGCGGGACGTTCCTCTTTTAGGGAGTGGGCAGATGAGCTGTGGGATGAACTTATGACCTATAGCGAAGAATTTCAAGAGCTACAAGAAAACAGAGCTAACTTGGGTTGGGATGACGTTTCTGGTGTTCTAGTTACTAACAGAAACAGAAAGAGCGCTATTGAAACGCAGATAGGGCTACTTAAAAAAGCAACAACCGGAAGAAAAGACCTGTTTGCAAGAGTGAGTAAGCTTCATAAAAAAGCCCAAAAAAACAGTCATAAGATCCACGACTTTGTTAAGGGTATTGCAGATAAACACCTAGGAAAAACATTTTTGGTAAAGATACCCAAAGACACAAACATCTACTATAGAGATGCAATCACCTTTGCGCCTCATGGACAGGATACTGACTTTGTGGGCCAGATAACGACTGGGCCATTTGGCTTTAGGCCAGAACCCGTAGATGCTCAATCTCCCATGCAGTACTTTACAAAGGCCTTCCAAAACCAGATGAGGTCGTCTATGATAAATGGGTCTCCACCCTCACCATTTGATTACTTGAGAGCAAGAACTGTAGACAAAGCTAACCTGCTTACTGCTGGAAATCAGGCTGTTACTATACCGGAACGTAGGGTTGATTATAGTGACGGAGCCTTGAAGTGTAACTTTGACCAAATAGATGATAAGTGGATGTTCAATTACGAGGTTGATACCAACGGCGGGTGGTTTGACTACCAAATGTGCCCCAAGCCGATACGTTACGAACACATAAAAGAAATTATGGATAGAAATTTAGGTATCAATAAACTACCGTATGTTACCCAGAATATACTATTTCCAAAAGACATGTATAATTTTATTGAGGAAGGTGGCAGGGTTAAAGCATACGTTAGGTACAATCACAGCCAGCACTTAAATTTTAATGGCGTACCAAAAGACAAAATGACTCAGCAAATGATAACATGGAATGGGAAACTAATACCCCAACTGCTTGATGAGCTTGACAATATGATGCCAGATAAGATGGTCAGCCTTAAGTCTAGAAATAGAAATGCCCCTGAGATGACAGCCTTCGTAAAGGTTGATGTAGACGAAAAGCTCTACATGGCTCCTAGGGTCACGACCATTACTAACACGCCTGTGTTTGCAACTAAGGTTCTTGATATTGGTGGGTATATTATGCCACAGACGGTTCAAGACCCTATAGATTGTAAATACAAATTAAGTTATGGTTTTTATAACCCTATATATGTTCCCCACCCCAAGAAGGGTGGATATGATGGTGTCAAAATAGATCATATTGACTTCCAAAGAACATACATTAGCGAGCTAGGTGGTGACATAATAAACACTGAGCCTCACAATCTAGACCCTGACGCTGTATACGCATTGATTACCATTCCGGGCACGGTTCAGCCAACGATTGATTCTCGTATGCAGGATGGCCCACATCAAGTGCACGCAGCTCAGGATATGAAGTCTATGCTCACCCAAGACGTAGTAAAGAACTTTCGCGGGTTTGAAAAGCCAACAATGAAAGGCTCGCCATCGACTATAGTGGGGGACATATGCAATCAATTAACTGCAGTATCTTTGAACGAGGCAATTAATGCGTCTAAAGCCTCCTTCAAGGGCGTCACGTTGGATGATCCATATAAAAGGCTTAGTCGGGTTACTTCATCGCCTGTCTTCCCAGATATAGTTGCGCTACCGCTACGATCTAAGGAACGATGCTATGGGCCTTGGGTTTCTTCAGCTTTAGAAGGTCAGCAAATCAGGTATAAAAACATAGGCGGAAAAGTAGACTTTAAAAAAGACGAAAAGCTTGCCCCTTGGAACTTCGGCGGGTATGACTTAATGAATCAGGCGGGAGTTCTTGAGGCTCAATTTTCAAATAGTCTACTGTTGTTTTCAGAGCGTGGTGGTATAGTATTTGCTGGAGCACCAAAAGGGAGCACCCTTTGTCAGCAACTTGTCAATGGTGGGCCATTAGTAACAAGTATATCTGTCAACGTAGGACAGGGTGGTATCTCTACTACCTATAAGATGGACTTGTATACGTCTAGATTTGGCAAGCTAGACCAGCAAAAACGCGGAGAGCTTGATAAGATCAGTAGGGAGAGACAAAAGATAGTAGACACCAGAAACAAAAGAATTAGAATGGGCTTAGATAAGTCCGCTTCTCAACTTGATTTTACATTGTCTTACAGTCAATACGGAAATATTGTTGATCTTGCCAAAAGTACTGGAAAGTTTGCAAGCTCGCTAGAGGGCGATCAGCCGCCTCCCCACGGCGTGATTGTGGCTTCAGTCAACAACAGTGATTCATCGAGTACTCTTGGTTCTACCCAAGCCGGAACTGGAGCTGGCGCACAGGCTACGCAAAACTTTAACGCTAACAGTCAAGGATATACAACCGCTCCAGCGGGCGCCTCAGTCACAAACCATCAGGCACATTCAACGTTTAGCACAAGCGTAATGAACACAAGCCAGTTTACCAGCAACGCCTCTGTATTCCCAGATTCGGATGAGTTCAACATTGCTTATTATAATTCTGCTGGAGGAGACCTGTCACAAAATATGATTCCGATGTCTGAAGACGCCTTTCACCCCAACATGCCAAACCGACAAAGGCGTAAGTCAAATACTATACTTTACGAGCTGGACAATATTGAGCCTGTAGCTACACCAGTTCCCGGACTCCCACAGGCGGGAGCTTCATCAAATAGCGATAATCCAGCTAGCGCTGGTATGCTAAGCGGTGAAGGTGGCGGAGGTAATAGTAGTATACCGGATGATATTATGGCACAAGTAGACGGAATACTTGTTGGAATTGGTGGTGACATTGCAGGAATGGCTGCTTGGGGATCAATGGGCATAATAGGGCTCTCTGCCGGATTCCAAAGCGGATGGAATGGTGTAGCCGACGGCGTGGATCAACTAGGCGATTTATTTAATTAGGAAAATAAGGATAAAAAAATGAGTGAATTTTCATTTGAAGGACTTTTTGACGAAGAGGAAAAATCTGACTATGTAGTTCAGTGTGAGCACCCAGTGTTCGCAAGCTATGCGATTAGCACGTATACTAGGGAACAATTATACAGGTTCTTACAAAGACACCCTAATATCTTTTGCCACGTTGAAAATCATGCGACTAGCGGTGTCTGCATCCTTAACGCGCAACAAAAGAGCCACGGGTGTAATGTGCGAACACATATAGGGAACGACCCTATTCTCAATCAAGCCGACTGTGAGGCTGAGGGCCCCAACAAAGACGGCGGGCCACAGGGAGAATGGGTAAAACTTACTAAGGTGACTTGCGAATTAAATTATGGGGATTGGAAAGGGGGAACTCTGGCTGCATTTGATTTAGACAAGACGCATAAATCAATCTTCGCCGCACGGTCGATGTCACGAGTGCAGGTTCCCATGTTTGCGAGATATGACATACTTAAAAAGCAATATATAGAGGTTGTTCACGCTGATTGGGCCACAAGATATCCACAGGCTATGAACTTGATAAGTCTCTATACTGAGAATACTGGTTTCAACGGGGACGCTGATGTAATAAATGGCCTTATATACTTAAACAAAGAGGCAAACAGGGGTGCTTATAGATTTTTAGCTACTGACAGCCCAACTGTTAAGCAAAAAAAACTTAACGTACAGTTATTGTTAAATGAGATTCAGTCTAGCGTATCGGGGGTTGTCACATATAAGCAAAACCTTGGGTTTAAGCTACACCCTGACTGCGATACCTTTGAGAGTGGTGTGATTTTCCAGTTACATCTTTACGACGAAACCATAGAAACCAGAAGCAATAAGCGAGCTGTTGTTCAAAGGGGCAACCCTAGATTTGCAATGCCCCCCCAAACGGCCTTTGGGGTTACGTATGCCGGGGCAATACCAAGCAGTAGTCCGGGAGTGCTTCCTAAGCTAAAGCCGGGAGGAGAACACTCTCCTTCCAACATGGTTGCTGGACAAGTCAACCTTAGCTTTAATGATAACACTAAAGAATTTGAAGCAGGCAACAAGAACATATTAGCGAGACTTCTTACAGATGTCGCTGGCGTGGGTTTGAATCTTGTGTCTATGGAAACCATTGATGACACGACCGAAGACCAGCACTATCACCCCAACGGCGACCAATATACGAGTAACTTCGCAAGAGGGTGGGCGTTGCCAATAAAGATGCACAACAACAACCCGTATGAATACGGCCCTGTTTTTAAAGACAAAGATTGCGACAAGAACAAAAAACACAAGATAAGGGTTACTAATAGGTCTAATAGATCATTCCCCACTGGCCAAATAGTCATGTGTACACTGATAGATGGTGAATGGATAATTATGGACTTTGGCCCGGGCGATATGGCCGCTCGGACTTTTCATTTTGGAAAATGGCAGTTCTGGAAAACAATGGCGAATCAAGATTCGTATAGAAAGGACGATAGATATCACTACGACCCAAATATGGCAACCTACCATGTTGGTTCAATGGCAGACCACATATACGAAGGTCATTATAGAGCAAAATTTTACCAAGACATCAGTGCGCATGTTGATGATATGGTATCTGAGGATTTTATGCCAACGGGCACTAATCGAAGAACCCTTGGGCGGCGATGTATTGATAGATCGAACAGTGCCATGGGGCCCGGAGCGAAGCATAGCTTAGGGGTTATGAACGGCGGTTATGACTACCAAGTGTTCCTCCCTGCAAATCCGACGACTGGAGCACCGGCGAAGCCAGCCCACTGGGTTAGAAAAGAATTTAATTTCATTGGTAGTCGTAGATACCAGCAGACCACATCTTTTGATCAGCTTGGCCCGAGTCACGGTGGTAACGCGGATGCAAACATGCTTGGCGCTATAAATCCTTTTTACGGTGCAAAAGGAGAGCAGATTGAGGATTTAAAAGGCCCCGAATACTACCACAGAAAAATGTATCCACACTGGGGCCCAGTCTTGAGATATGGGTATAATCCTGAACAAGTTACAGCTCTAGGCACTTCAGACCAAGGCGGGAATGGCAGAATACAGGGATATAGAGCTGGAGGAAGCTCTTCCGATCCGGGTACTGTGGGTCACTTATTAAATGCTACTAATATGTCGCTGAAAGACGTTAAGGCTGGAGAAACGTACATGAGCGCCGATTGGCCAAATTTCGGGCACAATGGGTTTAACGCACCCGACGGTTACGGTATTCATCTTCCTGCCGATGTTGCTACTAATGCCGCACCATATTCCGCAAACGGTGCTCCCATTGAAGATCTGAATGAACTACTCAGATGTGTCAATATCGTTAGCCCCGATCTGGGCAGCTGGACGAGTCGGGCGGGAATGAATGGATATGTTGGGGGTAACGCTCCAGACCTTATGATTGGTAACCGGCGATCCTCTGGTAAGAAAGACTTAGTAGCTGGTACTAGGAGCTATCTTTCTGATAGGCTTGACGATCTGTTTGATTCTAATACTGTAAGCGGTAGGCCTCGAAACTCGTACTACGAGGCCTCCCACGCATCATATTACCCAGCATACCTTCTTAGAAGAAAGCAGAAAAGCTGGAGGCTTGGGAAGAGACCAAGACAAGCCAGATGGGTTTACATGGCAAAAGATAATGGCACTTCACCAACTGGCGATCTACCAGAGAGCCTTTATAATCTAGAACCAGTTTCTGCCAACAGTCTCGTATTTATTCCAATAACCGCTGAGCACTTTGGCACTTTCGACAAAAGAGCTGAGATCTGCAAAGGGATTACGGATATTTACCATTGCGCAGGGCTTGATTCATCCTACGCCTTCAACTCAAGCAAGGGAAAACGGTCGGAAGATATATATACTTCTGCAAACCAATGGCTTGTGGGGCAGCACGCTGGCAACGATGTTCATGTCTTTCCATATGCCTTCATTAGTAGAAATAAATATTTCCATTGGTCTCCAATGTATGCGTTTGGAGACTTTGGGGAGAATCGAATTCGGTACGCTGGCCCCGGCGCGCATGGAGACGAAGTAATGTCCATATACCTAAACCACCGGAACTCCGTACCGCAAAACCTCACCGGCGGCATGATGGGCGGCGGTGGCGGGAATTCAAATGGAGACTTGTACGAGTCTGTAGATGAGGTCTTAAATGGTGGAAATGGCATAGGTATACCATATGGTATATATGCTAGACACGATCATAAGTATGGACAAAACGGTCAAGGCTATGCGCCTAACGACGTGTGGACGGGAATGGGCGCTGACGGCCCAGCTGCGATTGGAATATCTTCTGCTAAATGCACCTTGAAGATTCGTGGTTATGAACTTGCTATAAAATCTGTGATGAGCGCGGGCATACAGAGGCAGGTTCCACGGGGCCACCAAAGGTGGGGCTCGTCTAGCGACGCTCAGTCTGACTTTGGCACAACCGCTGGACATGTTAAACTCTATGATGCTTGGCCAGAAGAGCTAACTATTTTTGACCCTAGATACTTTGCCGTTATGCATTTTAATCCGGGACAATTACTATCCATAGCAAGTGGACAGTTTGTTGGTAATGCTTACCAAAATGTTCGAACGGAAATGGATACATATGACAATATGTGGAGATGGGTTGATAACATAGAAACCGAGGTAGACTATAGAATACCTATGGGTTCTGGATATCCGGGAGAGATTCCAAGAGGAGGAGCGTCATGGGAACTCATGGAGGGCGCACGGGTTTTTGCTGGCAAGTTTTACAACTCTAATACTGACCTAGCAGGCTGCCTAAGAGAAAAGAGCGAATGGATGGTTTCAACCACTAGAAGAGGTATGCTACTACCATTTAAATGGAGGAAGAAAACCATTTCTTTGGATTATCACCACAGGGGCCACAACCTCAGAACCTACGACCCAACCGCACAAACAAGCGAGGTGTTTGCAGGGCAGGGTACGCCTAGAACAGTAAAGCCTTCAGTCTGGATTGCTGCATCTGGAGGGGGCTATACGGTTGGACATACGTTTATGGTTCTTGGTGGAGATTCAGATGTTGCCGGGAGTATGGTTATTACGTCGGTAAACACAGACATAGACGAGGGCCCTCTAGGGGCTATTATGGAGCTTTGTCCGGGAGATGGCGTTGCGTCAGTTAGCAATGGCTCACTTGGAGAAGGGTACGATTCTCTATTCTTTGTATCTGAAGGTGATTATAATAGAATAGCCAATATGAACGCAAGTGACCCAGTTTTGGTGGCTCCTCAATTAATGGGTACTCCAAGCCAAAACCCCGCAGGGCAGGCAAATACCGGCGTTGGAGCTGTCGTATACGTCCTTAATGGTAGATGCACCCTTGTAGAAAAGCTTGACGTTGGCCCTCTAAAACAGCAGGCCACCGTAAGGTTTACTGCCAAGTCAAACGGCAGGGCTGGAGCCAGAAAACTAGCGCCATACGCTAGAAAACTACAAATTCGAAGACCAAATAAAGAATATGCATATGACATATTTATGCAGCACCACAATGATGCCAGTCATGTATTTATGCATGGCAGTCTTCCAAATGACAAAATGGCACAATTTACTCAGGTAGACATCATAGGTGTATAGACATTTTTCGTGTATAATATAGAAAGACGACCTTTTACTAGGAGATTAAAATAATGGCTGAAATTAGATTTTACGCACAAGGCGTGAGCAATACAGAAGTCGCAGACGGTGGATACGGCGATATTACGCACGAAGCAGGGTCTGGACTTGGATTTTATGGCAGTTCCATCGGCGTTTCTGTCCCCGTTGGCGAGTATCAAACCACTACCTACCATACTAATGGAGATGGCACTGATATTGCGGGTTCTACAAGGCTTAAAAATAGCAAATGGATTGATGCCACAAGCGTAAGCGTTGATGAAGGTGCCAGTATAGACCTTGATAAAACGGCTAACTTTCAAGCGCCTCTTAATGTTAGATTTGTACATAGCGAAGATGTAATGGTTAAGACCTGTCGCTTGAGAATCTTTGATAGAAACGACGTTGGCAAGGCTGCTAGTGGAGTGACTACTAAAGCATTTGAGGTTCGTCATTATGCAAGTAGTAATGAAGGAGATTTGCAATTATCTCATGTGGCCGCAGCTTCTCCAATTAATACTTCGCCAGCAACGAATTGGACTGGATTTGTTGGTACGTCTGCCGGAAACGCAGACGAGATGTACCTCACGGATAGTCCCGGGATGAGTGGAGCCAACACTACCGCAGGTGACAATGTAGCAGTTAAGGTTGCTGGCTACATTGGAACAGTACCTCAAGACGGTGCAACTCACAGG
>Ga0310122_10001759_pt1 | contig 13868 bp, 12 predicted proteins | sample CB6_Bottom_1051__FD_203503 | JGI IMG/M metagenome (GOLD analysis project Ga0310122, IMG submission 203503) | Marine microbial communities from Western Arctic Ocean, Canada - CB6_Bottom_1051 | ecosystem: Environmental > Aquatic > Marine > Oceanic | place: Canada: Western Arctic Ocean | collected...
GAATTCGATGATCTACCGAGGCGTCTTCGTCCTCCTGCGCGGCCAGGATTTCCAGCGACACACAGTCTATTGGAAGACGCTTATGCTCGGATCCTCTCGGTCCTAGAGACCTTGCTCGAAGACCGACCCTATCTCTTCGGCGCCGAGTTCACTCTGGCCGATGCCAGTGCGTATGGTCAGCTGGCGATGAACACCTCCGACCAGAGTGCCGACGACCTGATTCGCAAGAACGCGCCAGGTGTACACGGTTGGTTGCAGCGGATCGGCAAGGCGGATTTCTCTACGAGTCGTTTGGACGGCCGGCTCGTGCTCGACGCAAAGACCGCGCCGCTGTTCGAAGAGCTCCAGCGGGTCTTCATCCCGCTCATGCAACAAAATGCCTCCGCCTACCAACGCCTTCACGCTTCGGGCGAAAGGCTCTTCAACGAGGCCGGCTTCGATGCCGGGCGGGCGCTCTTCGATGGCGAGCTCGATGGAAGACCTTTTCGCGCTGTTGCGAAGACCTTCCAGGTGCGGGTGTGGCGGAGCCTGCTCGAGAATTGGCATGCGCTCTCGAAGCCAGACCGAGATCGGCTGAATGTGCTCGGATTGGATCCCACAACGCGATTGAGGAGCTGAATGAAGATGGCCGAGATCTCGATCGTCGAATTCCGGCCCGAGTGGACAGCCGAATTCGAGAGCATCGCCGCCGAACTTCGCGACGTCGTGAAGGACGACGTCGCACGAATCGACCACATTGATTCAACGGCTGTTCCCGGGCTTGCGGCAAAGGACATCATCGACGTCCAACTCACGGTCGCGCAATTGGAGATCGAACAACCCGCCTCGAACCTACGAGCGGCAGGCTATCGACCCTATCCCGACTACGGCAACGACGTTCTCGTGGGATTCGATGTCGGCTCACCAGAACTCCGAAAGATATTCTTTCGGGAGAGGCCCGGTCAGCGCAGGACCCCTATCCATATACGGGAAGGGAACCGATTGAATCAGGAGTACGCTCTGCTCTTTCGGGACTATCTCAGAGCCGAAACGACCGTTCGCGACGCCTACGGCGTAATCAAGAAAGAACTAGCCGACCGCTTCGCCGATGACGTCGACGCCTACTGTGCCATCAAGGATCCCCATATGGACACCGTCTACCACGCCGCGAAGCTATGGGCAAAACTCGAGCATTGGAAACAAGATGACGACTTTCGCTGACCGCAGACCCGTCGCCCGGTCTGCCGTCATACCCCAACTCACAATCAAAGGAATTTGAATGGACATGCTGGAACTACCCGACTCGATCTTGAAGAGGATCGCCCTCTTCCTGCTTTCCTTCGCATTCGTGGCCGGGGGGGTAAACCACTTCGTGAATCCAGAGTTCTACATCGCGATCATGCCGCCCTATCTTCCCGCGCACAGCGAACTCGTCCTGATCAGCGGCGTCTTCGAGGTCCTCGGCGGGATCGGCGTTCTCATTCCCCGCGCTCGCAGCCTCGCGGGATGGGGACTGATCGCACTGCTGGTCGCGGTCTTTCCCGCGAACCTGTACATGGCGCTCAACCCGGAACTCTTCTCGGACGCCACGCCTGCCGCACTCTATGGACGACTTCCCTTCCAGCTCGTCTTTCTCGCCTGGACGTATTGGGCAACGCGACCGTGAAAGGAAGGATCCGCGCGCTCGAGGTTCGATTGAGCCACTAGAACGACGCGTGTCACACGATCAATTCGCGAGAAAGAGACTCCGGAGCGCGACGCGACCGTTCTCTCCGTCCTCAGGCTCGGCGGATTCCTCGAAGGCTCGCTCGTCCAACTGATTCAGGCGAAGCTCGTAGGTCCCGACGAGCCAGCAATCCTCTTCGTCAAGTGACTCGAGCGCTGGGCCCCCCTCGAGATTGAGCGGGCAGATGTCGCGACGCTCTTCGATTTCCAGAGTCTCGTTCTCGAAGAGAACGCGAAGCGGCAGACCCTGCGATCGACAAACTGTCGGACGATGATCATAAATGCGACACGCGCCCTCCGAATCCAGAAAGGCACAGGAGCCTTCCGGATGCGGCGATTCAGACTGCAGCAACGCCGGGTATGCGCGACGAATTCGCAAGGCTTCGATCCTCGTGACCGTGAGACCGTCGACACAACAAGCCGAACAACCTCGTCTGCATCGAATTCGCGATCCGTGGCGATCGGCGAGAGCACGTGCCTCGCGATCGATCTCGTCGTGGAGCTTGCCCAAGGCGACGAGCGCCGCCTCGTCCGAATCAGCCGAAGACACCCTTCTCCTTCAGCGACTCGATCTCCGCGGCGTCATAGCCAAGGATTTCGCCTAGCACCTGTGAATTTTGCTCGCCGACTTCCGGTGCCTTCGTCGGCGCGACGGGTTCTTCCCCTCGAAAGTGAATCGGAAAGGGCAGCATATCCGCGCCATGCTTCTCGTGCGGATAAAGTGGGAAGCGTTCCTTGAATTGAGGATCGTCGACGACATTGGAAGGCGTATTGACAGGCGCCATCGGAAAGTTTTCCCGGTTGCCAAGGTCGATCCATTGCTGACAGGTCCGCTGCTTGAAGATCTCGCGTAGCTCCGTCTGGAGTTCGCGATTGTTGCGCGCATGATCCGCGAACTTCGATCCCGGCCAGCGTTCGAACAGATCCATCCGTTCGAGGGTCGCGCAGAAGTTCTTCCAGAAGGCCCGTTCCGAACACATGAGCATGACGACGCCATCGCTCGCGTCGTACATCTGGTATCGAACGCCTTCTTTCATCCCCTTCGTCCCCACCGCGCGGCGCTCGTAATCGTCAGAGGCATTCCCCGTCACGACGTCTTCGGGTCGGCGGTAGGCCAGGTGGGATTCGGATCGATACCAGTCCATATAGGCAGCGGCGTCGGATTGGCCCAGTTCGAGAAAGGACCCATCGCCTGTCTCTCGCGCCCGAATGATTGCGGCCAGGATTCCAAAGGCACCGAAGATCGGACCCGCATGGATCCCGATCGAAGCGTGTTCGGGGATATAACAGAATCCTTCTTCGTCGTAGGCGGGGTTGATGATGCCGGCCCAGGTATCAAAGGCGATGCCATGGGCGGGAAGATCCTGGTAGGGGCCGGTCATACCATAGCCAGAGAGCGTGCAGAAAACGATCTTCGGGTTGAGCGGTTTCAAGTCCTCGTAACCGAGACCACGCCTCGCAAGCGAACCGGGCCGCATCGCTTCAACGACGCAGTCCGCGGTCTTGGCGAGCTCCTTGTAGATACGAACCGCCTCCGGATTCTTGAGGTCGAGTACGAGGCTCTTCTTTCCCCGGTTGAGATGGAGATGCATGAGCGAAACGCCTTCGACGATCGGCCAGGTCATCTGTCGGATGTAATCGCCGCTCGGTGGCTCGACCTTGATCACGTCCGCGCCAAGATCCGCGAGGTGAGTCGTTATGCCAGCCGGACCGAGCATGGAACTCTCGATGACCCGAACGCCGGCGAGCGGCTGCGCTCTCTTCGAAATCGAACTCTGCTCGTGCTTCGACATATCCTCTTCCTGTTTCCTGATGGGTGGCCCACGAGAGCTACGAAGGCAGCGCCCAGTATATCGTCGTATCCCGCCAACGGTGAAGCGAATACGAGCGATCTCGCCTCGCGCGGCAACGCATCACGGATCGGAGGCGGACTCGCCTTGCATCCCGGGAACGGGGACTCTCTCGCGGTCTGGATAGATCCACGGATCGATCGCCCTTCGTCTCTTTTCCGTGACGAGCAGGTCATAAAAGGACCGCGCAACACCCGGCTCGAAGGCGATGGCCGAGGCACCCACCTCCTTCGCGACTGCCGCCTGATCATAGATGAACCGCTTCCACACGATCGCCGGATAACGCTCGACAGCAAGCGCATAGCCAGCCGTCTCCGAACCGTCATCGGCCGGAATGTGAAATGCCTGCCCGCCCGTATCGCGGAATTGGTGGCAGCCCATGCGATCGGGATTGGCGATCAGGGTCCGCCGCAACAGCTCCGGTCGATCGCGCACGATGGCCAGCGGATCCTCGGCGCGAAGTCGAAACGACCCCGTCGCCAATCCATAACGCCCGACAATTCGGCTGCCTTCGTCCGTGCGGGGTCTTCGTCCGGAAAGTAGAGGAAGGCGCCCAGTGGCCTCGCCATATCGATGCGCTTGGCCTCGACGTCCACCCAGGAGTAGCGGCGTCGGGTGTGATAGAGATCGGTCGCGCGGAAGAGATTCGATTCACCGTCGAGGCCCACCACGATCCGCGGCGATAACTCGCGTAGCCGATCCAGACTGAAGACGGTCCACTCGTTGCGCGCGTTTCGAATCTCGAGCCAGTTTCCCTCCCCGATTTCCGCCGGGCCGAGTGCGTCGAGCAACCGAATCAAATCGATCGACTGATAGTCGCCGACGGATGGGATGCAGGATTTCGCCAAGCACATCGATCGACTGCTCGACGGTCACGAGCGCGATCAGCTCGTCGGGCTGATCCGGAAAATCGCTGGATCGCTCTAGGAGTCGTCGATCAGACCTTCTTCGAAATCCTCTGGTGCCTGGTAGCCCATGAGGCGAAGAATCGTGCTCGCTAGATTGGCAAGGCCTACCTCGCCGTTTCGTGCACGCAGCCCAAACTCGATGCTGGGCGCATAGATATGGAGGGGGACCGGATTCAGTGTGTGGCTCGTCTTCGGCTTGACCCGGCCTCGCGCATCCACAGCGGGCTCGCCCGTCTTCTTGTCGATCTCGACCATGCAATCCGCGTTGCCATGGTCGGCCGTCACGATCAACGCGCCGCCCAACCTCTCGATCACGGGCATCAGGCGAGCGACCTGCAGGTCGACGGCTTCGACGGCCTGAATCGCGGCGGCATGATGGCCGGTATGTCCGACCATATCCCCGTTGGCGTAGTTCACGCGAGCATGGCGATAGCGACCGGTCGCGAGCTCTTCGATCAGCCGATCGGTGATTTCGGCCGACTTCATCCACGGGCGTTCCTCGAAGGGCTGCGTATCAGAGGGGATCTCGACATAGGTCTCGAGTTCCGCGTCGAAAGCACCACTTCGATTGCCGTTCCAGAAATAGGTCACGTGTCCGAATTTCTGGGTCTCGCTGATCGCGAGCTGGCGGTGCCCGGCCCGAGCGATGTACTCGCCGAGCGTTCGATCGATCGCTGGGGGTTCCACGAGGTAGTTCGCGGGCACCCGAAGATCGCCATCGTATTCCATCATCCCGACGTAAAAGACATCGGGGCGAGGACCCCGATCAAAATTCTCGAAGTTCTCGGACTCGAAGGCTTCGGTGATCTCGATGGCACGATCACCGCGGAAATTGAAGAAGACGATGCCATCGCCATCGACGATCCGACCGATCGGTGCCGCATCTCCGGCCACCACCACGAACTCCGGCAATAGCTGGTCACCGATTCCCGGCTTTTCATCCCGATAGGTCTGGATGGCCTCCCGGCAGGAAGCGAATCCCCGACCTTCGCCGCGCACATGCGTTCGCCAACCGCGTTCGACCATCGACCAGTCCGCTTCATAGCGGTCCATCGTGGTGGTCATTCGTCCACCGCCAGAAGCGATCCGATAGTCCCGATCGGGTTTACCAGAAATCGTTTCGAGAAGTTCCTCGAGCGCATCGACGTAGTCGAGCGCGCTTGTCTCGGAAACGTCGCGGCCATCGAGTAGACAATGAACCCGAACGTTCTTGATCGACTCTTGATCACAGCGGCGTAGCAATGCGAAGAGATGGTCGATATGGGAATGCACATTTCCGTCCGACAGGAGTCCGAGGAAGTGAAGCGTCGAGTCACGCTTGCGAACATGCTCGGTCAGCGTCTGCCAGCAACCGGCTTGCTCGCCCTCGAACAGAGAGCCGTCGGCGATCGCCCGAGCCACGAGTTTGGCACCCTGATCGAATATCCGACCCGCTCCGATCGCGTTATGCCCGACTTCGCTATTGCCCATGTCACCATCGCCGGGCATTCCGACGGCTTTACCGTGGGCGACCAGTTCGCACGTCGGCGTGGACTGCGCGAGCCAATCGAGCGTCGGCGTGCGGGCCAACCAGACCGCGTCGGACTCATCGCGGCGCCCGCGACCGACGCCGTCCATCACACAAACGACGACGGGCCCGCGTACGCCGGGAAACTTCGCGCTCTTCTGAAGTGTCCATTCACTCATCGGCTGTCCGTCGACCCCTCCCGTCGCTCCGCGCCGCGCCAAGGCCGGGACCCCGGCCATGGCCAGCGGGGCCTTGGCTGCCGCCGGATGATAGACTCGACGATCGATCCGCCCAAGGAAGAGCATGAGACCGTGATCGGAAAGCTCGCGAAGACAATCCTCCTGGCACTCCTGCTCACGGCCTGCGCGACGGGACCGAGTGCAAACGACGCGGAATCGACAGAAGTCGCGACGGTGGCGGGGGAATCGGACGGAGCAGCGGATCCAGGGGCCGCGGCCACCGATGCGGACTCCGCAGAGGCTTCCGTGGAGCCAGAAAACAAGGACGACTTGCCGGAAATGGCCTCCGAGAATCCGGTTCCGGGATCCGAAACCGAGACCGAGACCGACAAGGATCGGGAAACCGACGAGGACATCGACGGCTCGCCGGGCCGGATCGTTCTCAAGACCGTCTACGATGACAGGAGGGTCGGCGACGATCAAAGCAAGGCAGTCGAAGCCGAACTCGGACTGGTCGAGAGCCAGACCCTTCTCGAATACCTTCGCAGCGTCGGAATACGGCTGCTGCGTCATGCGCCCTCACGACCCTTCGACTACGAGTTCCAGATCGTGGATCAGAAGGTGCCAAACGCCTTCGCCTTGCCGGGCGGCAAGATCTACGTCTCGCGCGGGCTGCTCGCCCTCGTCGAATCGGAAGATGAATTGGCAGGGGTGCTCGGTCACGAGATCGCACACGCGGCCGAGCGTCATTCAGCGGCGCGAATCGATTATTCGCGGCGACTCAGTCCGTTCTCGATCGGCTACCTGCGCGCCGGCGCGATCGCCGCCTACAGCCGCGAGCAGGAACACGATGCCGATCGGGGCGGTCAGATCATGGCTGCACACGCCGGCTATGACCCGGCTGGGATTGCGCGATTCTTGCGCAAACTCGACGCGTCGGAACGCTACGAAGTCGGTTGGTCTCGTCTCCCCTACTTCCTCGCGACCCATCCGACCAGCCCGAAGCGAGCGGCTCTGGCCAGTGACCGTGCGGCCAGTATCTCATGGGAACGCCAGGCCGGAGTCGCCGACTCTCGACGCCTCGACTACTACAGCATGATCGATGGGCTCGTGCTCGGCGACAATCCGGCGGGCGGACTCTTCGAAGACGGGCGATTCATCCATCCCGAGCTGGCGTTCTCGATTCGCTTTCCCAAGGGCTGGACGACGATGAACAGTCAGGATGCGGTCGCGGCGATCTCGCCTGCGCGGGATGCGCAAGCCTTGCTGACACTCGAAGGAGATGGATCGGACATCGAGAAGGTCGTCGACGAGTTCATCAAGGAAGAAGTCGATGGCATCCGTGTTCGAGTTCGGGCGCGCCGGAAGGTTCGAATTGGAGAGCTTCCGGCCATCCGCATCGAGGGGACAGCTTCGATCGGCCTGCAAGGACTCGCGCATCAGATGACCTTCGTCGCGCACAAAGGACTGATCTACCGACTCTCGGTTCTCACTTACGCGAGCCGGGCGGACAAATATCGTGGTCGTGGACGGGCATTCGCCCATAGCTTCCGACCGCTCGATGAAGCGGGGATCCACTCTCTGAAGGTGACTCGGCTTCGCATCGCAAGAGCACGCGAGAACGAGACACTCCAGGACCTCTCTGCTCGTACCCATAACGAGTTGGAACTCGTCTTCACCGGCATAATGAACGACCTCTACGCGTCGTCGACCTTGAGCAAGGGAACACGGATCAAGATAGGCCTGGCCGAACCCTACCTGCCGGAACCGAAGGAGGAGACGGAGGCGGATCCATCGGGCGACTCTCCGAACGCGCAACCCTAGAGGCTGGAGATCCTCAAAGCCTGTGCGCGGCGCGGCGAATCGCTCGCTAGCCGTCGGATGATTCGTTCGAGACGGGGGTTCGCCTCGAGGATTCGACGGAACCTACCCTCGCCTAACACGACGAGCCAGCATTTTCCACGAGAAACGACATCGGAACGAGCGGGATGACCCTCGAGGAGCGAGAGTCCTCCGAAGAGATCACCGACGCCGAACGCGCCGAGTTCCTTGTCCGTTTCTCGATCGATCCGTGCCAATGATCCCGCGAGCACGACGAAGAGCCCATCGGGCGGCTTTCCCTGCTCGACGATGCGCGTTTCATCCTGGACTTCGAGGATGCGAAACTGCCGTGCGACGGCCTCGCGCTCGCCCTGTGCAAAGGCTGCGAAGAAGAGATTCGTTCGAATCTGTCGATCGATGAGCCGCGCGCGCAGGAAGCGAAGAATGCTCTTCGCCACGGACGGTTCCTTGTCGATCAATTCCCAGAGAACGCGACGATCGATCGCGAGCAGCTTCGTATCCACGAGCGCTTCGATCGTGGCGCCGCGGGGCTGGTTGGTCATGAGACCGATCTCGCCAAAGAACTCACCCCGCTCGAGTACGGCGAGCTTGCGGCGTGGTTGACCCTCGGCGATCGGCACGACGGCACCGTCGACGATCACGTAGAGACTATTTGCAGCATCGCCCTGTCTGAAGAGGACTTGCCCTCCCTCGAGCGAAACGGCCCGGACTCTTCGGATCAGGGTATGCAGACTTGCCGGATCAAGATCGCCAAAGAGCGGCGCATCGGCCAGTTCACTGCGCAGGGAAGCGCCCCGTTCAATCTTCGCAGGACTTGATTTTCCGACGGTGTCCGCGCGGGTTGGAAGTGAGACCACCAGAGCGGCCGCAAGGTCTTCCGCGTTCTCGCTCGGTGTCCATTCATCGAGTCGAAGATTGGGAACGTCATCGACATCGACCGCCGACGGCAACTCGATCGGAATCTCGCTGACACGACCCGGCTCCGCGTCGCCCAATTGGACCGAATGAGCGCCGGGAACGACGTCCGTCAAATGCATCGACTCGAGCGGCTCATCCGTCGCCGACGCGCATTCGTCATCGCTGACTCGCGCTCCGAGATCCGACGATCTTCCGTTCATGTAGAGAAGATCAATCGTCTCGAGCGTCCTCACATCGTCCGGGGCAATCGTAAGAATCGCCTTGCAACTCGCAATCGCGTCCAGAACGAGGCCCTGATCCACCTGCAATTCGAGTGCGCGGCGAAGCGCGACCAACTCGCCCTGGAAATCCGACGTGGCGTGCAACAGGCGAGCGGCCCGACGTGGCCAGGCGGAGGCCTTGGGCTGCTTACGCGCGAGGAGCGAGATCGCCCCGAGAGCGGCCTTGAATTTCTTGGCCTTCAGTGTCTGGGCCAGGCGTTGCTTCAGGGTCTCGACGGTGGGCATCGACGGCGTCTTTCTCGCCCCGTCAGACCTTCCCGCCGCAAACGCAGAAGTGCCCGTCACGCAGAATTTTGCGAAGTGGGGGTTCTTTGCCAATCGGAAAAAGGGATGGACTTCCCGGTGATGACGATCACGGTCTGCCCGACTCGATCCCTTCCCAGGACAACTAGGGGCCACGGCAGTAGCCAGCACTGGTTTCTCAAGAGGGACAGACCGTGAGAATCCGGACTCTCCCCTTCTACCACGAAGGGTGGGGTTTTGACAGCGATATTTCCGACGAGCGGCGACCCAGACGCGCGGTGGGGTCGAATCGGCACCGCAATCCATCGGCAATTCTCTAGGTCAAATATACGGTTTCGTTCAGACTCTGGATACTCCGAATTCCATCGCGCGAAACCAAGAATCGATGACCGCTCGCATATTCTGCGTCGAGAAAGACGAACTCTGACAGGCCGAGAATTCGCGCCGCGTAGGCGTTCACCACAGAGCCATGACAGAAGACGACCAGGCGCTTTCCCGGATGAGCCGCGGTCCCTTCATCGAGCGCGGCATTGACGCGAATCGAGGCCGAAGCCAGCTTCGCCCTCGCGATAGGCCGCCATACGAGTACGATGCGCGATCGGATCGCGAGCGCGCGCCTCTTCGAGAGTCACATAGCTTTCAAGATCGGGATTGGCATCCGACAGGCGCCCATCGATCTCGACTTCTTGCCCCAACCGCTCGGCCGTCGGCGCCGCCGTCTGTCTGGCGCGGAGCGCCGGACTGGAGATCAGTCGGTCGGGCGGATTTCGCCCGACCAATCGGCTATAGCAATAGATTGTTTGAATCCAGTCACAGACAGCGGTGGATCGGCGGGCCGGCCATCTCTTCGTTGCTCGGAAATCGGCTGGGCGTGACGGATCAGGACTAGTTCCATGTCGCAACGCTAGCGCCCAGGATCAAGACGGACGCGCGACCCGGGTATCGGGCTTGCCGCGCGAAAGCCCGCTACGTTTTCGGCGACAGGGCGTTCGCGGCCTGCGCGATGAAAGGACGGTTCTTGCTATGGCGATTCTCGGGACAGTTGGCGGTCTGGGCTCTCGTACGAATCATTGGCAATCCTCCCCGATCCACCCATCGCGCGGCCTGCTTTGCCTCGTGATGGCCATCGCCCTTCAGGCAACGATCGTTTCCTCGGCGGGCGCCCAGGATGCCGTCGAAGTGGTGATCCCACCTACGGTTCTCGCACAGTTCACCACGGCCGTCGAGAACCGTGAACCGATCGATCAGATTACCTTTGTGCAAAACAAGGTCGAGAAGGTCTTCTTCTTTTCGGATCTACGCGGATTGGCGGGTCAGACCGTCCAACATCGCTGGATCTACGATGGCAAGACGGTGGCGGAGGTCAGCTTCAAGGTTCGCGGCCCGCGCTGGCGCGTCTGGTCGAGCAAGGATCTCATGCCCGATTGGATCGGCGACTGGACCGTCGAAATCGTCGTCGCGGATGGCAGCGTCATCGCGGCCGAGACCTTCACCTATTCTGCACCGGACGCCTAGCCGCCCCTAGCCGCGGAGGGAGCGATCACGCGCTCATTTCGCTTTCGAGCGCCGTCGAGAATCAGATCGACTCGCGAGCGGAGTACGTTGGTCAACTCCGCTGCTCCGAGTTCTTGTCGCAGAGCGGCGATCAAGCCTCCTTCGATCGCTTCCATCAACATTTCCGCGATCGCCGCGGCATCGACATCCGCGCGAACGCGTTCGCTTTCCTGCCAGCGCCGAATCGTCTCGACCAGGGGGTGTGCGGGGTCCAGGGCCTTGCTGCCCAATCGACCCGCCTCACGCCACGCCTCGAGTCGAATCGCGTGATCCGTCCTTTCCGAGACGAGCTCAGCGACCTGTCCACACAAGATCCTCAGCGCCGATCGCAAGCCACGCCCGGAGAGTTGAGGTGTCGCGCGCACCAGCGCCCGATCAATTTCCCCTCTTACCCAGGCTTCCGCCAGTTCGCCCTTGTTCGAGAAATAGTTGAAGAGGGTGGCCTGCGAGACTCGACTCGCGCTGGCAATCTCGCCGAGGTTCGCGGCACGAATTCCCTGCTTTCGAAAGGACTCGATGGCCTGGCTGAGAATGTGGGCCTCGGTCTCGCGCCGCTTTCGCTCTCTGAGACCCTCTGGCTCTCTATGAGTTGGCCGACTCATTCGCCATCTCCCGTCTCTCGATAAAAATATAATAACTCTATTTTATGCACAACGCTCATCATCGATATAACTTATATATACTATAATTTTAGTCTTTCACTCATTTTATCTTCCGTAGCGTTCTCCTGCACGGTTGCGGATCGACTTGCTAAGGTGGCTCGCCGCGCCCATCGGACGCCGAAGAAGGCGATGAGGAAATCAAGACCCATGTCGATCGATCCGGAACAAGACCCGAAAACGCCGATCGACGATCTTCTCGGGCGACTCGTCCTCGACCCCCTCGATCGCGACCTCTTCCTCGGTAATCCGGGCAGCGGCGAGGGCCGACTCTTCGGGGGTCTTGTCGCCGCCCAATCCGTGATGGCGGCCTTCGCGACGCTCGATGAGCAGGACGAAGGCGAAGACAGTCCCGCCAGCCTGCTTCATTCGATCCACGCCTACTTCCTTCGCCCGGGTCGCTACGACCTGCCGATTCGCTTCGTCGTCGATCGGATTCGCGACGGCCGAACCTTCACGACTCGCCGGGTCGTCGCGCATCAAGGGGGTGAGGCAATCTTCAACATGGCCGCCAGCTTTGCGCGCCCCGAAGAGGGCGTGACCCACCAACGCCCGATGCCCGAGGTGGGACCGCCGGAAGGGCTCGAAGAATGGACGACTCTACGTGCGCGCCGCCTGGGAATCCGGGAGCCCGAGACCTTCGACAATCCAATCGAAATTCGCGTGCTTGATGGCCACGCCTTCGCCGACACCAAGCCCCGGGACCCCGTGCGACAGCTCTGGGTCCGACCCCGTGGAGTGATTCCCGACGATACTGCGCTCCATACGGCAATTCTCGTCTACGCGACGGACCGAACTCTGATCTCGACGGCCGTGGTCGCGACCGGGCACGTGATGGGCAAGGACTTGATCGGCGCCAGCCTCGATCACGCCGTCTGGTTTCACCATCCGATTCGCTTCGACGATTGGCTGCTCTATTCCTCAGTGAGCCCGATCTCCCACGCTGCGCGTGGACTGATCTTTGGCGCGCTCTACGAACGAGATGGAACGCAGCTGGCGTCGGTGGCGCAGGAAGCGCTGATTCGCTTGCGGCGCAAGGAAGACAAGAGTTAGTCGTCCGTCGACGTCACTACTTTTTCTTCTCTTCGCGCTCCGCGAATTCAATGGCAAGAACCTCGCAAAGTCCGTCCGCGAGCGCAGAATCCGATTCCAACGAGTGCTGGGCGACGCGCGCCGCGGCCATCACGTCGGCAGCTACGCCTTCGAGCACAGCGAGCGTCGACGGCGACGATGCTAGCCGGAGAAGCAAGACGCCTCGACCCATCGAGACCTCGGCATCGGCCTTCGCCTTGTTGATCGCGGCCAGGGCAGCGACCGCGACATCGAAGCTGTCGGGGTGCGCGGGCGCCTCGATCTGATCGAAATCGGCGGAGCCAGGCCACGCCGCGCCATGGATGCTAGGCGCAGATCCAGTAGCGCCCTCTTCGTCAGCGAATGCCCAACTCCAGATCTCTTCGGTGATATAGGGCAGAACCGGGGCAAAGAGGCGGAGTAGGACGGACAAGCCCAGTCGCAACGAGGCGACCGCCGAACCGCTCGCCAATGCCTGGGAACCCGTCGCACCGTCGGCGAAGGCACGGGCGCGAACCTTCGCCAATTCGAGATAGGTATCCGTGAAATTCGTCCAAAAGAAAGTCTCGGTCTCGGCCAGGGCATTCGCATAGCGGAAGGACTCGTGATTTTTCGTCGAGTCCTCGACCAGAACACGCAGCTTCGCCACGAACGCCCGATCGAGTTCAACGGTAACCGGCGCGACTTCGCCCTCTTGGGACAGTACGAACTTCGCGGCGTTGAACAGCTTCGTGACGAGGCGCTTGCCGACTTTCCAGACGTTTTCGTCGATCGCGGTATCCGCTCCGAGTCGCGCCGACGCCGCCCAGTAGCGCGCTGCATCCGCGCTGTATTTCTCAATCAAGGGCAATGGCGTCATCACGTTGCCCTTGCTTTTTGACATTTTCTTGCGATCGGGATCGAGGATCCATCCCGAGATCAGGGTGTGGTGCCACGGAACGACGTCCTCGTGGAGCATCGCCTTGGCGATCGTATAGAAAGCCCAGGTTCGAATGATGTCGTGGGCCTGCGGCCGGATGTCAGCCGGGAAGAGCTTCGCGTGACGCTCCTCGTCGTCGACCCAATGCGAACTGATCTGTGGTGTCAGCGAACTCGTAAACCAGGTATCGAAGATGTCCGGATCGGCAGCAAAGCCACCAGGCTGATTACGTT
>Ga0310122_10001761_pt1 | contig 13863 bp, 2 predicted proteins | sample CB6_Bottom_1051__FD_203503 | JGI IMG/M metagenome (GOLD analysis project Ga0310122, IMG submission 203503) | Marine microbial communities from Western Arctic Ocean, Canada - CB6_Bottom_1051 | ecosystem: Environmental > Aquatic > Marine > Oceanic | place: Canada: Western Arctic Ocean | collected...
TGCCCGCGTCGAACGTCCCAGCACCCAGTGAGATCGACGTGCCAAGGACATCGGCCAAGCCGGCAACCATTACGTCCGCGGTAACCGCATCAGAGATTCCTGCCGTCGAGTCGAGATCCAGGCTCCCCGCGGTGTTGCTTCCCACGATGTCCGTCGAGGAGTCCTCGCTGATCACAACCGCACCAGCGGAGTTGAACGTCAGCGTACCCGCGTCGAACGTCCCAGCACCCAGTGAGATCGACGTGCCGCTGAATTCAGCATTGGTGGTTACGGTCAGAATCGTGGCCGCGGCGTCGGAAATCGATTCGGCATCGACAGCCAGAGAGTCGACAGCGAGGATGGTGTTCAGGTTGACCGCGTCGACCCCGGCATCACCGTTGATCTGCACCGTCAGGTTGTTGGGAAACGCGGCGTCGACCGCATCGAAGTTGATCGTGTCGCCGCCACCTCCGCCGTTGATGGCCAGCGACGAGGTTGGGTTGTTGAAGTCCGTCTGCTCACCGGCCGTCGAATCGACCCGTGTCTGCCCAGCGGCGGGGGCGTCACTGACGGTGATCGTCTCGGCACTCGCACCGTAGTTCAACACGACATTGGCAGCGGTGAGTGTCGACGAGATCGGTTCGAGACCGGTGTAGGTGATGGTCCCGTCAGAGCCGCCACCACCTTGGTCGAGGTCGATCGAGCCGTCGTTGAGGTTGGTGTAGTTGAAGGTCAGGGTATCAAGAACGGTCGAGCCGCTGATCACGAGTGAATCACCACCGCCGGTATCGGCACCGCCGTTGAACACCAGACCGCCCGCGGGAATCACCTGGTCGATCGAGTTGAAGTCAATCGTGACCGTCAACAGGTCGTCATCGCCGGTCCCGGTGATCGATACGCTCTCCACCTCGCCAAACGGCTCCGACACGACCACCAGGACACCGATGACGACTTCCAGATCACCGGCAGAGCTTCGCCGGAGTTCGTAGGCGTCTGCCCCTGCGGCACCGTTACCGCCGCTGATTCCAAGTGACATGCCTGAGGCGGGGACGTTGGTGAATCCACGCTCCTCGATTCCGACATAGGCGATTGCCGGCAATGCCGCGACCGTCACGTCTCCCTGGTCCGGACCGGTAATGTTGTGCGTCAACAAGTTGTTGTCGGCGTCGATGGCCAGGCTGTCGGAACCGGCGGCACCGTCGACAATCGAGATGCTCGCACCGGCCAGAACGGTAAAGCTGTCATTCTGCAGGTTGCCCGTCACCGAATCGATGTTGCTGAATGCCCCCAGGATTCCCGTGGCTGTGCCGCTGTCAGGACCAGACACGATGACCGTGTTGATGACCCCATCAAGCAACAGGCTGTCGCTGCCAGCGACACCGTCGATCGAACCCGACAGGGTGCCCCCGGTGAGCGTGAATGAGTCGGCGCCGATGCCACCCACCAGGCTCGCGAATTCAGAAAACGTATCGGTGCCGCGGCCGACTCCCACGACATTGCCACTGCCGGGACCGGTGATGACCCAGTCGCTGTCCACATCGTCACCCTCGACGATGTCGTTGCCGCTTCCACCGAACAGGCTGTCGTTGTGGGCACCGCCACCGCCGACCAGGGTGTCGTCGCCGTCGGATCCGTCCAGTGTCACCGCTCCCAGAGTGAAGCCGCTGGCATCCAGACGGTTGACGCCGCTGTCGCCGGCCAGAACTGCCGACTCGACACTCTGCAGAGTGACTCCACCGACACTGCCGTCCAACGTGCCGTCGGTCAGGGTCTGGTCACCAGCCAAGCCGGTCTGCACGACCGTGTCCGTGTCGTCGCCACCGTCAAAATCCAGCGGGTCGTTCGTGCTGAGTACCGTGACCGTGTCGTTCAGGTCGCCCATCACCAGGTCGATGTCCTGTACATCGGCCGAAACCAGCCCGATCGTGACCGTGTTGGTCCCGTCCCCAGAGGCCGTCAGCGTGTCGTCACCCGAAATGGTGATCGTCTCGGTCGAAATGAACTCGTAGACTTCACCGGACACCGAGACCGTCAGGTCCTCGGCCACCGCAGGACTGCCCGTGAAGACCAACTGGCCCGCAGCCAGCGTGATCGTCGAAAGCAATGTCCGGTCTTCCAGCAACTCCACAACCGACGCCGAACGAGTCGATGGACCGCCGTTACGACGACGGGATCTTGCCCTGTTCAAAGATCGAATTGCCTTCAGTCGGCCCAGCCAATGATTCAAGAACATTTGTGCTCGCTCGGCAAATAGCCCTGGAAAATCTCAGTCGACAAGCCCGGATCGACCAACAATCCGCCCGACCAAACATCGAAATCTCCGCCAACTCTCGGGACCTGCATCAGATTGCCTATCTTACCTAATCACACCATCCCGTTTCTCCTATCGGCCGAATACAACTAGTACAATGAGTAAAAGCGTCACAATTGGAGCGAGTGGACGGGGTTTCTTAGGCAATTCGATCACCGATCGGGCCGCGGAAGGACTTACGGCCCGAGCCGGTCCATTAAGCCGACGTGGCGCGAACCTACGTCGGGAGAGTTCTGCATCCGATTGAGAACTGGACTGCTTTGTCGATGTGTCCGACAGACCCTTGCAAAACCGGGACTTTCGGGTCATTCTCACCCTCGCGGTCAATTGGCTCGAGTCGCCCGCCGCCGCCGATTGACGCGTGAATCTCGGTATCCGATCGCTCGCGGCTATCCAACCGGCACGTGAAAGCCAGCACATGTCCAACCCGAATGAAGGGACCGGCAGCTGGAAGACACTTCCTCCGGATCACCAGACCGCCTACCGCCCTCAGCCCCCTCGCGAGTGGCGGCACACCGGAGGCGACTCGGATGATTCGCCGTTCTCCCGGATGCCGTTGTGGGCCCGCCGGATCATCGGCGGCCTCATCACCCTGGGACTCGGCGGTGCCATCGCGATCCTGCTGCTCATCCGGATCGGGAACCCGGCCCGGGAGCCGGAGTTCCGAGTCATTGGGATTTCGAGGTACAACGCCGCCGGGATCCCGCCCAACGCGTTTGGTCAGGAAGACGCCGAGGCCTTCGTGGCCTCGCACGCCGCGACGTTTGTCCCCGACCAGTTGACCGGCAGCGGTCTGAGATTGACGCTCGAAGACTTCGCCCACCGCAGCGGTGCCGACGGCAACCTGATCGTGCTGCTGAGCCTGCACGGCCTTGTGGCGATGAAGGACAACGACCAACCCCGCGTGCTCTTTCTCGCGCTGGACGCCACCGCCGACAGTCCCTTTCAGTCCGCCTCGGGCGAGGTCGACAGTTCCAGCCCCGTCATCGAGCTCACAGAAGTCCTTGCCTCACTGCAGAAATCCGCCGCCGACAACATCCTGTTGCTGATCGATGCCGGCCGACTCGGGCCCAACTGGCGACTGGGTCACTTGAGCAACGACCTGCCCACCCAGCTCAGGACTGAGGTCGAAGGACACGACTTCGGCAACCTGCATGTCATCATCTCGACCGATGCCGGACAGGCCAGTTGGACTATGGACCAGCACAGCCGTTCCGTCTTTTCGCACTTTGTACTCGAAGGCCTCGCCGGGGCCGCTGACGGCTGGCACGCAACCGAGTCCTCGGCCATTCGAAACGACGCGACGACCAATCGGCGAATCAGTTGCAGCGAGTTGTTCTATTTCCTCAGCCATCACATACAGCAATGGGCACAACACAACCGAGGTGCCACGCAGTCGGTCGTCTGGTTGCGCGCCCGATCGGCAGCCCCCGACTTCGACCTGATCGCTGTTCGCGACTCGAAACAGCCCGAAAACGATGCGACGGAAACCCAGTCAGCCGAATCAGCCGATCAGAAGTCGAAGCAGAACGTAGCGACCGAGGCCGAGGCCAAGAGCGAAGAGTCGGGCGAAGACGACGAACAGACCGTCGCGACAGCCAAGCAGTCGCCATCAAGAGCCGCAGACCCGGACCCCGACGCCGAGACCAGCGGCGGCACCCGAGCCGCCTCGCCATCGCCGACGGCCGAGGAACTCAACGCCGCCTTTGAACGACTCGATCAGCTCTGGCAGCAGCGCGACATCCTCCGCCAAGCCGACCGCGCGGCGCTGTTTGGACCTCGGTCGTGGCGGGCCCTGCAGACCCACCTGCTGCAGTCCGAAAAGCTGCTGCTGTGCCAGGCCGATGCCAACAACCCCATGCAACGAGCCTCCGACCTGCTGGCCGCACTCACCGCACTGGTCTCCGGCAAACCCGTCTACTCGAAACTCGGCCCATCCAACCGCTCGTCACTTCCCGTCCTGAAGCTGACACTGCCCGGGTCAAAACGGCTGGACGAGTCCCGGCGGCAGAGGATCCGCACACTCTGTAACGCCGCCTGGAAACTCGACGACGCGGCAAACGTCAAGCCGGCAATCAAGCCGGCAGCCAAGACGAAAGCGAAGCCGGAAGCCAAGCCCGGAGAGCCGGTACCTGCTGCTGCCGAGCCCCAACCCGATCCGACCGCCGGTGAGCAGCAGACCGAAATTCTGACCCGCCAGGACGCGATCGCAGCACTCGCGGAACAACTCCAGGACGCCGGCCACAGACAGGCTTCCCGGCTGGAAATCGCCGAAAGGCTCGTCGGCCTCGTCGCGGGCAGCACGCAACTCTCTCTGCAACAACTCCGCAAGTGCCGCTCCATCCTGGCACTCATCCCCGAACCCGATCTCCCGTCGGAACTGATGTCTCTGAAACGACTTGCCGACACCGCGCTTCGCTCTGGGGAACTCGGGATCGGCTGGGACCGCGACTTCGCGAAGCTGGGCCGCGACGCGATCGTCCTGCGAATCGAGCTCGAAGCCTTCGCCGCCAGGAACTCGGATCTGCTGCCGCGGCTCGGAGATGATCTCAAGCAGGCCCTGCAGCACGCGACGGCGGTCGAGAGATGGCTCGAGCATGGAGGCGGGGACCATGCCCGGGTCCATCTCGGACACGCCACCACCTTCCAGCAGACGCTGGTCAGAAACGAGACCCTGATTCGCCACGCCGTGATTCTCCGTGCGAAACTCATGACCGAGATCCCCGAATTCGCTCGCTGGGTCGCGAACCGGATGGAGACCGACCCGGCCCGTTGCCAGCAGTCAACGCTCAGCCAGCCGGCACGTGAACTCAAGAACGCTCGGGGCCGGTTCCCCGACCTGGATCTCAGCCCGCTGAAGGAACAGCAGGAAAAGAACCTGCTGAACCTGGTGCTGGGTGTTCGGGAATTGAATCGCCTGCTCGACAGCTCCGCCCACGACCCCAAGACCCTCACCGCACTCACCGACACCTGCAAGACACTCGACGAGGAGTACACGGCGTTTCGAGCCACCTTCGAAAAGCACGTCGACGACCTCAACCTCTTGGCACTCGACGAAGTCACTGCAGTTCAATGGAGACAGATCCAGCAAGTGCTCGACGTGCCGTGGATCTCCCGCAACAGCCGCCAGGAACTCCGCTCGCGACTCCGCGGAGTCAAGTCCTCGACCGACACCATCGCCTCGGCGAGCACCTCAAGCGGCACCGAGTCCGGCCCGAGTGAATTGGCCGGAGTCTGGCAGGCGTTCTGGGCGATCCAGACGCTCTCGCTGGCCGTACCCGCCACCACCCCCGCCACCACCCCGGCCTCAGCCTCCGCCCCACCCGATAGGGCCGAAGCCCCCGTCGAGTTGGACTTGCTTTGGCAGCTGTGGGAAGAATTCGTCAACGTCGAGGCCGTCGGCGACCAGCCGAAGCCTCACGCGGTCATGATCGCCCGGCTGCGGCTGGGTCGAGAAGTGCATCGCAGCTGGAGCCGGATTGCGGCCGATCTGCACGACCCATCTCCGGAGGCCACTCCCGAGCAGGCCAGGCAGCAGGCGTTGCTGGTCCGGTCCCTCGACGGTGCCGACGCGCCGGATCCCGGACTCGAACACACCGACTCGATTGTCCAGGTCCGTCGAGTCCGCGCCACGCAGGAGCTGCTCGACCGCCGCCGGATGTGGTGGCAAGCCCAACAGGCACCGGGTTGGCTCGAGAACTGGCTGCCTCGGAGAATCGACTGTGCGGTGAAGACGAGTCCCTCGGAGTCGGGTCATGCGATCCGGCTTCCGATTTCCGACCGGGCTCTCGACGGGAACTGGACGCTGGCATTTGAGTGCAGCGACAAGATCGGGATCTTTCTTGACGGCAAGCGGGTCACCGAACCGTTGAGCATCACTACTCGAGAGAGACTCGACGGGCTCCGCATCAGGCTCGACAGCAATCCCGGCTACTCGCGGAAATGGCTGACGATCGCGCTGCTGGACCAGTCGCAGTTCCCGGTCGCGTTGGATCGGATACCGGTCCTCCCGCCGTTCGATCCCAACAAGTGGCGGATCGTCTTTCTGGCCGATGGCGAGAGTCCCACGTATCTCTCGGGACAACGCAGCGGTCGCAACGAGCTGGTGACTACGTCCTCGGGGACTCCCGTCTCGATCCTGCGTCTGCCTCCCTCACCGGATCCCTCGACCGAATCGCCGCCTGTCAAGTCGCCGTCGACTCCGAAGGGGTCGGGAGATCCGAAGGACAAGCCCGACACCCCCGACCCGTCGCTGCATCAGCTGACGCCCTTCCTGGTCCGGCCCGAGAACGACGACAGCAAGAGTGTCGCCATCGCGGTGTCTCGACGCACCAGCGATGGAAAACGGCTCGAGCTGCTCCGCGGCGACTTCGCCCTGAACCCCGGCGATCGGCTCATCCGGCTTGCCTTCAAGACCCCTGGGGACACTCCGCTTCCGAAATCCAATCTCACCCATGGGCTGATCTTCGAGTTGGAACTGCGAGGGACCGCGGAGTCGAAGAAGGTCTCGTACCGGATCCAGCCCGACTTCTGGCATCCGGTCGACTTCCTGCGTGTCAGCGAGGTGCGATTCGAGAAGCTGCGATTGTCGCTGGAGCTGGGAGAGCAATTCGGCACCGATCCGCAACTGCCCCGCAATCTCGATGTCGAATTGTGCCTGCCTCCGGAATTGAAGTCTCTGGCCAAGGAGTCCTACCTCAAGGCCCGGGTGGGCATTCAGGGCGAGACCCTGTTTGCCGAATTCGATCCCGCCGATCTCGCGAGTTTGCAGGGTGCGTGGCCTGTCTCGCTCAAGGTCGCCGGTTTCCCTCGCGCGTTTGCCTGGATCCTGCGATACGGCTCACCACAACCGGCACGTCCGCCCGGACTGCGGATCATCGCCCCCGAGGGTGGTCCGGCCTTTGAAAAAGACAGCCCCGGCCGACTCGTCATCGACGTCAACTCTCCCGAACTCCAGCAGCACATCCGCCGTGACCCCTGGAAACTCGATACGGGCTGGAGAATCCGCTACGAGTTTGTACCCAGGGACCGGAAACTGACGAGTCGCTCGGGAGAGATTACGTTGCGGGATTCCCGCAGGAAGCAATTCGACCTGCTCGGACTGACCAAGACCGGATCGTGGCAACTGCGGGGACAGGTCTCCGACCACGACATCGTTTCAGCCGACGACACCCGGTTCCCCAACCGCAGCGGGAGGTATACGCTGCGGGCGGTCCTCGAATCGGGCAACCGCGTCGTCGCCCGATCGACTTCGCTGGAGATTGGAATCGACACCCCCGGCAGCAAACCCAGCGTGACGTTCTCCAGCCCGGCCAGCCGTTTTGAGATGGGTCCGGACCTCAGCATCGAGGTCACCTGTCGCGACGCCGAGTCGGGGATTTCTCAGTTGGACGTGGGTTTCGACAAGGACAAGGACGGCAAGCTCAGCGAGGGAGAAATCCTGGCTGATGCCGGGCAGCGCCTGGCCGGGTCGGCCATTCTCACCGCCCTGCCACGCTTCACGCTCACACTGCCGAAATCGCAGCTTCCAGGAGTGGGCAAGCACCTGTTGCTCGTGCGGGCCACCAACGGCATCAACATCGCCAGTGACTGTGCCAAGCACGAGATCACCTTCGCCCTGGCCAAGGGACTCGTGACACTCAAGGGCAAGAAGACCCGCGCCAGCAGAAAACTCACGCTCAAGGGACCCGGAGGCTACTCGAAGGATTTCACGGTTGGCCGCAGCGCAGTCAAGGCAAGAAACAGCGACATGGTCGTGGCCGGAAACTACACGATCACCGACGTCAAGACCGGCAAGACATGGACCACGACGGTCAAGCCGCGAGAGAAGCTGGTGGTCACCATCGACTTTTCGACCAACCGCAAGACCGAATCCCGATCACGATGACCGCCGGCCCGATTCACAATCCGAACCCGTGAGCTGTTGAGATGATCGTCTGGAACTGGATCAAGACAATCTGGAGATGGATGCTGGCCGGAGTGCGGCTGGTATTCGGCCTGGGCCTTCGCACAACCCGAATGCCGCGATGGGTCTACCAGCTGCTGCACCTGCTGATCGTCACCACGATCACCGTCGTGCTGGCGATTTACAGCCGCGACATTGTCCAGCCTTCGAACATCGCCACACAGTTGCCTCAGGTCCAGGACTGGTGGTGCGGGATCCTGTTCCTGGCCCTCTATGCATTTGTGCGAACGATCCATTACTTCTATCGGCTGCTGTTGATGGAGGAGGCTTCGGCTTACCCCGACATCGACCGTGCTTGGGCGGCGGGCATGGACGCACTGGCCCGCAACGGACTCGACATCCGCTCGATCCCGATTTTTCCGATCCTGGGTCTGAGCGAGGACGAGGAGACGCAATTCTTTTCCGGGGCCCGCTTCCACGCCCGCGTCGTGGCTCCGGGCATCGACGAGACACCGATGCCGTTGCGGTTCTTTGCCAATCGCGAGGCGTTGTTCATCAGCTGTCCGGGAGTCTCTGCCGTCTGTGCTCAACTCGAATCCGGCCCGCTTCAAAGCGGCGGCATCTCGAATTACGCGGCCACCGATTCGGGTGCGGCGAGCGTCGCGACGCTCGAACCCGGCGGCCCGTCGCCGGCTGCCTCGGGTGGGGTCGATCAGCCGGATGTCGCCGCAAGCGGAACTCTCGCACCCGGTCAACAGTCCTTCGCCAGCGGCCTGCCCACCTCCGCAGCCTCCGCACCCGCCGCAGCCGGTGGAACATTCGAGCCCGGTTCAGCGGGCCCGGCTGCCACGATGCTGCCCGGTGGCCAGGCCTCACGCGGAGCTCCCGTCCGGTCCTCCGGACCCTCAGAACCGCTCTCGGCCCGGAAACTTGAGGAATGCCGGCTTCGATTGCGTCACCTGTGCCGGCTGATCACCAGGTACCGCCAGCCCTTCTGCCCGATCAACGGCGCCGCGATCATGATCCCGCTTCAGTGGTCGGAGCTCTCAACCCAGTCGGGCATCGATCCGGCCAAGCAGGACGTGGAGGTCCTGCACCAGGGCCTTCAGATGCAGTTCCCGCTGGTCTGCTTCTTCAATGGGCTGAACAAGCTGGAGGGGGTGCGGGAGTACATCCAGCGCTCCTCGCAGGTCGACTCGCGGTTCAGCACCAAGGCACGAGCCGGTTCTCACTTCCCGTCGGGCCACCCTGTCGACGAGGGGGCCTCGAAGTGGGTCAGCGGCCGGGCCGTCGACTGGTTCCGCCGCTGGATCTACTCGGCCTTCGCCCAGGACCTCAGCAGTTCGAGCAATCCGCGGCTCTACCAACTGCTGTGCGATCTCGACGGCCGCCGCGAGCAGCTGGCCGGTTTTCTCGAGGCGGTCTTCGGCGGCCAGCAGCACGGCGAGTCGATCCGGCTCTCGGGCTGCTACTTCTGCGGCTGCGAGCCCAGCACACGGCGTTACGAGTTCGTCAAGGATGTGATGGACAAGCTGGCCAACGAGCAGGACCAGGTCGCCTGGAGCGACTACAGGGTTTGGCAGGACCATCGCCAGCGCCGCTTGACGAACTGGATCTACGCGGCAATAGTCGTCCTGTTGCTGCTCGACGCCGGTCTCCTGTGGTGGAAGCTCTTCGGCGGCCCCCCCAGCTTCATCTAGCCATCGATTCCGAATAGGGACGTGCCGCCATGTTCGATGCGGCTGGAGAATCCGGCGGCCGCCCCTCCTGGAGGGACTCGGCCGGCGAAGGCGAAGGCGGCTGGAGTCGTCCCGACGGGGTCCGCTCGTGGCGCCGCCCCGAACACGACGGCCCCGACGGCGATCGCCCCTCGGGCTTCTCACGCATCAAGTGGCCAGCGGTCTTCAAGTCGCTCGCTACGGCGATGGTCACTGTGGCCTGCATCGCGGCGGCCGTCTGGCTGCTGAAACTGCCCGGCTGTATCCAGACCAAGCTGCAACCGGTCGTGGCCGTGATCAGCGACACCCCGCAGCTGCCGCCCAACCTGCCCGTCGCCGCCGACCGCGATGCACTCAACTCGCTGAATCGCCTCAACGGCATCGTCACCCAGTTCCAGGACACCCGCTCGGATCGACACGTCCTGGTCGTATACCTCTCGGCACTCTGGGTCCCCGATGCCAACGGTGACATCTTCGTGTTGGACTCGAAGAACCCCAAGCCCGACGAACTGCGTGACTCGAAGCAAACCTCCGGGACCCCCATCCAGGGCTTCAAGCCTCTGGCGGCCTACCTGGCCTCCGCAATCGGCTCCTCGCCCCGACAAAACACGCTGGTCCTCCTGGACCTGTGCCAACTGCAGGCCAACTGGCGAGTCGGAGTCCTGGAAAATGACATCGAACAGGAACTCAGAGAGGCGATCAAGACGGTCACGGCGACCGGCACACAGACCGGCACACAGACCGGCACACAGACCGGCACACAGCCCGACACGAAGGCCACCGACACCACGAACCACGCGGCCAGCCTCGTCGTCATCTGTTCGTGCTCGCGTGGCGAACACAGCTGGGCCAGCCCCCACCTGGGCATCGGCCAGTCGGCCTTCGCACATTCGCTGCGGGGGGCGCTCAGTGGCAAGGCAGACGAGGACGGCAACAACCGCATCACTGTCTTTGAACTCTTTCGCTATGTCGGCTCGCAAACCAATCACTGGGTGCAGCAGAATCGCGACCGCGCCGGGCAACACCCGGTCCTGATCACCAGCAACAAGACCCTCGCCTACCTCGACCCGCTCGACGAAAACGACGTGGCGAATTTCCCCGTCGTGCAGGTGGGTTCGAGTGGGATCCTGCCGGAGCCCTCCGGTAAAGACGTACCGCCCGGGGCCGAACTGGACGCCTTGCAGAAACTGTGGGCCGGTCGAAATGCGCTGGTTCACACTGATCAACGTCTCGTGACACCCCCCTACCACCACGATCCGCTCAGGTGGCGCGAACTCACCTTCCGGCTCCGCCGCGCCGAGCAGTGGATCTTCTGGCAGCAGCCGACCCGGGCCAACGCCGAAATGGGACATGCCAGGACATTGCTGAGTCGGCTGACACGAGAGAGCGGGTCCGAGAGTTTTCCGGAGGTCCGCGAACAATTCCCTCGACACAACATCATCTCGCGGCTGATGGACCCACTCACCACAAAGGTGGCGTTGCCAGAATACGACGGCAGACCCGCACGGCCCGAAGACCACCTGCGGAGCGTGCTGCATGGCAGCGGCAGCCTGCTGCCCAAGACGACCGCTGGGCTGCTCGAGCGGGCGATCGGGATTCGGGGTGAGGCCGAGCGGGTCAGCAGTGGCGCCTTGGGGACCTACCACCGACTCCGCCCCCTGCTCAACTCGGCCGACACCGCCCGCCGCATCGCCGAGGATCTGCTGTTCGTCGGCGACCAGACGGCATCGGAATCGTCGATGCAGACCGCCGAGGCACAACTCGCTCGGGCGCGTGGCATTCGCAGCACACTGTTTGCAGCCGTGCTGCTGAGAAATCGGCTCCACGCCGAATTGCCGGACCTGGCCGATTGGGCCGCATCCCGCAACAGGTCGAGGCTGATCGGCCACCAGAAGGTGATTGACCATTTCGTCGATGCGATCGACCGAGCCGAGCAACGGACATCGGAAGCCCGAGCCGCACAACTCGGAGAACTGGGCAAACAGAGCAAGGCAGACCTCGCCGGAGCCGAAGTCCTGTTCCGCCTGCTGGCTCTCTTCGAGCAGGCTCGCCTGCTCGACACGTACCTCGATACCCAATTGGCCGGTTCACCGGTTGAGGTCGACGGGTCTGCCGCACCGGCGGAGCCGACTGCGGGGGAGCTGGATCAACTGCAACAGCTGGTTGCGGCCGCTTCGGCGCGTCTGACCCGGCTGCACGATGCTCTTGCCGTCGAAGCCCGCCGCTGCCTGGGCCTTCCCGATCAGCCCGAATCGTGGCGCGACATCGAGGACATCTTGCGTCACACCGGCCTCGATGCGCTCACGCGACGCAAGCTCGTGCAACGCAGCATCGAGCTCTCAAGGAAACTCGGAGCCAACTCGGCGGCCGGCGGTCAGACCAAGCCGCGGCCTCCCTCCAGCGGACCGGGGATGTGGCACGCCCTGTGGGCCATCCAGGTCCTCTCCCTGGGCCGGATCGCCGATGACACGGCCACCACCCATCTCTGGCATACCTGGCGCAGCGTGGGGGCCAAGACCGATGCGGAACGGCCCAACGTGCTGAGGAAACTGGGGTACGAGATCCGCCGGGCCTCGATCGCCAAGACACAAAGGGTGCTGATGCTCGCGGTTGCGGCCGAGCAACACGAGTCCATCGAGGCGGCACGTGCTGACCTGATGCGGGCCGACCGCATCGCGAGATCTCTGCCGCCTGTAGACGTGATCGCCGTAATCGGCCAACGGAAGAACCCCGCGCAGGCACTCCGCCGATTCCAGCTCTGCGAACTCCTCTACGCCCACGCCGGCAGGTATCTCGATGACTTCTGGCTCGGCTGGTTCGACTCAGCCGCCGCCCAGTGCCTCGCCGCTGCAAGATCTCTCGGCGTCCCGATATTCAACCCCCAGGCTGATCAACTCGATCAGCTGCTGGCGCAGCGAACCCAGGCGGGCGTGGCGATCAGCAGGATCACCCCCGATCCGCTCAGGTTCGGAGTCCGCAACGACGCCACGTTGAGTGTTGAAATCACGCCGTCCCCGGATGCTCCACCCGGATTCGCCGCCCTGAGGCTGGACCTCAGGCGGAACCAACCGGGCCTGGTGACCCTCAGAGACCAGGCGATCCGCAAGCTGGGTATCCCGACCAGCGGCCAGGACGCTTCGCAGAGCTTCGTACTTCTGCGAGACGCCTCGTTGCAACCCACCGCAGCAGCTCCGCGGCCGGGATGCCCCGGCCTGAGACTCGCGGCGGTGCCGCGGCTCTTCTATCGCGGCCGCACCACCGGCAACCAGGCACTGGAGGCCTCGATCGACCCCTGTCCCCCACCGGTGTTCCGGACCGCCTACCGGCCGCTGAGGCCCGAGCAGAACATCGGACGCGTGGTCGTCAACGGGGAAGACAGCCGGGCCATCCTGTTCATCCTCGATTGCTCGGGCAGCATGAACATGCCGCTTGCTGCCGCGAACACCACCCGTATCGCCGCCGCCAAGGCCACGCTGCAGAAGACCCTGGACCGGATCGCCGAAACCCAGAAGGGCCGGACGGTCAAGGTCGGGCTGATGATGTTCGGACACGAATTCGACGAGGTCAAGGAACTCTCCAAGATCGAGATCATCAACCCGCTCGAATTGGTGACTCCCCAGCACATGCAGGCCATCCGGTCCAAACTCGTTGAACTGGGACCCAAGAGCAATTCTGCCAATACGCCTCTGTTGAGCAGCCTGATCCAGGCGACCAAACCCTTCGTGACGCAAGACATCCCCGGCACCATCGTGGCGATCACCGATGGAGACTACCAGGACACCGAAGGAGACCGGGCCCAGGCACTGCTGGCACAGCTCCAGAAGATTCTCACGGACCGCCGGACCCGGCGGCGGACCATCACGCTGCAAATCGTCGGATTCGCCGTCGAAGAACTCTCTGAGAAAGTGCTCAAAGACCTCTCCAAGCAGAACCGTGGCGAGTTCTACAAG
>Ga0310122_10001766_pt1 | contig 13851 bp, 14 predicted proteins | sample CB6_Bottom_1051__FD_203503 | JGI IMG/M metagenome (GOLD analysis project Ga0310122, IMG submission 203503) | Marine microbial communities from Western Arctic Ocean, Canada - CB6_Bottom_1051 | ecosystem: Environmental > Aquatic > Marine > Oceanic | place: Canada: Western Arctic Ocean | collected...
CGGCGTTTACTATGTGTCTCGTCCCCGGTGTCAGCGGGGCGTGGCAGGTGACGATGTCGGAAGTGCGGAACAGCTCCTCGAGTGATACCGCGGTAGCCTGGAGCTCGCGCTCACGCTCGACTGACAGTCGATTCGGGTCATGATACTGGACCACGGCGTCAAACCCCTGTAGCCTCCGCGCAACCTGGGCGCCGATGTTTCCCATGCCGAGTATACCCACGAGCTTGCCTGCCATCTCGAATGTGTTCTCGCCGTCGATCGGCAGGCTCCACGTGCCCACTCGAGTCGACTCGACTGCGACCAGAAGTCTGCGGTAGAGGGCGAGCATCAGCAGCACGGCCTGATCCGCCACCGCCCGCGAGTTGGCACCGCCGTTGTTTGCGCACGGGATGTCGAGCTCGCGCATCAGCGGCAGGTTCATTCTGTCGTACCCGGCAGCCAGCAGCTGTACAAGCCGGGTACGCAGCGCCGCGCGTAGCACCTCATCCGCTAGCGGCGCGGCGTAGACGATCAGGTAATCAGCCGACTTCGCCGCCTCGATCTGCTCGGCTATCGGCGTGTCACCCTTGAGGATCTTCGTGTAGAAGCCCCGCGGCGTGAAGGACGCGATATGCCGGGCGATGTGCTCACGCAAACCGTGAATGAAGAGGATGCTGACAGCGGACATGGACCGACCTTGTTGTGGATGAAAGGGGGCTGCGCAATGCAGCATCGTGACAGTCTTGCCTACATGTCACCTCTGACTGATGGCATGTGGAAACGATTTGGCGGGAATAGCTTTATCTAGGAAAGGACACAGCTTCTCCCATTCATCCCCTTGACAAATGTCAATTACCAATAGATCCTGTTGTCTATCTTTGAAGTAATCTGAAACATTCCTGTGGTGTTGATCATAAACGTAAGACAGCCGGCTTTCATCCTGAAAAGCCAGACCACCAAATGTCAGTAATCTATTGAGCTCGAGGCATTTGTCGGTTTGCACTCGATTCCAGGCACTTTTCAATGCAGGCTTTCTCCCCTGTAATGGACGATCTTCTCTAAATTGAATCCAGAACTTTTGCCACGTACTTTTATGCAAGTATGTCAACCACATTTCATTGACACGCGCCATGCTTTTCAACCATGCCTGCTTTTCTCGAATCGTCCAGATGAATTTGCTTCCTGGGTACGTTTTGTCCAATTGCGGATAGATGGGAACGGCCGTCACCTGAGTCCGGCCTCCGTCGAGGAATGCGTGTGGCCAGGCGGGATGCGGTTGGAGATCTCCGCTTACCTCACCGACCAGCTCCCGCCTGCAGACCTCGTCAGCTCGGTTCGCTCTCTTCTGTTCAGGGTTGGCGCCGTCATGCTGATGACCAGCAAGGACGGCAACCAGCACGTGCTGCCGGGCGGTCGGTGCGAGCCTGGGGAGCTGATGGAGGAGACCCTCCAGCGAGAGCTCGAAGAAGAGACCGGTTGGCGGGCCCGTGCACCCATGCTACTGGGTTTCCTCCACTTGAACCATTATGATCTTTGGTTACTGCAGGTGAAGACTTTCGTCGGCACCAGTGGTATGCAAGATGCAGACCATCGCCACCGCACTCGAGTGGGGCCTGCCCAGCTGAACGGGAAGGCACAACACTCGGATGCTACGGACGTCTAACGTTATCTCACCAGAAACCACAACATGCTCGATCTGAATCCAGAGTCCATCGTCGCCATGTCGAAGTTCCAGTTCAAAAACAAGCTGTTGAGCCGCGACCTTTCGATGCCCATTCTGGTTAAGCCTAGTACCGCGATGCCATCAAGGATAACCTCACCAGACTATACAACATGCAACACATCTCGGAGGGCTTCAACTCACCCCGTTCGGATCGGTATGCCGGTTGCCGCGGGCTGAAGAGCGTGTCAGCGGCCAATGTTCTGCGGCTTCTTCCGTTTTGCCGCAGCGGGCACGGCCTGGATCCACAAGATCGAGCACGGTATGTACGTGGCGGGGGGATTCATGTGCTACGACAAGCGTACCGATGTCCTCGCCAACGTGGCCTTGCTGTTCGATCGACGGGGCCGACGCATCGGCCGATACGACAAAGTGCATCCCTACAGTCCGGAGGTGCTCTACCAGGGGGTGACCCCCGGAAACGACGTGCCGGTTTTCAAGACACCGCTGGGCAAGATCGGCTTCATGATCTGCTACGACAGCTGGTTTACCGATGTGGCCGAGGTGCTGGCCCTGAAGGGGGCGGAGATCATCCTCTTTCCAAATGCCGGCTACTACCGCGACCTGATGCCGGCGCGCGCTGCCGATAATGGTGTCCGCATTGTGGCCAGCAGCCTCGGCAGCGGCAACGGCATTTGGGACACGACCGGCACCGAAGTCACTCAGACCGAGCCCAGTGCTACCTGCCATCCGGGGTGCCCGCCGGCTCACAGTGAGGTGCGCAAACGCAAGATCGGAAAAATCGAGATGCTGGTGGCCACCCTCGATCTGGCAGTCTCTCCATCACCGCACAACTGGGGAGGACCGATGATGTCGGCGCCCGGTGGTCGTCGCAATCGCCGCGATCAGCTTGGTCTGCTCAACCTGGAAATCGGTGAGCTGATCGGCTAGTGTGGATGGCTGGCGGTTCTGTTATGTGCTGTCTGGCGGGCCCCGGCCCAAGCCGCTTGACTTGCACGTTCACATGCTCTTTTATTATCGCTTCGGTCCACCGGAGCAAGGCGGTCACAGGCCTTGATTATGGGTTCTGTCACCCACGATAGCGGGGCGGACACAGGCCCTGCTGGATTGACCTCCACAAGCAATTCCGCAGCACTCATCTGAAGGCGTTGGAGTGCCTCTTCATGGCTCAAGCAGAATCATCCGAGTACGATGTCCTGATCGTCGGCGGCGGCGGCGCTGGCCTGCGGGCGGCGATCGCCGCGTATGAAGTCGATCCCAAGCTGAAGATCGCGGTGGTTTCGAAGGTCTACCCCATGCGAAGCCACACTGTCTCCGCTGAGGGGGGCGCGGCGGCGGTCATCAAGCCGGACGACAGTCTGGAGGACCACGCCTACGACACGATCTCGGGGGCGGACTGGATGTGCGATCAGGATGCGGTCGAGGCCTTCGTCAACGAAGCCCCAAAGGAGCTGCTGCAGCTCGAGCACTGGGGTTGTCCGTGGAGCCGCGAAGAGGACGGCTCGGTGGCGGTGCGTCCGTTTGGCGGGATGAAGATCAAGCGAACGTGGTTCGCCTCGGACAAAACCGGTTTTCACATGCTGCACACGCTGTTTCAGACCAGCCTCAAGTACGATCCGATCGAGCGCTACGACGAGTGGTTCGTCACCAAGCTCCTCGTCGACGACGGCCGCTGCCAGGGGGTGGTCGCCATCGAGATAGCGACTGGTCGAGTCGAGCCGATATACGCGAAGTCAGTCATCATCAGTACCGGCGGTTGTGGGAAGATCTTCCCGTTCACGACCAATGCCAACATAAAGAACGGCGACGGCATGTCCCTGGCCTATAGGGCCGGCATACCGCTCAAGGACATGGAGTTCGTCCAGTATCACCCCACCGGTCTCCCCTTCACCGGCATCCTGATTACCGAAGCGACGAGAGCGGAGGGGGGGTATCTGTTGAACAAGGACGGCTACCGCTACCTCCAGGACTATGATCTGGGCACCCCCGAAGCCAAACCGGTCCTGCGCTCGATGGAGCTGGGACCCCGGGATCGCCTCTCTCAGGCGTTTGTCAAAGAGCAGGAGAAGGGGCGCACTTTCGAAGGCGAATACGGGCATTACGTCCATCTCGATATTCGCCACCTCGGGGAGAAGCTCATCGACGCCAAACTGCCTTTCGTCCGCGAGCTATGTCAGAAGTACGAGAACATCGATCCCGTCAACGAGATGATTCCCGTCCGCCCGGTTATCCATTATGTGATGGGTGGAATACACACCGATATCGATGCGGCGACCCCTCTTGCCGGGGTGTACTCGGCCGGAGAGGCGGCGTGTGTCAGTATCAACGGGGCCAATCGCCTGGGTTCCAACTCACTCACCGAGATTCTCGTTTTCGGGGCTCGTGCGGGAAAGGCCGCTGCGGCATTCGCCCGCGACCAGAAGGATGCTGGCCCGGGCGTACGAGCTCAGGCACATGATGAACAGGAGCGCCTCTCGCGCCTGCTTGCGGGAGGGGGCAGCGAGTCCATCGCTGGTCTCAGGACTGAAATGCAGGAGACTATGGAGGCGGGGGCCGGGATCTATCGCACCGAGGCGTCGCTGGCCAGTTCGGCGGAGAAGATCCGGGATCTGCAGGAGCGTGTCGCCAACGTCGCCGTCAGTGACTCGAGCCTCACGTTCAACACGGAGCTGACCGCGGCCATCGAGCTTACCTATATGCTCGATGGCGCGGAAGCCATCATCCACTCCGCCCTCAACCGCACGGAATCGCGGGGGTCACACCAGAGATTGGACCATCCCGACCGGGACGACGAGAATTTTCTGAAACACAGTCTGGCTTACAGAGAGCAGGGCGGACCACCGCGCATCGAGTATCACCCGGTGACCATCACGCGTTGGCCACCTGGCGAACGAGTATACGGGCAGCAGAAGGGCTGAAGTCAGCCGCCTAACTCAAGAGTTACGTTCTTCCAACGCAATTGGCAGGAGAGTCAATGCCGAAAAACATCACCCTCGAAGTGCTGCGCTACTTGCCTGAGAACGGCGCCGAGCCGGTTTTCCAGGAATACGAAGTTCCCCTGCGGGCTGACTGGGTCGTCCTCGACGCTCTCAATCACATAAAAGACTACATCGACGGTACGCTGTCGTACCGATGGTCCTGCCGGATGGGGGTGTGCGGCAGCTGCGGCATGATGGTCAACGGCGAGCCGATTCTCACCTGCGCCGCCTTCCTCGAGGCTTTCGCACCCGGTCCGATTCGGGTGGAGCCACTGGCCCACTTTCCGGTGGTGCGCGATCTAGTCGTCGAGATGAACGACTTCGTCAACAAGCTGAAGAATGTGAAGCCGTGGGTGATCCGCAAGACGGAGAAGCTGCTTTCAGAGGGGGAACACCGCCAGACCCCGGAGGAGCTGGCCGACTTCAAGCCGTACACCATGTGTATCAACTGCATGCTGTGCTACTCAGCCTGCCCGGTATACGGATTGGAGCCTGGTTTCACGGGACCTGCCGCCCTTGCCCTGGCGCAACGCTACAATCTGGACAATCGCGACCAGGGGAATGACGAGCGTATGGAGGCGCTGTCTAACGACGAGGGCATCTGGGCCTGCACCATGGTCGGTGAATGCTCTGAAGTCTGCCCCAAGGACGTCGATCCCGCCGGAGCGATCCAGCGCTACAAGCTGGCGGGCGCAGCCGACTGGTGGAAATCGCTGATCACTCGGAAGAGCAAGTGAGGGGGCGCTGACCGATGGATTCGAGCTCCGACTACTCTCTGCATCATCCGAAGTGGCATCGGGACCAGAAACCGATTTTCTGGTGGATCCGCCGCTGGGTGTACATATGCTTCATCGCCAGGGAGATGACCAGCGTTGCGGTCGCCTACAGCGCCGTCCTGCTGGTGCTTCTCTACCGCGCCTTGCAGTCTGGACCCGAAGCCTACACCGAGCTCATGGCCTGTCTGTCGCACCCCGCGATGATCGTCATCAATGTGTTCGCCCTCCTCGCCGTGCTCTACCACAGCATTACCTGGTTCAATCTGTCTCCGAAAGCGATGGTCGTTCGACTCGGGCGCTGGCGCGTGCCGGATCTGATGATCGCCGGCGGAAACTATGCGGCTTGGTTCGTCATCTCGGCCGTGATCACCTGGGCTTACTTAGCAGGATGAGGCGTGAAGGAGAGAGGGAGAGAAGGAGAGAAGCGCCATGAATAAGAGCAACGACCCTTTCTGGTGGACTCTGTTCGGGGCCGGTGGGGCCATGGCGGCCATGTTGGTTCCCATTCTGCTTTTCCTCGCCGGAGTAGCGACCCCACTCGGTTGGATCGAGGCGCCGAGTTACGCGTCGATCTCTGCGGTAATGATGCATCCTATTGCTAGGATCGCCGCCTTTTCTCTTATCAGTCTCTCGTTCTTTCACTGGGCGCACCGGTTTCGCTTCACTCTGTACGACGGACTTCAACTCAAACACCTCTTCCAGCTCATCGCCGTAGTCTGTTACGGCGGCGCCTTCGCGGGCAGCCTCTTCGCCGCTTGGGTACTCCTGTAACAGCAATCCATAGCGCTCGGCCTCGCCGGGTGTCCCAACACTGCAATAGAGATCCGTTCTGCCCCTACCCATGTTGAGGTCGGATGTAGAAGATGCAATATGTCAGCAATTGGCAGGCATATTTGTGTAATTTGCATGTTATGTGTAATTTGCTCCTATGAGAACTACCGTCGATCTGCCCGAACACGTTCTTCGACACGCTAAGGCGGCGGCCTCACTGGCGGGTAAGACCCTGAAGACGTTTGTCACGGAGGCCCTGGAGTCCAAGATCGCCAGCGAGACCGGGAAGAGCCCGTCCCGCACACAGACCCAGCTGCCCCTCGTCCGCTCAAAGTCCCCCGGCTCACTCAAGCTGGACGGAGAGAAGATCGGGGGCATCCTGGAAAGCGAAGATATCCGTGCACTTGGCGGACATTAACATCTGGCTTGCCCTGGCCTTCGAGGTGCATGGTCATCACGAGCGGGCGCGCCGCTGGTTCGACCAGATTCCACCTCAGTCCTGCGTCATATGTCGGTTCGTGCAGCACGGTTTCGTGCGCTTGGCCTCGAACCCCGCGGTTTTCGGCGATGAGGCTGTACTGCTGCCCGGGGCGTGGGAGCTCTACGATAAGCTCCTGGCCGATGACCGAGTAATCTACCTGGCAGAGCCGCTGGGGCTCGAGCAGGCATGGCGTCGGCATACGGCCACACATACTTACTCCCACAAAGTATGGGCGGATGCGTACCTGGCTGCCTTCGCAGACGCTGCCGGAATCCGCATGGCCAGCTTCGATAAAGGCTTTGCCAAGTTCGACGTCGCCAGATCGACGATTCCGGAGTAATTACCGACAGCAGCTATTCGGAGGAGTGATCATGCCAGAGAGCTCAGTCACGGATCGCCTCAAGGGAGCGGTCGTTCCGATCAACATCTGTTTCACCGAGGACGGCGGGGTCGACTTCGCGGCAATGAGGAAGTACGTCGGTTGGCTGGCCCAGCAGAAGACCCCGGTACTGCTGCTGACCTATGGGAGCAGCGAGTACAGCTGGCTCAGCGACGAGGACATCTGGCGGCTGACCGCCGAGCTGGCCGAGGAGGTGGCAGGGCGGTCTCTGTTCATCACGTCGTCGAGCTGGTGGCCGCCAAAAGTTTGTCGAGATTTCCTGCGGCATGCCGAGCGCTCTGGCGTCGACGCCGTCAAGATCCAGATCAATATGTGGGCGATGGGTGGACCGCAAAGGAGAGAGCTGTTCCTCGCCTACTACGATCAGATCCAGGACGCCTCCTCGATCCCCCTGCTGCTGTGGTGCAACAGTGCGGGCGGCGACCCCCTTCCCATCGACCTCGTGGTGGAGATGGCCGGTCGTCCGCGGATTGTGGGGTTGAAAAACGACGACCACCCTTTCTACTACTACTACGATCTCTGCCGCGCCACCAGGGATGAGGATTTCGCCGTCATCAGCGGGGGACAGATGCGCAACTTTGTCTTCGGTTATCAGATTGGCTCTCCCGCCTATCTCTGTACGATCGCCCCGTTTCGGCCCGATATTGCTCTGGAGTTTCACGATCTCCTGGAGAAGGGGGATATCGACGGAGCCTGGCAGATGGTTTTCCGCTATGAGGACACCTGGCTCAGCGGGGCGGGGGAGATCGGCTGGCTGCGGGCCATCAAGACGGCCATTCACCTGCATGGTCTGCTGCCCGGCGATCGGGTCGGCGGCACCTGGGCGGGGCACACCGTCGACGAGGGGGAGAAGGTGCGCCAGCTTCTGCAGGAGACCTTCGGACCGATCGAGAAGGTCGCGCTGTGACGGCTCCGTCGAGACGGCCAGCCAAAGAGAGGCGCTGATTCCTCCTGGTGTTTGCCCGCATGCAACGAGTCGTTCGGGCGCGCAGTAGATGATGCAGGTACTTTCCGCGGCCCACCAGGCCGCCCTCGAGCGCCGGAAGGACAAGATCTTCGTCGTGCAGCGACGTGGGGGCGGACATGGAACGACGGTGGTCCCGAATCCGGAGGACTGGTCGACGCCAAGGTGGATGTATTTCAACACCAACATGCTGGCGCCGCTGCCGATCGATCTCGATGTCGAAGGCTGCGCGGATGCGATGCTGACAGTGGCGGTAGCGGATCCGGTTGCGGAGGACGCGAAATCGATAGACCGAATCGAAGTGCGACTTCTTCTGTCCGACCCGGGGGCCGCGGATCGGGCCAAAGCCGAACGCCTCGACGAGGTGACGATCGCCACCATCGGTCACAGTCCCGTGCTGCGAAACGAGCCACCAGCAAGGAGCGTCGTCGATGAGATCGAGCTGCGGGTCAACGGGGCTTTGCTAAGCCCCCCGGTTGACGAGAAGGGATGGCTGGTGTTCGTGGCGGCGGCGGAGCATTTCGCCGTGGGTGACAACCTGATCGGCATTCTGGGTCCACCGGTTCGCCACCCGCATGAGCCGGTCATGCGAGTGGAGAAGCTCGAAGTGCACCTGACGTATTCGAGGGGATTCTCCGACTGTGGGCCTACCGGTCCGACTCGCGTCAACATCGATAGACTGCGGTGCCGGGGCGTGTCTTCTGGCTGATGCCTGCCCACTACCGACATCGGAGCGGCTTGTTTCCCAGCACCCCCATCGCTCCCTCGACGGGTTCAGCAAACCCGCCTCGGGTCGCGTCCCCTTGCGAACCAGGCGCCTCGGCCTGAACTCGGTTCAAGGCAACGAGAAAAGGAAGGCCAAAATGGTCAGGCTGGAATACATGTTGCATGTCGTCACAGTCGCTGCGGTGCTGACCACTTCAACTCTCGACGCTGTCGCTGAAGACATCGCCATTAGCGTGTTTGCGGGTGGTTCGGGACCCGATGACCATTTCCGGGTGGATGCGATCACCATCGCGGCGGACTTCCTGACTCGGGAAGCGGCAATTCTCGGTGAAGAGCTCAATATCGCTCTTGACCTCAAGACCACCAGTTCCTGGGACGATTTCAAACAGGCAGTGATTTTGTCAGCAGAGTCCGGTGAGGCACCCAACATTGTCATTACCGGCCACGAAGATATCGCCAACTGGGCGCAATCCGGCTTGATCGTGCCTGTAGAAGACTATGTAGATCTCGATGCCTGGCCCATCAGCGATATATATGAGAATCTCATCGATATAGCCTCCTATGGCGGCGTGGTTTACGGTTTGCCCCAAGATGCGGAAGCGCGTCCGTTCTTCTTCTGGCGCGATCATATGACGGCCATTGGCTATTCTGACCGCGAAATAGATGCGTTGCCGGTCGAGATCGAGGCAGGTGAGTACACCCTCTCAAACGTGCTCGAAGACGCCAGGAAGATGCAGGATGCCGGTGTCGTAGAGGCAGGTTACGGCTTCTATCCCCGCGTCTCCAACGGTCCGGACTACTGGCAGTTCTACCAGAGCTTTGGCGGGCTCATGGCGGACCCGAATTCTGGCAAATTGCTGTTGGACAGGGCGGCAATGAGCGGGTTCTACCAGTTCTTTGCCGACGCGGTCGCCGCCGGAGTTACCCGTAAGAATCACATCGGCACACCCTGGGACCAGTGGTACTCCGAGGTCGCAAGCGGCAAAGCCGGCATGTGGCATGGGGGGACCTGGCACTACGCTCGCTATACCGCAAAGGAAGGGCTGGCCGATTTCTTTGGCAACATCCAGTTTACCCTGATCCCTGGTGGCGGCGAGAGAGGCCGGGCCAACACTTTGACCCATCCGCTTGTCTACCTCCTCACAAAGCAGGAGGATGAGCGCGCCATGGAGATTGCCGCCCAGTTGATTGAGATCGCCTCAGAGCCACGCATCAACGTGTTGCACGCGGTAAAATCAGCCCACCTCGGCATCGCCAAATCCGAAGCGACCATTCCGCTCTATGCCAATAACCGCTGGGCGCGTGAAGCAACCGATCGCCTGCTGGCCCATGCCACCGCCATGCCCAACAATTCCAACTTCGGGACTTACTGGGATGTCATGTGGAAAGGTCTGGAAAGCGTCTGGACCGGCCAGAAGAGTGTTGAGCAGGCAATTGCCGACGTTGAGGCCGAGCTGTCCAGCGTTCTTGGAGATGCAATAATCATCCGGTAGACCAAGAAGAAGCGATCCGGCCGGCCCACTTTTTGGCGCATCGCGAATGAGAAATCCCTGATGAGAAATCCCTGATGAGCAGTTCCAGGACACTCGGTCTATTGCTGCTGATGCCGGCTCTAATTCTGGTGGTGCTGTTCTTTCTGGTTCCGGTTATCTTGACCGGAGTTTTCTCCTTTACCAACATGAGCACTTCGACCGGGATTACAGGTGGTGCCTATCAGGTAACGCCAAATTCGCTACAGAGGTTGAGCGACGACTATGGTCTTTCAAGCGTGGCCGAGACCCTTGGACAATCTCGATATGTGGTGGATGAGCAGAGCCTGGCCAGACTGCAGCAGGGGGAGGCTGATGAAGATGTCATTGCTGAGTTGCGCAAGGATCATCTAGGCCAAACCTTTGAGACGCGCCGCGCCGCCGAGCGCATGATAAAGGAACTCCGGCACCGCCCGTCGTCCACGAGGGCGATCAAGGCGATTTCGGGGATGATGAGCCGGTCTATCGCCCATGTGCGATTTGACACCAAGCAGGCTCTTGCTGCCGGACTGTCTGAGGCCGGCATTGAACTCACTCCGGAGGAAACGACGGCTGTTGCCCAGGCGACCTATACAGGCTGGGTTTGGACGATGGCCAATTTCAGGCGTCTCTTCTCCAGTCCAGATACACAGCGTGTTCTCATCAATACGGCCATCTATGTCTCCATTACACTCGTGCTGTTCAACACCACCTTTGCCATGGTGCTGGCGATTGCCACGTTTTACATGCCAGAGGCACCGGCCGGGATTTTCCGTTCCATTTGGTTGCTGCCACGGATATCACCTCCGGTCATCTATGTTCTGATGTGGAAGTGGCTCGCATGGGATACGGGCTTTCTGAGCCTTTTCCTGGAGAATTTCGGCGTGCCATCGCGTAACTGGATGCTCGAGAGCACGCTTAACGCCTGGGTGTTTGTCATTCTCATCAACGGGTTTGTTGGGGCGTCGATGGGTATGATCATTTTTTCATCCGCGATCAAGGCCATCCCGAAACAACTGTTCTACGCCAGCGAAGTCGATGGGGCGTCGCGCTGGCAACAGATACGCCACGTCATCCTGCCGCAGTTGCGCTGGCCGATACTGTTTATCACCTCCTATCAGACCCTATCTCTGATGACCTCCTTCGACCTCATTCTACTGTCCACCGATGGTGGGCCCGGGGCGACGACGGAAGTGTGGGCGCTGGCTACCTACCATACAGCGCTCAGCAATTATGCCGGCAACTTTCAGTACGGTTTGGGCGCCGCCATGGCGCTGATCCTGGTAGTTATGGGCGTCTTCCTCTCGTTGATTTACCTTCGGTTTTTCAACTACAGCACGCTGGTCAGCAAACCGCTGATCGAGCATTAGCGAGGCGGCATGACCCAGAATTTCCGCACTTGGCCAATTGCCCTCGTCCTGGGCTTGCTCAGTGCTCCGATCGTGCTGATGTATCTCTATCTCTTCCTGGATACGGTGACCAATTCAGCAGCCGGGTCGCTCATTCCCAATGAATTCACCCTCGAGCACTGGGAGTTTCTCTGGAAAACACCTCCGGGACGAGCGAACATATGGAAGGTTGCGCTCAACACGCTGATCTTTGCCACGTCAACCAGCTTAGTCGTGCTGACCATATCCTCGATGTCCGGTTACGCCCTGTCGCGGCTCAACGTGCCGTTTCGCCGGAGCCTTCTTGCCGGAGCGCTGGTGTTGCACGCCTTCCCGTCGGTGACCTTGCTGATCGCCATATTCCTCGTGTTGCAGATGGTGGGCCTGTACAACACCCTGATCGGGGTCATCCTGGTAAAGGCCGCCCTCGAGCTCCCGTTTGGCATCTGGATCATGAAGGGTTTCTACGACAGCGTTCCCTGGGAGATCGAGATGGCGGGCATTCAGGATGGCGCCAGCCGTTTCACCGTCTGGCGGCGCCTGGTCCTTCCACAGGTTCGACCCGCCCTTCTGGCCTTGGGATTGTTTTCGTTCCTGGCCGGCTGGAGCGAATTTATCCTTCCGCAGGTTCTGACACCGGGCAATGAGGTTCAGGTCCTTTCGGTTTATCTCGCCGGGCTGATCGCTGATGACAACAATTTTGACATGGCTTTGTTCAAGGCGGTTGGAGTCTTCTACGTCATACCGGTCATGATCCTGTTCATTTTCTTCCAGAAGCACCTGATGAATATCTTTGGTGGAGGTTCGAAAGGCTGATGAGGATTCTCCTCGAGAATTTCACCAAGAGATTTGGCAGCCTGACCGTCATTGACAAGATGAACCTTGAAGTCAAGGACGGTGAAATGCTTGCATTGCTCGGGCCCTCAGGGTGCGGTAAATCGACGACCCTATTTGCCGTATGCGGCATCCATCGGGTTTCAGGCGGGCGCATTCTGTTCGGCGATAGAGATGTAACGCGGATACCTCCACAGGGCCGCAATGTCGGTGTGGTGTTTCAATCCTTTGCACTTTATCCGCACATGACCGTTGGCCAGAACATCGCCTTTCCTTTGGAGATCAAAAAGCTACCCAAGGCGGAGATCGAAAAGCGCGTGGTGGAGATGGCCGAGCTTGTACACATCGGCAACCTGCAGGAGAGACGCCCGTCGGAACTTTCCGGCGGACAGCAGCAACGCGTTGCTCTGGCACGAGCCTTGGTGCGCAAGCCGGATGTGCTCCTGCTCGACGAACCCCTTGCCAATCTCGATGCCAAACTACGGCTCGAGATGCGTTCGGAGGTCAGGCGGATCCAGCTTGAAACCGGTATTACCGCCATTCTGGTCACCCATGACCAAGTCGAGGCCATGAGCATGTGTGACCGAATCGCCATCATGAATGAAGGAGAGATAATTCAGGTCGATACCCCGGTGGACATGTACGATAGCCCTCGTACCGAGTTTGTCGCCGGTTTCCTCGGTAATCCACCGCTAACCTATTTGCGTGGGACAAGGACAGAAAACGGTTTTGCTCTCGCCAATAGCGACTTGCGAATTCCTCTCAACCGCATGGGGAATCTCCCAGCGCCGGGCAGTCCTCTGAGCCTCGGTATTCGTCCAGAGAACTACGGACCCCGCGGTGATGTCATCATTGCAGGCCGGGTGTCATTCATCGAATCGCAGGGGCGAGAGATGCTCTATGACGTCACCCTTTCTGAGGGAAGCGTGTTGCGGTCCATTCAGCCTGTAAACAGAGATGTGTCCCTCGGCGATAAGGTTGCCTGGTCGGTGGTTGTGGAGAGGATTCTTGTGTTCGGGGCTGAGGGAGAGCGTCTCTGAATGTCGGCGGGTGACCTGAAGGGAGATGGATCAGACGGTCCGATCGAACTCGCCATCTGTGATCTCGACCCGCTTCGCGCCGAGATCACAGACCCCTTGTACCGAAGCGCAGGCTTGGATAGAAGCAGAAACGGAGCTCACCTGAAAACACGACGCTGATCAGGTTCCATAGAGGTCATCCAGGGGTCGACCGGCCATTTCGCGTGGCAACAGATTGTCCAACCACTCCACCTCCCTGCCATCGTGGGTCTGGCCGGGAGATATATTCGAAAGTTGTGGATGGGCGATGGAAGGGGGAGGAAAGAGAGCGTATCCTTATTATGTC
>Ga0310122_10001767_pt1 | contig 13847 bp, 11 predicted proteins | sample CB6_Bottom_1051__FD_203503 | JGI IMG/M metagenome (GOLD analysis project Ga0310122, IMG submission 203503) | Marine microbial communities from Western Arctic Ocean, Canada - CB6_Bottom_1051 | ecosystem: Environmental > Aquatic > Marine > Oceanic | place: Canada: Western Arctic Ocean | collected...
TGACGCGCATAGCCCGCGCTATTGACGAGTAGATCGATTTCGCCCCACGCTCCACGAACCGCGGCTGCTGTTGTGGCGATCGATTCGGGATCCTGGATATCGCAGCCGTGGCCTCGGCTCGACGCTCACGACCATCCACCTCTTCTTCGAGAAAGAGGTGGCCGACCTGCTCTCGATGCCCGAAGACATGATGCAGGTGGCGCTGTTGCCGGTGGCCTACACGAAGGGCACCGACTTCAAGATCGCGAAGCGGCCGCCGCCCGAAGACATTACCTGTTTCGACACCTGGGGCGGCTGAGCCGAGTCTGTTTCGATCCGCTCGATGACAACGCTTTCTGGGGTGGCGGTTTGCGACGAGCCCCCCCCGAGCGATCGTCGTCCTATTCAAAGGATGCGCCGCCGAGCAACGCGGGAGAGAGTTCGTAGGGGTGTGCATGACTGCGCTTCGCCTTCGATCACACCCTGCCGCCGGGGCCGAACCCGCCTGTTGCGATCGCAGCATACCCCCTGCGGAATGTCGGCGGCCCTACGATCGCGGTGCGACGAAGCCCTTCCACGCGCCGAAGGGTTCCCAGATCCGGTGGAGATCGGCGGCCAGCGCCTCTGGGTCCTCGTGGAGGACGTCGCGCCGGTAGCGGTACAGAAAGGCCGACACCCGCATGTTGGCCGCGCAGTGGACCCACACGGATTCTGTGCCCACGGCGGCCATAGCCTGGCAGAAGCGCTCGAAGTCGTCTTCGCCGGGGGCCTGGAAGTCGACGGGGATGTAGGTGTATTCGATCCCCAATTTCCGAAGCGTCGTGGCTTCGTCGGGGAGGGCGTTTTCGCCGCCGTGGGGCGCGAGGTTGATCACCCGCCGAAAGCCGGCGTCGCGCACCAGCTCGAACTGCGCCTCGGTGGGCTGGCCGCTGGTGGTGATCGAATCGCCCAGCGGCAGGTAGTTGAAGATTCCCTCGAGCGAGGCCCGCGAGAGATCCAGGGGCGTGTAGCGCGTGACCATCGTCCCCAGGAAGCCAAGTACCGTCCGCAGCGTGTTGCGCATCGTTCTTCCTCCAGATCTTTTCGGGCGGAACCCGGCCAAGAAAACCCGGCCAAGAAGGATAGTCGGTGAAAGGAGTAGGAGTTGAAAGGAGGCTGCGTGAGCGAGGCGCGGCGCTGTCAAACTTTGACGCGGTTCGAAGTCGCGAGCCGCGGTCGAGGGATCGGGGAAGCTGCTTTGCGTTCGGGTGTTCAGCTCCTGGATGTGAGAGTATTCCGGTTCGAGAGGGAGGATCCGAGTGATGCGATCACGAAACGAAGCCTTGTCCTGCGCCGCGATTATCCTTGCGGTCGCCTCGTGGACGGGTTCGGCAGCCGGCCAGGCCTCGAAACCACTTCGAGGGTGTCGCCCGCCACGACCGCGCCGGCCAGGACCACCTTGAAGTAGAGGCCGCGGCGGTTCTGGTTGCGGGTGGCCGGGTCCGAAACGAAGCGCAGGGCGTCGTTGCCGAAGCGGCCGTTGAACTTCTTGCAGCCGTTGTGGGGCTGGGGTGTGACCTCGAAGGTCGCCGCGCCGGCACGCAAGCGGGTACCGGTGGGCAGGTTCTCTGCCGAGACGTCGAGATCGACGAAGAGATTGTCCCCCGCGATGGTGACGTCCTGCCCGGCGGCGAGAATTTCGGCGATGTCGATCCGCATTACGGCCAGTTGAGCGTCGAGATCGCGCGGCGGGCGGCGATTCCAACCGTCGCCCGGGACGCCCTCTTCGGGAGTGAGGAGCGTAGTCTCGAGTCGCTCACGCCGCCCGTCGGGGTGGCGTCGCACGATCAGAACCAGGCGCCCGCTCTGCTTTGGCGGCACGGGAAGCGCCGCGAACAGCGCGTCGATCTCTTCGCCCGAGCGGTGCTGGCTCGCATCGCCCTCGGGCCCGTAGGCTTCGAACTCGAGCTCGGACATGGCGGGCTTCCTCCGTTCCCGGAAGCGTACGCCATCGCAGAGGCGCTCCGCGCGTCGGCCCGCAGGCATGCCATACTTCCCGATGCCCACGCTAAGCGAGGGAGACACCCCGTGACTTCGCTGGTCTTCGCCGCGCTCTTCTTCTTCGCGATTCACGTCGGGATTGCCGGTTCGCAACTGCGCGACAGGCTGGTGTCCCGGCTGGGCGAGAAGGGTTATCTCGGCTTCTTCTCGCTGCTTTCAATCGTGGGCATCACCTGGCTGTGTTGGGCTTACAGCCTGGCCCCGACGGTCTGGTGGGCGACGCCGGCCGAATGGACCCGGCCCGTCGCCTGGGGGCTGGTCTTCGTGGCCTTCCTCTTCGTCGGGGTGGGCGCCGCAACCCCGAGTCCCACCGCCATGGGCGGCGACGCACAGATCGATTCCGAAGATGCGGTGCGCGGGATCCTGCGGATCACGCGGCATCCAGTGCTCTGGGGCATTGCGATCTGGGCCGCGGCCCACGCGATCGCGAACCCGGATGTCGCGTCGGCGATCCTCTTCGTCTGCCTGCTGGCCGTGGCGCTGGCGGGGCCGCCCACCATCGACGCAAAACGCAGCCGGCGCTTCGGTGAACGCTGGGGGCCCTTCGCTGCGGTGACCTCACGGCTGCCCTTCGGCGCGATCCTCTCCGGCCGCAACCGCCTGGTGCTCTCGGAGATCGGCGCCTGGCGCGTTGCACTGGCGGTCGGGCTCTACTCGCTCTTCGCGGGGATCCACCCGTGGCTCTTCGGTGTACCCGCCATCGGCTAGCGCAACGGAAACGGGGACGGTCCCCGTTCCCGAGCAGGCTAGACTCGCTGCGCGCCCGACTGGAGACTGCGACCGTGGACCCCGCTTCGCTTCGCATCGCCGTGATCGGCGCCGGCCCCTCGGGCCTGGCGACCGGCCACGAACTGCTCGCCCAGGGCTTTACGAACTTCACGATTTTCGAGAAGGCCGCGAAGCCCGGCGGCACCTGGCACCTCCACACCTACCCGGGGCTGGCCTGCGACGTCTGGGCCCACGCCTACACCTTTTCCTACGCCCCCAACCCCGAGTGGAATGCGAGCTTTGCCGAGCAGGCCGAGATCGAGGCTTATCTTCAGCGCTGCGCCACCGCCTTCGGCCTCGATCCGAAGATCCAGCTCGATACGCGGATCGTGTCGCTGCGCTTCGACGAAGCCGACGCGGCCTGGACCCTCGAGAGCGAGGCCGGCGAGCACTTCGAATTCGACGTGGTGATCAGCGCCATGGGCAACCAGCACACCGCGCTCTACCCGAGCGTCCCGGGGATCGACACCTTCGAGGGCGACAGCTGGCACGCCACCCGCTGGAACCACGAAGTCGCACTCGAAGGCAAGCGCATCGTCATCGTCGGCTCGGCGGCCAGCGCGGTGCAGATCGTGCCGGAACTGGCGAAAGTGGCAACGCAGCTCACGGTGCTGCAGCGGACCCCCAACTGGATCATGCCCCGCGGCCGCCAGATCTACTCGCGGCGCCAGCGCAATTTTTTCCGCTGGCTTCCGGGCTACCTGCAGGCGGTCCAGAAGGGCCAACGCTTCCTGATGTCGCTGGTCCATGACGCCGTCACTCTCGGCCACAAGCGCATGGAAGATTTCGAGAAGCGCGCGCGAAAATTCATCCACCAACAGGTCCCGGAAGGCAATCTGCGCGAAGCGCTGACACCAAAGAGCCGGTACGGCTGTAAGCGCGGGCTGGTCTCCGACGATTTCTATCCCGCGCTCCTGCGCGAGAACGTCGAGCTCGTGGCCTCGGGGCTGTCGGAAGTGACGAAGGAGGGGATCGTCACCGCTGACGGTCGCCGCATCCCCGCCGACGTGATCATCTACTGCACCGGCTACCGGATCCTCGATTTCGATCGCTTCGCGGTCCGCGGCCGCGACGGGCGACGACTCGACGAGGTCATGGGCGAGACCCCCGAAGCCCACAAGGGCATCGCCGCCCGCGGCTTCCCAAACTTCTTTTTCGCGGTGGGGCCCAACGGGTTGGTACTCAACGTCCCCTACTTCGTGACCGTCGAGCGCAACGTGAAGAGCATCGTCTCGCTGCTGCTCGAAAAGCAGAGGCGGGGAGCACGCGCCCTCGAAGTGCGCGAAGACCTGCACCGCGAATACAACGACTGGATGGAGGAACGCTTCGCCCTCTATTCGTGGGGCTCTGCCTCCTGCGACAGCTATTACCGAAACGCCGCGGGTCGGGCGCCCTTCCTTTTTCCCGGCGACTTCAAGACCTACGAGCGACTCCATGAAGAGGGCGGGATCGCCGAGTACGAGACGGTCTGACCCGCGCCCCGGGACGCGATATCCTCCCGGGCGATCGCCCGACCCATTGCAATCTCGGGCGACAGGGGAACGCCCGTGGAAAACGGCCAGTCAAGCGACGCAACCAGCACTGAAGCTTCCGGGGGCCCGCTCGACGCCTTCGCCGAGGCCCGCCTGGGCCCGCTCACCCTGCGCAACCGCATCCTCAAAGCCGCCACCTTCGAGGGGCGCAGCGGGGGCAACCAGGTCCCGCCGGACCTGATCGAATTTCACCGGCGCATCGCCGCCGGGGGTGTCGGCATGTCGACCCTCGCCTTCGTCGCGGTAACCGCGGACGGTCGCGGCGCACCGAACGAATTGGTGGTGGACGACGCGAACATCGACGACCTGGGAAAACTTGCCGACGCGGTGCACGGTGAGGGAGCCGCGGTCTCGGCGCAGATCGGCCACGCCGGTGCGGTGGGGGCCAGCGCCGGCCTCCCCGGCCTCTCGCCCTCGCGCTTCTTCAACTCCCTGGCCATGCGTCGCACCCGCGCCATGCAGGCCGACGATTTCGAGCGCATCCCCCGGGCCTTCGCCGAGACCGCAGTGCGCCTGCGCGACAACGGCTTCGACGCGGTCGAGATCCATATCGGTCACGGCTACCTGCTGAGCGAATTCTTGAGCCCTCTCATCAACCGGCGCAAGGACCAGTGGGGCGGCTCGCTCGAGAATCGCGCTCGCTTCCCGCGACAGGTGGTGAAGGCGGTGCGCGACGCGGTCGGCGACAAAATGGCCGTGCTGGCGAAGCTCAACATGGACGACGGCGTCCCCGGGGGGTTCTGGCTCGAAGAGAGCGTGCGCTTCGCCAAGATGCTCGAAGAGGACGGCGCCCTCGACGCCATCGAGTTCACCGTCGGCTCCTCGCTCCAGAACCCGATGTACCTGTTCCGGGGCGAAGCCCCCATCGCGGAGATGGCCTACGCCTTCCCGCGCTACCTGCGACTGGGGTTCAAGTTGGTCGCGAAACGCTTCCTGCGCGAGTACCCCTTCGAGGAAATGTATCTCCTACCCTACGCCCGGCAGTACCGCGAGGCTCTCTCGATGCCGCTGGTGCTGCTCGGCGGCATCAACGGACGCGCGAACATCGAGCACGCCATGGCCGAGGGGTTCGAGTTCGTGGCCATGGGCCGCGCGCTGCTGCGCGAACCCGGTCTGGTGAACGAGATGGCCGACGGACGCACCCAATCCTCGCTCTGCATCCAGTGCAACAAGTGCATGGCGACGATCTACCGCGGAACCCACTGCGTCCTCGCTCCCGACGCGCTGCCGCTGCGCGAGCAATAGGGCGACAGCAGGGCGGCCGCCGCCAGCCGGGTCAGGGGAGTTCGCTGAGCTTGACGATGCGGATCGTCGGCATCGCGATTTCGTGATCCTTGCCGTCAATCCAACGAAACGTCATGAATCCGAAAGCGTGCCCGCTGGTGTCGAGCCAATTCGGGTGGCCCGGGTTGGTGTGACTGATGACAAACTGCACCGAGCCGTCGGGCTCATACTCGACGTCCTCGAGGGTTCGCGAAGTCGCACGATGCAGATAGTCGCCGATCTCATGCCAGCGACTCTCGAGCGTAAAATTCCAGTAGCGGACCTTTGGCGGCGTGACTTCGACGACGAGGGCTTCGTCTTCTGCGATCTGATAGCTGCCGATCATGTACAGGTTGTCGGCCCCGGTGATGGCGCCGCCGAGTTTCTCGGGCGTTGCACGAATGAACCTGTTCGATTCTTCGAGCAACTCTGGGAGGACGGTTTTATGCAGGGTGGAAAGCTTGAGGAACGCGTAGCTCGTGCCGATGATTGAGTCGGCGATTTCTTTGTCGGTCGGGGGGGAGAAAGGCGGCTTCTCTCCAAGGATTTCGATCTGGAGCGTGGGCCGGATTTCGTTTTCCCGATCCGCGATGTACTCGCGCACGAGAATGCCCGAAGCATCCTTCGGGATCTGCACCCAGTCGCCTTCGACCTCGGGCTTCTCCTGCGAGAGGATGAAAGTGAAGTTCCCATCCTCGTCGAGCGTGAGGGTCCGGTCGCTGACGTAGGCGACCTGGCGCCGAGGGACCATGCCCTGGCCCCCATTGATGGTGAAGCCGAGGTACCGGATGGTGCCCACGTTTCCGCTGATGCGGTAGTCGTACTGCCCGTCGATCTGGGCAAATTCGTATTCCGCGTCCGGGTTGTCGCCGCCGATTTTTCTTGCGGCTGTATCCATCCTCTGGAAGTGCGGCTGCCTGGCATTCGTGTCGGCCGCCACCTCCGTGCTCATGGAGATGACGCGCAGCAGCCATCGCATGCCCTCGTTGGCTTCTTGCTCAGTCCGTGCATCCGCCAGCACCATTTCACGGGCGTTCGAGATCATGGCCTCCATGTCGAGAAAAGCCTGGTGGGAGGCCGTCGCGCTGTAGTCCTCAGCGCTCTGCCCGGTGAGGTTCATAACCGTGGCGACGAGGCCTGCACCTCGCGGCAGCTTGTATCCGACCCAGACGCCGATGCCCAGGGCGACGAACAGAATCACGATTCTCTTGAACATGCTGGCTCGCCTCTTCCCTGGTCTGGGGCCAGGCGGCCACTCTACCCATTCACTAACGCTTCGTGAAGCGGCGGAACTCGCAGAAGCCTGCATCCCGCCTCGCCGCGCGAACCATACGACGTCGGCGGTTCTGCAGCGCCGCCAACCCGAGCATGAGGCCGGCCAGGAGCGCTAGGCCGGGCGGACCAAGGGCCGGCACCGAGGCGCCGGCGGTGCTGCTGGCATCGCGCGGGTCGCTGCCGGCGGTGATTTCGAGCAGATCGGAGTCGCCGTCGGTGTCGCTGTCGGCGAGGGCGGGGTCGGTACCCGAGGCGAATTCGCGGGCGTTAGAGAGACCATCGCCGTCGGCGTCGATGGCCGCGTCTGATGCGTCCGCCGGGTCAAGACCGTGGGCCACTTCCCAAGCGTCGCTCATGCCGTCGCCATCGCTGTCGACCGCGGCGCGGACTTCGAGGATCAGCACCTCGCCGGCTTCGAAGCGCCAATAGCGCATGTAGAGGGCGTCGCGAAAGCCGCCGTAGAACTCGTATTGAGCGTCGACTGCGCCGGTCTGCATGTCGGGTGTCAGCGAATGAATCTCGTAGGTTCCAGGGGCCAGATCGTAATCGGAGGGATCCAGGCGGAAGGCCGCGTGGGTCTGGTGGGTCTGGTCGTTCACGAGCACCGCGCCGAGGGTCCCGTCCGATGCGCGGTATACCGAACCCAGCACGGCGGGTTGTTGGTAGTCGACGCCGTGAAACGAAACCGTTCGCAAGCCGGAACCCGTGGTCGGCGGCCGCAAGATGTCGCCGTAGAGCAAGAACTTCGTCGCCGCCGCGCGGTGGTAGAGCAGCGAGCGCGTGTACTCGAAGGCTTCGAGCTTGGGGTCGGAAAACTCCCCCATCAGGTGCCCCAGGTCCGCAAAGGAAAGCGAACTGCCCTGCACGAACGAGTACGCCTGGGCAAAGCGGAAGGCGGCGTCGCCCAGTTGCTCGTAGCTGCTGCCGAGCCCGGTGCTGGCGGCCAGCCCGATGTGGTCGTGCATCACGGTGGCCACCAGCGGCACCGGCTCGGCGCCGGCGATGCCGCCGACGAAGGGAGCGCTGCCGTCACCCGTCCAGTAGGGAAGCCGGAAGTAGTCGAAGAGATCCACCGTGAGTTCGCTGCGATGCTCGGGCAGCATGCTGAAATCGGCGCGCGCCGCCTTACCCAGCGCCCGCACGGCCTGCATCTGGGTGCGGTAGCCATCCATGAAGTGCGTGCCGGCACCGAGCGGATGACCGTGGCTGGCATCGAAACAGAAATGGAAGTTGGGGTTGAGATCGACGTACTGGTCGGTGGCGCCGCCGTCGAGCAGCGCCGCGGTGCGCTCCAGATATTTGTCGCGCCAGGCGGGCACGAAGGGATCCATCCGGTACTCGCCGAACTCGGCGCTCTCGGCGATCGCGCCGTCGAGGGTCTTCACCGAGGCGCTGGCTCGGGTGCCGGCGGTGTCGTCGCTCGAAGACTTCGGCCAGGCGTAGCTGTTGGTGTAGGGGAGCGACCGCAGGCTCAGGGAAGTCACAACGGCAAGCGCATCGGTGGCGGTGCTGTCGAGGGCCGTCTCGGGAAGCCCCGAACCGAGGCCGCGCAGATGAACAGTCATCTCGACGGGCGCCACGAAATTGCGCCAGGCGGTGAGAGAAACGACGGCTTCGGCCCCGCCCGGGTAGTTGCCGCCGCTGTTGAGATCGACGGTGTGACTCAGGTGGTGGGTCTCCGCCACTGCGCCGGCGAAGTCGCTGCGGGTTTCGAGGGGCCCCGCCGAAGCCGCGGGCAGGCTCAGGAAGAAGTCGCGATAGAAGCGCGCGCCGTCGTACCAGTCGCCGGCGAAGGGAGCGAGGCGCACATCGTAAGGGGTCGTGTAGGTGAGGCCGGGGGTGACCGCGTCCGCCGGATAGTGCCGCGCGAAGAGCAGCAGGTCGCCACCCTGGCTGAAGATCACTAGCCGCTTCAGCGCGCCCTGGGTGTCGGTGGTCCGAAAGAACAGCCCCTGGCCGCTGGCCTCTTCATAAAGGTGGACAAACTGCATCTCGAAGTCGCGGGGGTGCGAGCCCTTCGGCGAGTCGCCCTGGGTCTCGTCGGGGTTGAGCGGCATCAAGGTGACCGTGGCCGGATTCTTGACGAGCGCCCCGCCCTTCAGCGGCAGTGAAGCGCGGTCGAGTTGCGGGCCGGACCCCTCGGCCTCGAGCGACAAGATCGGTCCGTCGAAACTCCACAGGCTGAAGCCCGTCCCCACAAGCTTTACTTCGGCGGACCACTGCGACTCGAGTGAGTCGTCGGGCAAGAACACCGTGAGCGTGACGTCGATCAAGTCCGTCGGGTCGCCACCGGGGATCGCCACGTTGCTCCAGACGATCTGCAACTGGCTGCCGCCGGTCACGGCGGAGGTCGTGGCTACGCCTCCAGTGGCGGCGCGCGCGTCGAAGCGCGTGAAGTCGGTGCCCCAGTCGATGGGCGACACCGCCGCGGTTTGCAGCAGCGTCACGTGCCAGATCGGGGATCCGGCCGAGGTCGATTCGACGGTGAACCCCTCGTCCTTGGCCTCGACGCGCAGGAGCGTGAAATCCGAGTCGAACTCGAGGGCGACGCGGGTGTTCTCGAAAACCATCGCGTGGGAGGGAGCGGCAGCCCCCAGCAAAGCCAGGCAGAACACCGCAATAGCTGCACGAAACGCCACTAGAACCCTCCTGCCTCTTCTCTTCGACCACACGCTACAACGGGTTGAGACCCCCATGCTATCAGACCCGCGCCGGGGCGCCGGGGTTCCCCAAGCACCCCCCAGTGCGCTGGGGCGAACGGAACAGGGACGGTATTCTCCGGGGAACGGGGGAAGGGCGACGACCGTGACGAAGACGCTCTCGCACCAAGAAGCGCGGCACTTCTACGACCGTCTCGCGGCTCGCCTCGACTCCCAATCGTTCTACGAAGACATTGCCATCCAGCGGCTCACCGAAGTGGGCGGCTTCGGCAGCGCCGAATCGGTCTTCGAGTTCGGCTGCGGCACCGGGCGACTGGCGCTGGACTTGTTCGAGAACCACCTCGGCGAGGCCGCCCGCTACCGCGCCCACGAACTGAGCCCGAAGATGGTGGCGCTGGCGCGCGAGCGACTCGAGCCCCTCGGCGAACGAGCGCGCGTGATCCTCACCACCGGGCGTGTGCCCGAAAACGAAATCAGCGAATCCTACGATCGCTTCGTCTCGACCTATGTCCTCGACCTGCTGTCCGAAGCGCAGATCCGCGACCTGCTCTTCGAGGCCTGGCGCATGCTCTGGCCCGGCGGTCTCTTGTGCGTGGCGAGCCTCTGCCCGGGCGCAACACCCATTTCGCGCACAGTCATGAGCGCCTGGAGTCGCATCGCGGCGCGTCGCCCAGCGCTTGTGGGCGGCTGCCGCCCCCTTGATCTGGTCAGCTTCCTCGACGCCGAACCCTGGAGCGTGCTCTATTGCGAAACGGTGTCGCGCTTCGGCGTCGCCTCGGAGATCCTGATCGCCGAGCGGCGCGCCGCCGCCTGAGCGCGATTCTATCGGCAACGCTCGGGCATCGATCCCCCGGTGCTTCGGCGCAGCGACTGCGCCCGGCGATCAACCGTCGTCGCGCTGCTATTCTCGGTTTCCCGATGCCCGCACGCTCTTCGCTCTGCCTCGCGCTCGTCGCCGGACTCTGCCTGCCGAGTGCTCTCGCGTGGACCGCCACCTATGAACTAACCGACGGAGAAGTCGAAGAAATCCTCGACCGCGACGGCGCCCCCCACTCCTACAGCGGCACCGATCTCGCCCCCGACGTCGACACCCTCGACGCCGATCTCCAGAACGCGGCGCTTCCGGATGCCGCACTCGAAGGCGCGGTGCTCGAGGAGGCGAACTTGCAGAGTGCGGACCTCTCGCGCGCGGATCTCGATTTCGGGGACCTCTTCGGCGCCAACCTGACCAACGCGATCCTCGACGCCGCCAGCCTCGACACCGCCGTGCTCAACGACTGCGATCTCGAGGGGGCCTCGCTGGTCGGGGCCAATCTGAACGATGCCGATTTTGCGCCCTTCGACGGTTCTACCCAGCTGAAGAATGCGAATTTTACCGACGCGCTGATGGCACTGGGCTACCTCGGCTACGTGAAGGCCCGCGGCACCAACTTCACCCGGGCCGACCTGCGCGAAGCGACGCTCTTCTCGGGCGAATTCCGAAGCGCGAATTTCACCGACGCCGACCTCACCGGCGTGGACGGCGTGTTGGCGGACTTCCGCAGTGCCACCGTCACCGGCGCCGACTTCAGCGCGGCCGACCTCGCCGAGGCCACCAACCTGGGCACCACCACCGGCGCCGCCTACTACGATGACCTCACGAGTTTCGACGACACGGGCTTTGATCCGGTGGCAGCCGGCTGGATCTTGTCACCGGAACCCGGTGCGGCGCTGCTTGCGGTGGCGATGCTCATGGCCCTCGGCGGGCACGCGAGACGACGCCAGCGTTCCCTGATTCTGCGCGACATCCGCGGCTAAAAAGCCGGGACAATTTTTCAGGGCGCCTCGCCGCAGAGGGTCCCGTTGCTGGCACACTGCGTCTCGATCCCCAGCGCCTCCTGGGCGGCGTTCAGTTCGAAGACCTTCGCCTGGGTATCGTCCGAGGCCTCGCAGCCGCAGATCTGGCTGGCGCAACAACTGCAGCCCATCTGCATCTCTAGTTGGGCGATCTTGCGGATGCTGCTGCGGCGGTTGTTGAGCCCCGAGCACGCCTCGGAAACCAGGTGCAGTTGCTCGGGCGCCGTGCACAGGGTTGCGTCGCAGGTGTAGCCGACTTCGATGCCGTCATCGCTACCGGCGCGAGAGCGCCGGTACTCGCGGCACACCGAAGCGCAGCGAACGTTCGTCGGCGGCGTCGGGAGGTAGGCCTCGACCGGGTCGCTACCGGCGATCGGCTGCAGGATCGGGCAGCCGCCCATCGATGCCGGCAGGTCCGGCGTGCAGTTGTTCCCGGGCAGGATGGCGTTGCCGTCGGCCACGTCTTCCAGCGGCGAATACGCTGCCGACCAGACGTTCTCGCCGGTTTCGGGCTCGCCGTCATAGAGCACGCAATCGTCGGTCGAAATTGCCGTCCCCACCTGGTAGCGACCGTCGTAGGTCGGGCAGGCGCAGCGGTCGATGCTGTAAGAAGAACCCGCGATCACGATGGGGTCGGCCCCGGTGTCGGGCACGCAGGGCGCCGTCATGCAGCCCGCGTAGAGCGCCGTTTCGCCCGAAGTCGCCGGGCACTGGGTGGGCGCGATGTGGTAGGGGCTGTCGGGGTTGGCGATGGCGTCGAGCGCCGAAGAGAAGGTCGAAATCGAGTGCGCCGCGTCGAACATCGAATTTTTGTTGATGGCGCGGCAGACTGGAGCCATGTTCGGATAGCGCTGGCAGCGCGTGCCATCCGAGCCGCAGATCTTCACCGTTTTCAGGTAGAGATCGAGGTCGAGGATCGCGTTGATGTCCACCTGGTAGGGAGTCCCCGGCGGCACGTGGATGCAGCGGCAGTTCGCGAAGTCGGTGTCGTCGGTGAGGGTGCAGGAGAGGTCGCGCTCGGTGGGCAGGCCCGGGTTCGAAGAGGCCATCCCCGAGTAGTAACAGAGCGAGATCGCCGCCCCCTGGCACGGCAAGAAGTTGTTCGGCCGCAACAGGATGTCGGCCTTCGCGGGGCCAAAGGGCGTCGTATCGAGCGGGTTCGGCGTGTAGTGGACCACCGGCAGTTCTGCCTGGGCGATCATCGCCGCGCAGAGGATTGCGATCCCGATCCCGGCCTGCGTTCCTCGCCCCATGCACTTCCCCTCTCGCGTGGTTCCCGAAAGCAATCCTGTAGGGCCGCTTTTACTTTGCCAATCGTCAAACACCGGCGGGCGTGTCAGGCGACCTCGCCGTAGACCGGCTGGTAGGTGCGTTCGGCAATAAAGGCTTCGATGTCGTCCGGGCGTTCCTCGCCGGCCAGTCCGAGATCGAAAATCTTCTCGGCTACCTGCGCCGCGATCGCCGCCGAAACCTGGCGAATCCGACCGCGCGGCGGATAGAGCAGCCCGCCCGCGAGTTCTTCGTCGGTCAATTGGTCCGCCAGGGCGCGCCCGGCCACCAGGAACATCTCCTCGGTGACACGCGTCGCCCGCGTGGCATAGAGCGCGAGGCCCAGCGCCGGGAAGATGTAGACGTTGTTCCCCTGGGAGGGCTCGATCGTGCGGCCCCCCACTTCGAGCGGCGGGAAGGGACTGCCGCTGGCGAAAAGACAGCGCCCGTCGGTCGCAGCGTAGGCTTCCGCGGCGGTGCACTCGCTATGCGAAGTCGGGTTCGAGTAGGGAAAGATGATCGGCTGTTCGTTCAACTCGGCCATGCTGCGCAGCACGCCCTCGGTAAAGGCACCGCCCACCGTCGAGACGCCGATGATCGCGGTGGCGCCGAAGTCGCGAAGCGTCTGCTCGAAATCAGAGCTCGGCGGGCGATCCACCGCAAAGGGTTTCTGAAAATCAAGGAGCGAGTCGAGGCGGTCCTTCGTGAGCAGACCGCCTTTGTCAAAGAGCCACACGCGCTCTTTGGCCTCGGCCTCGGTGAGACCGTCCTCCACCATCGCCATTACGATGAGTTCGGCGATGCCCGTGCCCGCCGAACCCGCCCCCAAAAAGAGCACCTTCTGCTCCGCCATCTTTTCCTGCTTCATGCGACAGGCGGCGAGGAGCCCGGCGGTGCCGACGCCCGCGGTCCCCTGGATGTCGTCGTTGAAACAGCACAGGCGGTCGCGGTAGGTCTTGAGCAGCGGCACCGCGTGCTGGATATTGAAATCTTCGAACTGGATGCAGCACCCGGGGTAGACCTCTTCGACCGCCGAGACGAATTCTTCGAGGAAGGAAAAGTAGTCGTCTCCGGTCAGCCGCTTCTGCTTCAGGCCCGGATAGAGCGGGTCCGCCAGCAGCGCCTCGTTGTTGGTTCCGACGTCGAGGGCGATGGGCAGCGTGTACTGGGGGGGCACTCCGGCGGCCGCAGCGTAGAGCGCGAGTTTCCCCACCGGGATGCCAAT
>Ga0310122_10001768_pt1 | contig 13844 bp, 15 predicted proteins | sample CB6_Bottom_1051__FD_203503 | JGI IMG/M metagenome (GOLD analysis project Ga0310122, IMG submission 203503) | Marine microbial communities from Western Arctic Ocean, Canada - CB6_Bottom_1051 | ecosystem: Environmental > Aquatic > Marine > Oceanic | place: Canada: Western Arctic Ocean | collected...
GCTGATACAGGCGCTTCCGCTAGCTGAGATCATCGCAAGGACTAAACGAGAGTTCTCGTACCTCATAGACGGAATATTTGTTTGCAATGGCTCAGACTCCTCACAATCATATACCGCTTCCGCCTGACTCGGCTGCCGGTATCCAGCCTTCCCAGACGCAGCTGCGACGGTTGCTTGTCGAAAGTCAGCAACTGCTGGATTCTCTGGATCGCGTCGAATCCTTCCGGGTTCGGCTGCAAGAACAATCGGATCGGCAGCTGCCACCAACTGACCTGTTGGCCACTTTGCTGGGTGAGGCGGATCGCCTGTTTCCCGTTGTCCTGTCGGTCGTCTATCTGGTTGATGCCGAGACGCAAGAATTCCTTTTCGAGCGGTGTATCCCCGCAGCGCTCCGAGACGATCTGTTTGAAGAGGGCCAACGGCATATGGCAGAGGGGAATTTTGCACGAACGCTCAGACGCAATCGGCCCACGGTATGTGACAGCATCAGCCTGCATCATGCGTACACCCGAGTACGTTCGGTTGTTCTGGTTCCACTGACGACTTTGCAAGCCGTACATGGCATGGTCTTACTCGCTGTTGAGCGATCCGAAAAAGATATGACCCCACCTGAGCTCACGCTCCTCTCAACCCTGGCCGTGCAAACCGCATTGGCCTTGGAAAAGTGAACAGCACGCACACGCCCTCCAGGAGCAGCAGATGCGGATTGAACGAGAGGTGCAACAACGGACTACAGAACTGGAACAAGCCAATCGAGCCGCGCAACACCTCAATCAAGAACTCGAAACCAAGCTCGCTCAACTGCAGCAACTCAATGGCAGTCTGACCACGGTTGACCGAGTACGGGACGGTCTTCTGGCGACAGCGTCGCACGAGCTGCGCACGCCGTTGAGTGCGATTCTCAGTTCATTAGATATCATTCGGGAAGAGTGGAACGACCGTTTGCCTGCGCAAGGACAACATTTGATGGAAATTTGCGAGCGTAACAGCACTCTCCTCATGTCGCTGGTATCCGACCTCTTAGATATGGCCGCCTTACGCAGCGGTCGGGCGCAATTCAACCGGCAAAAAGTCCCGCTGTCGCCTCTGGTACAACAGATCTTTAGTACAGTCTCTCCCCTGACTCGTGGTAAGACCTCAAGCTCTTAAACACCGTCCTGCCTCAGGTTGAAGTGTACGCCGATGCCCAGCGTCTTCAGCAAATTCTGCTCAACCTGGTTGGCAACGCTATCAAGTTTTAAAAAAAGGAATCGGCGAGTGTACGGATCAGCGCAGAACAAGAGGCGGAGCGAGTCATTGTGAGCGTGACGGACGACGGCGTAGGCATTCCACCGGGCGAGGTCGAACATATTTTCGAGCCCTTCGTACAGGTCGATAACGCTCAGCATGGTTCGACCAAGGGGACGGGCTTGGGTCTGGCAATCTGTCAATCCATGGTCGAACAGCACGGTGGTTCGATCTGGGTTGAGAGTGTAGAAGGCGTGGGGAGCCGGTTCTCTTTCTCCCTGCCTTGCAGCGGCAGCTAAGCCGTACGGCCCGCTCTACTCGTCGGCCTCACACAATCTTCGGACCACGGCAAGAATCGCATCCGTCCCATTCTCAAACGTTTCCCGCCGAATACTCTCATTCGGCTGATGGGCTTGGTCTAAATCCCCAGGTCCGCAAATCAGCGAGGCAATACCGCCAGAGGCAAACTGACAGCCGTCAGTCGCAAAGGGCGCGCCACCGCTGGTGTGCTGATCCAGCACCTCGAACAGCGCGCCTTCCAGCGGGGTTCCGCGTGGCGAAAAAAGCGGCGGCACGATAAGCGGCTCGGTCAGCTCAATACTCGCCCGGTGCTGCGAGCCACTGTAATCGACCAGGTCGAGCGCACGCACCCGCCGGGCAATCTCGTGATAGCAGGCCAGCGGATCGGCTTTGGGTAAGGGCCGGTAGCTGACCTGGATCGTGCACTGTTCGGCAATCATATTACCCGCAGTGCCACCTCGCAGCAGCCCGAAATTCAGCGTGGGATACGGAGACTCAGGGAAAAGTTCAGCAAAAGTGGTAGAAGGCGTTGCGTGCAGTTCGGCTTGATACTGTCCAATTGTATCAATGACCTTGCCTGCTACTGCAATCGCATTCACCCCATGTTCAGGCGTACTGCTGTGGCCACCGAGGCCATGGATAGTGATAGAAAAAACGGCGACCCCCTTATGGGCATGAAAAACCTGATACGACGTAGGTTCACCGATCCAAGCCAGTCGGGGTCGTGGGATATCACCCAGCAGGTCTGACAGCGCAGGCATGAGCCGCGCAGCGCCCAAACACCCGACTTCCTCATCAGCAGTAAACAGAAAAACCACAGGTCGTTTGAGTGCTGCTAGGTCCAGGGTTGCTGCTGCATCGACACATTGGGCCAAGAACACTTTCATGTCGGATGTCCCCCGCCCATAGACGCGATCATCTTCCACGTCAAGAGCGAGCGGATCGCGTGTCCAACCCGGCTGATCGAGAAACGGCACGGTATCCACATGGCCGGAGAGAATCAGACCATCCGGCTCCGGGGGACCGGCGAGTGCGACCAGATTGGCTTTGGGCACCCCGGCAACATCTGTTTGCTGCAAGGCAACACGAAAGCCGGCGTCATCCAAGTGGTTGCCCAGATATTCCATGGCTTCAACATTGCTCTTTTGGCTCACCGTATTATGGGCAACCAAACGGCCTACAACTTCCTGGAGATAGGTACTCATATCCGACCTCTTCGATCCAATATCTCTTCCATCTCTTATCCCCTTACCCCCTCATCTAGAAAGAGATATTGACCTTTCCATTAGCCCTGAGAAGACATACTACTAGAAAAACGATGCGGGAACACCCGACTCTTCTGACCCTGACAACCACTCCGTATCTACGCACTGAGGCTGATTATGATTAAACTCAGCGTAAACGTGAATAAAATCGCCACGCTACGTAATGCGCGGGGCGGCGACCAGCCCAATGTTGTTCATGCCGCCCAGACGTGTATTACTGCGGGCTGTCACGGCATTACCGCCCATCCGCGTCCGGATGGGCGTCACATTCGCTACCAGGACATCCTCGATCTTACTGCCCTGTTAGCCGGTGAGGCAAGCGTCGAGTTCAATATCGAGGGCTATCCTTCGCCGGCATTCCTAGACCTGGTCTGCCAAGTACAGCCAACCCAGTGTACGCTCGTCCCTGATCCGCCCGACGTCCTGACCTCGAATGCAGGCTGGGATTTGCAGGGCGATGTCACCTGGCTCAGCGATGTTCTCCAACGCTTGCACGATCAGGGCATTCGGACCAGTCTTTTTCTTGATCCGGATGTGGACCAAGTGCAACGGGCAAAGGACATCGGGACGGATCGGATTGAGCTGTACACAGAACAGTATGCGCGCATGTTTGGCACTGCTGAGCAAGCTCAGATTTTCGAACCGTATCATCAAGCGGCACGGGCGGCCCAAGAAGTCGGCCTAGGCCTGAATGCCGGGCATGATCTGAATTTGGACAACCTGCCTTACTTTGTAGAACGTATCCCGGGTTTGCTGGAAGTTTCCATCGGCCATGCCCTGATTTGTGACGCCCTGTATATGGGACTCATCCCAACCGTGAAAGCGTATCTCAAAGCGCTAGGGTATGCGGGAGAGGAAGACCGAGAGAGATAACCATACACTGTATGAGGAGTTTTCTATGGGCATGTTGATTGACGGCCAGTGGACGACAGAAAATCACAAACCAGACGCAGCAGGCCGGTTTGTCCGGCCAGAGACCCAGTTTCGCAATTGGATTACAGCCGACGGATCATCAGGCTTTGCTGCCGAAGCGGGCCGGTATCATCTGTATGTAGCCATGGCCTGTCCATGGGCGCATCGCACCCTCATTCTTCGTCAGCTCAAACAATTGGATACCATGGTCAGCCTGTCAATTGTTGATCCGTTTATGGCAGAAGACGGCTGGGTTTTCAGCCAGGCGCCGGGCTGTATTCCTGATCCTATCCATCAGGCGACTTTCCTGCATGAGATTTATGCGCATGCCCAGGCCGACTTCACCGGACGTGTCACCGTTCCTGTCCTGTGGGATAAACAGACGCGGACCATTGTGAATAATGAATCTGCGGAGATCATTCGTATGTTCGATACCGCGTGTGATGCGCTTGGAGATGCCAGCCTCAACTTCCACCCCCCACCTTTACGCCGGCAAATCGATTCCACGATTCAAGATCTCTACCACCGGGTGAACAACGGCGTCTATCGCGCAGGCTTTGCCCGCAGCCAAGAATCATACGATGAAGCGGTTAGCGACGTGTTTGCCGCTCTTGACCACTACGAAGCCGTGCTCTCCAAACAACGCTACGTATGTGGCTCGGTGCTGACCGAGGCTGACTGGTGTTTCTTTCCGACATTGATTCGATTTGACCTGGTGTATCACGGCCATTTTAAGTGCAACCTGCGACGCATTACTGATTATCCAAACCTGTGGAACTACCTGAGAGACTTGTATCAAGTACCCGGCGTGGCCGAGACGTGCAATTTTGCCCATACCAAGCAGCACTATTATCAAAGTCACGAAAGCATCAATCCGACCCGCATTGTGCCGAGTGGCCCAGAGATCGACTTCAACGCGCCCCATAATCGATGATCCAAGGTCGAAGATCCGATGACCGGCAGCGGTTCGAGCAGAGGTGAGGAGGACGCGCATGGCAAGACATAAGATTTTTTCGTTAGGTGATTTTTCTCTTGAATGTGGTCTCGTGCTGCGCAATGCCCAGCTCGCATATCAAATGTATGGCAAGCTCAATCGGCGTAAGACCAATGCCATTGTGCTGTGCTCGTGGTATTCGGGTGATCGCACGGGCGAGGGAACCTCGCCCGTGCGCGGACTTTAGATAAGCACATCCGCCTTCTCAGCCAGGGAGGCATAGCTTACCCCGTCACCGTTGTTGGCATTCACCGGCAGGCCCGCCTCTTGCCAGCCTGGAACGGCCTGGCCCGTTTGATCTTGCCCGCCGCCAAAACCACCCATCATGTTTGAGACACTGCTGTATCCCGCCTGCTGCATGATTTCCGCGGCACGTTGAGAGCGACCGCCGGCTTGGCAGCCGACGACCACGGTTGCCTCTTTCGGGAGAGTCGCTTCAACAACAGTCAGAAAGTTCTGATTTGGAACCGGGCGACCAGTTGCTTGATCAAAAAACACCACGGGGATATTGATTGCCCGCTCAGGATGTCCAGCCTGGAACTCTGCTTCGGTTCTCACATCCAGATACACCACTGCGGCATCTTGACTAAGCGTTTGATGTGCTTCCGGTGGGGTTGTTTGTGTAATCGCCATGACGTTAGCCTCCCTTTCGTTCTCGCTGCTGGGTCTGATATGGGAACAGTCCAAAGAACGTCCGGTATATTCTTGTATCCTGAGAAATCAGTCAAGATAGGCAAGTCGTCAAGCCAGGAGGAACACATGGAAGAAGCAGTCTATTGGGATCGTGAAGGCAGTATAGCCACGATTACGCTTAATCGCCCTGCGCAGTTCAATGTTATGAACACCGAACTCTCAGCAGGCTTACGCAAGGCGCTGATGGAATGCTGGGACGATGATGAGGTCCGGGCGATTATTCTCACCGGCAATGGCAAGGCGTTTAGTGCCGGTGGTGATATCAAATTCTTTATAGAGGAACTGGGGCAGCAGCGCATCGTGCCCAGCCTTGAGAAAATGATGCCGATCCTGCATGCCGCGATTGCCATGATCAGGGAGATTCCTAAACCGGTTATTGCCGCGCTGAACGGAGTTGCTGCCGGTGGAGGATTTGGTTTGGCTCTGGCGTGTGACTTCCGGATTGCTTCACCTCAGGTTAATTTGGTGACCGCCTTTCTGGGCATTGGCGTCAGCCCGGACTCCAGTTCGACATTTTTCTTACCGCGGCACGTGGGCTTGGCAAAAGCAACAGAGATGTTTCTGCGGAACAAACCCGTATCAGCAGCACAGGCATTGGACCTTGGCCTTGTGACCGCAGTGGTCGAGCCGGATACCGTCATGGACGAAGCCAAGAAGCTAGCTGACGAGTTGGCCCAGGGCCCGACCGCCGCCTTTGGCCGCACCAAGCTCCTCCTCAATCAAAGTCTGGGCAGCTCCCTGCACGAGCAGCTCCAGAGCGAAGCACGCTCTATTACACTGTCGATGGGCACGCCTGATTTCGCAGAAGGCATCAAGGCATTTATGGAGAAACGCAAAGCCAACTTTAAAGGTAAATAGCTGAGTACTAAAAAAGAAGAGGAGTCTCATCGCCGATGAACATATCCCCTCTTGAGAGGGGTGCCGCGTAGCGGAGGGGTGTGTGTTTCTCGACCAGGGAACCCACCCCGGCTGCCGACTTTCAGTCGGAGGCCACCCCTCCTTGGAGGGGATCAGATAAGGAATCTAATCTATGCAAGCTATCACCTTTAATACTCCAGGCGGACCGGAAGTTCTCACCCTCACCCAAGCTCCCGACCCCACCCCGACGCCGGAACAAGTCCTGGTCCGCGTGCGCGCGAGCGCGCTGAACCGCGCTGATACGCTCCAGCGCCAAGGCAACTACCCTCCGCCACCGGGCGAGTCTGCAATTCTGGGACTTGAACTCGCCGGAGAGGTGGAAGCGCTAGGCTCAGCAGTGACCAATATTGCGCTAGGTGACCGAGTCTTTGGGCTGGTCGGCAGTGGCGGGTATGCGGAAAAAGCTGTTATTGACGCGCGCATGGCCATGCCGATTCCAGATGGCTGGAGTTTTACTGAGGCAGCCGCAGTGCCGGAAGTATATTTCACAGCCCAAGAAACCATTTTTACTCTCGGTCGTTTACAACACGCTGAAACAATTTTGATCCACGCTGGCGCGAGTGGAGTCGGCACAGCGGGTATTCAGATGGCGCGCGAAACAGGCGCACGCATATTCGTCACCGCCGGCTCAGCGGACAAGATACAGCGTTGTGTCGAGTTGGGCGCGACTGCGGGCTGCAATTACAAAGAGCAGGACTTCGCCGAGTGGGTCAAAGACGTGACAGACGGAAAAGGTGTAGACGTTATCGAAGACTTTATTGGTGCGGCGTATTGGGACAAGAATCTCCAAAGCCTCAAAATCGGCGGACGGCTTGTTCTTGTCGGCCTCATGAGTGGGGTCAAGGCTGAGACCAACCTGGGATTGATTTTGACCAAGCGGCTCCAGGTTTTTGGCTCAGTCCTGCGCAGCCGACCGCTTATTGAGAAGATCGACATCACCCGCCGCTTTCAAAAAAACTGGCTGCCGCTGTTAACCGCGGGCACGATCAAGCCCATCATCGACCGATCTTTTCCATTGGGACAGGCGAGCGATGCGCACCGGTATATGGAGGACAATAAAAATTTCGGCAAGATTATTCTCGAAGTCGCCTAATCTCTCAGCCTGTCCTGTTTCTCAAGCCGCTTGGAATTTCCAGGCGGCTTTTTTCGTCCCAGTCGGGTTCGGTAGGGGAAATTTTTCCCTCTGATCGGATTATATTTCCCCTATTTTCGTCCGATGACACTAACAGTGGTCGGGTAGTGTCACAGGAGACAAAAAAGATGGTGGTGGACAACGTGGAAGGAGGGAAAGTTTATCGTGAATTTCAGTGGCAATGTTCATCCGGCCCTCGTCACCCAAGCCATGCTCCTCGCTCTGATTGCACTGGATTTTGGCGAACGTAATCTCCTCCCCATTTCAGTCCGGAGAACTGGGAACCCCTCACTGCTGCCACCTTGTGGGAAAAGCAGTGGTGCGTGTCGGGGAATTGAAGACTCTCAGCCTTCAGTTCCGTGGTAGCGGGTTACGCTAACCCGCTGACAAGGGGCAGATCGGGTGGACCTCTGGTCCACCCGGCCAATGCCGGCGACTCGAAGGAAGCCAAGCCGGCAATCCATCAGGTCCGTTTCAGCGTCAACACACTGCCCTCACCATCCGCAGCAATATAGACGGTTCCATCACTGCCGACGGCAAGACCGGAAAATGATGTAAGCGGACCTTGGATCAGGCCGGCAATACCCATCAGCGGCTGCGGCGTGACGCCGGGTTGGGCACCGACCGGTAAATCTGAGACTATCGTTTGACGCTGTTTTGTTCCAAGCGAAACAGCTATGAGCTCTTTGCTGCCTGAGTCCACAACCAGCAGCTGATCGCCGAGCAAGGCCAGCCCTTGCGGCGAAGATAATCCTTCAACCAAGGTTGAGGTTCCCGCATTGACATGTGAGACTCGGCCTTTGTCAGGTTCGCTGACATAATACGATCCGTCGCCGGCTATGACAACGCCGTTAGGTCGGCCAAGACCGCGGGCTAAGACCGTCACATCGCCATTTCCTGAGACCTTGAGGAGCCGGCCTTCTCCGCCCTCGGCCACAACAACGGCGCCATCTGACGTTTGTACAAGATCGTATAGTTCGTTGAGTTCGTTTACCAAAATATGCGGTTCACGAGTGTTGAAATTGTACAATACCACTTCGCCGGCCGAGGTGGTCACGTACACACTAGCCGCCGGACCAGATGCGATACCACGTATGAATCCAGGGTAGCCTTCCTGAGTGAACATCGTCGGTCGACTCACCTGACCGTCCGGACTGACCGCCACCAGGCTCATACCATCAGCAGCGTACACAGTTCCGTCGCTCGTAACAGTGATTCCAAATGGTCCTAGGAGACCAGCCGGGACAAGGACGCGCTCCTGCCCATTCGCCAATATTTCGGCTACACCACCATCCACAAAGTGAGAAATAAACAGCCGGTTGTCGTCCGCTATGGCCAGATTATCGATGCCCGGTCGCACGTTTGCGATAATCGCCTTTTCGCCGCTCTGGATATCGATCTTGGTCACTTCGCCACTTGCGGCTTGGGTCGTAATGAGGAGTCCGTTTTGATCGAACTTGACCGCAGTCGGCACCGCCAGCCCGTCTATAAAACGCTCGGGTACCCCGCCTTCGAGCGGACAACGCCAAATCTCACCCACTCCGATCTGAGGAAAGTAGAGATTTCCGTCAGGCCCAACGGATAGCGCGTTGGGCAGCGCTAGGTTCTCGGCTATAACGCGCGGCTCTCGACCGTCTGGATACAACTCAAATAGCCGTCCATCGGGACGACATTCATCCATAAACAGCCGGTCCTGGTAGGCGGTAATGCCGTTGGCAGCGGGAACATTATCTGCGATTACGCGTACTTCGCCATTCGGCGTGCGCGCGCTGACCCGAGCACTCATCACCTCAGTGACATACATGACGTCGTGTGAATCAAAGGCGATGTCATCCGGTGCGACAATGGGACCACCAACCGGCGAGACCGTTTGACATGCACCACTCCCGGTATCAACCGCACTCACCTGACTGCCAAAAGCTTGGACGACATACAATTTGCCATCCGCTCCCATGCGCATGCCGTTCGCCCCAAAGAGGCCACTCGGCGAAGACAAGTGAGCAAGCTGCCACCCCTCCGCCGCTTGTGGTTGCGTATTTTCTGCGTACCGATTCATAGGCTCTCTCCTTTAGTCTGTTCGCTCGATATCTCCTACCCTTTGAATACGGGTTTTTGCCTCTCCCGCCAAGCCTGAGGGGCTTCATGGCTATCTTCTGTCTGGCCAACTGACATGAATCGATAGATATCTGTCTGAGCAGCTTCTAAGGATAAGCGCTGCAGACCTGGGCCGAAAGACATCCGCGCGGCCGACGGAGAGATCAGGCGTAATGGCTGCGGCGCTTGACGGCCATCTCACGCTCTAGGTAGAAGATATCCATCTTGTCCCAATCATCATCTTTGGGGATGAATTTGTGCCCACGCAGGATGGTCTCGACAATGCCCAGATCGGGCCAATTGGGATAGTCGCGCTTGCCCGTTATTTCAGTCGACGCAAAAACCGTATCTCCCACAAAAACAGGGCCGGTGTGTCGACCGATTACGTAGCACACATCACCGACCGCATTATCTCCGACATCCGGACACGACAATCCGAGACACAGGTTAAACGGGATGCCGCCGTAGACAATGAGTTGACCGCCGATATAGCGCTTGGGGTTCAAGTCTATCATGTATTGGCTAGGTGTTGTCTAGCATGGCGGTCCATTCCATATGCACAGTCGTGACTGTTCGTCCACGCGAATGTTCAATCGTCTCCCCAACGTTAAAGTCTCCAAAATAGGTGTCGTCATTTGCCAAATGGGCAAGTTCTTTGTAGTGCCGGCTCTCGTCATACGCCGGTAGGGCTAATACGCACGGAATAGTCTCGACATCTGAGAGCGCCACTTCTTCGACCTGGGCTGCACTATCGCCCTTCCAGATTTGCACTTTCCTTTGCAATGTTAGGACGATTTCACCCTTCTGGTTGCGTCCTATGGTCTGGACATGGACCACGCCTCGATCCTGATCCCGCGACGAGGGCTTGATTCCGAGAATAGTTGTTTCCACCTCAATCGTATCGCCTATATAGACCGGCGCACCAAAATGCATATCGCGGTATTCGAGATTTGCCCGCGCATTTTCTGAAATGTCCTCAACACTCTGGCTGAAGACGATATTCATGACTAGGCCTGGAGCGGCGACAAGACCACGGAAGCCATAACGTTCCGCATAACGTAGGTTTTTCGACAACGGGTTGGTTGTCATGCCGAATTCGGTAAAGGCGTTGAACAGCCCTTCCGTTACCGTCTTGCCAACCTTATGCCGGAACAGTTGGCCAACAGTAAAGTCTTCGAGAAAATTACCGCGTTTTTTCCGGATGCGCACTAGAATGCCTTCTCTCCCGCCCGCCTCGACTATTTCCACTATCCCCACTATCCCATTGCAGCTAAGAATTCTTGTCGACTCTTAGCACTGAGATGGAGATACATATTGTGCCGTTTCTGCTCGCCGAGTGTGTCAAAAGGCTGAGATGCATAATTATGGCCAGGGTATAAAACCGTTTCGTCAGCCAGTTTGGATAAGGTCTGCAAGCTGGAGTATAGGTCTTCCGGGCTGCTGCCAGGCAGATCCACTCGTCCACACGAGTTGATAAACAGCGTATCGCCTGCCACCAGACGGTTTTCTATTAAAAAGCATTGCGAGCCTGGTGTATGTCCTGGGGTGTGAATGAATTTGACGTCAATATCACCCACAGCCGTCATATCACCGCCCTCGACTTTGACCACATCCGCATCAGACAGGCCGACTAAACGGGTCAGAAACTCAGACTCTGCCTTGTGGATATATACTTTGGCCTTCACCTGCTCGAGCAGTTCAACCACGCCTTGGATGTGGGTACCAAACAAGTCCCCGCCAAGATGATCCTGATGATAGTGGGTCACCAGAGCCTGCGTAATAGTGTATCCGTCTTGTTCAGCGGTTTGGAGAATCTTGGGAATATCCCAGGCGGCATCAATCACGATGGCCTCACGGCTGGCAGTATCCCCAATCAAATAGGTGAAGTTCTGCATGGGTCCAATTTCAATTTGCTTGAAATACAATGAGGACTCTGCCATCATGCGCCTTTCTTTCGTGCTGAGAGTTTTTTTGCGGCTTTTTTTGCCTTACTCGGCTTGCTCGCCTTTTTCCCACTTCCTCGTAGTCCACGCTCCCAGAGATATTCCGGCTCGCCCAGTTTTTTGCTTACCCAACGCGACAACACAAACAGCAAGTCGCTGAGCCGGTTGACATACTTGAGCGGCCAGGGACGGAGCTCTTCTTCACGCGAGAGGCGCAGAATGTCTCGCTCTGCCCGGCGACAGACCGTTCGTGCTTGGTGCAGGAAGCCACCGACTTTTCCGCCACCGGGCAGGATAAAAGAGTTCAGTGGCTCAAGGTCTTCCTGGCAGGTATCAATGATCCGCTCGAGAGCCTTCACCTCACCATCACCAATCCGAAACATGCCTTCGTATGAGAAATCAGGTGGAGTGGCGAGTTCACTGCCGAGATCAAACAGTTCATTCTGGAGACGGCGGAAAATATCATCGAGCTGCTTCGAGGCGGGCAGCTTGTCTTTCAGGTCGTCATTAAAGACGCGGGCCAGACCCAGGACGGAGTTCAGCTCGTCTATTGTCCCGTAGGCCTCAATACGGGCCGCATCCTTGGCGACCTTCTTACCGCCGACAAGCCTGGTCGAGCCTGTGTCACCCGTACGGGTATAGACTTTTGTAATGCGGATGGCCACGAAGTTCCCCTCCCTAGGGTGAGAATAAGGCTATGAGTGAGCGTATAAGCTGAGGAGAAACCAGTACTCCTCTCATCAGCCCCTACCCCTGCTCCCTGCTCAAGCCTAAGCTTTCAATCGTTTATCGAGGGCCGCGTTTTCTTGCCACAGTTCTTGTGGCAGTCGGTCCCCAAACTGCCGAAAGAACTCCCGCTGGCCTTCCGCCGCCTTGAGCCAACCCTCGCGATCCACGCTGAGGAGTTCATCCATCACCGCAGGCGACACATCGATGCCGGTGGTATCAATATCTTTCGGATACGGCAGATAGCCGATTTCCGATTCCCGGGCGTCAGTCTCGCCATGGACCCGAGAAATCACCCAGCGCAATGCGCGCAGGTTTTCCCCAAAGCCGGGCCAGAGGTATTTACCGTCGGCATTCAGGCGGAACCAATTCACACGAAAGATTTTCGGTGGGTTCGCGATCTTTTTGCCCATATTGAGCCAATGGCCAAAATAGTCGCCCATATTGTAGCCACAGAACGGCAACATGGCCATAGGATCGCGACGGACAATGCCGACTTGCCCAGTCGCTGCAGCCGTCGTTTCAGACGCCATAGTCGTACCAAGCGAGACACCGTGCTGCCAGTTGAAAGACTGGTACACGAGGGGAATCAAACCAGCACGGCGTCCACCAAAGAGCATGGCCGAAATCGGCACGCCTTGGGGGGAGTCCCATTCCGGCGACATGGCCGGACACTGCCGGGCCGGAGTGGTAAAACGCGAGTTGGGATGAGCCGCTTTCCCTTCCGACTGTGGCGTCCATGGCTTGCCCTGCCAGTCTACGGCCTCAGCCGGAGGGTCTCCGTCCATGCCTTCCCAATACGGTGTCCCTTCTGGAGTCAGTGCCACATTCGTAAAAATTGAATTCTTCGAGATAGTCGACATGACATTCGGGTTCGTATGGGAGTTGGTCCCTGGAGCGACCCCAAAAAAGCCGGCTTCCGGATTGATTGCCCAGAGCCGTCCGTCCGGACCGGGGTGCATCCAAGCAATGTCATCTCCCACTGTCCAGACTTTATAGCCCTTTTGACTCTCCGGCGGGATCAGCATGGCCAGATTCGTTTTGCCACAGGCGCTGGGGAATGCCGCGGCAATATAGGTCGTGCGGCCGCTGGGCTCTTCGACTCCGATGATGAGCATGTGCTCGGCCAGCCAGCCTTCCTCACGGGCCATATAACTGCCAATCCGCAGGGCGAAACATTTTTTCCCGAGCAGGGCATTGCCACCGTAGCCGGAGCCAATAGACCAAATCGTCCGCTCTTCGGGATAATGCATGATAAAGCGGCGGTCAGGGCTGAGATCTCCGAGCGAATGAAGGCCCTTTACATAATTGTCAGACGAACCAAGCCGATCAAGCGCAGCCTGGCCCATGCGGGTCATGATCCGCATGCTGGCCGCCACATACGCGCTATCCGTAATTTCCACCCCGACCTGGCTGTACGGCGAAGTCTCCGGTCCCATGATATAGGGCACCACATACAAGGTGCGGCCCTGCATTGAGCCTTTGAAGAGCCCGCCAACTTTTTCCTTGGCCTCGGCCGGAACCATCCAATTATTATTCGGGCCGGCATCCTCTTTTTCCTTGGTGCACACGAAGGTGAGATGCTCTGTGCGAGCGACGTCTTTGGGGTCGCTCCTGTGCAGGTAACAATTCGGGTATTT
>Ga0310122_10001769_pt1 | contig 13842 bp, 13 predicted proteins | sample CB6_Bottom_1051__FD_203503 | JGI IMG/M metagenome (GOLD analysis project Ga0310122, IMG submission 203503) | Marine microbial communities from Western Arctic Ocean, Canada - CB6_Bottom_1051 | ecosystem: Environmental > Aquatic > Marine > Oceanic | place: Canada: Western Arctic Ocean | collected...
GACCTTGCTGTAGCTCGCTACAGCTGCGGCCCCGCGCCTTCCCAGCGGCGCGTCTCGACACCTGGGCTTCCCACGAGAGTCTTGGGTCAGGCTCCTAGTCCTCTCGAATTTCCCGGGTTCCCGCCTCGCGAGCTCGCGACAAATCGCCTGGGCTCGTTACAATCGAACTTCTCAAACAATTGGCAGGAGTCATGTCGACATGTCCGACCTCGAAACTTTTCGCCAGGAAACCCGCTCCTGGCTCGACGCGAATGCACCCGAAGACGTCAAGGGGTTGCCAATGGGCGAACTCGACGGAGTCTGGGGCGGAAAGCGTGCGACCTATTCGAAACCCGCTTTGAAGACATGGCTCGACGTGATGGCCAAGCAGGGCTGGACGGCGCCCACCTGGCCGGTGGAATACGGCGGTGGTGGTCTCGAAGCAGACCAGGCGAAGGTTCTCGGGGAAGAGATGCGCGCCTTGAAGGTGCCCCCACCCCTGATCGGATTCGGTCTCACGATGATCGGTCCGACGCTGCTCCGGTACGGAAACGAAGAACAGAAGAAGGAACATCTACCGAAGATCTGCCGCGGCGAAATTCGTTGGTGTCAGGGATACAGCGAGCCCGGCTCCGGCTCCGACCTCGCCTCACTTCAGACGAAAGCCGTACGAGACGGCGATCATTTCGTGATCACGGGAACCAAGGTTTGGACTTCCTACGCGGATCAGGCCGATTGGATCTTTGCTCTCGTGCGCAGCGACCCGAACGCACCGAAAAAGCAGGAGGGCATCACGTTCATCCTGATTGACATGGACGATCCGGGTGTGACGGTCAGCCCGATTCTCCTGATCTCGGGGAAATCTCCGTTTTGCGAGACCCACTTCACGGAGGTTCGCGTTCCGGTCGAGAACGTCATCCATGAAATCGGTGCCGGCTGGCCGGTCGCCAAGGCCCTTCTCGGCCACGAACGAACCATGATCGCGGACGCCTTCGGTGGCTCCGGCGCGAAGCCGCGCAAAGGCGCCGGACGGAGCTTCCTGTCCGACCTGGCCGTTTCCCATGTCGGCGAGGCAGAGGGCCGCGTAGCCGACGCGGTCCTGCGCGATCAGATCGCTGCGATGGAAATGGACAGTCGCGCCTTCGGTCTGACGGTTCAGCGCACCAAGGATGCGGCGCGCGCCGGTCATCAGCCCGGATCCGAGAGTTCGATGTTCAAGGTCTATGGGACTGAGCTCAACATGAAGCGCTACGAGCTGATGGTTCGAATTCTCGGACCGGACGCTCTGGGTTGGGAGGGCGACGGATTCGATGAAGCGGATCTGAACACCACTCGTGAGTGGCTTCGTTCTCGCGGCAATTCGATCGAGGGCGGCACGTCCGAGGTTCAGCTCAATATCATCGCGAAACACGTTCTGGGCCTGCCGGTCTGAGCGTAGTCTGGGAATCGGCTGGCCGACCAGGCCGCCAGCCCGGAAGAACCCGAAGGGAACCAAGATGGAACTCGTACTCAACGAAGATCAGGAGCTGATCGCCAAGACGGCACTCGATTTCGTCAATGAACATTCACCCGTCAGCCGCTTTCGGGCGTTGCGTGATTCGGGCGAGGAACTCGGATATTCGCGTGCGCTCTTCAAGGAGATGGCCGAGCTCGGCTGGGCCGGAATTCCCTTCGACGAGAAGCAGGGTGGTGCGGGAATGGGTTTCGCCGAACTCGTGCTGATCGTCGAAGCCCTGGGCCGCAAGTTGGCTCCAGAACCGTTCCTGGGCGGCGTCACGATGGGTGGCTGCGCGCTGGCACTCGGCGGTGACGGTGCGCTCCGCGACGCTTGGCTGCCTGGCGTGATCGACGCTTCGAAGGTTGTCGCGCTGGCTCACCAGGAGCCGCGTTCGCGCTATGACCTCTTCGCGATCGAAACCGTGGCAGAGGCTTCGGGGGATACTTACAGGCTCACAGGCGAAAAGACGCAGGTACTCGATGCCGTGGGCGCGGATGCCATCATCATCCCTGCGCGGACGGCGGGTCAGTCGGGAGACGCCGACGGGATCACGCTCTTTCTCGTCGAAGCGAGCGCATCGGGTCTCCGCGTCGAGCGACAGATTCGTGTCGACCATCGCAACTCTGCGATCGTGCGGCTCGAGGGTGTCGAATGTACGGCGGCCTCGATCGTTGGAACGGTGGGCGAGGGCGGTTCGCTCCTCGAAGACGTGATCGATCGAGCCACGGTTGTCCTATGCGCGGAAATGCTCGGTGGCATGTCGGAAGCCTTCGATCTCAGCCTGGAATATCTCAAGACGCGCGATCAGTTCGGTGTGAAGATCGGCACGTTTCAGGCCCTTCAGCATCGCGCGGCGAAGGTCTACATGGAAATCGAGCTGGCCCGTTCGACCGTCATGGCGGCTTCACGGGCGATCGATTCGGGCGACAAGCAAGCGGCCCAGCTGGTGTCCCTGGCCAAGGCCCGATGCTCCGAGGCCTACGTGTTGGCGACCAACGAAGGCGTGCAGATCTTTGCGGGTGTCGGTATGACCGATGAATACGACATTGGCTTCTACATGAAGCGAGCTCGAGTCTCCGAAATCACTTTTGGCGATGCGGCCTTTCATCGCGATCGCTGGGCTAGACTCGGAAACTACTAGGGCCCGCGGCGCAGACTTCTCGCTGTGCTGGCCCCGTTGCCTGCCACCGGGAGAATCCGCAGCTTGAATCCGCGAGATCGTTTTTTGCGCTCGTGTCGAGGGCAGGCCGTCGATCGGCCACCTGTTTGGCTGATGAGACAGGCCGGTCGCTATCTCCCGGAATATCGCGCCGTGCGAAAGGGCGTCCGTTTCGTTGAGATGTGTACGGATGTCGAACGCGCCGTGACGGTGTCCCTTCAACCGATCGATCTGGTCGGCTCCGAAGCGGTGATTCTCTTTCAGGACATCTTCACGCCGATTCCCGCCATGGGAGTTGACCTCGATTTCGCGCCCGGGCCTGTGATCGCAAAGCCGATCCGCGAGGCGGGGCAAATCGAGGCTCTTCAGGTTCCCGATTCTCGAGAGAGCGTTCCCTTTGTCTTCGAGATTCTCGGACGTCTTCGCGAAGCGGTCGCGACCCGCGAGGTGCCTGTGCTCGGATTTGCGGGTGCCCCGTTCACGCTGGCCGCCTATCTCATCCAAGGGGCGGGTTCGAAGGATTTTTCGATTCTGAAGGCGATGCTTCAGACACGGCCGGATGAAGTCGACGCGCTGCTCGAGAAGCTCACGCAGCTCACGATCGACTATTTGCTGGCACAGATCGAGGCGGGGGCGGAAGCCGTTCAGCTTTTCGATACGTGGGCTGGACTGCTCGATCGGGCGGCCTACGAGCGCTGGGTCCAACCCGCACATCAACGTATCGCGAAGGCGTTGGATGAGGTGTCTGCTCCGCTCATCCTTTACGTCCAAAATGGTTCACATATTATTGATTTTGCTGCCGAATCGGGCGCCGACGTCATTTCCCTCGATTGGCGGGTGTCGCTCGAGGATGTCGCGCGAACGCATGGCCGCGAAGTCAGCTTGCAGGGCAATCTCGATCCCTGCTGGTTGCACGCGCCGCGCGAGCGCATCTTCGGGATGGTTCGCGAGATGGCGGAAGCCGCTTCCCCGGCACGCGGACATATCTTGAATCTCGGGCACGGCTGTCTGCCCGACACGCCGGTCGAAGGAGTCCGTGCCTTTACGGATGCGGCTCGCGCGCTCGCCGACTGATCCAGCCCGCGACGGCCTTCGCAAAGCCCTCGTCAGCGTTCGGGCAGGGCGCCAACCACAACGCCTCGCCACCGAGTGAATGCCATTGTTCGCGCAGACGGATGCCCACCTCCTCGAGCGTCTCGAGGCAGTCGGCAACGAAGGATGGACAGAACACGGCCAGTCTTCGAATGCCAGCGTCTGCGAGGTCGGGTAGCACCACGTCGGTGAAGGGCTGGATCCAGGGTCGTGGTCCCAACCGAGACTGAAAGGCGGAGCTCGTCTGTGCTTGATCGAGGGACAACGCCCGGATCAGGAAGTTCGCCGTTTCCAGGCACTGCGCCCGGTAGCAGCGCTTCAAACTAGATCCCGGATTCGAGCAGCAATCCGGGCTGCCCAGGCAGTGGTTGCGGCGAGCGTCGCTGGCCCGGATCTGGTCCTCGGGTAGGCCGTGGAAACTGAAGAGTACGTGGTCCGCCCCAAACTCAGTCAGGGCAGGCCCGGCCAGCGCGGCCCAGCTGCTTGCGAAATCCCTTTCGTGATAGAAGGGGCCGAGGATTTCCACAGGCGGGATGTCAGCGACGGCGTCGAGACAACGAAAAACTTCTGCGGAAACGGAAGCGGTCACGGCCGATGCATATTGCGGAAAGAGTGGGAGAACGAGGATACGGTCGACGTCGGCTCGTTCGAGGGCGGCGAGTCCAGCTTCGATCGACGGTTCGCCATATCGCATCCCGCCAACGACCTTGAAATCGCCCCCAAGATTTTTCGCAACCGCGCTCGTCAGGGCATCCGAATGGACTCGCAGCGGGGAACCCTCCGGCATCCAGATCTTCTGGTAGGCGGCTGCCGTCTTGCGGGGTCGCGTGGGAAGAATCACCAGGTTGAGCAACATCCAGCGCAATGGCGCCGGCATCGTCAAGACGCGAGGATCCCCGAGGAACTCCCGTAGGTAGCGCCTCACCGCCGACGTCGTCGGGCTCTCGGGGGTTCCCAGGTTGACGAGCAGGACGCCCGTCGGATGATTCGATGTCATATGGCTTCCATGCCCATTTCGCGCGTGTGAATGCTTGATCTTGGGATTTCTCGGTGTCGGATCGTGCGAAGAACGACGCACCAAAATATAATGTGTTGTCGACTCCCAGCCAGGGGCGATCTGAATCGAGTTGGCGATTTGCAGCATTTGGTTGGCCGCCTGGGGGCAGGGTATTGTTCAGTCGGATTGGGATGAGGGATTCACGGTTCAGTGGAGGCCTCGAATGGGCCGACCCGCGGCCGGGGTACTGAGTCATGGCGACCGTTCTAATTGTCGAAGACGAGGATTCGCTCCGCGAAACGCTGAGCCGCTACCTGACCCACGAAGGCTACGATGTCATCGCGGCCGCGTCCGGCTATGAAGCACTCGAGATCGGATTTGATACCAAGCCCGACGTGCTGATCGCAGATTGGATGTTGAAGAATCACATCCATGGACTTCACGTATCCGAAGTTTTCCGTGCGCTGCATCCCGAGCTGAACACCATCTTGATTACGGGCTTTCCGTCTCGCGATCTCCTCGAGGAATCTGATCGCTGTGGCATCTCCTGTCTGCTCGAAAAACCATTCGACTTGCAGGATCTGCAGGACGCCGTTCGCGTTGCCCTGACGGAATCGAATGAACGGGCTGGCGTCGACGCGCCGATCGCTGCGGTCGCGGTTGGCGTCGACGGCCAGCTGGAATTTGCGTCCGCTCGGGCGAGCGAGTTGATGCGGTCGGCAGGTCTGATGGAATCACCCAAGGTGCTCGAGGATGTCATCGAGGGAGATGTCGAAGCCCTCCTGCTGGCCGCCGAAGGGGACTGGGTCGAGGTTCGTCCGAAAGGTGAGGGCGAAGGCGCGCGTCGCAACTGGTTGATGCGCTCGCGCAGGCGCCCGGGTCGGGTCGGGTGGCTGGGTGTTTTCTGCCCGCTCGAGGAGGAGCAGCGTCGTAGCGATCCACGCTTGCGGATCCTGCTCGATGTTCGAGGCGGGAAAACGACTCGGATCCTTCAGGACCACGGGCCCGTTGTCGTGATCGAACGCGACGGCGTCGTCCGACGCCTGCTGGTCTCACAGATCGAACGCGTCGGCGCGATCTGTTATCCGAGTGATGATCTTTCGAGCGCGATTCGACTGTTGTCTGCGGAGCCGCGAACAAGCACGGTGATGATTGATTTTGCTCTGGCAGGATCGGATATGCAGTCCTGGGTCAATCAAGTCAGAGCGGTGCGTCCCGACGCCACGATCATCGGTACCGGCGGAGTTGGAGCAGAGTCCGACCTGCTCGCGCAAGGGGTATCCAGGGTTCTTCGAAAGCCCTGGCGGATCAATGATCTGGTCGACGCCATCGAGGATTGAATCGCTCGCCGAGAATCCAGTCGTGGAGTCAAGCGTTTGACGTCGATCCCCGTCCACCGGTTGGGCCCTTCGAAAAGCCGCCCCGGCTTACCGAGAGCCACATATACCAGGCCGGATAGAGCAGCGAGACCTCTACGATGAAGAGCGGTCCCGTCTCTTCGGGCCAGCGAACACAGGCCGCGAGCGCGGCCGTCCAAAGGACCGCGCCCACACCCAGCCAGAAACGAAGTGACATCGGCTGAACCTTGCTCGGGTACAGATACTTCATCGGGATGAAGACGGCGATCGAGAGCACGGCGATCCAGATCGTGCCGCCCAACGGGCCCACCGAGAGTAACCAGAGATAGATCGCCAGGATGTTCCAGTACGAGGGGAAGCCGAGGAAGAAGTTGTCGTCGGTCTTTGCATCTCGCCTGGAAAATCCGTAGGCGCTAGCGAGGATGGGCGCCGCCAGCCATATCGGGTGCGTCACGGTTCCGGCACCCCACATGAAAAAAACGGGAACGATCACGAAATTCAAATAGTCGACGATATCGTCGAGACGGCGTCCATCGATTTCCGGCACGTGCTCGGAAACATGCGCCATCCGAGCCAGGGTTCCATCGATGCCATCGATGAAGAGCGCGGCCAACATCAGCAGCGTCGCGTTTCCCAGACTGCCGGTCGCGATCGAAACGAGAGAAAAGAAGCCGATGACCGCACCGCTTGCAGTGAAGAGGTGAATACTCCAAGAGCGGATCTTGCTGATTCGATCGTTGGTCGACATGCAGGGCCTTTTGGTTGCACGCGAAGCATATCAAAGCAGCTACCCTGGGGTGGCGATCGGCTGCTTCAGATGCCGTCTGAAATGGATCGCCGATCGAATAGGTCGCGTGGCCACCGGGGGGGGAATGTCGAACGAAAACGCGGATTCGGAGCCGCCCATACCGGAGCGGGGAGGGGACTCGCTCCATGCTCCCGCACGGATCACGACGACCCGTCTCGAGCGCGCACTCGACTGGGCGAGTGGCCTGGCTCCCTCGCCGATCGTGTTCGCGACTTCTTGTTGCGCGATGTCTCTGTCCCAGGCCGATGACTTCATGGAAGCGTTCGGGACGGGGCCACCGGCAATTTCGAGTCGCTCGGCAGATCTATTGATATTGGCTGGGTCGCTGACCCGACGGCAGGTCCCCCTTGTTCGCGAGGTCTATGCGAGGATGCTCGAGCCCCGCTGGGTCATTGCCTGGGGAGCCTGTGCGATTTCCGGCGGGGCCTACGACAACTATTCGACTCTCTCAGGGTTTTCACACGTCGTGCCGGTGGATCTCATCGTCCACGGCTGTCCTCCGAAACCGGAATCGCTGCGTGATGCGCTGAGTCTTCTACGCTCCGGAGTCGTGCGGGAACCGACGAGTCGATCAAGCGAGTCGGGGGATTGGCCGATCCAGAGACCAGGGCGGATCGAGTGATCCTTCCGCCGATCACCATCGGAATGTCAGGATGCACGCCGTCCGGGTTGGGTCGAGTGTTCCGCTGAGGAGAAAGAATCGGATGTCGATTGAGGTAGAGCTGCCGTCGTTGGGAGAGAGCGTCTTCGAAGGGACGGTCGCTCGCTGGTTGGTGGGCGAGGGTGAGATGGTCGAAGTCGACCAGCCGATCGTAGAGGTGACGACGGACAAGGTCGATGCCGAGATTCCGGCGCCCTGTGCTGGCATGATCGAACAGATCCTCGTTGCGGAAGGCGACGTCATCGAGATTGGCGCGGTTCTCGCGAGGATCGACCCGGACGCGAAGGCCGACGCCGATAGTACTCCCAGAGCGATCCCAAGTGTTCCCGACCCGACGTCGAGCTCGAGCGCACCGGCGGCCTCCGCCCAGACATCTGCCTCGACTTCCGGGTCGCCGGGAACTGCGGTCGCGGCGAACCCGGCCGATGCCATTGCGGCGACTCCGGTCGCCCGCCGGATGGCGGAGGAAGCGTCGATCGATCTGCAAGACGTTCGCGGTACGGGCAGTGCGGGCCGCGTCACGAAAGACGATATCTTGCGGCATGGAGCTGGGGCGACGCCAACAGTCGCCGGCGACGCGCCACGATCGGAGGTCGCGACATCTGCGCCGGCGACTCCGCAACGTCCTGCGCCGTCCGCACAGCGACCGACCGCACGCAGTGGTCCTTCTTTTGGATATGAGCTGCAGTCGGGTGATCGCGTGATTCCGATGACGCCGATGCGGCGGATCATCTCCGAGCACATGGTCTATTCGAAACGCACGAGCCCCCATGTCGGAACGGTTGCTGAACTCGACCTCTCCGGCGTGGTTCGATTGCGAAACAAACACAAGAAATCGTTTCAAGAAGCCTACGGAATCGGTCTGACCTTTCTGCCTTTCGTGGTGCATGCGACGGTGCGCGCGCTGCGTGAATTTCCCGCCTTGAATGCTTCAGTGGTCGAAGACTCGATCATCGAGAAGCAGAGCATCCACGTCGGTGTGGCGACGGAAACCGAGAAGGGGCTCGTCGTTCCTGTGATTCGGGACGCCGACCGACTTTCGCTCGCAGGCACGGCGATGGCGATCAACGATCTGGCCACCCGCGCACGCGACAAGCGGCTCTCCGCGGACGATCTCCGCGGCGGGACCTTTACGGTTTCGAATCCGGGTCGCCAGGGAAATCTCTACGGCTTTGCCATCATTAACCAGCCACAGGTCGGAATCCTGCGGATGGGAGAAATAGCCAAGCGTGCCGTCGTGAGGACCCTCGAAGGGGAGGACGCGATCGTGATTCGAACGATGATGTACATGGCGCTCTCCTACGATCATCGTGCGGTCGACGGCGCGCCGGCCAACGGTTTCCTGCATCGAATTCGCGAGATTCTCGAAGCTGCCGAATTCGACGTGTAGGTTGGTCGAGGTGGGCGATTGCGCAATCATTCGCCCATGCAGCACGCCGCCCCGGAGCATTTCGAGCGCGACCCGAGAACGCCCGTGAGTGAAGGGCTGTCGATCGAGTGGCTTGGGCGCGTGCCCTACGCCGACGCGCTTTCGATCCAGCGTGAAGCGGTCGCCGATCGACTCGCCGGGCGAACGCCCGATCGACTGCTTCTGCTCGAGCATCCGGCGGTCATTACGCTGGGGCGCAGCACGGACCGTGCAAATCTGCGCTGCGACGAGGCACAACTGCGAGAGGCGGGCACCGAACTCTTCGAGGTCGGTCGCGGTGGCGACGTCACCTATCACGCCCCCGGCCAACTCGTGGGCTATCCCATCATTGATTTGAATGCACTCGGCCGTCGCGATGTCCATGCTCATCTGCGAACGCTCGAGGCGGGTTTGATCGCTGCGCTCGATGAATTGGGCGTCGAGGCGCGCAGAGTGCCCGGCTGGACGGGTGTCTTCGTCGATCGAGCCGCGAACGTTACGGGCGCCGGTCGGGAACGAAAGCTCGCGTCGATCGGGGTGGGCGTCCGGCGCTGGGTGACCTTTCATGGATTTGCCCTGAACGTGACCATCGATCTGGCGGGTTTCGACTCGATCGTCCCTTGTGGTCTTCGAGACGTCGAGATGACCTCGGTCGCGCTCGAGACGGCGCGAGCGGAAGGCGTAGGCCAGTTGACTCCGGCGTGGCATTCCGCACTCGACGAACGCGTTCGAGAGGTCGTCGGGCGATGCATGCGGAATCATCTGGGCAAGCGCGACGACGCATGACCCGTGCCTGAATTCAGTTCCGTTGCGTGGGGGGTAGCCTGTCTCGCGCACCGACGGCGGCGAACGGCGGTTCGATCGTGTTCAGCCCTCGCTCGAACCACGCAGCTTCTCTATTCTGATGCGATGTCGACCCAGGTCATTGTCCTGAAGCGGCCCCGCCTAAAATTCTTTGCCATTCCACGAGCCTTGCCGGCGCTGCTGCGTTCGTTTCGAGCGGGTCGCCCGGGCTTGTCGACGCGCGAATCCGACGTCCGGTCTTCGCCTGCGGCGACGCGATCCCCCTTCGTCGTAGACGCGACTCGCTTTCCGGAGCTTGTGATCGACGACTCGGGGGCCCATCGCTGTTCAGGCTGTCAGCTCTGTGATCGGCTCTGTCCGAGTCGCTGTCTGCAGATCAAGGTCGAAGCCGAGGGGACTCCGCTACGCGCCGTGGAATTTGAAGTGACTCGGGCCCGGTGTATCGGCTGCGGTGCCTGCGTCGACGTCTGTCCTGAGAATGCGATCGAGATGTCAACGGGTGCGGAGGTCGAGACATGGATCGACATCGATCCGATTCCATCGTTGCGTCCCTCGGCTGCGAAGAGCTAGGCAGCGCCCCATGACGGCGAATCTCCTCGACACGATTCGAGCGGCGTGCGGCGACATGAAGTTCCAGGTCGGTCGCGATTCGCTCGGGGCAGCTCGCATCTCGGTCGTTGCCGAAGAAGCACTGGCGCTGTTGCAACGCCTTCAAGAGGCGCCCGAGACTTCGATGCGCCGACTGATCGACATCACGGCGATCGATCGTGGAACCGGGGTCGGTCGGTTCGAGATCGTTTATTGGTTGCATTCTCCCGCGCTGAATGAGCGTCTACGCATTCATGTCGTCGCCGACAGCGACCGGGAACCGGACCGCGAGCGGCCCATGGTGGACTCGGTCTGTCTTATCTGGCCATCAGCCAACTGGCTCGAGCGCGAAGTCTTCGATCTATTTGGAATCGAATTTCGCGGCCATCCGGATCTCCGGCGAATCCTTCTCGAGCCCGGTTTCGAAGGCGCACCGCTGCGCAAGGACTATCCGCGCCAGCCGCATCTCGCCTTGCCCAAGGAGGCGCAGGAATGAAATTCGGACTGGAGGGCGCCTCGGATTCGTCGCTTTCCGAGGCGCTCGGATTTTCGGAAACCGTTGTGGAAGTCGGGCTGACCCATCCCGGCGTGCGGCGCGTGATGGCGCCTGCTGGAGGGACGGTCAGCTTTCTCGTTTCTCTCGATGACGAACGGATTACGGACCTCGAGGTCGAAATCGGACTCGGACATCGAGGTTTCGAAAAGGAAGTCGAAGCGGTTCCCTGGCATCGGGCGTTTCCCTACGTCGCGCGTCTGGGATATGCGGGCGGGCTCATGGCCGAGGTTGGCTTCTGTCTCGCAGTCGAAGCGCTCGGCGAGGTCGCGCTTCCCGATCGCGCGATTTGGTTGCGAATGCTGGGCTCCGAGGTCGCGCGGATTTCGGATCACTTCGCCCGCCTAACAGCCGTGTCGGCGGCGATCGGGTTGCGGTCCGCGGAGGGTGTTGCACAGCAGGGTGAGTCGATTGCGGCGGGTCTGCTCCACTGCGTGATGGGGGGTGGGCCCTTTGCGGGCTGGGTGCGTCTGGGCGGGGTGGCGCGTCCGTTGCCCGAGGACTTCGGACTGCGTTGGAAGGCGGCGCGGAAAGACATCGAAGCGATCCTCGAGAGATTTTCCCTGGTCTCCGTCGACAATCCGAGTTGCCAGAAGAGGCTGCGAGGGGTCGCTGTTCTATCCGCGCAAGAGTGCGTCTCGTGGGGCGTGACGGGTCCATCGATTCGAGCGGCCGGGACACCGTTCGATGTACGCCGCGATGCTCCCTACCTGGCCTACGGCTCTGTCGATTTCGATATTCCCATCGGCGAGACCGGCGACAATTTCGATCGTCTGCTGGTCATCGTGGAAGAGATTCGTCAGAGCCTGCGCATCATTGATCAATGTCAGCGTCTGCTGGCCAGTCTGGGTCCGGGCGCGATTCGACTCTCTCTGCCCGGATGGTGCGAGGTCGAGAATACGGGCGAGCCCGCCGGTGAGACGCTGGTTCTGGACGGTCTGAGGATTGGGCCTGGTGAAGTAGCGAGCTCGGTCGAGTCCTCGACCGGTGAGCTCGGCTTTTTTCTGGTCAGCGATGGCGAAATCCTGCCAAGAAGGATTCGCTGCCGGGGGCCGAGCTTTCTTCATGCTCAAGCAATGCCCGCGATGCTGCGCGGTACGCACCTCGATGATCTGCTGCCGACGGCGGCGCTGCTGCATCTGGTTTCGGGCGAGTGCGATCGATGAGTCAATTGGCCCAGCCAGCTAAGGCGCCCGCTCTCACTCCTTTCGGGCTCAGGCTCCATCATGACGGTCGGTTTACCCACGAAGGCTCGCCGATCCTGAATCGACGCTTGCGAGAACATTTCGAGCAATCGGTCGAATTTCTGCAAGGCGAACAGAAATTCATCGTGCGACTGAAGCACTTCCGCGGTGAGATCGAAGTGCAGGAGGCGGGTTTCTTCGTTCGCTCGATCGAACTCTCGACGGGTGAAATCCATCTTTCGGATGGGAGCCACGAAATCCTGGACGTATCGACTTTGTCGGCGTCCAGCATCGACGGTGCTTTTCTCTGTCGTATCAAACGCGATCGGGTTTCAGAGGGACTCCTGGCACGCTTTTCCCACGCGGCCCAGGCGGAATTCGTACAAGGCCTCGAAGAGGACGAGTCGGGCTATGTCATCACGATTGCGGGCCGACGCGAACTCTTGCCAGAACTCTGAGTTCGGAGATGAACTCGGCAGTGGCCTTCGATTGACGGGCGCAGGCCGTGCTGGTACCTCCTGTGGGCCATGCTCTCCGTACTGGAGATCGCTCCGCAGAAGCGATGCGAAGCATGCCGAGGCGGCGTAGCCAAGTGGCTAAGGCACGGGCCTGCAAAGCCCTGATCCCCGGTTCGAATCCGGGCGCCGCCTCCAGCGATCTCGAATCGGGCAAGCGAGGGTTCCCCCGACCGGCTGCTGGCTCGAGTCGCCTCGAATAACATGAATTCGGAGCCTTCTTATTTCAGACATCGCGCGGTTCCGCTGGCAGCCCATGGCGGTCGGAGGGGCAAACCGCGACGCGGCTCGCCGCTCCGCGGACGATAGATTGACCAGGAAGAGGGTCGGCCGAAGACAGGGCAGATCACGGAGCGAGGGGATAGACTCCGCGACCAGCCCGGGTGGCGAAATGGTAAACGCGGGCGACTTAAAATCGCCTGGCTTCGGCCGTGCAGGTTCGAATCCTGCCCCGGGCACCGACCAGTCCTGAGTCTGGTGGTTCGCTGAACTTTGAGTCCGGAGCGCTCTTTGAAGCCGCGGGTCAGTCCAGCTGATCGAGGACCCGAGCGCGGATGTCGTCGGTGGCGAGCAGATCTTCGAGCGCGTCACGGTCGAGCAGGGTGGTTCGCTGGTAACCCTGGTCCGGACGCTGGATCTCGACTCGATAGATTTCCTTCGGATTGTCGAAGATCTGTCGGATTCGGAGCGATTGCTCAGCGTCGCCCTCGAGAATCTGAAGGCGTAGGGAGTTCACGATTCGATTGCTGCGATCGTCGCAGAGCGCAAGCGGGTCCATCGCGCTCGGGGCGGCGCGTCTCGAATTTCCGAGAAGTTTGAAAGTGCCTGGCGGTCTCATCCGAAGGCCAAGCATACCGATCGTGGATCACCCGATTCAAGCATGAATCCGCAACCGGTGAAGGCGGCGAATACGCCGCGCGCGATTGCGCTCGGCCTCACGCGCAGCGAGCAGGCGAGCGATTGGCAGCAAGTCCTCGGTCGAAACGCCATCGAAGGCGATGCCGAAGATCGCGTCGTCGTCTTTCCCCGTGGGCGTGCCGAGCACCGAGGGTCGACTGGTCGTCATCAACCAGGCGATCCGTCCCTCGGCGCGAAAGGTTCGTCCCGACGAAAGCTGTAAATCGAGATGGACGCGTGTACGCGGCGCAAGACCTTCGGCTGCGCAGACCCGAATGCCACCCAAGCTGACATTGATACATCGCGCGAGCGGGACGGCCGGTTTTCCGTCGGACGTCGTG
>Ga0310122_10001770_pt1 | contig 13837 bp, 10 predicted proteins | sample CB6_Bottom_1051__FD_203503 | JGI IMG/M metagenome (GOLD analysis project Ga0310122, IMG submission 203503) | Marine microbial communities from Western Arctic Ocean, Canada - CB6_Bottom_1051 | ecosystem: Environmental > Aquatic > Marine > Oceanic | place: Canada: Western Arctic Ocean | collected...
AAAAAAAAATTTACAATAACTGAAAATTTATGCAATAAAATATTAAGCATAGATTCAAATCACTTCGATTCTTTAGTGCTATTATCAAACATATTTGCAATGAATAGAAATTTTAACAAAGCAAAAGAATTATTGAGTAAAGCAAATGAAATCAAACCAAATAATTTAAGTGTTTTAAATAACCTGGGAACTGCTTGCAAAGAGTTAGGAGATTCAAAAGAGGCGATGAATTTTTATGAAAAAGTAATACGAATTAATCCTAATCACACGAATGCTCAATATAATCTCGGAGTAGCATTTTATAAATTAAAAGAATTAAAAAAAGCAAAAATTTTTTTTACACAAACAGTAGAAATTCAACCCAATTACGCACTGGCATTCGTTAGTCTTGCTACTGTTAATGCAGAATTAAAGGAGTATGAAAAAGCAGTCAGTAATTATCAAAAAGCTATTGAAATAAATCCAAAACTTGTAAGTGCCCATAATAATCTTGGTTTAGTATATAGAATATTGAACGATTATCAAAATGCAATAAGTTGTTATAAAAAAGCTATTAAAATAAAAGTTGATCACGCAGGTGCCCATCATAATTTAGCATTAGCATTAAAAGAATTAGGTCAGTTTGATAAAGCAATAGCATCACATGAAATGGCAATTAAATACGAACCAGAAAATTTAATTAATTATTTTTATCTGAGTGAATTAAAAAAAGATATTTTAAATTCTAATTTAAAAAACAAAATAGAAAAGCTTATAAAGAATAGTAACTCAACAAAAAGTAATGTTGCTTATGGAAATTATTTATTAGCAAAGTATGAAAAAAAGAACAATGATTATGAAAAAGAATTTGATTATTTAATCAAAGGACATAAATGTTTTTTTGATTCAAAAAAAGAAAAATTTGAAATAGGTGTTAAATATTGTTTTGATGATGTGCTTCAAATAGCAGAAGGCGCTAAAGTACAAAAAATAGGTAAAGATAATGTTAGTGAAATAAAACCTATTTTTATAGTAGGAGTACCAAGGTGCGGTTCAACTTTAGTGGAAAAGATTATTGGATCTGGAATGAAATTTCTTCCTATGGGCGAAGAAACAGCAGTTTTAGAAAATTTTATAAATGCTAAAATATTAGAAAAACAATCGTTAAGCTTAGGAAATGTTGTAAGTTTCAGAAATGAATTATCTAATATTTATAAACAGAAAGGATTAATTTTAGAAAAATTTGATTACAGATTCACAGATAAATCTTTGAATAACTTTTTCTATTTAAAATTAATTAAAGACATTTTTCCAAATGCTAAAATAATCAATTGTAGCAGAGATATACTTTCTTCAATTATGTCAATTTTCCAAAATAACATTACGGAATTAGCATGGGTTCATGATTTAAATAATATTTTTAAATATTTTAATAATTATTTTGAAATTATTAAAAACTATAAGAAAATAAATGCCAATCATATTTATGAATTAAAATTTGAAAAATTAGTTGATAATCCTGAGGAGGAATCTAAAAAGCTAATGAAATTCTGCGAATTACCATGGGATAAAAAATGTTTAGAATTCTACAAAAGAAAAGATATGATCTCAAAAACTGCAAGTAATGTACAAATTAGAGAAGCTATTTATAGACATTCTTTAGATAAATATTTACCCTATAAAAAATATTTAGATAAATATGGCAAAAAATATTCTTGGTATAATTAAAGAATGACAATATTTGCTTTATCAAGTGGCTCGGGGATAGCTGGAATAGCTGTAATAAGAGTTTCAGGAAAAAATACAGCTAATGTAATAAAAAGCATTACAGAAAATAGATTGCCGTCTCCAAGGGTAGCGACTCTTACAAAATTCAATAAAAATGGGACAAAAGAGCTGATCGATGAAGGTGTAATTATATGGTTCCCAGCGCCAAATAGCTACACAGGTGAAGATCTTGCAGAATTTCATGTTCATGGTAGCAGAGCCGTGATTAATGCTATGCACATTTCGATTTCAGAAGTAAAAAATTGTCGCTTAGCAGAGCCAGGTGAATTTACTAAACGTGCATTTCAAAATGGAAAGATAAATTTATTACAAGCGGAAAGTATAGCTGATTTAATTTCATCAGAAACAGAAATACAAAGAAAACAAGCACTCAAAATTATGAGCGGCAAATCTTCAGATAAGTTTAATTCTTGGAGAGAGAAACTTTTAAAAATCTTATCTCATATCGAAGCAAAAATTGATTTTCCTGACGAAGCTTTACCCAAAAATATTATTAACCAAATACAAAAAAAATCTTATGGTGTATTGATGGAAATTAAAAAAACTTTGAATGACGAAAAAGTAGGAGAAAGAATTAGAGAAGGTTTTAAGATTGCAATTGTTGGTCCTACTAATGCGGGTAAATCAAGTCTACTAAATTACTTATCAAAAAGAGATGCTGCAATTGTTTCGGAAATTGCTGGAACTACAAGAGATGTCATTGAAACACATCTTAATTTGGATGGATATCCTGTGGTGCTTTCTGATACTGCTGGAATAAGAGATTCAAAAAATGAAATTGAAAAAAAAGGAATAAAAATAGCTCTAAATCGAGCTGAAGATGCTGATTTAAAGCTAGTTATAGTATCAGCTAAAAATACAGATTTTACTAAGGTTTTAAAAGGTTTGCTAACTAAGAATGCAATTTTGGTTATAAATAAATCAGATTTAACAAATGCAAAATTGAATAAAAAATTTAAAAAGTATGAACATGTTTTAATATCAATCAAAAAAGATTTAAATTTAAACAAACTTATTTCAAAAATAAAAAGTAAATTAAAAAATCAATTCATAATTTCAGAAGATATTTTAATTACCAGGGAAAGACACAGACAAAATTTAATAAATTGTGCTCAACATTTAGAGAAATTTCAGGCAAAAAAATCTGCTCAAGATTTTGATAAAGCAGCTGAAGATCTACGATTAGCTACGAGACATCTTGGAATGATAGTTGGAAAAGTAGATGTAGAAGAGCTATTAGACAGTATTTTCAACGATTTTTGCATTGGCAAATAAACTAGTAATCAACTTGTAAATCTAGAGATCATCTATAAATTCAGGGTATGAAAAATGATTTGTCATTTGATGTCGTAGTGATTGGCGGTGGACATGCAGGGTGTGAAGCTGCGGCTGCTTCAGCACGAATGGGAGTTAACACTGGTTTATTCACTCACAAAATAGAGACCATTGGAGAAATGTCGTGTAATCCAGCTATTGGTGGCTTAGGAAAAGGACATCTTGTTAAAGAGATAGATGCTCTCGATGGTGTAATGGGTGTCATAGCAGATAAATCAGGAATTCAATTTAGATTGTTAAATAGAAGCAGAGGTCCTGCTGTAAGAGGTCCTAGAACTCAATCAGATCGTACATTGTACAAGAAATATATGCAGAAAACGCTTCTAAGTTATTGCAATTTAAGGGTTTTTTCAGATCCCGTTATCGAGTTCATTTTTAATAAAAATCAGGTAATTGGATTCCATACTAAGTCTGGAAAAAAAATAAATTGTAAAAAAATGATTTTAACAACAGGAACTTTTTTAAATGGATTAATTCATATTGGTGATGAAAAGACTCCTGCCGGACGACATGCTGAAAAACCTTCAACTGGTTTAAGTGAGCAGTTAGAAAAATTTAAAATGAAATTGGGAAGACTTAAAACTGGAACACCTCCTAGATTGGATGGATCAACAATTAATTATAATGATTTAGAAAAACAAGATGCTGATGCTTATCCTGAATATTTTTCTTTTTTAACAAATAAAACTTACAATAAACAAATTGTTTGTAGTGTTACTTACACAAATAAAAAAGTTCATGACATTATAAAAAAAAATTTAACTAAAAGCGCGATGTACTCGGGGAGCATTAAAGGTGTTGGGCCAAGATACTGTCCTTCAATTGAAGATAAAATTGTGAAATTTTCAGATAAAACTAGACACCAAATTTTTTTAGAACCAGAAGGTTTAAATGATACAACTGTATATCCAAATGGAATTTCTACCTCCCTACCGGCAGATATACAAGCAGAAATATTGAGTAAAATCAATGGGTTAGAGCATACTCGTATAATAAGACCTGGATATGCTATTGAATACGATTACGTTGATCCGCGAGAGTTAAATCATACATTGGAGACTAAAAAAATAAGTTCGCTTTACCTTGCCGGCCAAATTAATGGAACAACAGGCTATGAAGAAGCGGCAGCTCAAGGACTTATGGCGGGAATTAATGCTGCTCTATCAATTAAAGATCAAAAGTCACTAGTTCTCGATCGTGCCCAAGCTTACATCGGTGTCATGATAGATGATTTAGTAACTAAAGGAGTTGCGGAGCCATATCGTATGTTTACATCACGAGCCGAGTACAGATTGAGCTTAAGAGCTGACAACGCAGATACAAGATTAACTCAAGTTGGAATCAATATTGGGTTAATTCAAAATTTTAGGACTGAGATTTATACTAAAAAAATTGATAAAATCAATGAGTTAACTAATAGTCTGAAAAGCCTAAAAATATCACCAAATGAAGCTGAAAAATTCAAAATTAAGATTGCTAAGGATGGAGTAAAGAGATCAGCTTTGGATATATTATCTAGAGATGGTGTTACTTTTAAGAAACTAAGATCAATTTGGAATAAAATACCTAAGGCTACTAGGAAAGAGGAAGAGCAAATCGAAATAAGTGCTCATTATTCAGGATATTTAGAAAAGCAGGAAGCAGATATTATTGCATTTAGAAAAGATGAAAATTTGATGATACCTAATAACATAGATTACAATAAATTAAGTGGGCTCTCTAATGAGGTTAAGAGTAAATTTCGGCTCATAAGACCAAGAACTTTAGGTCAGGCGCTTAGAATAGATGGAATTACACCTGCGGCTGCCTATATTTTACTTTCACACGTGAAAAAGGGGTCTAAAACGCTAAAAATTGCATAGATGGATAAAACCATCCAGATAGACACATTTACTAGATTTATTCAAGTTTCACGTGAAACAATCACAAGTTTAAAAAAATATGAAGATGCGTTGATACAAGCTAATAAAACGCTAAACTTAATAGGAAATTCCACAATTAAAGATATATGGACTAGGCATTTTTTAGATAGCGTGCAAGTCATTGATTTTATTGATAAAAATGATAATACATTGGTAGACTTAGGTTCTGGGGCTGGTTTTCCTGGTTTAGTATTAGCAATTGCGGTAAAAGACAGAAAAATTCCCCTAAAAATTAAATTAATCGAAAAAAGTCCAAAAAAAGCAAAATTTTTAAGAGATTTAATAAATAATCTTCATCTTGATGTTGAAGTAATTAATCAAAATCTTTTAGAAGATCCAAAAAAATTATTAGAAGATGTTTTTGTTGCTAGAGCTTTCAAACCACTAAAAATTATTCTGCAACTTATACACAATAAAGCTGAAAACTGGAAAAAAATTTTTATTTTTCTAGGAAAAACTGGAAATAGTGAATTACTTCAAGCTTCTAAATGTTGGGATATTGAGTATAAGCAAAGGAAGAGTGTTACTAGCAATGATTCGACTGTTATAGAAATTAATAGGCTTAAAAAAAAATAAATTGAAAAATACTCAAATTATTTCGGTAATAAATCAAAAAGGTGGAGTGGGGAAAACTACTACCGTTATTAATTTATCGACAGCACTTTCGTTTTACAAAAAAAAAGTTTTGGTTATTGATTTAGATCCGCAGGGTAATGCTACAACAGGATTTGGTTTATCAAATAATGATGATACAAAAACGATTTATGATGTACTGAATGGTAATTCTAATTTTGAAGATGTAATCAAGGAAACGAAAATCGATAATTTAAAACTAGTTTCATCAAATGTAGATTTATCAGGTATAGAAGTCGAAGCTGCCAGCGAAAATAGAAGAGCCTTTTTATTAAAAGATAAAATAGAAAATTTTATTAATGGTACAAAAAATGATTTTTCTTATATTTTTATCGATTGTCCACCTTCACTAAGCCTGCTTACGATTATGTCACTTGTTGTTGCTAAATCGTTAATTGTTCCGTTACAAGCTGAATTTTTTGCATTAGATGGTTTAAGTCAGTTATTAAAAACCATCGATAGAATTAAAATTAAATTGAATCCAGAATTGGAAATAAGAGGCGTACTTTTAACTATGTTTGATAAAAGGAATAAACTTTCAGCGCAAGTTGATACAGAAGCTAGGAAATTCTTAAAGGAAAAAGTTTATGAAACAGTAATACCAAGAAATGTAAGACTTTCCGAAGCTCCCTCACATGGGGTTCCTATTCTAATTTATGATAAATTATGTGCAGGTAGTAGATCTTATTCTAATTTTGCTAAGGAATTTTTAAAACAGGAAAATATAATGGAAAGTGCTGCATAATCATGGAGAGTCGTTTAAAAAAAGGTTTAGGTCGCGGTTTATCATCGTTATTAGGAGATTCATCTAAAAAAATTGATACAAACAAAGTTTTAATCAAGGATATTAGCAAAAATAAATTACAACCAAGAAAATATTTTGACAAAGAAAGTTTGGAGGAGCTTACTAATTCAATAAGAAAACAAGGAGTTATCCAACCGATTATTGTACGACCTAGTAAATCGTCTGAGGGTAAGTATGAAATTATAGCAGGCGAACGTCGATGGTTAGCTTCGCAAAATGCAGGTTTGCACGAAGTTCCAGTAGTTATTTTAGATGTTGATGATGTTAAATCATTAGAATTTGCTATTGTCGAAAACGTACAAAGACAAGATTTAAATCCAATTGAAGAAGCTAGGGGATACCAAAAGTTGGTAGATGATTTCAGCTATAATCAGGAAAAGCTATCTCAATTTATTGGTAAAAGCAGAAGTTATATAGCTAATTCTTTAAGATTATTATCACTCCCAAATGAGATACTTTTAATGGTTGAGCAAGAAAGTTTGTCAGCAGGGCATGCTAGATCATTAATTAATTTGAATAATTCTGTTGAAATTGCAAAAAAAATAATTCAAAAAAAACTTTCGGTACGCCAATCTGAAATCTTAGTAAGGCAGTTTCGAGATAAAAAGATTAAATTAGTTTCTAAAAAAGATTCAAATATTCTTAATTTACAAAAAGATTTAGAGGAAAAAACTGGACTCAATGTTTCTATTAATAATAAAAAAAATAATACAGGAACAATTATTTTTGAGTACCAGGATTTAGATCAACTAGATAAATTAATTAATACAATTAAGAATAATTATTAGTTTTTGTGCAAATTTCTAAAAAAAAGTTAAAGAAAATTGCTTTTGATATTTGAGGATTTTTCTTGCATAAAAGCTCTGTGTTATTAATTCCACTAATCATCTTTTTAAGCTCATTTAAACTCCAGAGAGATAATTGTTTTTTTACAAGTGGTTTTTCCTTCCAAAAAATTGATGGTTTAGTATTATTGATAAGATTGTCTAAATTATTCGATTTGTTTTTTTGCTCCTTAATTTTGAGCAAACGTTGAGCTTTATTACTTAAAATTCTTAATAACAATATTTGACTGACTGTATTTACATATAATTCAGATATAATTTTTTTATATTGAGAAGTATTACCGCATAAGCATTCGTTTACTAAGATATCAGATTTGTAATCACCTGAAAAATTGATTAAAGATTTAATTTCGTTAAGTTCTAGATTTTTCTTATTTAATGAATATGATTTAATTTTTTCAATTTCATTTCTTAAATTATTGCGGTCAGAATTAGATTTTTCTATTAATAAATTTATTGCATCTCTTGATAATGATATATTGTTTTTTCTAAATTCAGATTGTGCAATAATTTCTAAATCTTTTTCACTATCTAAATAACAGGGAATGCAAATTGTTTCTTTACTCTTTTCAAAAAAATTTCTTAATTTAGATTTTTTTTCTAAAATTCCAGAAAAAATTATTACTAATACATTTTCTGGACTTTTATCAAAAACATTACTTATTTTTTTTATTATTTTATCTGTTGCTTCGAAAATGGTTATTATTTTTTTGTTACCAAATAATGATCCAGAATAAACGAAATTATAAAAGTTTTCTTCATTATTGAGTATTTCGTTTTCGTATAATAATAAAATTTCTATTTTATCGTCTTTTTGTTTTGTTGCAATTTTAATGATATTTCCAATATCATTTTTTAATCCAACATTTTCACCATACAATAAATAAAAATTATATTTGAAAAAATTTTGAGTATTTTTTTTTATTTCATAACTTTTTATTATCATTTTGTTTAAATATTTTCTGAAAGTTTAATTAATAAATCTTGGTATGTTTTATTTATTAAATTTTCTATAGCTCTATTTTCTAATTTTATTGTTTCAGAATATTGATCTTGTACTTTATAAGATGAAGAGGAAGCAAAGCTTTCATTTAATATTTGATTACCTGTCGTAAAATTTTCTACTATAACAGTAGTAGATAAATTAATCTTATATGCTAAAATTTTTCCAGCACTATTTTTGGCAGTTGCGTTTTTCTCTTTTAATACATTAATTAAGATATAGATATTTTTTACTTCCGAAGTGTTTCTAGTTGTTTGAGATAAATTATATAATTTAGAATAAATTTGATTTCCCAATTTTTTATCACCTGTTATTGAATAATTAGTAATTTTAAATTCTATTATGTTTGATGAACTAAAAATTGGCTTATAGCCAGTGCAAGCACTAATATTTAACAGTAGAATAAGTGAAATTAAGAGATGCGATATTTTTTTCATTTTTTTGTTATGAAGTTTACTAATTTATTTTTGATGTAAATATTCCTTATTACAGTTGTATTTCTCATATGTTTTGAAACATTATCAATTTCTTTTGATTTTTTTATAATCGTTATTTCTTTTGAGTTTATTGGCATTTCCAATGCACCTCTTTTTCTTCCATCTACCTGTATCACAATTGTGCAGCTTTCTTCTTTGAGTAATTTAGGATCATATTTAGGCCAATAAAATTTTTTGTTTATTTTTTCACAACATTCATGAGCTAAATGTGGAGTTAGTGGTATTAATAACATTGTTATTTTTTCCCATTCATTTTTTAAAGTTTTATTTGAAGTTTTGTTATTTATAACATGATCGTAAATTAAATTGTATATTTCATGTATATTGGCTATTACGACATTATATTGAAAATTATCTAAGTTTTTAGTTATGTTATAAACTGTTTTATTTACAGCTTTTTGTAGTGCAATATCTTCAGATTTTGATGTTGAATTTTCCTTATTCAAAATTTCATTATTCAATTTCCAGAGTTTTTGAATAAATTTATAAGCAGCAGAAACTCCTTCCAATGACCATTGAACGTCTTTTTCTGGTGGGCTATCTGACAACATGAACCATCTAATCGAATCTGCTCCATAGACATTAATCATTTCTCCGGTATCAACGATATTTTTTCTTGATTTGGACATAGCTTCAGAGGGTCCCAATACAACTCTTTTTCCATCTTTTTTTGTGATTAAATTTCCATCAGAATTTTTTTCAACTTCATCTGGATATAACCATTGATTTTCTTCATTTTTATAAGTTTCATGACAAACCATTCCTTGAGTAAATAGGCTTTTAAATGGTTCAATATAATTAAATCTTTTATTATTAAATGCTAATGCTCTCATAAAAAATCTAGAGTAAAGTAAATGTAATATTGCATGTTCTACTCCTCCAATATATTGGTCAACAGGCATCCAATATTTAAGATCATTTAATTCATATCCATATTTTTTATTTTTTGGTGAGCAAAATCTCAAAAAATACCAAGAGGAATCTACGAAAGTATCAAGAGTATCTGTTTCTCTAATAGCCTTTTCTCCAGAAGGAAGTTTTGTAAATTTCCAAGTAGAGTGTTTTTCTAATGGATTTCCTTTTAAGTTAAGATCGACATCCTCGGGCAATAATACAGGCAAATCCTTTTTTTTTACTGGAAATACTTTTCCTTTATTATTATATACTATTGGAATTGGACAGCCCCAATATCTTTGTCTAGAAACACCCCAGTCCTTAAGGCGAAATGTGATTTTTTTTTTCCCCAATTTTTTTTTTGTAACTACTTTAATAATTTTTTGTATAGCTTGATTGACAGTGAGATTATCCAAAAAATCAGAATTAAATAATATTCCATCATCAGTGAAAGCTTCTTTTTTTATAACAAATTTTGCTGCATCTATGTTCTTTGGTTTTACTACAGGCAATATCATAAGTTTGTATTTGTTTGCAAAATCTAAATCTCGTTGATCGTGAGCCGGACAACCGAATATTGCACCTGTTCCGTAATCCATTAAAACAAAGTTTGCAATATAAACTGGGAGTTTAATTTTTTTATTTAAAGGATGTATTGCAAATAAGCCAGTATTAAAGCCAATTTTTTCGGCATTTGCTAATGCTTCTTCCGTTGTTCCCATTTTTGAACATTCTGATTTAAAGGAAAGAAAATCATTGTCGTTTTCAAAATTTTTCGCAATTGGATGATCAACGGAAAGTGCAATAAAAGAAGCGCCAAATATTGTATCTGGTCTTGTTGTAAAAACTTTTATTTTGCTCGATTTATTTTTTTTATCAATTTTAAAATTAATTTCACAACCGTAAGATTTACCTATCCAATTTTTTTGCATTAGTTTAACTTTCTCTGGCCAATTTTTTAATTTTTGTAATTCGTCTAATAAATTTTGTGAAAATTTTTTAATATTAAAAAACCATTGAGAAAGTTTTTTTCTTTCTACTGTTGCTCCTGAACGCCAACCTTTGCCATTTATTACTTGTTCATTAGACAAAACAGTGTGTTCTGCAGGATCCCAGTTTACATAAGTATCTTTTTTATAAACTAAACCATTTTTAAACAATTCTAAAAAAAATTCTTGTTGATGTTTGTAATATTCTGGATCACATGTAGATATTTCACGATCCCAGTCTAATGAAAGTCCGAGAAGTTTTAACTGTTTTTTCATAGTTTCTATATTTTTTTTAGTCCAATCTTTAGGATGAAGATTATTTTCACGAGCAGCATTTTCTGCTGGTAATCCAAATGAATCCCAGCCCATAGGATGTAAAACATTAAAGCCTAGAAGTTTTTTATAGCGAGCCAAAACATCTCCAATTGTGTAATTGCGTATATGGCCCATATGAATTTTTCCTGATGGATATGGAAACATTTCGAGGCAATAGAATTTTTTTTTATTTTTGTCTAAAATAGCAGCGTTAACTTTTTTTCTTGACCATATATCTTGCCATTTTCTTTCAACATTTTTTATATTGTATCTTTCCATGGTATAAAAAATTAAATTTTTATAGGATACGTTTTAATTAATTTATTGCTTGTCTCTTAAATTTTTTCTTACCCTTATTAAATTCTCTTTCGAAAAGTACTGCTTTTTTGAGAATGGCAATTTGAAGTTCTTGTTCTAGCGTTGAAGATATTTTTTTTACAGTACATTTTTGTTGAATATTGCAGCGCTTTTTATGTACAATTATTCTAATTCCATCCGATCTTATTTCATTGGTTAAAAATCTTACAGTGATTTTAATAGATTCATCTGATGCAGTTCCTTCATTGTACCAATCTGTAGTTATAATTCCTCCAGAATAGTCAACATTTGCGAGAGGTAAAAAATCAAGTATTTCTAGTGTAGCTCGCCACATTGGGTTAGAACTAGCGAATTGATAATTTGTTCCGCCACCACCACCCCCCATCAATTTTTTCATCGACAAGCCTTTTCCCTCTTCTAAATTTTTCTTTACTCTTTCTTGAGAATTAGGAGAAACCTTTCTAGCATCAACAGGATCATAAATTCCGCAAGAGCCCAAAAGACCTAAGACAGTCATTCCGATTAAGAAGAATAGTATTTTTTTAGGTATAAAGTTTAAAACACTCATTTAGCTATACTTTATACATTAATTTTAGTTTGGAAATTACTTTTAAAAAATACAAAAAAGCCAATAAAAACAACACTTATTTGCTAATATTTTTGGTGTTGTAAAAATACAACATACTTAAATAATAACAGTATAATTAGGATTTTTTAATTCTTTTAGTCGTATGTAGTGTTATTTTGGGTCATTCATTAAATGAATAGTTAACAACAAGAAGGAGAAAACATGAATAAAATAACGAAACTTGGAGTTTCTGCGTTATGCGGAACTCTAGCTACAGTGTCGGCTGCTAATGCAGGCGAACTGTCAGTAACGGGTGGCGTTGATATGTCTTGGATTACATTGGATGATGATACTACTGGGAACCCGATAGGTATGGGTTCTAATTTAACTTTTTCAGGTTCAGGAGAACTTGACAATGGTTGGAGTGTAGCGTTGTCCGTGGCCATGACCAATTCAGATGTTTATTCAAATACAAACATAACAGTAACGGTACCAGCTCTGGGAGATATACGTATTGACCAAGGTACTAGTGCTACGGGTATAAGTCGTATTGACGATGTTACACCAAATGTTTGGGAAGAAGCATACGCAACTGGATTGAGTGCAGGTATAGACAATGTTGACGGTTCCTCAAAAGGTTCCACGATAGAGTACACACCGAACATGTTACCGGATGGACTTGCAGCAAGATTAGCATACTCACCAGATGCTGGTGGCAAAAACGCTGCTGACAAATCTAGTTCAGGTTATGCAGCAGATCCCGAAGGATCTGGTTACGACATAACACTTGTAGCAACTGATGCTATACTTGGCGTGCCTGGTCTTACTCTTTATGGTGGTATATCTAGTATAAACCAAGACGGAACAGCGAGTGGTTATGATGGTGAGCAAGATGAGAGCACTTATGCAATAGTTTATGCAGCAGGTGGCTTTACAATTGGTTATCAATACTCAGAAGAAGATCTTGGTAGATCAGCAACGGAACAACAATATGAAAATACTGGATATGGTATAACGTTCCAAATCAATGATGATTTGTCAGTTGGTTATAACAACTACGAATCAGTTCAAACTAATACAGCAAATGTAACAGCTGAAGCAGAATCGCTGCAAATTGCGTATACATTTGGTGGAGCTTCTATAAGATTAGCTGAAGCTAGCGTAGATAATAGTGCGTACCAAACTGGTTCGAGCTACGATAGAGATGGAACAACATTATCTGTTTCATTAGCGTTTTAGGGTAAGCAATTAGAGAAAGGCATAAATAATTATGAATAAATTAACTAAGGTTGGTTTATCGGCGTTGTGTGGCTCTCTAGCTGCTGTATCATCCGCTAATGCAGGTGATATGACGGTAACAGGTGGTGTTGACATGTCATGGGTGACACTGGATGGTGGATCATCTACGACAGGTAACCCGATCGGTATGGGTTCGAACTTAACTTTCAAAGGTTCAGGAGAACTTGATAACGGTTGGACGTTTGATTTAACTGTGGCTATGCTAAATCAAGATGCATATTCTAATACGGTTGTAGCTATCGACATGGGCGGTTTAGGTAAACTAAACATTAACCAAGGTGATAGTGGTAACGGTATTGATGCATTTGATGACAAAATGCCAACCGCATGGGAAGAACCATGGGGTAATGCAGTGGGAACTGGAGTAAAATTAGTTTCAGGTTCAGGTCCAAACTCAAATGTAATGTATACGACACCAACTGTAGCTGGGACTACTATAACGTTGACAATGGCACCGGATATGGGGTCAGGAAATGTAAACGACAAAAGTTATTCTGGACTTGGTGGAAGTACAGGTAAGGGTCAGGATATTACTGTAAATATCAACCCATCGTTAGGAACGGAAATACTTACTGGACTTAACTTGTTTGTTGGGGCACACCAAACGCAAAATACCGGTGGTTCAGAGAACAACCTTTATGAAGGTG
>Ga0310122_10001771_pt1 | contig 13832 bp, 12 predicted proteins | sample CB6_Bottom_1051__FD_203503 | JGI IMG/M metagenome (GOLD analysis project Ga0310122, IMG submission 203503) | Marine microbial communities from Western Arctic Ocean, Canada - CB6_Bottom_1051 | ecosystem: Environmental > Aquatic > Marine > Oceanic | place: Canada: Western Arctic Ocean | collected...
CGGCCGCCCGCCCGATGACTCAGTTGGACGGGAGGTTCGAGATGGGACCGATGGCGAAAATTGGGTTCATTGCGCGGGTGCTCTTCGCAGGATGGAAGTTCTGGACCGGTCCGAGCCAGATCCGGGCGGATGTCCCCTATCCGCTTACCTAGCGGACACATGTTGTCGGACAGGCCGACTCTGGCGACCGACTGCCGCTCTTGATCGTTTTGCATGGTGCCGGGGCTCACGAAGAGGACCTCGACGGTGTTTTCGAGGATTGGCAGGTTCCCGTGCGGATGGGTCGTGGATATACCTGGTCTCGAGGCGAGGGCACGACGCAGAGGGAAGCCTATGAAGCCGACCGACAGATGTTTCGCAAAGTAGCCGACAGTCTCGCGGTGGCTGCAGCCGAAGTCGCGAATCGCTATCCGACCGAAGGCAAGGCGATGGTGTTCGGCTTTTCGGCGGGTGCTTCCATGGCCTGGTATCTGGGCGCGCACCATCCCGATCGTTTCGATGCCATTTTCGTCGTTGCTGGCGATCTCGACAGCGATCTCCTCGAAGATCTCCTGCCGGCTAGTCGGCCGCCCTTTTTCGCCGATCACGGAAAACGCGATGGCGTGGTTTTAATTTCCAGCGGACACAAAACGGCTAGAGCAATCGAGAAGTTGGCCGGTCGAGTCGTCTTCGAAGAATTCGATGGTGGGCACACCGTACCGCCGTCGGTTCGCGCCGACGTCGAAGTGCAGATCAGACAATTGCGCGTTGGGTCATTGGCCATGGGTCGACCGTAGAGCCAAAGACGTCATGTGTTAGGCGTCATGCCCAGCGACAAGATTTTCCAGGTCGTCGGCCAGGCCGCGAGCGCGTCGAATCCCGGGTCTACCAGCGCCTGAAGCAGGAGCCCCTCGATCGAGGCGGTCAAAGTTGCCGCGGCATGGAGCGCGTCGCAGGGCGCGATCTCTCTCGCTTCGATTCCCTTTTGGATCGTGTGCGCGAGACGTTCCCGCGACCGTTCGTAGATCAGGGCGAACCGATCTCTAGCGAGCGGGTGTTTCAGGAACTCGCTCCACATCTCGACGAGGGATCGATCGCGCAGGAGCGCGCCAAGGACGATCTCGGCATCGAGGCGCAGCGTTTCCAGGGCCGAGGTGTCTGGCAGATCGTCCCAGGCCGCGAAGATCTCGCGATCGAATTGGTCGAAAAGGGCGATGAAGATCTCGTCTTTGCTCTTGAAATGCCAGTAGAGGGCGCCCTTGGAAAGACCGGTTGCCCGGACGATGTCGTCCATCGTGGTCTTGTGATAGCCCGTCTTTCCGAAGCAGGACTGGGCCGCTTCGAGGATCTGTGCGCGTCTTATTTCGGGCGCTTGATGTGTCGCCATTAATTCGCTGCCACAGCCCTTGGCGCGCCCGGATGTTGATGCCGGGTGGGCTTTTCTTCGACGGCGCGCTGCATCTTCAATTGCTCTTGGCGAAGATTTCGATAGAGGGCGATGGCCTTGTCCGAGTGCACGAAGGCATAGGGGAACTCATCGATCGTGCCCGGCGTCAGGGTGGCGAAGAGACGCCAGTCCTGTTTCTGGACGATTCGCAGCTCGCTGTGAACGGCGATCCAGGTGATCAATTTGCCGAGCATTGCGTTCCGGGTATAGGTCTGGCGATACCGGAACCAGAGCCAACTATGGTCTTCGTCGACGGGTGTTGCGCAGATCAGTATGTGCAGATTCGGTGTGATCGCGACCAGGCCGAGGTTGGGAAGGATGACTTCGGAACGAAAGGGCATTCCCTTCGTCTTGGTCGCGTTGCGAGCGATCTTCTTTTCCTTGACCAGCAATCCGCTCGAGTAGATTCGATCGCCCTCGACATGCGCCTCGAAGTCGACCATCCGTGTCCCGACCGGGATGATATTGCCGTGGACGAAGGGCGTATGATGGATGTCGAGGTTCGACTCGATCATGCGCGAATAGTGGTAGGGAAGGACGTAGGAAGCCTCGGTCTCTCCACCATGGGCCTCGACGTCGTTGAAGAAGGGAAGGTCGGGATAGCTCGTCTGCTCGTCTCCCCACCACATCCAGATCAGGCGGTGCGCTTCACGAATCGGGAAGGCGCCGAGATTCAGTGCCTTGGGGATGCGAGCGTCCGGCCCTTCGCAGGGCATGAGCGTGCAGGCCCCGTCCCCGCCAAAGCGAAAGCCATGCCACGGGCATTCGAGTTCGCCGTCGACGATTCGACCACCCGCCAGCGAGGCGCCGCGATGCGGGCAGGTCGCCGGCGAGATCCGGGCTGCCCCCGTCGGGTCGCGCCAAAGCACGAGGTCTAGTCCGAAGCGCTTGATTCCTATGGATGTTTTCCGAAGCGCGCCTGCTTCGAGGACCGGATACCAGCGATTTCTGAGCACGATTCCCTCCAAAACTGACTATCTAGTCGATTTATAGACTAACTGGTCTGTTTTGTCGAGAACAGGTTCGCCGCCGTCGCGTGGGGTTCCCGCGTACCCGGTGGCCCGGTGTCTAGATCAAGTCGATTTCACGAAGTCGACAATGGCTCCCGCAAACTCTTCGCCGCGACCTTCTTGAAGAAAATGACCCCCGCCCTCGATCGTGCGATGGGGTTGGCCCTTCGCACCGGGCACGTCCGCGAGAAAACGCTTGTCGCCGCCACTCGAAACCGGGTCATTACTCGAAAACGAACAGAGCAGGGGCTTGTCCCACTTCTTCAGGACTTCCCAGGCGGCCTTGTTGGGCTCGTTCGATGGATCATCCGGAAGCAGCGGCACCTGCCGTGGCATCGCCCGCGGTCCCATCTTGAAACTGGCATCCGGAAAGGGCGCGTCGTAGGCGGCCATCTCTTCGGGCGAGAGCGTCCGACCATCGATGGTCCCCGCGATCATCATGCCCACCGGAAGATCCTCGGTCTCCCAGGTCCATTTCTGCCAGTGCGCGAAGGTGATCTCCGGGCTCGCAGGATCCGGATTCGATAGGGCAGCCATCACCTCCGGCAGCGTCGGCGTCGGCTTGTTCTCCCAGAAATCCCGCAGAGCATCGACGCGTTCCTTTGAAACGGGTCCCGGAGTGGGAAGGCCAGTATTGGCTACGACGATGCGCGAGAAGCGATCTGGATTTTCCGCAGCCAGTCGCAGTCCGATCAAGCCACCCCAATCCTGGCCGACGAGCGTGGCGCCCTGCACGTCGTTCTGGATGAGCCATGCGGTCAGCCAATCGACCTGGCGTTGGTAGCTGACCTGCTCGCGCGTCGACGGCTTGTCCGATCGACCAAAGCCGACGAGGTCCGGCGCGAGAACGCGCAATCCGGCGTCGGTCAGGATCGGAATCATGTAGCGATAGAGGTAGCTCCAGGTCGGCTGTCCATGCATGCACAGGACGATCTCGCCATCGGCGGGACCTTCGTCGACGTGGTGGATCCGCAGACTTCCGCTGTCGCCATCCGGCACGTCGGTGTAGTGGGGTTCGAATGGATAGCCGGGCAGATTTTCGAAACGAGCATCGGGGGTTCGAAGGACCTTCATGCTTTGCTCCTCAGGGTCGTCATTAATTGGCAGATACTATGTCATATCTTTTCTTTTTGTCCGAAGCTTTTGTCCGCCCCGTCAAAAGAGTCGAATCTCCAGCCCAAACGGCAGATTACAGCGGTTTTGTCCGCCGACAGAATCGGCCTCGGGCCGCACTACGGCTCACAGGCTCGGCCCGCCGGCGGCTTGACGAGACCCGCCGGCACCGGGAGCATTGACCCGCCCGAGGAGAACGATCATGACGACGAACGCCGCCTTCGACTATTCCGGACGGGTCGAGGATCCGCTACGAGACGATCTGCGTCTCGCCCATCAACAAGCCTGGGAGCGAATCGCACAGCCAGGGACCTGGTGGAGCGGGCGGGAGCGGGTCGCGATCGCCGCGGAGTCCCGGGCTGCCGAATATTGTGTGTTCTGTCGCAAGCGTCGGGAGGCACTTTCGCCCTTTGGCGAGACCGGAAATCACGATGATGTGAGCGCTGACGTTCTGCCGCTCGCGGCGATCGACGCCATTCATCGATTGGTGACGGACGCCTCCCGCCTAACAGAGACCTGGGTCAAGGAACTCGCTGAAGAGGGCGTACCCGACACGCACTACGTCGAACTCCTGAGCGTCGTCGTCTCGATTCGAAGTATCGACATCTTCCATAGAGCCATGGGGATCTCGCCCGAACCGCTGCCTGAGCCGGTCGCCGGGGAACCCTCGAACAAACGCCCGGTGGCGGCCGCCAGCGGGGTTGGATGGGTTCCCATGTTGCCGAGTCGCCTGCGTGCGGGCGATGAAGCAGACCTGTGGCGGGGCCCTGCGCCGAATGTGATACGCGCCATGAGCCTGGTGCCCGACGCGGTCCGCTGGTTGAAGGAATTGAGCGCGGCCCACTATTTGAGCATGGAGAACATGCCGGATTTCACCCGGGGCCGTGGACCCCTTTCGCGAGCACAGACCGAATTGGTGGCCGGTCGCGTTTCCGCCATCAACGAGTGTTTCTACTGAACGAGCTCACATGCATTGATGCTCCGTGCGAGTGTCGAGACCGAAGGACTGGAAACCGACTACCGAGGTATCGCGGATGCGGCCAGCGCCGAGTCGAGCACGGTTCCGGGCGCAGGGGCCTTGATCGGGTTGGTCGAGGCTTCGTTTTCTTCGAATCCTGAAGACGGCGTCGCCGCCCGGCTGAGGCTGCGAGAGGAGCTCGGCGCCGAGGCTTTGGTGGATACGGCCGCCGTGATCGGCAATTTCGAAAGGATGGTGCGGATCGCCGACGGAACCGGCATCCCCCTCGATGCGCCGGTCAACGTGGCGACCGAGTCGGTGCGCCGTGAACTCGGGATCGACGGTTACAGCACTGCGGAGAACACCGGATCCGTGCGCCGGTGGCAGCGCTGGCTAGGGCGAGCGCTCGAGCCCGTCGCCCGATACGGGTTGCGTCGTCTCGGGCGGCGAGCCCGCGAGCGTAGTGAGTCGTTGATCGATTCCTGAAGGAAATGGCCCAATCGACCGATACCTCATGAATTAGGTAGCCTAGAATCCCACGCGAGTTCAGCAGATCGCAATATTGCCGAATCGCCGATTCGCCGAACCGTGACCGCGCCGTCGAGCGCGATCCGGCGTGATAGGGAGTGCGTCTTGTTCGAACAACCCCGCTGGTCGAAGGGGTCCGCGTTCAGTCTCGTGGCCGGTGTCGTCTGGATTTCGCAGGTGGCGTCGCTTGGGCTGTTCGCCTCCATCCCGTTCTGGATTCTCGGGAGCGGCTTCCTGGCTGCGGGCGTCTCTCAATTGCTCTGGCCGGGAGATGATCGGATCGCACATACACAAGCGATTGCCGGTGTTCTGGGCTCACTCGTTGCGCTGCCGACACTCTTCTTCATGGGCTTCGGGACTTTTCTTCTGTTGCTGGCGAGTGCGCTCGCGGCGGCCTGGGGCGCCGGTCGCATCGCGATCGAACTGGAACCGCACTACGAGAACGTCCCGGTTCCCGAGCCGACCTTTCAATTGTTCGCGAAGGTTGCGATCGACGAGGCGATCCTGGGATTCGAACAATTCGTCTCGACGGGATTCGCACTCGATGGGACCCTCGAGCGCGTCATCGACGAAGTCGGCCAGACCCACGCCCGTTTCGAGAGCGAAGGATTTCTCGAGAAACCGGCCAATTACCATCAGACGCCACCCGAGCTGTTGGATCCGGAAATCCAGATCCGTAATGTCGGCGCACAACCCGTCGAATTTCTGCGATTCGAAAGTGGATATGCGCCGCGCGAAGGGGAGGCGGGCCGCGACCGCTGGCTCGGGTATGAGCCCTGCCGCGACGGGCGCGCCTATGTTCTGCGGCATCCGGGAGCGCCACGGCCGTGGATGATCTGTACGAACGGCTACCGCATGGGTCATGCGCGAATCGACGTCGGAATCTTCGACCGCTTCCATCATCGCCTGGGACTGAATGTCGTGATTCCGGTTCTGCCGCTACACGGTCCACGGCGGATCGGCCGGCAGTCGGGCAGCGGCTTCATCGGTATCGACGTCATCGACACATTGCACGCCGAGGCACAGTCGATCTGGGACATGCGTCGTTTGCTCTCCTGGGTTCGCGCGCAGGATGCGCCCGCGGTCGGAGCCTTGGGGCTTTCGCTGGGCGGATACACGACCGCCGTCTTCGCGAGCATTGCGGACGGTCTTTCTTGTGCGATCCCAGGAATTCCGCTGGCCGACTTCACGCGCATGCTCGACCGACACGCTTCTCAAAATCAGATGCGTTACGCCGAGACCAAGGGCTATGACCTGGACCGCGTGTACGAGATTCTCCGTGTCGTTGCGCCATTGGTTCTCGAGCCGAAGGTTCCGCTCGAAGGGCGCATGATCTTTGGCGCCACCGCCGACCGTCTGGTGGCCCCGGATCATGTGCGCGACCTGTGGCGTCATTGGGACGAGCCCGCAATCGTCTGGTATCACGGCGCTCATGTGACCTTCGCATTCGAGCGCAGTGTTTGGGCCGGCGTCGACCGGACGCTTCGCGAAAACGGAGTCTTTGTTTGAGTCCGATCTGATTCGAATCTCTGTTGGTTTGCGTCACTGCGCGGTCCGTTGCGGTGTCCTATGCAGCGAGTGGAAGTGTGGCAAGGCGGTCGAAGATTCCGGGGGGAAATTTTGACGACTCCGAACACAAACAATCGAGACGAAAAGACCTCGAGGGCCTACGCGCTCGACGATCGATATCTGGCGGATGAAGGCCGGGTTTTTCTGACCGGCATCCAGGCCCTGGCCAGACTTCCCCTGGAACAGCTTCGCGTTGATCGGCGCAACGGTCTGATGACGGCCGCGCTCATCTCCGGCTATCCGGGGTCGCCGCTCGGTGGGTATGATCGCGCCGTGGCGTCGGCTGCCCGGCTCGCACCGGAGCTTCCGATTCACTGTCGCCCGGCGATGAACGAAGAATTTGGTGCGAGCGCGATCATGGGATCACAACTCGCTGCCGTTCAACCAGATTGTCTCTACGACGGCATCGTCGGCTTGTGGTACGGCAAGGCACCGGGCGTCGATCGCGCAGTGGATGCTCTTCGACACGCGGTCTACGCGGGTGCCTCGATGAAGGGCGGCGCCGTCGCGATCGTCGGAGACGATCCAGCGGCCAAGAGTTCGACGGTTCCTTCCTCATCGGCAGGCGTGCTCGCCGATATGCATCTGCCGCTTCTCTATCCCGGCGATCCGGCTGAGGCCCTCGATCTCGGTCGACATGCGATCGCGCTGTCGCGACTCACCGGCCTCTGGTCTGCGCTCAAGATCGTGGCCGACGTCGCGGATGCCACGGCGACGGTGGATCTCCATCCGGACCGACTCGTTCCAATCCTGCCCACGGCCGGTGGCCAGGTCTACGAGCACTACCCGAACGGAAACCTCTTGACGCCCCGCACGATCGATGTCGAACGAGAGATCTACGAGGTTCGCTATCAGCTGGCCCGCGACTATGCCACTGCGAATCAACTGAACCTGGTGACGGTCGATCCGTCGGATGCGTGGATTGGAATCATTGCTTCGGGGATCACGTATCGCGAAGTTCGAGAGGCTTTCGCCCGACTCGGACTCTCCTCCGATGCCGAGATTGCGGCCTGTGGCATCCGGCTTCTCAAGATGGGAATGCCAATGCCTTTCAATCCCGAGACGGTTCGCGAGTTCGCAAGGGGACTGCTCGAGGTCCTGGTGATCGAGGAAAAGAGACCCGGCGTAGAGTCGCTCGTGAAGGACGCGCTCTACGGGATGCCGGAGGCTCCTCGCATCGTCGGAAAATTCGATCAAGCCGGCGAGGTCCTGGTCCATGGCTTCGGCGCGCTCGACGCGGATTTTGTGATGATCGTCCTGCGTCGGCGTCTGGCTGATCGACTGCGCGATCGACTCCGGCCGATTCCCAGCGACGCGGCGACCTCCATTCCCGAACTCCAGGTTTCGCGGACGCCGTTTTTCTGTTCCGGGTGTCCACACAATCGAAGTACGGAAGTCCCGAAGGGCTCACTCGTCGGTGCGGGAATCGGCTGTCACACGATGGCGCTCTTCATGGATCAGGATCGGGTTGGCGATATCGGTGGGCTTGGCTGCATGGGCAATGAGGGCGTCCAGTGGATCGGTATGTCGGATTTCCTCGCCCGTGACCATTTCATCCAGAACATTGGCGACGGAACGTTCTTTCATTCGGGTCAGCTCGCGGTGCAGGCTTCCGTCGCCGCGGGCGTGAACGTGACCTACAAGCTTCTCTACAACGGAACGGTCGCCATGACCGGTGGCCAGGATCCACAAGCGCAGCTGCCGATCCCGGAGCTTGCCGCGAATCTGTTGCGGCAGGGCGTTTCAGAAGTCCTGGTGACGACGGAGGACGTGCGCCAATTCGATGGCCAGAATTTGCCCGGCGGCGTCGAAGTCTGGAATCGCGATCGCCTGGTCGAGGCGCAGGAGAGGCTCGCGAACGTTCGCGGTACGACGGTGCTGATTCATGTGCAGGCTTGCGCCGCGGAAGAACGCCGCGCTCGAACGCGGGGTCGCTCGCCGACGCCAGCGCAGAGGGTCATCATCAACCATCGAATCTGTGAGGGTTGCGGGGATTGCGGCCGAGTCAGCAATTGTCTGTCGGTGCAACCGATCGAGACGCCCTTCGGACGAAAGACGGCGATCGATCAAACCACTTGCAATTTCGACTATTCGTGTCTCGAAGGGGATTGTCCCTCCTTCATGACGATAACGAGTCGCGCGGCCGATCTGGATGCAGCATCCCAGAAGCAGCGCGCAGTCACGCTGCCTCCGGATGATCTCCCTAGGCCCGAGCGCATCGTTCCCGAAGATGAATTCGCCATGCGGATAACGGGAATTGGTGGGACCGGGGTCGTGACGGTCGCGCAGATCGTGGGAACCGCTGCGATGCTCGATGGCTACCACGTTCGTGGCCTCGATCAGATCGGACTCTCCCAAAAGGCCGGTCCCGTCGTGAGTGATCTTCGCTTTTCTCGAACGACTCCGACCTCGACGAATCGCCTCGGTCGGGGGCAGGCTGATCTTCTACTCGGCTTCGACCAACTGGTTGCCGCGTCGGCGACGGGACTTCTGATAGCCGATCCCTCCCGAACCACGGTCGTCGGTTCGACGACTTCGACGCCCACTGGCGAAATGATCCGGCATAACGACATTGAGTTGCCGGGAGCGGATGAACTGTGCAAGCGGATCGCGGATGCGACTCGGAGTTCGGCGCAGTTCTGGGCTCAGGCGGCCGAAGTGACGAGAGACCTGTTCGGAAGCTCGACGACTTCGAACATTTTTGTCGTGGGGATGGCGATTCAGGCCGGTTGCCTGCCAATCGCAGGCCGCCATGTAGAAGAAGCCATTCGATTGAATGGAGTGTCCATCGATATCAATCTGGCCGCGTTCCGATGGGGCCGAATCCAGATCGTGGACGCGGACAGGGTCGTGAGGGCGCGTTCCGAAGGCGAGGCGAGCGCGCGAGAAAACGAGATCGAAGGAATGTCTTCAGCGCAGCGGGCGGTCGATCCGAGCTTCGAAACTCGAATCGGATCATTCGATTGCGACGAAGCCGATTCACAGATCCTCCGGAGATTCACGAGAGAGCTCGTTGCCTGGGGCGGAGCACGGGCGGCCATCGACTGGTTCGATGCCCTTGCGCGCGTGAAGAAGCGGGAAACAGAGATCGCTTCCGGGAGCCGGCGACTCTTGATGGGCACGGCGGCGGGGCTCTTCAAACTGATGGCCTACAAGGACGAATATGAAGTCGCGCGGCTGATGACGGATGCCGACGCGATCGCGCTGGCGCGTCGAGTCGCCGGCCGCCGAGGGCGAATCGCATGGAAGCTCCATCCACCACTCCTGCGCTCGCTCGGCTTGAAGAGGAAGATCTCCTTCGGACTCTGGACCGCACCTTTCTTCAAGTTCCTCGCGGCAGCTCGATTCCTTCGAGGTACGATCTTCGATCCGTTCGGGATGGCAGGGCTCCGAAGGACTGAACGCGAGCTTCCGGGTCAGTATATTTCCGCTCTCGAGCGACTACTCATTTGTCTGACTCCGGCGAAACTCGACGCGGCTGTTGCTCTCGTTGCGTTGCCCGAGCAGATTCGAGGATACGAAGACTTGAAGCTTGAACGGATCGCTGGCTATCGAAAGGCCTTGGCTGCTGCGCTCGATGATCTCGAAAGCTGAGACCCGCTTGAAAAATGATCTTCTCGCTAAACCGTATCGACCCTTCCCGATTCGAGCGCTCAACGCCCTGGGTCGTGGGCTCGCGCGATTCGGGCGAACACCAATCTCGCTTTGAGACGAAGAGTTGATGGGGCTGGCCGTCCGACAGACTGGTCTCTCTGATTTCGGACCGGAGAGCTTTCGGCCTGGGCTGACGAAGTTGATGGAATCGAGCGAGCTGGATGCGCGACTGACTCTTTTTGGTCGCTATTTCGCCAAACGACAGCTGGTCGAATTGCTCATGCATCGACTCCAGCTCGTCGACTATCGGTCCAGCCATCCAGGAATTGCCGACGAAGTCATCGTGCGCCCACTCTTCATCCTCGGACTACCGCGGACCGGGACGACGCTTCTCTACGGGTTGCTCGCCGAGGATCCGGCGAATCGCGCGCCGCTGTCCTGGGAGATCGACGACCCGTGCCCGCCGGTGGAGACCGAGAGCGACTCGAGCGACCCGCGCATCGAACGAACCCAGAAACGCTTCGATCAGGTCGAGCAGCTCGCGCCTGGATTCCAGACGATCCATCCCGTCGGCGCCTTGATGCCTCAGGAGTGCATCGTCCCGACCGCCTCCTAGGAGCCTGACCCAAGACTCGTCGCGACGCCCATGCGCCGATCCATCACCGCTGCGTGCGTTGCGAGACCTTGCTTTAGCTCGCTACAGCTGCGGCCCCGCGCCTTCCCAGCGGCGCGTCTCGACACCTGGGCTTCCCACGAGAGTCTTGGGTCAGGCTCCTCGAACAGGATATGTCGGCCACCTACGAGCATCCCCGTCGGTTTCTTCAACATATGCAATTGGGCCACATGGCGGATCGCTGGATCCTGAAATCGCCTGGGCATCTGGGGCCGATCGATCCGCTTTTCGAGACCTACCCGGACGCCATGGTCGTTCAAACGAATCGCGATCCCATCCGGGTGATTCCGTCGGTCGCAAACCTGGAATACACGATGCGGCTCGTCGCTTCGGACGACGTCGATCCCGGGCGAGTGGGTCAGCAGATGTTGCATGTCTGGTCGACGCTGCTCGCACATGGAATGGAAGCTCGCGACCGCCATCCGGGGCGCGAACACCAGATTCTCGATCTACCGATGAGGGAAATCGTGGGCGATCCAATCGCTTGCATCGAAAGGATCTACCGAGATTTCGAACTCGACCTTGGACAACAAGCGCGCCAAAGAATGCAGCGGTACCTCGAGCTCCATCCCAAGGATGAGTTCGGCGTGCATCGCTATAGCCTCGAAGCGTTCGGGCTCGACGAATTGACCGTGAACTCGGTCTTCAAGGAATATCGTGAGAGATTCAGGATCGAAGCGGAGCCCTTCGAGCGCCCGCCCGATTCTTCTTCGGGCAACGGCTAGCGGATCTTGTAGACGCGTCGAAGAACGACGTAGAGCCAGCGCGGTGGTAGAAGACCCAGAAGAGTGCACTGGAGTCGAGCCGAGAACGGCGTGTAGTAGCCTTCCCTTGGTCGCGCGTCCGTTGCAGCGCGTAGAATGATTCCAGCGACGTCGTCGGGTGAGATCGGATTGCGCAGGTTCTCCGTGGCGAGATCATCGAGGTCGAACATCATCTTGCGGTAAGGGTTCGCGGGATCTTCGCGAAGGTGTTGGGCTCCCTTTCGTGCGTTGTCGAATACGGCCGTATCGACGAAGCCCGGCATGACGAGCGAACAATGGATGCCGAAGGAGCGAAGCTCGAGGCGAAGAGCGTCGGTCGCCGCGTGCATGCCGACTTTCGTCGCCGCATAGGGGATGGCCAAAGGCGCGGGAATCTCTCCCGCGACGGATCCGATGTTGATGATGCGCCCGCCTCCCTGTTCTCGCATTCGTGGCGTGACGGCGCCGATCAGCTAAAAAGCCGAAAAGAGATTGACATCAGAAATGTATCGAAGCTCGGAGCGGCTGATCTGCTCGATCGCGTGCCCGGGGCTATATCCGGCGTTGTTGACCAGTAGATCGATTCGTCCCAGCGCCTCCAGCGCAAGATCAGCCGCTCGTCCCGTCTCCTGCTCGTCCGCGAGATCCGCGGCGATCGGAATCGCGCGGCCGCCTTCCTTCTAGATCGAGGCGGCGAGCGCTTCGAGTCGTTCCTTTCGACGCGCGATGATGGCGACGAAATAGCCGTTGCGCGCGAGCAGTCGCGCGGTCGCTTCACCGATTCCCGAAGACGCCCCAGTGATGATGTCGGTTCGCGGCGTCGTCCAAGAAGTCGAGCTTGCCATCTCGCGAGCATCGGCGATTTCGAAGGATCTTCAAGTCAGGAGGCAAAACGCGCCTGGCGAACCTCGGGGCAGAGCGCCTATCCGTGTAGTATCTTCTGCTTGTCGTTTCTCCTGTGTGCCTGTCGAGTTCGTCCGATTCATCGAATCTTCTGACAATTCGAAGGAGTCCAAGGAGTCCAGGGGGTGAGCATGGCGACTGCGATCAAGCTAGAGAGCGATTCTCTCGGCATCCTTCTCGTCGCAACGGATTTCTCGGAAACAGCCGCACTGTCGCTTGATCGCGCCATCGAACTGGCTTCCAGTCACGGGTCCGAGATCGCACTCGTCCACGTGATGCAGCCCGATCTTCCGCCTCTGGCCGCTCCCGAAATGATCGTGGTTCCACCCAATTTCGAAGAGCTGCTTCGAGAAGCCTGCACCGAAGGTCTCGCGAGATGCGCTTCCCTGGTTCGCGAGGCGGGCGTACGGGTCAGCACGCATCTGGAACAGGGACGCGCCGCGAAACAGATCACTTCTCGTGCGGATTCGCTCGCCGCTGACCTGATCATGATCGGAACGCGGGGCAATACGGGCTTCAAGCATCTGCTGCTCGGGAGTGTCGCGGAGGAGGTCGTTCGAACGGCGAACCAGCCGGTTCTGACTGTGCATCCCGGCGATTCTCGGTCGATCGAGCCCGTTCGTCGCTTGCTCCTGCCGACCGACTTCTCGCCAGCCGCCGATCAAGCGCTGGCCGCCGCGACCCTGATTCTCGCCGGCAGCCAGAATGCGGAGATCGTACTCGTTCATACTTTTCATATCGCTCCGACGGTTGTTCCGCTGGGCGGATTCGGCAATGGCGCACCCCAGATGTTAGTCGAGAACGCACATCAGTTGGCGGCGGAGGCTGCCGAGCCAGCCGTTTCGGCTTTGCGTGCGAAGGAATTTCAGGTAGAAGTCGTGATCGAACGGGGTGACCCGGCCGAGGTCGTGACAGAACTCGCTTCGGAACGTGATGTGGACGTCATCGTGATGGGAACTCGCGGCCACTCGAAGTGGCGACAATTTCTGCTCGGAAGTACCGCCGAACGAATCGTCGAGCATGCGCCCTGTCCAGTCCTGACCGTTCACAGGACCGACACCTGAAGCTTCGAACGGCGAGTCCCGCGTAATGACCAATGCGCCGCGTGCTGCCGACCATGCCTTCGGTTAGTTGCACCCGATCGAAGACACCGTCGACAGCCGCGCACGCAATGAATCGCTCAAGCGCCTCAGCGAGAGCCCAGGGCGACCTGCGACATTCCTCCACGGCATTTCGTATTCGAATGGCCGGTCGTCGGCGGGATGACCTTGCGTAGCTGGTTTCCCATGTCGCGAAGTGCGAAGGACATGACGTA
>Ga0310122_10001772_pt1 | contig 13829 bp, 12 predicted proteins | sample CB6_Bottom_1051__FD_203503 | JGI IMG/M metagenome (GOLD analysis project Ga0310122, IMG submission 203503) | Marine microbial communities from Western Arctic Ocean, Canada - CB6_Bottom_1051 | ecosystem: Environmental > Aquatic > Marine > Oceanic | place: Canada: Western Arctic Ocean | collected...
GCGAACCCCTGAGGAAGGCATCGAAGATCTTCGCGCGATCAAGTCACTCGGGCTCGGCGGCGTCATGATGCCGGGCAATCCCGGACTCGAGGACTACGATTCGACGATCTACGACGGTTTCTGGGAATCGGCGATCGATCTCGAATTGCCGCTGAGTTTTCATATCCTGACGACACCCGCGGAGAGAACACGCGGCCCGAAGATGAACGGATTCCTCTCGATCGTCCGCGGCTGTCAGGACATCATGGGCATGCTGGTTCTCGGAGGCGTCTTCGAGCGTCATCCGAATCTAAAGATCGTCTGCGCCGAAGCCGACGCCGGCTGGGTACCGCATTTCTTGTACCGGATGGATCATGCCTTCAAGCGTCATCGCAACTGGCTGAAGCCGGGACAAGAGTTGTCGAAGCTTCCCTCGGAGTACTTTTCGGAGAATATCTACACGACCTTCCAGGACGACTGGGTTGCCTTCCAGGTGGCTGAGATGATGAATTGGAAGCGTCTGATGTGGGCCAACGATTTTCCGCACAGCGATTCGACCTGGCCCTGGTCACAGGAAATGCTGAAGGAGCATTCGAGCGATCTGTCTGAGGAACAGCGCCGTCACATCCTTGGGCAGAACGTGGCGGACCTCTACAATCTCGATCTCGAGGCCATTACAAGCGACGCGGCCTGACGCATCGCGGAGAGGTTGGATCATGAATCGCGGAATTCATCATATAGGCTTGGCAACCCACGACATGGAGAGCACTCTCGATTTCTACGAGAACGTTCTCGGCTTTCCCGCCGTCGTCTGCGAAACGATCGAACTCGAGGCGGGCGGCGCGATTCGTCACGCGTTCTTCGACGCCGGGGAGGGCGAGTTGATCGCTTTCATGGAGGCGAATGAAGTCGAGGGCGTCTGTGCCGAGTTCGATACGGGAATCAACGAGGGCCTTGGTATCGGTGGGGGGATGTATCACTTTGCGTTCAAGGTCGAAGACCCCTCCGAACTCGAAAAGAAGCGCAACGAATTGTTGGAGAAGGGCCTCCGCGTTCGGGGCATCGTCGACCACGGCTGGTGTCAATCCATCTATTTCAGCGATCCGAATTCCGTTCAGCTCGAATTCTGCTGTCTCACGGCGGATCTCGGTGACGAACACGTCGTCGACCGTCACGGGAAGACCTGGAAGGGGTATACCCGGGAGCGGTCGGAGGCGTCCGACTCGTCCGACTAGCCCGACTAGGGGATTGGCGGTCGTACCGATCCTCGATTGCCTGCGTCAGTTGTCGGCGATCGCGTCGCGTTGAAGCAACGCCACCAGATCGATCAACTCGGCGAGCTGACGCGAAGTGAGCCCTCCACAAATTCTCGCCTCGAGTCGATTCGCTTCCGCCCGACAGGCTTGGCTGCGGCGACGGCCCAGCGACGTGAGCTTCACCGAGAGCTTGCGCCGGTCCTCGGGCTCGACATGCCGCCGGACGAACTTGCGCCGCTCGAGCGTCTGCAGGATCTGCGACATGGCGCCGGGCGTCACGCTGGCTGCGCGGGCGAGCGCGGTCGGTGATATCGGGGGTAAAGGGCATCCATTCTCGCGCGAATGTTGCTATGCCTTTCCTGACCCTCTCACAAGAAACCGGAGCCCATCCCCCATGACCGTGACAATCGAGACGACCCTTGGACCCGTGCGCGGAGAGCAGCTCGAAAATCATCAGCGCTTCCGTGGCATTCCCTTTGCGACGCCGCCGGTCGGCGATCTGCGCTTTGCGGCGCCACAACCCCCGCAGCCCTGGACCGAAGTTCTCGACGCGCTCGACTACAGCGACTCGGCGCACCAGGCGAAGACGCTCTTGCCCGGCATGGCTGTGGCTGAAAAGAGCGAGGACTGCCTCTATCTGAATGTCTTTACGCCGGCCGCCGACGACAAGCGAAGGCCGGTACTGTTCTGGATTCATGGTGGCGGCTTCAGAAATGGCGGTGCCAGTCAGGGGCTCTACGAAGGCGCGCCCATCGTCACCCGAGGTGACGTCGTACTCGTGACCATCAACTATCGGCTCGGCGCTCTCGGCTATCTCGACTTGCCGGAACTCGACGGGGCGACGGCCAATGCTGGACAACTCGATCAGATTGCGGCCCTCGAATGGACGCGAGACAACATCGAGCGCTTTGGCGGAGATCCCGACAACGTCACGATCTTCGGCGAGTCGGCGGGGGGGATGGCGGTTTCGACCTTGCTCGGCATGCCTGCCGCCAAGGGTCTCTTCCACAAGGCCATTGCCCAGAGCGGGGCGGCCAGTGCCTGCCTCACGGCGAAGTCCGCTGCAAAGGTGACCGATGTCTTTCTCGACGCGTTGGGACTTACGCGCGAAACGGCTTCGGAGGTTCGCAAGCGCACGCCCGAAGAATTGATCGCCGCTCAGAACACCGCAGAACAGAAGCTCGCGGGATCCGGGATCTTTCTCATCACGGCGCCCATCATCGATGGCACGACGCTTCCGGAGAATCCACTCGAGTCCGTACGCAAGGGCGACGCGAGCGAGATCCCCTTCCTCAGCGGCACCTGTCTCGACGAATGGAGACTCTTCGAGATGCCGTCTCTCATGAAGAACATGCAAGATCGCGAAAACGCGGTCGGTCGCCTGGGCAGAATGCTTTCAAAGGACGCCGACAGCGAACGCCTCGTCGACGTCTACGCGGCGGCTCGGGGCGACGATCTCTCGAACGAGGCTGGGGTCAAGTCGACGTACCTCGCGATTCAAACGGATCGCACCTTCCGAATACCGGCGATTCGGCTGGCAGAAGCGCAGGCGAGTCATCAGTCCTCGACATACATGTATCTGTTCTGCTCGCCCTCACCGGCGCGACGGGGCGAACTCGGCGCATGCCACGCGATCGAGCTCCCCTTCGTCTTTGGCACTCTCGATGCGCCCGGCATGGAGGCCTTCGCGGGCAGCGGTCCCGAAGCCGAGAAGCTCAGCGAAAAGACCATGGATGCCTGGCTCGCTTTCGCCAGGACCGGCGATCCGAATCATCCGGGCCTTCCCGCCTGGGAGACCTACGGGCCGGAGCGACGGTCGACCATGCGTCTCGATCTCGACTCGACCCTCGAGGATGCTCCGATGGAAGCTGAGCGGGTCGCTTTCGAGGAACTGGGCTAGCGAAGCCCGCCACCGCGTCGTGAGGGATTCGAGCCGTCCTGGTCTCTAACTCTCGCTCTGCGACGCGACGTCTTCGCACAGGTCCGCCAGTCTGAGTTCGCCTTCGGCCGTCTGCCCGCCGGCTGTCATGAAGCGGCGCATCGCCGCCTGGGCATCGTCGGTGCGAAGCAACTTTTGAAAGAGATAGGCTTCTTCGAGCAGACCGTCTCGTCGTGGCTCTGCCGCGTCGACGGCTTGTTTGGCGAAGGCAACCGCCTCGGGGGGAAACGAAGCGATGCGACGTGCGAGGCGTTCGACGAAGCCTCGCAGTTCCCTAGCGGGCAGGGCGCGATTGAGATAGCCCCATCGTTCCGCCGTCTCCGCGTCGATGTCTTCGCAGCCAAGGATGACCTCGAGCGCCCGGGCACGACCGAGGGATCGATGCAATCGCTGCGTGCCGCTACCGCCCGGCAGAATACCGATGGCGACTTCCGGCTGATTGAAGATCGCCTTGCCCAGCGCGCCGAAGCGCATGTCGCAGGACGAGATCAGCTCGCTGCCTCCACCCCCGACACGCCCTGCGAGCTCGACCAGGGTGGGCTTGGGCATCGTTCGGTAGGTCTCGCACATCGCATGAAAAGCGTTGTCCTCGACTCGCTCCGTGCGCTCCGCCGGTTTGTCGACGGGGAAGTCGAGGATCGCCTCGACGTCGAAGTGTGCGATGAAGAAATCGGGGTTGTCGCTTCGCAGCACGACGGCGCGTACCGACTCGTCGGCGGAAACCTCGTTCCCGAAGCGCAACAGGTCCATGAAGAGCGGGAGGCTCATCAAATTGATGGGCGGATTGTCGATCGTCGCGAAGGCGACGTTCCCATCGATGTCGACCCGCAAATATTCGAAGTCGTAGGCCATCGTGTTGCCCCCTTTTTGTGGATTGCATCGCGCGATGGATGAATGGCTCTTCGAAGTCTCCGCGCTCCTAGAGCTTGATTCGTGCGAATTTGGGAAGACGCTTCTCGAGGAAGGACTGGACGCCCTCCTTGAAATCCGGTCGATCGAAACTCTGCTTCATCAATTCAACCGACTCGCGAAGGGCCGGGTCGAGTTCCTTCTCGAGGTTCTCCCACACCTGCCGCTTCATGACGGCCATCGAGGCGGGCGAGACGGTATCGGCGAGGTGCTTCACGTAATCGTGGACGAAGGGGATCAGCTCATCGTGGGGTAGCACCTGATTCACCAGCCCCATTCGCAGCGCCTCGGCCGCATCGATCTTGCGCGCGGAAAGGAGTAGGTCGAGCGCGTGCGCCGGGCCGACCAGTCTCGGGAGATTCCAGCCGATCCCCCACTCGGCGATCAAGCCACGCTGCGAGAATGCGGTCGTGAAGATCGCTCGATCCGAGGCGAATCGCATGTCGGCGAAGAGTGGAATCGCGAAACCCAACCCGGCGGCTGGGCCGTTGATCGCCGCGATGACAGGCTTTCGAATCGCCATCATGTAGGCATAGGGACCTTGAAAGCCCTCCATACTCGAATCGCCCGGTCGTGCCTCGGCCAGTGCGGCCGCGCCCGCGCCCATCGCACCGGCCTTGCCCTCGCCGATCCCCTGCAGACCTTTCAGATCAGCGCCCGCGCAGAAACCCCGACCTTCGCCGGTCAACACGATCGCGACGACGCGCTCATCGCGCTCGGCTTCCGCCAGCGCATGCTTCAGTTCATCCCCCATCCGGTTCGTGAATGCGTTCAGCTGCTTGGGACGATTGAATCGAATCGTGGCAACCGGCTCCTCGACGTCATACGAAATGTCTTGATACATGGAACTCTCCTTCTGGAAACGCTTCGGAGATTCGGGGCGGCCAATTCGCCGGACTGCTGATCAGTCTACTCGATCTCGCCTTCCCGGTGCCTGCACCAATCGGTAGACTCGCAGACCATTCCTACAGCCGTGAGACGCCGATGGCCGACGCTCTGCCCGCGCACACCGATCCGATACCCCCCATCGCCGACTTGTCGGATCCCTCGACCTACGTCGTGGGCGTCCCTCACGAGACCTTTCGCTGGCTGCGCGAACACGATCCCGTCCACTGGCAGGACGAGACAGGCCGCTCTGGCTCGATGGCGGGGCGTGGCTACTGGGCACTGACACGATACGAGGATGTCGCCTTCGTTTCGAAGAACCCGACGCTCTTTTCTTCGAGAATCGGAACCTGCGTGGTGGCGGACCTGCCGCCGCGCGACCTCGAGAACATGAAGCAGCAGCTGATCAACATGGATCCACCCAGACACACCGCGCTGCGCAATTTGATGAATCCGCATTTCAAGCCGGGCGCGGTGCGCGAGATGGAGACCAACATGTGTCGAATCGTCGGACAGGCGCTCGACGCACTCAAAGGCCGCGAGCGATGTGATTTCGTCGAAGACATTTCGGCGCCCATCTCGTTACGAGGGCTCACCCACCTGCTGGGTGTTCCCGACAAGCACTCCAAGAAGTTCTATAAATGGACGAACAAGCTGATTGGTGCCGCCGATCCGGAAGTCAGCACCCAGTGGCGTGGACGGCTCGCCGTTCTCGAGATCTTCTGGTACGCGGCGCGCGCGCGACGCCAGCGCAGGCGTCGGCCCACCGACGACATCTACTCCTCACTGATCCACGGCAAGATCGACGGCGCGCGTCTCGACAAATTGCAGCTCGGGATGAACTACTTCCTGCTGATCATCGCCGGCAATGAAACGACGCGAAACGCAATGAGTGGCGGAATCCAGACGTTATGCGAGCACCCGGATCAACTCGAACGACTCCTGCGTGAGCCCGATCTGCTGCCCCAGGCGATCGAAGAGATGTTGCGCTGGGTCACACCGGTCATGCAATTCCGGCGAACCGCCATGCGCGACGTGGAGATCGGCGGTCAACTCATTCGCGAGGGTGACAAACTCGTGATGTACTACGCCGCCGCCAATCGTGATCCCTCGGTCTTCGAGAACCCCGAGGTCTTCGACATCACGCGAAAGCCCAACCCCCACCTCGCCTTTGGCACGGGGACACACTTCTGCGTCGGTAGTCACATGGCTCGTCTCGAACTGAGAGTGGCGTTCCAGGAAATCCTGCGGCGATTTCCGGGCCTGCGCCTCGATGGCCCGGTCGTGCGATTGCGGTCCAACTTCATCAGCGGGATCAAGTCGATGCCGATGGTCCTCAGCCAGCCGGGCTAGAAAAACAGCGAACCCGAGGGCATCCCGAGCAGCACGCGACCCGCGCTGCCGTTCCATTGTGGCGACACCGTGTTGTGTTGAAGGACAACGCGCACGTCGCGCTGGCAGCGCTCGAGGGGACCCGATTCGAAGATCGCCGCCGTACCGGCCACCTCGCAGACGAGATCCACGGCGCGAATGGACTGAGCGACGGCGTTCGAGCAGGCCAGGTGGGAACGACCGCGCGTTCTTCAGCGCTCGCCTCCAGGCCGGCCGCTGTCGCATCCCAGACCTTTCCAACCGCCTCGAGAACGAATGCGCGCGCCGATCGGAGGCGCGTTTCGGCATCGGCCACCGCCAGTTGCACGTCCGCGCGATCACGCAGGGTGGCCCCGGCCGCGCGTCGACGATGGGTAGCGGCGAGTGTCGCGAATTGATCGATCGCTGCGCGCGCAATGCCGGTCGCGACGCCCACTTTGTTGTACGCCAGTCGCGTAAAGGGCGGCAGTCTGTACAGAGTGCCTTTCTCGCGCGGTCGATCGAAGAGCACGGCTGTCATCCGTTCATCGGGGACGAAGACATCGCGGGCCGCCACATCGTGACTCCCCGAACCCCGGAGGCCCGATACATGCCACGTGTCGAGAATCTCGAACTCGTCTCTTCCGAGCAGGGCTTCTCGCAATTGCGGCGATCCATCGGATGGTGCTTGTCCGTCCTCGTCTCGAACCTGACATTGCCCCCAAAAATATTGCGCGTTGTGGCATCCGCTCGCGAAGGGCCACTGCCCCGATACTCGATAGCCGCCGGGTACGCGTGTTGCGACATCGAGGGGATTGAGCGCACCCGAGATGATCAGGCTGGGATCGGCAAAGAGTTTCGACGCGACATCGGGGTCGAGGCAGCGCCCAGGAAACCCATCGGCTCGGTTTCGATCATCAGGTTCCAGCCGACGGATCCGTCCGCGGCCGAGACGATCTCGATGATTTGGATCTGTTCTTCGGGTTCGGCTTCGCCGCCGCCGAGTCGCCGCGGCGAAGCCACGCGAAACAACCCGGCCCGAGCCATCGCTTCGGCCGCACGCTCGGGGAGATGTCGCTCGCGCTCCGCTTCGTCGGCACACGCGCGCAGCATCGGAACGAGCTCCAGTGCCCGCTCCGTTGGCTCACCGCCGTCCATTCTGTCTGCGTCGGTGCGCAAGCCTTGAGACGTGGACCGGAGAATGTGCTTCTGAAGATCCGGGAGCTCCGGAGTCGAGCGCTCCACTCTGATTCCAAGCTACATCACATATTTCAACTGATGTGAACGACACCGCTCGATTGCCCGCGTCAGAATCTGCCCGCGATAGCAGCGGCCGAGCCATCCCGAGATACTTATCCGGCCCGGAAAGAGCCGGCATCTGAGTACTTCGCCAGCCGTGAGCGCTGCCGGTGTCACCCCCAATGAGACCGCCGGTGGTACCGACCTCCTATTCTCCGAACTCGCCTTGATGTAGTTCCGCCAGACTTGCCAGATCGCCATCCGATACATCGCGCTCTGTCTGCGTTTAGAGAATGCAATCGTTTCCCGCTTGTGATTCGAGCTGCTGTGGCGCAGAAGCAGGTCCGCCAGGTTCACAGGAAAAAGCGGATTCGACGTCGTTCGAGCCGCCTTCGAAGACGTCGATTCGTGAAAAAACACTCGGTCCTCGAGTCGCCTAACTGCCCTCGGATACGCCTCATGTTGATCGGAACGAAGATCCACGGTGCCGCCCGGTGGCACCACGCGTCGAAGCAGTTCCTCGACCTGTTTCCGTGTCGCCTGCGGATCAGGACGTCCAAACTTCTTCTCAAGAAGCGTCCGCTTCACCTTTTGGGACGGCCTCATCGCGCCGCTTCGCCTCAATTCGGCCTCGTTGAATCCGTAGACAAAATGCGACGTTCCGACCAGGAGGTTGATGTCCATCGGCCAGTACTGGCTGTGCTCGAACGTGCGGAAGCCGTCGAGTACCAGGGGCTCAGTTGGGCTGACTCTAGGTCGTTTGCTCTCGTGAAAGAGAATGCAGTGTCGCCCGAGCCGGTCAGAAAGTCGTCGTATTGTCGAGTGAGAGACACCGGCCTCACGGGCGATCTGACGGAAACCTGAGCACGAAACGAGACGATGAAAGACGGGCTCAAGCAAATCTCTTCGGCGGAGCCAGTAGTCGGCGGAGAAGGTCTGTGAACTGAAGTTGCGGCCACAATGTTGACACCGGTACCGCTGCACCCGACGCGGTCGCACGTACCTCTCGAAGAAGCCTTTCTTGATAAATCGCCAAGGCTGCGAACTTGTTAGGGAATCGCAGCTTGGATTAGGGCAGAACGGGGGCGTGAATGGAGAAATCTTGTTAGGCATGCCCTACTTACTACGCAGGGATCGTGCCAGGTACATTCTCGGGTCCACGGCGCAAGCCTTGGACTATAGCTATCGGCGTTGTTCGAGCGCGGCCGTCGATTGCCTCAGCCTGCTTTCGTTGCGACTACGATCCACAGAGGGTCCGCGCCCTCCGGCGAGCGATCCAGCTGTTGTACGTCGTCGAATCCCGCGAGTTCGCTACAGCGGTCGATGAACTCCATGCGCTGTGGTCCTGAACTGTAGTGAAAGGCGCGGATTGCCTTGGTGGGAAAGCAACGGTGCGACATCGCGACGATCGAAACGCCGCCGGGCCGAAGGACTCGGTGGATCGAAGCGAAGACGGCTACCGGATCAATCAGGTACTGAACGGACACCGCGTTCAGCACCGCGTCGAAGCTTGAGTCCGGGTAGGGCAGCTCTGTTTCTCGGTTGAGGTCATGGACGGTCCAATCGCTGAGCCGATTGTTCGCTTCCAGCTCTTCAGCATTCATGCCGAGACCGGCCACGCGTCCGAGTTGTCGTTCGGCGGGGAGATGAGATGCCCAGGAAGACATGAGGTCGAGGACGTCGGCGCCGACGGGGAGTTGATCGCGGTAGAACTGAGTCAGAGCGCGGATCGTGGCGTCGTCGATGTGCGTGACGATTCTCGCAGATCGGTAGAAGAGCTCGTCGGATGATTCGTCCTGCCGGTCGAAGAGTTCGCTCGGAAAGGCAGGCTTGTTCGTAGTCACAACCGGATCTTCTCCCATCGACTCACGGCCGGCCGGCTAGGGCAAGGATCGCACGCGTTCGAGTGCGGCTTCTGCCATGCCGTCGATCTGCGCTCTGAACGCGTCGGTATCGGCGTCGGCGCCCATCACGCCCTTCAGATAGCGGGACATGACGCCTTCGACGATCGCCGAACTCCTCCAATACTGAAAAGCGCGGTAGTAGTCGATCTTACTGGTATCGCGGCCGCTCTGTTCCTCATATCGGGTGATCAATTCGGCGCGGGTCGGGAAACCGGGCGCCTCGCTCGGGGCTGCCGTCCCGCCTCGAGCCGTTGGGCTCGTTTCGCCGGGTTCGACCCAGTTGTTCAGCAGATAGCCGAGATCGGCGAGGGGATCGCCCAGGGTACAGAGCTCCCAATCGAGCACTGCGGCAATCCGATGATCCGTGTTGGTCAGCATGTTGCCGAGCCGATAGTCGCCGTGGACGATGCTCGCGCCGATTTGTTCCGGAGTATCCCGCGAGAGCGCTTCGTAGACGAGGTCCATGGCCTCGAGTTCTCGCGTCTTCGATTTTTCCCACTGCGTGTGCCAACGCTTGAGCTGTCGTTCAAGATAATTCTCCTTGCGACCCAGGTCGCCGAGCCCGACCTGATCCACATCGACGGCATGCAGCCGCACGAGGATGTCGATGACATCGTGGCCGAGTTCCATTCGCTCGACCTCTGGGACGTGCTCGTCGACAACCACGCGATCATCGAGCACGACGCCGTCGACGAAGGTCATCACATAGAACGGGGCGTCGTTGACCGCTTCATCCGTGCAGAGACCGAGCGCCGGAGGGACCGGCACGGAGCTCTTTGCGACGCCGGAAATGATTTTGTGTTCGCGCCCCATGTCATGGGCGGTTGCGAGCACCGCGCCCAGGGGCGGCCGGCGCAACACGAAACGGCCTTCTGCCGTATCATGGACATCGTAGGTGAGGTTCGAGTGGCCGCCCGGAATGCGCGCAAAGGACAGAGGAGGCTGCACCCCCGCAATGTTCTCCTCGAACCACTTTGTTACGCGATCCGAGTGGATCCCCTCGATTTCTGTCACCGATTCATTTCTTTCACGAGCTCGGCTAGCGAAGACCGAAATCCCATCCATCTCCGATTTCGTAGGAGCGGAGAATGCGGCGTGCAGTCGTCATGACGTGAACCTCGTCCGGCCCATCGTAGATGCGTGCGAATCGCGCGCGGCGGTACATGCCTTCGAGGGGCGTGTCCTCGGTCACGCCGAGCGCGCCGTGAACTTGAATCGCTCGATCGATGACATTGTGGAGCATCGACGCACCCATCACCTTGATCAGCCCGATCTCCACGCGCGCCTCGGTCCCCTGATCGATCTTGTGCGCAGCGTGAAGCGTCAACATGCGAGCGGATTGGATTTCGCATGCGCTGTCGAAGATGAATTTCTGAATCTGCTGGTGTCGCCCGAGCTCTTTTCCGAACGCCACGCGACTATTGGCACGTTCGCACATCAGATCGAAAGCACGCTGGGCCTGGCCGAGCCAACGCATGCAATGGAAGATTCGACCGGGACCGAGTCGACGTTGGGCGATCCGGAAGCCCGCACCCCGCTGGCCCAATAGATGGTTTTCAGGGACTCGGACGTTTTCGTACAACACTTCGCAATGTCCACCGTAGTGTCCCATCACGCGTACGTCGCGCACGATGTTGTAGCCGGGCGTGTCGGTCGGTACGACGATCATGCTGAATGCGTCGTGATTTGCGGCCTCGGGTTCCGTGCGACACATGACGGTCGTATACGCCGCGCGATCGGCGCCACTGGTGAACCACTTGTGGCCATTGATCACCCATTCGCCGTCGACGAGTTCGGCATGGGTCTGAAGCTGTGTTGGGTCGGAGCTGGCGACATCGGGCTCGGTCATGGCGAAGCTCGGGAATACATCGCCCTCGACCAACGGCTTGAGGTAGCGCTCGCGCCAATCATCGGAGGCGAACTCTTTCAACATGATCGAGTCCTGTAGCGAGTGCGTACCGAGAGCGACCGTCGCGATTTCGGATCGACCAATGACTTCGTTCACGTAGACGTAGTCGAGAAAGGGGAGGCCCTGGCCACCGATCTCCTCGGGATGGCCGAGCGCCCAGAGTCCCGCCTTCTTGGCCTTGGCCATCAGATCGCGAAGAGTCTCGTGAGCCTCGTCGCTACCCCGTGTTTCGAAAGCGGCCTCGACGGGATAGACGTTTTCTTCGATGAACTCGCGAACTTGCTGGCGAATGGCGCGTACATGATCCGGAATCTCGAAATCCATGGGGGGTCCTTTCATCGAGTCGTGGGAGGGCTGACTCCATTCGTTTGTTCGTTAGCGAGTCGGTAACCACGATCCGTGGAAGCCGTAGGGCACACGCTGGGGAAGATGAATGCGTGCCACCGGCGGCGCTTTCAGGTTCGTCGCGTCCAGGATCACGAGATCACTCGAATCGCTGCTGTCGTCATAGACGAAGCCCATCGCGAAGCCCTCGTCCTCGCCTGCCGAATCGGAGCCGGGAGCGAATACGAATTCGGCTGGATGGGCGTTCGGACCGAAATCGTGACTCGAGGAGGTGCCCTTTTCGAGGTCGTATTTCACGACCACGCCGGGGTCCTCCATTTGACCCTGGCTGCCGGGTCTTTCGGCCACGGCCCATCCATAGCGATTCGGCAATCCCACCCGACGCTCATCGATTCTTGGAAAGCCGTGGGAGATCTCATCGAGTTGAGTCTCGGTCACTGCACCGGAGACCATGTCGAAGGTCCATCGATAGAGGTACGACGGTGCGAAATCGTCCATCGAATCGCGCCACATATATTCGTGGCGGCCCACGTCGCAGACGACCTTGTTGGCGTCGTTGGGATCGACGAAGGCGTTCATCGGGTGGAAGACATAACAGGGATCGATTTCGAACCATCGGATATCGGCGTTCGTCCCCATGCGAGGCATGATGCCGATTCGCGCGCCGTAGCTCTCGTCCCATCCGAGCGGCATGTCACCGCTGACGGCCTTCTGGAGATCGAAGGTCACAGGCAGATCCATGAAGATGGCGTGGTCCCGCGTAATGATGAAGTCGTGCATCATCGTCGGTCCCGGGACTTCGATCTCCGCCGTGTGGACGAGATCTCCTTTCGCATCCAGCACGTGATAGACGAGGTAGGGCGGAAGGGGGCCATAGCCGAAGAAGTGGAGTTCATTGGTTTCCGGACATAGCTTCGGATGTGCGGTAAACGCCGTCTGCAATCGGCCGTCATAGTCACGACATCCGATCGTCTCCAATTCGGAAGACAGTTCGAAGGGGAAATGTCCCTCCTCGAGGGCGAGAATACGACCGGCATGTCCGATCACATGCGTGTTCGCGGCACTCGCCGTGCGGTCCATCATCACCTTCGGATCCATCGCGTCGAGATCGCCTACGAGCTTTGGTGTCTGGATCCAGCGGTTGCGATACCAGACCGCCTTGCCCTTTTCGATTCGGACACCGTGGACCATGCCGTCCCCAAAGAACCAATGCGAGGTCGCTGTACCCTTCGGGTTCGACCCATTGCGAACGTAGAGTCCATCGAGTTCGGGCGGGATCGCACCGGTTACGGGCAAATCGAATTCGGTTCGCTCTTCAACGACCGGACCAAAATTGCCGCGTAGGTGCCAAGGCTTTTCTTCCACGATCTCTGCGCTGCTCATTGAACTCTCCTGGATTCGCGAACAGTCCCGTAACGGACGCTCGCGCACCATCCGAGGGTGACGCCTCGGACGCCAGGTCGCCACCCGATTCGCCTCGCCTTCTCAGTGAGCGAACGTGGACCCGATCTCACCGATCGCGACCCCTTCGCAATGGCTCGGCGGCTCCATCCCGAGGAGCCGCGCGACAGTCGGTGCGACATCGAGATTGGAGATGGCCCCGAGACGCGTGTCGGCCGGCACTCCGCGTCCTTTTGCGAGGAGGATGCCGCCCATATCAGGGTGGTCCGGTGAGTAGCCGTGCATGCCGAACGACCAATCGAGAAACAGACCCCCCAGAGAGAGTGCTGCCCTCTCATACCACTGCAGCTCGAAGAAGTAGTGCGGTGGCTCGGTCAATAACACGATGTCGCCGGTGCGTGTGGGATGACTGATATGCAGCTCCTTGGGCAGCGTGTGCTGCGTGTGAACCTCGATGTCTTCAATACCCCGGACGATTTCCAACGCGGCGTCCAACTGTCCCGGATCGTCGAGAAAGATCTGGGCGGTGGCGGAACCGGGAATGATGCGGGCGGAAATATCCGCATCCGCCAGCAAGTCTCGTAGGGGAATGAAGTCCGTCACTTCGGTCATGCCATGATCGCTGACGAGCATCAGCGTAATGTGATCCCATCCCTCTCGCTCGTCGATTCCTTCGAGTAGGCGCGCCAGTTGCACATCCTGTGACTGCAGCT
>Ga0310122_10001775_pt1 | contig 13808 bp, 12 predicted proteins | sample CB6_Bottom_1051__FD_203503 | JGI IMG/M metagenome (GOLD analysis project Ga0310122, IMG submission 203503) | Marine microbial communities from Western Arctic Ocean, Canada - CB6_Bottom_1051 | ecosystem: Environmental > Aquatic > Marine > Oceanic | place: Canada: Western Arctic Ocean | collected...
ATCTTTCTCCTGGGTTTGAGTTAGATATCAAGGCTGATAAGGGTGCTTCTCCCTGGATGACTGAAATTGCGCACCCGGTATTTCCTCTAATACTCAACTCCCTTGAAAAAGGATTTGGTGAAAAAGCATGTCTTTATGGTTGTGGGGGCACCATTCCATTTGTGGCGAAACTCATGCAGGCGTTGGGGAATGTCCACCCCCTTTGCCTGGGCGCATATGATCCGGCTTGCAGAATGCATGAGCCGGGGGAGAGTCTGTCCATGCCCGATTTAATGGGGTGTACCCGAGCTATCATATATTTTCTGTTACGAATTGATGAAGGATATAGAAATCCCGATGCTTGATTTTTTTCTGCCCGCTCATATAACATGGCGTTGCTTATGGAAAGGGCAACAAACTCAGAGACATTCAACGCAAAATCCAGATCTCCGACATTATAGATGCCCTTCTGGTTATCATTCAGGTTCATGACTCCGATGATTTCATTTTCGATCATCAGCGGGATGGTGACAAAAAATTTACAGGAGAAGAGAGGATTCCTCCTCCCCCGGAAATAACGCGAGGCAGAAAAATCCTGCTCAAATATATATCTTCCGGAATTCATGGCCTCCTTCATAATAGGGGAATCATTTTGATATAAAGAATAACCCTCTTCCAGATCAGGGTGATTGTGGCTGGCGAGGCTCAGCCTGCGCCGGTTTTTATCAAAAAGAAAAAATGTGAAATACTGAACCGATAAAATAAACGGAAGTTTTTCGACCATAACCTGGCAAATTTCCTGCAGGCTGAGAAGGTTAATGCTTTTCTGTAGATAAATGAGATGGTCGAGATTTTCGAGGGAATCACCAAGCAACGTGTTTTGCCTTTTCAGAAGATTCTGGACGGTTTCCGATTCCTGCCATCTCAGCTTTTCATATTCGATGGGATTCATTTTATTATCAGCTTCCTGAAAATTCCGGGAATTATGCTGTCATTTTTAATGACTGTCAAATTTCTGGCTATTTTTCATGCAAAGGTCATGTTTCCCGGGAAATGGCAGAAAAAATCAATAGAGTGATTTATACTATATTATCGGTTAAAACGTTATGAAAATTAGTTTTAGCCTTGCTGGTCCAAAGGTCTTATTGCTCCAGAATCGGGTTGGTATAGTTTTTGCTCTATAATACAGAAAAAGGCAATTACGGCAAAAATTATGGCGATCCATTTAAAATTTATCAGGTTCCTCTTGTTGCTTTTGCTCCCTCTTTTCGTGATGCAGGGGGCCAGTAATTTTGCCTGGGCTCAGGAAGTTGCTTCCGAATCGGTTCGGCGCCCGCAAGTTTCCTCAATAAGGATTGGACCTCACCCTGTTTATACCCGAATTCTGGTCAACCTGACCGAGTCAGTTTCCTATCAGGTCAAGGCGGACTTTGTCAACAAGCGGATTACTCTGATTCTGCCATACACAGCAAGAGGTCCCAGGTTACGTAGTAGGTCGTTTAATGATAAAAATCTGGAGCGATATTTAGTCACTCCTTTGAGGGAAGATTTGGAAGTAACATTTGTATTGAAAAATCAAAACACCCGGTTTTTCCATTCCACGAACCCACAAAAGCCGCAGATCATATTAGACATTAAAGGTGAGAGTCGGCCTATCCTGAGAACCCGGATCGGAAAGCTGCAACGAAAACCCGGGGGCGAGCAGGCACCGCTACCCGAAAAAGCCAGGTTGATAGGCTACAGCCCAAAGAAAATCCGGGAAATTATTCCCAAGTCCGAGGAAGAAAAGGTAAAAAACGGGTGGGAGGACTACCTGAAAGCCTTGAAAGAATTTCAGGACGGAAAAAAATATCCTTCTGCATCGAAATTATTTCGGGAATTCCACAAAAAATATCATGAAAGCAAATACCTCGACCATGCCCTTTATTTAAAAGCGGAGGCAGATTACCGCAGCACTTTTAATGAATTGAATCCTATTTTTGACCAGGCCCTGGCTTCTTACAAACTTGCCATGCGGGAATTCCCCAAATCAAAATTTTACGATCACGCCCTGTTAAAAGTGGCCAGTATATTTGATGAAATCGGCTATAGCCTGGAAGCAAGGGCACTCTACAATCAAGGGCTCAAGTCCAAGCCGAAGAGCCTTTATAATGAAGTCCGGAAAAACAACCTGGCCGCCATGCTGATGAAGGAAGGCCGGTTGGAAAAAGCTTTTGACGCGTTTCAGGCGATACTTAGAAAATCACCAAATAATATTGAGGCCAAGGCAGGGATTTTTGAAATCGCTAATAAGTTTTTCGAGAAAAAAGATTTTCCCAGAGCGCTTAAGATTTTTGAGGCTGGGGCCAGCCGATGGCCAGGCGAACTCAATGAGAAACCAGAAATCAATTTTTCGATGGCAGAAATATACTTCTCAAACAAACAATACGCCAGAGCCCGGAAACATTATTTCAAGCTCCTGAATCTGGATCCGGCTTCCAAAAATGGGCATAAAGCGCTCAATCGGATTGGTGATTCTTATATGGTGGAAGGAAAGTATCAGCATGCCCTGTCCGTTTTTGATGAATCAGGAAAAAAGAAAGGTATAAAACTTGATGATGAAGGTAAACCCGCTCGTGATAAAGAGGGATCTTTAATCCGGGAAGACAGCGCGGAAACCCAGTATGGGAAAATCCGCATGGCCGATATCGGAGTGCGTAGCCCACGTTTGAAAATCCGGGATATCGTTTTTGATGTGGAGCATTATTACAAACCGTTTAAAACTTTCGATAAAATATTTGTTGAGGCCCGAAACGTTGACATCCTGGCTGAGGTTACCCTGAGCCGGGGCATCGCCTATTTGCTGGAGCAGAACTACCTCAAGGCGATAGATGAGTTTAAAAAACTTTTGCCGCTTGGACCGGAATCCCAGTTCTTTCAGGAAGCCGATCGTTACATCCGGCAGGCCCTTATTGCACTGGTCGATAAATACGCCAAGCAGGGGGGCAACCTTCCCATCCTCTATGCCTACAGTGACTTTATCAGTCTTCCCATAGGGGATATTAACAATGCTCAAACCCTTCTTCAGGTTGGTGAAGCCTATCAGTCTATTGGCATGTTTGTCGAAGCCGTTAAATTCTATGAAAAAGTGAAGGTGCTGGATTCCCATAAAACGTATCGGGACCGGGTATTTCTCAACCTGGGCCATATTCATCTGGAGAATAAAGGTTATGACGAGGCGGTTTTAGTGGGGCGGAATTTTATAAGGAATTACCCCAGGAGCAAGCGGATTCCAGATGCGATGAAACTTTTGGCCAACGCCCTGAAAGGGGAAGGAGATTTTTCAGGAGCCCTCAAAACCTATGAGGATTTGTTGGCGAGGTTTGAAGGCAAGGCGGAAATTCATTTTCTTATTGCGGAAACTTATACGGATATGAATCAACTTGCGGATGCCGTGCAATCCTATCAAAGGGCTATCGCGACTTATGACCGGCAGGAGAGAGTGATACCTGAATACCTGCAAAAGGCTTATTACCACCTGGGCTCATCTCTCTTTAAGTTGAATCGTTTTGGTCCGGCCATGGAAGCGTTAAAGTCGGCCAAGGAACTTTTTCCTGATAACCTGCTACGGGACTGGGCGGATTATCTCCTGATCGAGAGCCTCGAGAACCTCGGTGACCCTGCAAAGATCACCGAAGGTTTGAATCGGCTGGTGAAAACCGAAAATGCGGATGGCCTCACCAGGCAGGCTGCAGAATCCAGGGTGAAAATCCGGGAATGGGAAAAACAATTAAAAGAAGGATGATTTTATTTTATAATAAAGTTACTTTTCTCATCCAACTTGCCTTATGATTTCGCCCATGACTACTAGTGCCGGCAAAGAAAATAGTAAAGATATTGAGGCCCTCATTAAAAAAATGGAGGCCTTTAACGAGGTCGCGGAACAACTGCAACGGTCTTATGATGAATTGCAGGTAAGAATCAAAAAACTTGACCTGGAGCTTGCGGACAAAAATAAGGAGTTGGAAAAAAACCTTGTTGAAAAAGAGGAGGTCAAAAATTATTTAAACGATATCCTGGAAAGCCTGACCAACGGTGTTATTGTGGTGGACCGGTTGGGTCGGATCACTACATTCAACCAAACCGCAGGAAACCTGACTGGATTGAAGCCTCAAAACTGTTTAGGAAAAACCCTGAAAGAAGTTTTTCCGTTCGACTTGTTTGAAAACCTGGTATCCAGACTGGAAAAAAACCGCAGGGAAACGGTCTCCCAGGATCAGGATATTACCACTCCCGACAAGAAAATAATCCATGCCCGTGTTTCCGCGTCCCCCGTATGGGACAATCATGGCGGCCAGATAGGGACTGTATTGATCCTTCAGGACAGGACTGACCTGCGCCAGTTAGAGGAGTTGGCCCATCGCAACCAGAGGCTAAGAGAAATGGGAGAAATGGCGGCAGGAATCGCGCATGAAATCAGGAATCCGCTGGGTAGTATAGAATTGTTCGCCTCGTTACTTAAAAAAGACCTGGAAGAAGATCCCGAAAAAGTGAAACTGGTCCAGCATATCCGTGCCGGTGTGCAGAACATGGACCGAATCATATCCACTCTTCTGCTATTTGCTAAATCGTCCCAGCCATCCCGCCAGCAATGCGATATCAATCTTTTATTAGCGGAATTGCTGGACGGCCTGGACGATATCAGAGTGCCGGATAATATTAAGGTTGTACGTGAGTTTGGCAATGAAGAGATGCTGGCAAACGGCGACCGGGAGTTATTGCGGCAGGTTTTCCCTAATTTGATCCGTAACGCCATTCAGGCTATGCCGGATGGAGGCGAACTGCGCTTACAAACTGAGAAAGCTTTGATACCGGTGTCCGGGTCGGAAAGTGGGAAGGGAACGCGCGAATTCATCACCGTTACTGTTACCGATACGGGTGGGGGGATTTGCGCCAATGATCTTGCCAAAATCTTCAATCCCTTTTTTACCACCAAGGATAAAGGAACGGGACTGGGGTTAGCCATATCGCACAATATTATCAAAGCCCACCAGGGGACGATTGAAGCCGTGAGTGAAGAGGGCAAGAGCACATCTTTCAGGGTCAAGATTCCCTGTTGGGATGAGGATTTTGATGAAAAATAACGTTTCCAAAAAAATACTGATTGTTGATGACGAATCCGAAATGAGGATTGCGCTGGAAACAACCCTGAAGCGCGAGAATTATCAGCTCGTTTGCGTGGCAGACGGCAAACAGGCGCTGGACCAGTTTGAGGATCATGTATTCGACTTGGTTCTGACAGATGTGCGCATGCCGAAACTAAACGGATTGGAATTATTGCGGGCGGTCAAGGAACGTTCACCCAAGACACCCGTGGTCATGATGACCGCTTATGGAACTATTGACAATGCGGTCGAGGCCATGAAGGAAGGGGCCTTCGATTATCTGATAAAAGGATCCGGGTTTTCTGCCGATGTGCTGGTTTCTACGGTGAAGCGTGCGTTTTTAGATCCACAAGATTATGTTCCTCCAGTCCGCCCGATGGGTTTAGTCGACAAAACCGATTCGATCACCGCAAAAAAAATCGTGACCCAGAATGAGGAAATGAAAAAACTCCTGAAATTTGCCGAGAATGTTGCTTACAGCAAATCGACCGTCCTCATTATGGGAGAGACCGGGACGGGAAAGGAATTATTCGCGCGTTACATCCACCAATGCAGTCCTCGCGCTGCAAAATCTTTTATGGCTGTCAACTGCGCCGCTTTGCCCGAAGGTTTGCTGGAGTCGGAAATGTTCGGCCATGAAAAGGGATCTTTTACCGGGGCCACGGAAAATAAGGAAGGGAAGTTTCAGCAGGCACACCAAAGCTCACTTCTTTTGGATGAGATTACAGAGATGAGCCTGCCCCTGCAGGCCAAACTCCTGCGGGTTTTGCAGGAACATGAGGTGGATAAGGTGGGTGGCAAGGCCCCGATACCTGTGGATGTGCGGGTGATTGCTACGACCAACAGTAACATCCGCCGTCGAATCCAAGATCAGGAGTTCCGCGAAGACCTGTATTACCGGTTAAATGTGATTCCCCTGAATCTGATTCCCCTGCGTGAAAGAAAGGATGACATCCCCCTTTTGGCGGAACATTTTATGAATCAGTTTTGCCAGGAAAACTCTCGCTCCCCCGTCAAGATGGCTCCGGCGACCTTGGCCCTGTTGAAAAAATACAGTTGGCCCGGCAACATTCGGGAATTGGGAAACATCATCGAACGGACATGCCTGATGTGCCAAGGCGATACCCTGCTTCCCTCACATCTGTTTTTCGATGATGAGCCTCTCTCTTCTGGCAAAAACGAAGCCACACTCACCGGAACAATTTCTGAAATGGAAAAAGAATTGATCCTGCAAACGCTGGAAGAGTTCAGTGGTAACAAAACCAAAGCCGCCGAATCTTTGGGAATCAGCATTCGCACCTTGCGCAACAAACTCAACGAATATAACGGGGGCGGGTAGAACTCGATTTATGTCCCGTTATCTATAATTGGGCATTTTCGGAAACGCCTTTTTCGCATCTGCAGTGCAATTTTTTCGCAAATGAGGTACCGGGTTACAGTTGCATTCGCTCCCGGTGGCTCACCGGCAGGGGCCAAAATTATGACGGATTTTACCCAGCCTGGGGGAATATCCCCACTTTGCCTCCTCTATTTTTATCCCCATAACTCTTTATAAATAAAAGGTTTTCATTGTTCCGGCCTTTCTTCCCCCCTTTCGGTTTCCTATGGTATGAAACTTGCTGTATTTAACCTAAAAAACATTGTTGGGGGTAAACGCCCTCTATAAAAAAACAAACTTTTTAGAGAATGATTATGGACTTTCTGACAAACATGAAAATCAGTGCATCGGGCTTGGCGGTTCAGCGCAAGCGAATGGAAACCATTTCCAGCAATCTGGCTAATATGGAAACCACACGGACTCCGGAAGGAGGACCCTATCGCAGGAAAGATGTCTTGATTACCGCTTTACCTTTGGCAGATGAGTTTGGCAACACGTTTAAAAATGCGTTGGGTGACGAGTTGCGCAAGGTGCAGGTCGCGGATGTGATCGAGGACCAGGCGGAGCCCCGTTTGGTTTATAACCCGAACCACCCCGATGCCAACGATCTGGGTTATGTTGCGTTGCCTAATATTGATCAAATGACGGAAATAGTGAATATGATCACCACGCAAAGGTCGTTTGAGGCAAATATCACTGCTCTCAATGCTTCCAAAGCCATGGCCATTCGAGCGATTGATCTGGGTCGTTAAAATAACAGGAACTAAAAATTAAAAACCTTTAAATCACAATTCTCATGGAAAATTTTCTGGATTTTTTAAGACAGTTTGGCGAACGGTTTAACGAACTTTCACAGGGCAAGAAGATTGCGGCTCTGTCTCTTGTAGCTTTGGCTCTGGCATCTCTGCTGGTGATGTCCTTGTGGTTGAAGACTCCGGACTACCAGCTTCTTTATGCCAACCTTTCCACCGAGGACGCGGGAGCAATTGTCGATAAACTGAAATCCCAGAAAATTCCTTTTGAACTTTCAAACCAAGGCCGGACGATTCGCGTTGCTTCGGATCAGTTGCATGAAGTCCGCCTGCAATTGGCCGGTGAAGGGTTGCCGGAAGGTTCCGATGTTGGCCTGGAAATTTTTGATGACACTCCATTAGGAATGACGGAATTTGTGCAAAAATTGAATTTCCAAAGAGCCTTGCAGGGAGAGCTGACTCGTACCATCAAAACTCTGGATGCGGTGGCCCAAGTCCGGATTCATCTGGTTATTCCCAAGGACAATCTGTTTCGCAAGGATAAACCCAGGGGCAAGGCTTCTGTGGTGTTGAAAATTAAATCCGGTAAAACTCTGTCGGAAACCCAGGTGCAGGGAATTGTCCATCTGGTTTCAGCCAGTGTCGGGGGCATCGATGCGCAGGATGTGGTGGTGGTCGATGTGAAGGGCAATCTGCTTTCCGGTGGCATGGAATCCTCCGTTGAAGCGATGATGTCGTCATCCAATTTCAAACATAAAATGCGGGTAGAAAAGGAACTTCGACAAAGTATCATCAAAATGCTGGAAGACGCCTTGGGGATGGGAAAAGTGATCGCTAGAGTCTCGGTAGATTTGGATTTTGAAAAGGTGGAAAGAACCGAGGAAATTTATGACCCGGATTCTCAGGTCATAAGAAGTGAAAACCAGATTTCTGAATCCTCTACGGGCGCTGTGCCTCCAGGAGGAATTCCAGGCGTTCAGGCTCTGGTCCCATCGGGTGCGTCTCCGGGCGGAGTTGTCGGCCAGGCGGCCAAGCGGAATAAATCGAATGCCATTACAAATTATGAAATAAATAAGGTTGTCCGTAGGGTCTCGAAACCGGTCGGCGAGATTTCCAAAATCAGTGTCGCGGTGATGATCGATGGTTCCATAGCGGGAGACCCGCCAGCATATCAGCCGCGATCCCAGGAAGACATGGACAAGTACCTGCAAATCATCCAGTCTGCTGTGGGGTTTGATCAGGACCGGGGAGATATCATCCAGGTTGAGAACATTCAATTTGACCGAACCGAGTTGGAAGCGCAGAAGGAAGACATTGCCAAGGCCGATCAGATTGACCTGGCCCTGGAAGTCGGAAAACTGGTGGTGGGCCTGATATTCCTCGTTCTGTTCTTCACCCGGGTCATTCGGCCCATCATCAATTGGATGACGATGACGGTGGAAGTGATGCCGGAAGCGGATCAACTGGGCGCAACGGAATTTGACGCAGTGGATGAAGAGAAGCGCCGCCTTAGTGAAATGGCTTCCGAATCGGCTCGTGTTCGTGATTCGGTAGCGGAGTTTGTTTCTAATGATCCCAAATACACGGCCAGCGTGATCCGAAAATGGATGCGGGAAAAAGAACCTAAGGCAGCAAAAAGTTAAAGCAAGTTGACTATGAGAATCAGTGAGCGAGAAAAACTCAGCAAAAAACTATTGCCGTGTGCAAAAAATTGGAAGAAGATAGAAGAATCATTATAGGCCAAGGAGAAGCCATTGTCTGATTTTCGCAGTACATTCACCCAGAGTAATCTTGAACCAGAACAGGATCAGGAAAAAGAAAGCGAATCTCCACATGAGGTACGTTCTTTTGAGCTGAATGAGCTGAATATCCAGAGTTCTTCCATTCGGCGCGGTTTCACTTATGATTCGGAAAACGCCCGGAATTTTGACCAGACCAATGTCAAGACAGCCAAGGAAGGGGTAAAAGAACTTCTAAAGGATGCCTTGGACAAGGCAAAAAGGCAATCCATAGAAATCAAGGTCCGTGCCAAAAAAGAAGGTCACGATACCGGTTACGAGGAAGGATTCAAAAAGGGAGAAGAGGCCGCCCAAAAGGAGTTCAGTCCTTTTCTGGCAACGATAGAGGATTTGATTGCGGACTTGACCATTTTTCGCAAAAACATGTATGACAAGGTGGAGAGGGAGATGGTCGAAATGGTAGTCAGCCTCGCGAAAAAGGTCATTCATTTCGAGTTTTCCACGCGCGATGATGCAGTGCAGGAGATGATTCGCCTGGCCGTTCAATCGGTGCTGGACCGTGAGTCGATGGTCATCAAGATCAACCCTGCGGATAAAGGCTATGCGGAAAGCTTCCGCCCTGAATTGCACCATTTGTTCAGTGAAATTAAAAATATTACTTTTGAGGCGCATTCCGGGGTAGAGCGGGGTGGCTGTATTGTAGAAACTAACTTTGGCGTGGTCGATGCGCAGATCGACAAACTGGGAGAACAGATGGACCGCATCCTCGATCTTGCGCCACCATCTCCCAAAGAGTTGGTTTCCGCGTCAAACATTCAAAAGGATTCCGAAACTGATATTGAAGAAGACGCGGGAATAGTCAAAGAGGAGCAGGGCGAAACCCCAGTGCCCGCAACGGATACTGAAGAAGACTCGGGAATTGTCAAAGAGGAGCAGGGCGAAGCCCCAGTGTCCGAAACTGATATTGAAGAAGACTCGGGAATTGTCAAAGAGGAGCAGGGCGAAACCCCAGCGAAGGAAAACGATCCAGAAACCGAGCCTCCTGAAGAAACGAATTGAGCCATTATGGATACCGTCATCAATTTAAAAAAATACAGTTCATTTATCAAGAAAACTGATTTCGTAAAGAAAACGGGAAAGGTAAATCGGATTATTGGCTTGATCCTTGAAGGTGACGGCCCGGCGGTATCGGTGGGAAGCCTCTGCACCATATATCCAAATAATCGGCCGCCTATTCAAGCCCAGGTGGTGGGGTTTCGGGATCAAAATACTTTGTTGATGCCTCTTGGAGAAATGCTTGGCATTGAGCCCGGAAGCCTTATTGAAGCGACAGAAGAATATCCTACCTATAAACCCAGTGATGGATTGATTGGGAGAATCCTTGATGGTAACGGCCAGCCTATTGACGGCAAAGGACCGATTCCTTTTGGAGTTGAATATCCACTGATGGGCAATCCGATGAACCCACTGGAACGAAGACGTTTGAGGGAGCCACTGGATATAGGGGTGCGAGCTCTCAATGGACTGCTTTCTTTTGCCAAGGGTCAGAGGTTGGGAATCCTTGCTGGAACCGGAGTGGGTAAATCGGTTCTGATGGGAATGATTGCCCGGAACACCAATGCCGATGTGAACGTGATCGCGTTTATTGGTGAAAGGGGCAGGGAGGTCAAGGAATTTATTGATGAAAACCTGGGTGAGGAAGGCCTGAAACGATCTGTGGTGATCGCCGCGGCCTCTGATCAGCCTCCGCTGGTCCGACTACGCGGAGCCTATATTGCAACAACCATCGCTGAATATTTTCGAGACCAAGGAAAAGATGTCATGTTGATGATGGATTCGGTCACCCGCTTTGCCTTGGCACAAAGGGAGATTGGCCTTTCTGTTGGAGAGCCTCCCACAACACGAGGATTTACACCTTCAGTATTTTCCCTACTGCCCAAATTACTGGAGCGCGTGGGAACTTCAGCAGGTGAAGGCTCGATAACGGGCCTTTATACGGTTTTGGTGGAAGGGGATGATTTGAATGAGCCCATATCGGATGCCGTGCGGGCCATTCTTGATGGACATATTGTGCTAAGCCGCGAGTTGGCTTCGCATAACCATTATCCTGCCATTGATGTTCTGAACAGTGTTAGCCGTCTGATGATTGATGTCGTCTCCAAGGAACACTATGATTTGTCTATGAAGTTCAAGGATATCCTGGCGACCTATAAGTCGGCTGAGGACCTGATTAATATCGGGGCCTATACCCGCGGCAGTAATCCCAAGATTGATCTGGCTATCAAAAAATACGACCTCATGATGCCCTACCTCAAGCAGGGAATTTTTGAGGGAATTGACTGGCGAACCAGTATGAATGAATTGAAAAATGTTCTGGAGGATGAAACTTGAGTTTCCGATTCGACATCATACTTCGTTTGAATAAGAATAAGGAAAACCTCTTGCAGAAGGATATGGGGCGGATCAACTCCCTTTATCAACAGCAACAGGATCGAAAACAGTTTGTGCAGGATGCCACTGAGAAAAGCAGGAATGAATTGAACCAGAGGAAAAGATCGAATGTCGGCGTTGAAACAATGATCCTGTATGACAATTTTTTTCAGGGAACCCGGGCTCAGGGGGAGAGGCAGGATAAAATAATCTCAGAAATCAGCACCAGGCTTGAGGCTAAGCGAGAAGAAGTGGTTGAGGCCATGCGCAAACGTAGAACCCTGGAAATTCTGAAAGAACGGGTTATATTGAAAGAGCGAAAAATCAGGGAAAGGAAGGAAACGGCTATTCTGGATGAGGTGGCTTCCAATCTCTGGGGAAGAAATTTATAAGGGGCACATCATGAAATTTAAAATAATTTTTGTTTTTATGATCGCTGTAGCTATCCTTCTGACTGGAGGGTCCGAGAAAGACCTTGTCGGAAACCTGGCGCCTGGCATGGCTTATGCCCAGGTGAAACAGCTCGATGAAGAGACTGAGAAGGCCCGGGAGGAGGAGCAAAAGGGAGAGAAAATATTTTTTAAATCAGAAGAAGAGAAGGAAAAGGAAAAAGAAAAAATCCGCTTGCCAGGCCAGATGCCTGCGGTCAGCCCCGAGACGTTTAGAATGATAGAAACCATAGAAAATAAGAATCGGGAACTAAAAAAACGGGAAGAGGAATTACGCATCAAGCAAACTCGGCTTGAGGCGTTGGAAGCCAAAGTCCGAAAAGACCTGGATAAAATTGAGAAAAGCATTTCCGAATCAAAAGAGCAGATGGGAATTCAAGACGAAAGGACCAAGAAAAATGTGGAGGCTTTGATCAAAGTTTATTCCAGTATGAAGCCGGAAGAGGCTGCTAATTTGGTTGAAGCTATTGATGAAGGTCTCGCATTGCAAATTATTTCGGGAATGAAAAGTAAAATCGCGGGGCAGGTTTTAAGTAATCTGGATGTTAAAGTCGCCAAACGAATTAGTGAAAATCTGGCTGGTAAGAGAGATAAACCCTCGGAGAAGACCAACTCCCCTGGCAACTAGCAACTTGTGGCAGGCGAACTTCCATTCAACTCTTCAAACTTTTGGTGATGTCATGAGGCTCCGGATTAGTCATGCCAAAGGATATGATCATTTTCAATCCTTCTTCCACTGACATTTCCATGGCAATGGCATCCTTTTCCGGGACCATGAAAAGGAAACCTGTAGTCGGGTTGGGTGATGTGGGGACAAATACATTCAGCATTTTTTCACCTGACGCGTCTTTGATATTTTCCGGTGTGTTACAGCATACGATCCCCAGCGTTTTTAATGGCTCGCGGGGGTAGGTGATAAGTACCATTTTTTGGAAACTGGCAGTTTCGGCCAAGGAGATGGTATCCACAACTTTTTTGATGCTCGTGTAAATAACCCGAACCACCGGGATTTTGTGGAGAAATTTTTCCCCCAAAGCCACAATTTTTTTTCCGATAAAGTTTGTTCCAAACAGTCCTACTCCAATAATAAAGAGGCCAAGTAAGAGAAATCCCATGCCCGGGACATACCACTCTTCCATTAAATCCAGGCCTTGAGGCCCAAGGATTCCTTTGATCGCAGGCGCCATGGCTCTGTCCACGCGGGTGATGACGAAAGACAGGATCATATAGGTTAGGCCTGCCGGAATGGTCACCAATAACCCGGCGATCAGATTTTTTTTGAATGCTTTTTTGAACATGGGTGGATTCCTGCGACCCGCTTTTCACCTATTTCAGGGTCTCAATATGTTTTTGGACTTTAGCGGCCAATGCCGGATGACTGGTTGAGCCCAAGTCGGTAAAACGTTGGTAAAAATGAATCGCGGATTTTAAATTTCCTTCCTTTTCGTATAATACAGCCAGATTATAATGGGTACCCGCATGAGCCAGGTTAATTTTGAGAGCCTGATTCAGAATGGATTTGGCCTTTTCCAACTGGTCTATGCGTTTATAGGCCACCGCCAGGTTGTTCAACGCCTCCAGGTTCTTAGGATCAATTGAGATCGCTTTTTGGTAATTTCGAATCGCTCCGGGGAAATCTTTTTTCGCGTAGTATACCACGCCAATGTTGTTATAAGGCTTTGCATAATTAGGATTTAAATAGATAGCCCTCAGGAACTCTTCAATAGCGCGGTCGTATTGGCGCAGTTCTTTGTAGATCACCCCTATATTATTGTAAATGTCAGGATTTTTGGTATCAAGTTCCACGGCTTTGGAATAATTTGTCAAAGCCTTTTCCCAGTTTCGGGACTGCTGATAATGACCAGACCCCGTTATTTATACCAGATTTAGGATTCAGTTTTCATAAGTCATAATTGTATTTGGAATCTGTATCGTTT
>Ga0310122_10001776_pt1 | contig 13803 bp, 10 predicted proteins | sample CB6_Bottom_1051__FD_203503 | JGI IMG/M metagenome (GOLD analysis project Ga0310122, IMG submission 203503) | Marine microbial communities from Western Arctic Ocean, Canada - CB6_Bottom_1051 | ecosystem: Environmental > Aquatic > Marine > Oceanic | place: Canada: Western Arctic Ocean | collected...
CCCCCGGCACCGACCGGATGGAAATTCGGCAGAAACATGCCGTTCGGCGCATACACGAATGCCAATCGCGGCAGGGGATTCGCGGCGGTGCGGGCAGTGGCCGTCAGGGCCGGCGCCATCGCGTCGAGGAACGGCAGGGCAACGGTAGCCCCGATACCGCGGAGCACGGTGCGACGTGGGAGCGCCTTCTTGGTAACGATCATGACTCGCTTCTCCTGTGCAGGAACGGATAGCTGTTCACGATGCCGACGATGATCGCGTGCATGCCGTAGTCCTCTTCGGACGCCTCACGCACAATACGCCGCACGGCCGGCATGTCGTAGTAGTCGAGACCGCGGCCAAGAGCATAGGTCAGCAGCTTCTCGGTGACGGTGGTGGCGAACCGATCGGGTCGCTCGACCAGCGCCGCTCGCAGTTCGGCCACCCCATCGAACGCAGTGCCATCCGGCAGCGTCCCGGACGTATCCAGCGCGTTGAACCACTCATCGACCTCGCGCCATCGCCCGATGGCGTCGAACCGCTCGAGCGCAAACCCGGCCGGATCGATCATCGAGTGACACGCGGCGCACACGGGATTGGCGCGATGCGCCGACATCCGCTCACGCATGGTCGCCACCTTCGCCTGGGTCTTCTTGTCGTTCAGCGCCGGAATATTGGGTGGCGGATCGGGAGGCGGCGTGCCGAGGATGTTGTTCAGAATCCACTTACCGCGGAGTACCGGCGAGGTACGGATCGCGTGCGACGTCAGCGTCAGAATACTGCCGTGGCCCAGCAAACCGCCACGCGGACTCCCGGCCGGCAAACTGACGCGACGGAAGTGGCTACCCTGGACGTTTGGAATGTCGTAGTGGCCGGCGAGCCGCTCGTTCAGAAACGTGTAGTCGGCGGTCAGCAGGTCGAACACCCCGCGATCGTCACGAATGATGCTGTCGAAGAACAGCTCGGTTTCGCGCAACATCGCCTGGCGCAGCGTCTCGTCGAACGCCAGCGAATACGGGTCACCGGGCCGAACCGCGTACTCGAGGTTGCGGAGCTGCAGCCACTGGCCGGCAAAGTTGCGAGTGACCGCTTCTGACCGCGGGTCCGCAATCATCCGGCGCACCTGCTGTTCGAGGGTGGCCGCGTCGCTCAACCGCCCGCGCTCGGCCAGCATGAGCAGTTCGTCGTCCGGGATCCCACTCCACAAGAAGAACGAGAGGCGGGAGGCCAACTCGAGGTCAGTCACCCGATACGGCGTGGCCGGCGACGCCCCAACCGGGTCCGCCTCGATACGCACCAGGAACTCCGGGCTGACCAGCAATCGACGGAGACCGAGTTCAATGCCGTCCTCGAAGCTTCCACCATCCGCGCGACCCATCTCGTAGAAGTCGAGCAGCACCGCGAGGTCGGTGTCCGCCACCGGGCCGCGATACGCGCGACGCGCCAAGGTCGACAGGATGGTCCGGGCGCAGCCCGGCTCGTCCGCCGGGGTGGCCGGACGGCACGTGAAGATGCGGTCACGGCTTGGGGTCTGACCGGGACCACGGGCATCGTGGGGTCCAGAGATGGTCACCGTGCTGACAAACGGCAGGCTGCCGCCCGGGCCACCAGCGTTCCCCGCCGTCCGAGGATTCTGAAAACGCTCCCGCACCTGCTCTACCAGCACCGGCGGATTGCGTGCAAACGCCACCCCCACGTCATGCCGCCCCGCGCCGACCGGCACGCGCAAGTTGAGCTGAGAGCTGGTCACATACGGATTGGCCTCCCCGTCGCGGGGGGCGGGTCCCAGGACATACTGTTCGACCGGCTCGCCGTCGACCGTAACCTCCAGCCGATGCTCCTCGCGCAACCCGCGGTTGCCGTTCAACTGAATGCGAAGGTCGTAGTCGGCATCGAGCGGAAACAAATAGTCCACCAACATGCCGCCACGCGTGCCAAACGGCAACCCTTGCGCGCGCTGATGTTGCTGTTCGTCCTGGGCGGCTCGGAACGTCTCGGAGACCGCAGTCGGCGGCGGACTCCCGACCGCCAGTCGGCTGATGGACCGGCTCGCCGTCAGATACCGCTCCAGCAGTGCCTGCGACATCCGCAGCACGCCGCCAATGTTGTCGAATCCGAAGCTGGCATCATCGGCCGGCAGAAAGTCGTCGACCTCGATCTCGAGCGCCAACAGATCTCGAATGGCGTTACGGTATTCGGCCCGGTTCAACCGGTGGAAGGTGGCCGTCCGACCTGGGTCCGGCGCCGCCGTCCAGTTGTCGTCCAGTTGGGTCTCGAGCCAAGCACGGAAGCCGTCCAGTGTGGCGTTGTCAGGCCGAGGACGCCCGGCCGGCGGCATCAATCCGGCGCGCAGCTTGCGCACCACCTGCTCCCAGTGCGCAGCCCCATCGCCAATCTTGTCCAGATCGAGCGTATCGAGGGTGAGTCCCACGGCTCGCAACTGCGACACCAGTGGACTGCTCGCAGCGCCAGTGCCGGCAACAAGCGTTTCGCTGTGGCAGGTCACGCAATACTGGTCGAGCAGGGCGCGGTAGGCGGCCGTGTCGGACCCAGGTGCAGGTTGCCCGAGAGCAGGGCGAACCGCGCACAGCCACAGGGCCGCGAACGCGCACGCACGAAGACGTGTGAAGCGCCTAGTCATCGGTGCGGTGGGGACGTCTCGACGCTGGAGGCGGCGCGTCCTCAGTCAAGCCGATCGTAGACCGTACGGGCCACGCGAGCAAGCTAGTGTCCTGTCGAAACTACGGCGCGGTGGGATGGCGGGCGCCGACGCCTGTCGGAAAGCGGTCCGCAAAGGCGTGGCTGGGCCGAATGAGCACGGTCATGCTCTCTGAAGAATGGGGCGGGACAAGAAAGAGCGCGGCCAGCCCGTGCGACTCGGCGAAGCGCATGCCAGTGTCGGGCCCCAACACGTAGAGCGCGGTCGACAGGATGTCGGCGACGAGCGGGTCTTCGTGCCAGACGGTGACCGACGTGTGTCGGTAGAGCGTATGGCCGGTGCGTGGATCGAGGATGTGAGCGATCGGTTCGCCATCGACCTCGAAGGTGCGTTCTGATGCGCCGCTGGTGGCCAGCGAGCCGGCGGCGAGGACGACCTCGATGACCGTCTCATACCGGCGCGCCGGGTGCGCGATGTCGACCGGCCAGCGTCCGGACGACGGGGCCACGCCGGATACGGCCACCTGGCCACCCAGGTCGACGCGCCAGACCGCGTCACTCCCCAGGTCCATCTGCAGTCGACGCAACGCCTCTCCCTTGCCGAACGCGCCGGCGTCGAGCGTGGCGTCGACCAGACGCGTCACCCGGCAGGCGTCCGGATCGGGATCAGCCTCGAAGTGTCCGATACCGGTCACCGCCCAAGCCGCCGCCAGCCGGTCCGGAGGCGGGTGGCGGCCAGCTTCGCGAAGTCCCCACACGTCGATCAACGCACCGACACCGGGGTCGAACGCGCCCGCGGTCGTCCGATGCCAGTGGATCAGGGTGGGCCAGAGCTCGCAGACGTCAGGCCCCAATTGGAAGGGTTGTCCGACAGGATGGCGATTCAGCCGACTCAGCTCGCTGGCGTGCCGCCACGTACTGAGGGTGGCCTCGGTCCGTTCAAGGCTCCTGACCATGCGCTCGAGTTGTCGCACGGCGGCGGCTCGGTCCGTCGACTCGACGGCGAGCGTCGCCCGCGTGCCCATCAGATACAACGTGCGCTCGACGCTGACCGGGCCGGCGGCGGTGACTGGATAGAGAGGGAGGTAGGACAGGACGCCGAGCGCGAGGAGCACCGGCGCGCGGCTCACGTCGAGAGGCCGGCCTGACGCGGCTGCGTGGACGTCGCCATCGACGAGACCCGGCTGATACGCCAACCGATGACCAGATGCAGGCTATAGCCAGCCACGAAGACCACGCTGGTCGTTATGTGGGTCCAGAGCATGACGGTCACGACGTTCGGGGTCGAGGCTACCTGCAGCAGGTAGCCGGACAGCGCCATGGTCGAAAAGCTGATCAGGGACATCCACCCGGAGCGACGATTTCCGGCCACCGGGGAGGTGATCTTCTTGAGCGTGTGCGAGCGGAACAGCATGCCAAAAAACGCGATGAAGAACGGCGCCGCCAACAGATGCAGCGAGAGCATGGCCGGCTGCCACGGGTGATTGATGACCGAAAAAGGGTCGACCGCCGTCACGAGGAATTTCATGTAGAAATACCCGACGCCGGTCACGGCCACCACGCCGTGCAATGCGTTGAACGCCCACTGTTCCCACCACTTCATCGTGCTACCGCTCCAACGTCTCTTCGGATTGTTCCAGCACCTGGTCGATGGCCAACACCCGTCGCACGGCCGCGTTCGTGGCGCCCGCGGTCAGGGTGGCGCCGGCAATCGGGCGTATCGCCCGCTGCACCGCCAGATCGTCGTTCAACGCCTGCTGGTCGTATTGTTGTAACCAGCGTTCGCGGGCCTGATACTCCGTCGGCTCCAGAAACGCCGTCACGTCGATGCGTTTCACCCGGCCGTCGGCCTCCAGCGAAATCAGCAAGCTCTCTCGTTTTGTCCGAACGACGTGGGTGTCGACATAGGCGCGTCCCACGACCCGTCCACGCTCGGTCGCCACGTAGCGGGCCACCAGTCCACTCGCCACCTCGACCCCGGCCAGTTCGCCGACCCGCGCCATCTGCGGCCGGGTCAGGAACACGCGTTCCGCCTCGACGGTGGCCTCGGGGAACACGGCGGCCAGCGCCTCTTCCCGGGTGATCCGGCCCCCTTGAACCGCGGCCGACACGCCGGCCGTCGACAACAGCAGTAACGACCCGGCAACCACGGAAGACATCACCCGGCGCAACAACCTAGAAGGCATAACCCATGGCCAGATTGAACTGATTGATGCCGGTGTCGGCATCGTTACTCACCCACGCGTGATCCACCTTGACCACAATGTTGGGAATTGGCTTCAACTCGACCCCGGCCGTCACATAGGTGTTGTCAGTCGACAGGCTCCGGGCAAGACCGACCGGCATCCGATCCTGCGTATCGACCTGCTCGTAGCGCACATACGGCGTGAGCGCGATGTCACCCGAATTCGTCTGAGACAGCAGGTCGTAGCCCACCTGTATGTAGGCTCCCTGCATACGCTCCGCCACCCCGGTGTCCAGCACCTGATTCAGCTGAGCCGCATCGCCGACATACGCTCGGGCAAAGAGCCCCCGCACATCCAATCCGCGCACCTGCGCCTGACCGTGCACATCGAAAATGGTCGTACGCACGCCGTACTCGGTGTCGTCCACAACCACCTGTCCTTGTCCGGAGTCACCCGCATACAGGCTGGCGCCGACAAATACCCCGGGGGTCGGGGTCACGTCGACCCGCCCCGTGAACGCCATACTCGTGGCTTTGGCTCGACTGCCTTTCTGGCGCCCACTCCGCAAACCACCGGACGAGAAGTCCAGTCCATCGAATCCGTTGATGACGTAGGCCCGGAACGCCACCCAATCGAACGCCCCGTAGACACCGCCCCCGTTTTCGCGCCAGGTCGACGGGATGATCCGGCTTTCGGTGACCGGCCGCTCGGTCCCGATGAACACCGTCGGCTCGTGGAATTCGTTGACCAGGCCCATGGGCGCCAGAAGCATGCCGCCCCGCACCCCGACGTGCTCGCTCGCCTGGTAGTCCACATACGCGAACTCGACGAAGACCTCGTCCGCGTGCTCGATTTCGATTTCCGAGTTGAACAGGAACTTGTCGTTGAACCGATACCCGGCGTAGATGACCGCGCGCAGAAAGTCGAACTGCGTGGTCCGGCCGGTCGGCGTGCCGGCCTCACTCTCGTCGGCGAAATTCTCGAGAAGCATCTCGCCGTAGCCGGCGATCGAAACGCCACGGTCGCGACCATAGGTGGCCGCCGCTGACGGAGCCAACCCCAGCCGCCGCGCGTCTTCGACACTGACCGGTTCAACATTCTCTCCGCTCCGCAAGCGCTCGACTTCTTCGGCGAGTAGATCGAGGCGGCGCAGTACTTCCGCCAGATCAGGTTGCTGCTCGCCGGTCTCGGCGCCAACCGGAGACCCGTTCGCCCGACCACTCGCGCCCGAATCTTCGCTGTCGTCGACATCGCCAGCCGCGGCGGGGGCGCCGGCGACCGCCGTATCGACCGGTGTGGACTGAGAGTCATCGCCAGGCTGAGTTTGCGCGGTCGCGGTGGTGGCGAGGGCGCACAGCGCCAAGGCCAAAATCGTCTGCGTGCGCCAGGAACGGACCTGGTCGGTCTTTGCCGTCAAGGGCGGGTCTCCCAGTTGCGGTTGCGCGCCCCGACGACCATCTCTACAATAGGCACTGCTGGATGCGTCAACAGCTCACGCGACCTGGTTCCAACCACATTCAAAGGAAGCGCCGGGTGACCGTTCAGTTGGCCCGCCGGGTGTTACCGCACCCGCGGGCCTTTTTCTTTTTCACCCGCTCAACGTGAGACCAAAATGAGACTGGATCTCAATTTGAGATCGCCACTATATATCCGACCGTTTTGGTCGTCAATAGAAAATGAGACTGGATCTCAAAATGGTGGCGCTGTGGGCGCAGGCGGGGCACCTGGACCTGTGGATGGAGAACTCGCGGGAAGGAACGGAGGTGCCGGCACGCGTACGCGCCCGCACCTCCTCCGCCAACAACACTGGTCATCGCCTGCCCGCTTGGGTCCCGTGCGGTCGGGCGGTCTTGACGCCCGCTACTGCTCGTTCGAGGTACGAGGGGTCTGGTTCAGCAACAGCTTCTGGACCCGCCAGTTGTTCATGTCGGCAATGAATAGGACGTTCTCATCGCGGCAGGAAATACCGTGAATCCAGTTGAACTGTCCCGGTCCGCGACCAGACTCTCCGAGCCAGCCCAGCATCTCACCGTCCAACGTCATCTTGTAGATGCGGCCCGGATCTTCGTCAGACGCGAACAGATACTGGGTGTCGCCGCTGGAGATACAGAGCGTCCACGGAGCGTGCGCATCGGGCCGGTTCGGATTCCTGTTGCCGAGGACCGGCTGGTAGTTCTTGTCGAACGGCACGGCCATCACGATGGACTTCAGGAGATTGCCGTCGCTGTCGTACTTCTGAATCCGGCGGTTGGAGCGGTCAGCGACATAGACGTTGCCTTCGCGATCCACCTGGAGAGCGTGCGGCAGACGGAACTGTCCGGGCTCGTTCCCGTAGCTGCCCCACGACTTCAGCCAGTTCCCCCACTTGTCCATCTTGCCAACACGCGAGTTGATATAGCCGTCGCTCACGTAGATGTTGCCTTCGGCGTCCCACCCGACGTCGGTCGGTCCGCCGAAGTAGCCGTCGACGGCGCGCGCCTCACTGGCGGGCGGATGAGTGTATTCATCGAATCCTTCGGGCCGACGCCCGAGATTCAGCGTGACGTAGCCGGCCGGGTTGATCTTCGTGACGGCGTTCGTGCCTTTGTCGACGACCCAGAGGTTGTCCTCGTTGTCGAACCGGACCGAGTGTCCGTAACCGAAGGCGTATACGTTCTGCCCGATCTCGCGCACGAAATTGCCCTGGTCGTCGAACTCCAGCAGGTTGGTCGTGGCGTTGCCGAACAGGGGCCCCGTCGTGGAGGAGCCGGGGTGGTTCAGCAAGATCAGGTGGCCCTTGGAGTTCTCCGCGATGCCGAGGGTCTCCCCCAGATTCATGGTCGGCGGGTACTTCAAGAAGTCGGGCACGGAGACGAACGGGATTTCCGACCCCTGCGCGAACACGGGGGCGGCCAGCGCCACGATCGCCATCGCGGTCATGGCCGTAGTGATGAAACGTTTCACGGCAACCTCCTTGAAGCTTTTGAAGTCCGGTCGGCTGACCGGGAGCGAAAAACTGTGCTCGTATGATAGCGCAGTCGGGCCTCTGCAGGTCTCAGCTCCTGTGGCAAGGTGCATTGTTGTGCCGTCATCGTCCACGACGATGGTCGGGCCGCGCGCCCGCGTGACCCCGGTATGGCGGGTGGAAGGACCGAAGCCAATGCGCCTCCAGATGATCGTCTCGCACTCATGAGTGCCCTGACCTTCGGGTAGGTCTGCCAGATCCGCACCGGGACCCCGCGTCCTTCAATTTCAACCGCTGATTTGTTGCTGTCCACCGCCCCGGGCGGTCGGGCGACCTGTGATCTCGGCTCGTTCTGTCGGGATGGCCAGAGACGGGTCCACGTACACCGCGTTGCGTGACGCGCCGGACGGCGCGTCTGAGGTTGTGTCATGTCACTGTCAGGTGCCCCGTCGGTCACCAGTCCGCGAGCCGGAGCGTGGACCGACATTCGGAATTCGATTCGGGGAGTGCCTCGCGACTACACCACGGGCAATATCGGGCGCGCCGTCATGCTGTTGGCCATCCCGATGGTGCTCGAAATGTCGATGCAATCGCTGTTCGCGGTGGTCGATGTGTTCTTTGTCGCTCGGCTCGGTCCAGAAGCGGTCGCCATTCTCGGGCTGTCGGATTCGCTGCTCGCGCTCGTCTTCTCCGTGGCCATCGGTCTCTGCATGGGCACGACGGCGATGGTGGCGCGACGAATCGGCGAAGGCTCGCCGGAACTGGCCGCCAACGGCCGCTCGTTCACGTCGATCATGCTTGGCGGCAGCGTCACGGTGATGCTGCTGTTCCTGATCAACGCCATCTTCCGAGGCGCCGGAGACGCGGCGCTAGCGATGCGCTCGCTGTGGCTGGCGAACCTCATCAACATGGTGCTCGACCCGGTGTTGATTTTCGGACTCGGACCTTTCCCCGAGATGGGGCTCGAGGGTGCGGCCATCGCCACGACGTTCGGCCGGGCGATGGGGGTGCTCTATCAAGTCCGGCAACTGACGAACGGACGAGGCGTAATCCGCATCGACTGGCGGCGGGTCGCGATGGATCTGGCCGTGATGGCCCGGCTGCTGCGGGTCAGCGGAATCGGTGTCGTGCAGTATCTGATCAGTACGGCCAGCTTCCTTGGCTTGATCCGGATCCTCGCGCCCTTCGGCGAGACGGCACTGGCCGGCTACACGATCGCCATCCGCATCATCATCTTCATCCTGCTTCCCGCCTGGGGCATGGGCAATGCGGCGGCCACGTTAGTCGGCCAGAACCTCGGGGCCGGGAATCCGGAACGGGCCGAGCAGTCCGTCTGGTTCACCGCGCGATGCAGTTCGGCGTTCCTGGGATCGGTCGGACTGTTCCTCTTCGCGCTCGCCGAGCCGATCGTCGCGTTGTTCACGACCGAACCGGCCGCGGCCGCCACCGCCATTGCGTGTCTCCGCACGATCAGCTTCAGCTACGTCTTCTGGGGCTTCGGGCTGGTCACGGTCCAGGCGTTCAATGGCTCGGGCGACACCACGACGCCAACCTGGATCAATTTCTTCGTCTTTTGGGTGGTGCAACTGCCGCTGGCCTGGACGCTGTCCGGCCCGGCCGGGTTCGGGCCAACCGGACTGTTCGCGGCCATCGCCTTCTGCCAAAGCCTGCTCGCGGTGGTCGGGGTGCTGGTATTCCGCCGCGGCACATGGAAGCGACGGCAGATCTAGCTGTCTTTCTTTGGGCGCTGGTTGAACGCCAGGACGCGCTTCCGGAGGCGGATGCTCTTGGGCGTCACCTCGACCAATTCGTCGTCGTTGATGAACTCGATCGACTGCTCGAGATTGAGTAGCCTGGGCGGTACCAGACGCAACGCGTCGTCGGCGGTGGACTGCCGCATGTTGGTGAGCTTCTTCTCTTTCGTGACGTTGACGTCCATGTCTGCCGTCCGGGCGTTCTCACCGATGACCATCCCCTCGTAAACCAGGGTGCCCGGTTCGACGAAAATCTCCCCCCGCTCCTGCAGGTTGTAGATCGCGAAGGCGGTCGCCTTGCCCGAGCGGTCGGCCACGAGCGCGCCGGTGGGTCGACCGGCGATCGGGCCATGCCACGGTTCCCAGCCGTCGAACAAGTGGTTCATGATGCCGGTGCCGCGGGTATCGGTGAGAAATTGCGAGCGGAATCCGATCAAGCCGCGCGTCGGGATCCGGAACTCGAGCCGGATACGCCCGCTGCCGTGATTGACCATCTTCGTCATCGTGGCCCGCCGGGTCCCAAGCTGGGCGATGACCACCCCTTGGTAGTCCTCTGCCACATCGACCACCAGATGCTCGACCGGTTCCTCGGTCCCGCCGTCGACCTCACGCGTGACGATTTGTGGCCGCGACACCTGAATCTCGTAGCCTTCCCGACGCATCATCTCGATGAGAATCGACAGCTGCAATTCGCCACGACCGATCACGTTCATCTGCTCGGGCGACTCAGTGTCCTCCACACGAATCGAGACGTTGCCGATGAGCTCTCGCGCGAGCCGTTCCTTCAGGTTGCGCGACGTCACGAATTTGCCGTCGCGCCCCGCCATGGGGGAGGTATTGATTCCGAAGATCATCGACACCGTCGGTTCGTCTACGTGCAGAGGTGGAATAGGCCTGGGGCTCGCTGAGTCGGTGATCGTCTCGCCGATGGTAATGTCGTCGATGCCGGCCAGGCAGATGACGTCGCCGGCCGCCGCCGCCTTGACCTCCACCCGTCGCAGACCGTCGAACGTATACAGCTTCGTGACCCGAGTGCGTTGGATCTGGCCATCGATCTTCGAGACCGCGATCTCGTCTCCCAACGCGACCCGGCCGTTGACGATGCGCCCAATCGCGATGCGACCCAGATACTCGCTCGAGTCGAGGTTGGACACCAGGACCTGGAGCGGCGCGTCCGCATCTCCGGTCGGCGGGGGCATGTGCTCCACGATCGCGTCGAGCAACGGTCGCAGATTCTCTCCCGGCAGAGCCGCATCGAGGCTGGCCGTGCCCGCTTTCCCGTTCGCGTAAAGAACCGGGAAGTCGAGCTGATCTTCAGTCGCGTCCAAATCGATGAACAGGTCATAGATCTCGTCGAGCACTTCCGCGGGTCGCGCGTCGTGCCGGTCAATCTTGTTGATGACCACGATCGGCGTGAGCCGGTGCTCGAGCGCTTTTCGCAACACGAACCGCGTCTGGGGCAACGGCCCCTCGGAGGCGTCCACGAGCAGCAGCACACCGTCGACCATCGTCAGTGTGCGCTCGACCTCGCCGCCGAAATCGGCGTGGCCCGGTGTGTCGACGATATTAATGAGCAGATCGCCGTAGTGAATGGCCGTATTCTTGGCCATGATCGTGATACCGCGCTCGCGCTCGAGCTCGGTGTTGTCCATCGCCCGCTCCTCGACCCGCTCGTTGGCGCGGAAGACGCCAGTCTGGTGGAGCATGGCGTCGACCAGCGTGGTCTTGCCGTGGTCGACGTGGGCGATGATCGCGATGTTGCGACGAAGCGGGTTGGCGACACCGTTGGCGGCGGTCGCCGTCACAGACACATGGGGTCCAAGCAGGAAGTGATCATCCCATGATGATACATCTCTACCTCACTTAGATGGGGCTACGCCCCAAACCCCACGCGGGCCCTCGCGGGGGTCCCAATGCCCCGCTCCGGACCCGCGGGGCCCGCATTGTCGCGCGCCTGGCGGGTCGGCACACTGAGGGTTCCCCGATCGTGAATCTGCTTGTCGAGGCGTCGGGGGCCTTGCGATAATCGGGACAACGCCGCTGGGAGGAACCCTGACGGCAGTCGGCGGCCATCGGCTGGAACCGTTCGTCAGATTCGACTCAGGAGCCCCAATCACATGCGCACCACACCGCTCGCCATCGTACTGTCCAGTGCTCTTCTCGTCGCGTGTGCCACCGAACCTGAGACCCCCGCGGAAGAAGCGATACCGACCACCATCCCGGCGGCAGAGGCACCATCGCCAGCCTCATTCCCCGATGTGATCGTGGCCGAGCGCGGCGGCTTTATCCCAGAGGGCATCGAATACGACCGGACCAACGGCCGGATTCTGACAGGGTCGTTGTCGGAGGGTTCGATCCTAGAGATTCACCCGGACGGACGCGTCAGCACAGTGATCGCCGATCCCGATCTGGTGTCGTCTGTCGGCATCGAGGTCGACGAAGTGCGGGACCGACTGCTGGTGGCCAACTCCGACCGCGCGGCCTTCGACGGGAGCAGCGCGGGTCAGGCCGAGTTGGCGGTCTATGACCTGACCTCGGGCGAGCGGATCGCCCTGGTCGATCTCGCCGCGGCGGTCACCAACCCACCGGACGACGCCGCCTACTTCGCCAACGACGTCGCGGTGGCGGACGACGGAACGGTGTATGTGACGGACACGATGCTGAACGCGGTGTACCAAGTGACCCGTGACTACGAGGCGTCGGTGCTGCATCGTTTCGACGACGAGGCCGGCGGCCCCAACGGTATCGAAGTGCATCCCGCCGGCTATCTCCTGGTGGCGCGAGGCGAGGAACTGTGGAAGATACCGGTGCGCGACCCGTCGTCGGCAGCAGCCGTCACCCTCCCGGCGGCCATACCAGGCGGTGACGGCATCGTCTGGTCCGCCGGACGGCTGGTGATCGTCAGTAATTCGGACAGTCGTGTGGTCGCCCTCACGAGCACGGACGACTGGGCGACCGCTGAGGTGGCGGGGATCGCGACCTTTGAGACGCCGGCGACAACGGCCGCGGTCATCGGTGACGATGTGTATGTCGTCCACCCCACCTTCGAGGGCGACGACCCACCAAGCGTGTCCCGCGTCACGTTCCAGTAGAGCTCTTCGGGCAGGGCATCCCGCGGAGCCGCCGCGTGGGGTCCGAGGCGCAGTCCCGTCAAAGTAATCGTCCAGCCCCGTCTAGGTCCTAGTTCGCGACGTACTTGGTGACCCCGCCGCCAGCGGTCGGACGCGACCCGGGACCCTCTGCGGCGTAGACGTTCCCGTCGGCGTCCACCGCCACGCCTTCGCCAGCCACCCCCTGCAGGAACCGAACCTCGTGCGGATGCGGTGGCACGAACCCGGTCAACCGGTCCTCGCCGGCCGGTCCAATTCGCACGCCGGTCTTCCATCCCGGGTGATTCTGCACGCCAGACTCGGAGTCAATCGCATACAGCGTGTCGTCGGCGGTGATGAACAGTCCGCTGATCCGGCTGTACTGCTCGTACGTGTCGAGCAACTCGCCTTCCTGGTCGAAGATCTGGATACGATGGTTGCCGCGGTCCGCCACATAGAGACGTCCCGCCGAGTCGAACTCCATCGCGTGGGGCGTCCGGAACTGCCCGGGCCTGAACCCGATCTCTCCCCACTGCTTGATGAAGGTCCCGTCGGCCGAGAATTTCAGAATGCGACCGGTCGCACCCTCGGGCGGATCGGGATTCTGACCACTGTGACCATCGGAGACGAAGATATCGCCGTTGGGGGCGGTGATGACGTCGCACGGTTCGTTGAGCTGCCCCGGCCCGCTCCCCGGCTGGCCAGCGGTTCCGAGCCGCAGTAATTCCTCGCCCTCGGGACTGAACTTGATGACCTGGTGGCCCTTCGTCCCGGACTCGTTGCCTTGAGAGTCGGTGACCCAGACGTTGCCATCATCATCAGCGTGAATTCCGTGGGGCAGCACGAACAGCCCCTTCCCGAACTGGGCCATGATCTCGCCGGTGTCCTTGTTGAACTTGAAGATGGGGTCGCGCTCCGGGTTCTCTTCGCAGCCGCCAGCCAGCGCCAGGCCGCCGCACCGGTCGTAGACCCAGACGTGGCCGTCGGGACCGATATCGATCCCGGCCGTCGACCCCCATTCACGGTTGTCGGGTAACTTCGCCCAGTTCAGAATCACTTCTCCAGTCGGGTTCGGCAGCGGGCGGTCGACCCAGTCGCTCCCGGTTCCGGTCTCCGCTTCGGCCATCGCCATCTCCGGTTCGGCCTCCATCGGTTCTCCCCCACCGCACCCGGCGACGGTCGCCAGCGATACC
>Ga0310122_10001777_pt1 | contig 13792 bp, 10 predicted proteins | sample CB6_Bottom_1051__FD_203503 | JGI IMG/M metagenome (GOLD analysis project Ga0310122, IMG submission 203503) | Marine microbial communities from Western Arctic Ocean, Canada - CB6_Bottom_1051 | ecosystem: Environmental > Aquatic > Marine > Oceanic | place: Canada: Western Arctic Ocean | collected...
TTCTCTCCAATCATTAATCTGCCTACTCTTCTTGATTTTTTAGCCTGCTTTGATTTCTTGCATTCACTACAAGTATAAATCAAAACTTTCCTTGTTGTTGTCTTAGATTTTCTCTTCCTTTGTTTCACAGGAGGCTTACTTAGCCTTCCTTTATTACCTTTTCCAGGAATAGCATTTCTCCACTTAGATCTTTCAATAGAACCTCGTTTTAAGGTTCCCCTCTTACTTCCAGTACCAACTAAACCAATTTTCTGCTCTGTCCTTTTATTGCACTTAGGACAAAATCTTTTTGTAGTCTTTGGTACTTTCATTTTATATAAAGTCATGAGAAAAAAAGGGTTTTTAAAGCTTAGGTTTATCTTATTACTGTAAAATATATATAAAAATCACAAAGGTCTCATAGTTTAGTGGCAAAACGTATCCTCGACATGGATAAGTCCCAAGTTCAATTCTTGGTGGGACCATATTTCTAAATAATCATCAGCAACATTTAAATACCATATATTGCTTTTTAATATTAACTATATTAATAAATATAATATTAACAACAATAATATAAAGCAATATTGCTTACCAATAGAAAGAGGAAAACATGGAAAAAAGCAGAGGGAAAATCACTACAGAATTAAAAAAAAATCCAGCAGGGTATACAATTTCTGAAATTTCTAAAAAATTAAACCTTTCCAGACAAACAATTGCTAATTGTTTTGCATTCCTTGAAGGTGCTCAAAAAGTAAATATAAGAAAAGTCGGAATGGCTAAAATCTATTATTGGAGTAAAAAATGAAAACTATTAAAACCCCTAAATACCTAATCTCTAAAAAGAAGATGAACAACTATAAAAGAGATCATAAAATCTGGAATAAAAAAGCTCAGGTTACTATATTTATAATTATTGCAATTGTTCTTGTACTTTCTATTGTACTTTTCTTTGTTATTAGAGGAGGGATAAAAGTTGCAAAAATTCCAAAAGATTTAGAGCCAGCTTACACATATTACTTAGATTGTATAGAACAAGAAACTGAAACAGGAGTCATGATAATGGGTCAACAAGCAGGCTATATTGAAACTCCTGAATTCTCACCAGGGAATACTTACATGCCTTTCTCCTCTCAACTAGACTTCTTAGGAACAGGAGTACCTTATTGGTATTATATTTCTGGTAATGGTCTTGCCAAAGAACAAGTTCCTACTAAAGAAAAAATGCAAGAACAATTAAATGACTACTTAGAAGAAAAAATCTCTGGATGCGATTTTTCATCTTTTAGAGAAACAGGATTTGAAATAGATTTAGATGATAAAATAGAAGTTAAAACAAAAATTAAAGGTAATAAGATTAACGTTGATATTATCCAAAATCTAGCTATATCTACAGAGACTACTTCTTGGATAGGGGAAAAGCATTCTAAAAAAATTAATTCTAATCTTGGCAATTTCTATAATTCAGCTATAAAAATTTATAATGATTTCAAAGAAAATATGTTTCTAGAAAATTATGGCGTTGATATTTTAAGGCTATATGCTCCTGTTGATGGAGTAGATATTGCTTGTAAACCTAGCATATGGAGCGTTGAACAAATCAGAGAAAACCTAACTCAAGCTTTAGAATCCAATATACCATTTACAAAAATTAAGGGAGACTATTATGATTTAAAAAGCAAGGAAAATAAATATTTTGTCCAAGATATTGGAAAAGATATTGATGCGAATGTTAATTTTATGTTTTTAAGAGAATGGCCAAATAAAATGGAAGTATGGCCAAATGAACAAGGACTTTTAATGGCAGAACCAGTTGGCTTGCAAGAAGGACTAGGAATGCTAGGATTTTGCTATGTACCTTATCATTTCGTTTACGATTTAGCATATCCTGTGTTAATACAGGTTTATTTTAATGAAGAAATTTTCCAGTTTCCTGTTGTAGTTTATATTAATAAAAACAAACCTAGAGAACCTATCGATACAACTAATCTTCCTAATGTTGTACCTGAATTATGTTTATACAAAAATACCCAGATAAGTGTTTCCACTTATAACATAAATCTAGAACCTATTCCAGCAAATATTAAATTCAAATGCCTTGCCACAACCTGTGATATAGGAAGAACTGAAGCAGGAATTCTAACTGATAATTTCCCTCAATGTGGAAATGGTTATATCATAGCAAGTGCGGAAGGTTATAAAACTAAAAAACAATTACTAACAACAATCAATCCAGGAACTATAGACATCTTTTTAGACAGAGAATATGAATTAAACTTAGAAATTGCAGGCATAGGTACAAATGACTTTGCAGTTATAACCTTTAAAAAAGACAAGGCTACAAGAACAATTGCATATCCAGATCAAAAGCAAGTTACATTATCTGAAGGGCAATATGAAATTAAAGCCTTTGTTTACTCAGATGCAGAAATAAACTTGCAAGGAAGCTCAGAACAAAAATGCATAGATGTTCCTAGATCAGGAGTTCTAGGTATACTTGGATTCCAAGATGAAAAGTGCTTCAACTTAGAGGTTCCAAGTCAAACAGTTGATACTGCTGTTTCAGGAGGCGGAACCCAAAATTATTACATAACAGAATCAGAACTAGAAACTTCAAACAAAATAATCATTATGCCAACTAACTTTGGAAGACCGACAAAAATACAAGACCTACAACTAAACTACAATAGTATTGAGGTTTCAAGATTAAATATAAGATTAGAATAAAAATGGTAAGAAAAACAAACAAAAATAATAAAATAATAAACAAGCAGACTTTATTTGTAATGATATTAGCAGTATTCTTAGTTGCAATTATAGCCAATATAAATTTAATTACTACACAAACTACCCAACCAACTCCTCAATTCCAGCAGCAACAACCTAGTTTCCAGCAACAAACAGCTCCTTCAGCAACATTTCAGCAACAACTACCACCTAGGCAGCTTCAAACTCAAACAGGAGCTTCAAGAAATATTCAATCTTTTAGACCAGGATTTTCAAGAAATTACAATTCTGTTTATGGTAGTTCTAACAATTTTGGAAGTGCTTATACTCAGAGAGGTGCAGGCATAAGAGGTTTTAATTCATATGGATATGGTCTTCGTAATAACCAATTTGGATTTGATCCTCAAATGTGTTTAAACAGACAAGATTTCTTAGTCAATGTTGATCCAGGGGGATGTAGTCCTGCAGTTGTCAGATCTGATTTATTAGAAGAACAAAATGTACCAGTTTTCTGCAGATTGATGAGTTTCCAAATAAATCCTTTACTAAGTGGCACAAGAATAAGAAGTTTAAGAGTTAGAGGGCAATTACCAAAAGGAGTTTCTGGTATAAGTTATCTTCCTTCAAGAACCGCCATAATAAGGAACAGAGATTTTGTATCCTCCCCTTTAAATGATAATATAGGGCATTTAGTAGTTGTTTTATCTCAACAATTTAATGAATCATCAATGCCTGATTTTATTGAAGGCAATATATCAGTTGTTATCGATTATGACTCACAGGGAGTTTTTGGAATCGGAAAAACTTCTTTCTATCTAAATGAGATAACTGAAGAAGAATGGCAAGCTGATTATAGAGAGAATAGTTTATGGAATGGAAAAGCTTATGTAAGAACTGAATCTATTGAATCTGATCGAGCAACCATTACAATTTATAGAGATCCTAATATAATAGAGACAACCATAACTATAAAGAAAGGAGAAACTTCTGGAGATATCTTTTTAGGTGGTTTCTACTGTGCTGCTGGAATGAGAATTAAATTAAATGATATTGGAGCTCCTGTTGAATCTGTCTTATTACAAATAAATGGCCAACAAGTGTGGGTTTCTAAAGGAGATAGAATTATAAATAATAGATGCAGAATAACAAATTTAGAAAGTTATGGTGGAGGAGGAAAGGTAAGTATAAGTTGTCCTAGAAATAGATTTGACATAAGTTTAACATCTGGAAAAGCTAAGTTTAAAGTACATTCAGAAGAAAAACAAAAAGGAATTAATGAAATAATTAATAAAGTAGATGGTGTAAATATTTTCCTAGGATATTTAGGAAGAGATTCTAATAAACAAAATCTTGCTGTCTTAGTAAAAGATCCTTCTTCTTCAACAGAAAGAGAATTTGCATTTAAAGAAGTATTTACTGCTGTTGAAAGAGTTACAGATAAAACAGATCATTCTAATATCATAGAAGAAATAAAAAAACAATATAGAAGAAAAAATGTAGATACTAAAAAAATTGAAGATCTTGAAATCAAAGTTATTTATGAAAATAATGAACCATTTAATGGCATAATTCTAAACCAAGTTATCGTTGCAAAAGATAGAAGTAGTGAATATTTTGATGACAAAGAGCTAGCTAAAGAATATTATGATCTTGCCGCTCAAAAATATAGGGATTTGTCTGAACTCTATTCTCATGAAAAACCAATTGAAGGACAAGAGCCTTTTGCCGCTGAAGGATTACTAAAAGCTGCAATACTATCTAAAAACTTTGGACTATATGAACAAGCAGATAGTTTTTTTAATGATTTAATAACTGACTATCCAAATTCTAACAGTGCTAATCAAGCAAGACTTGAAAAAAACAGGCTATTTAAATATGATAAAACGAACTCAAAAAAAGTCGTAGAAGTTAATAAAATACAATATTCTATAGATTTATTAGAATTCAAAAAACCATCAAGAGAAGAAGCAAGTGCTATCCTTTTTATTAAAGGAGAAGAAAAAATCCTAAGGTTAAATGAATTTGTGAGTGTTGATAACGTCAATGTACAATTAACAAAAATTGATGATGATAAGATTACAATTAATTATGATTTTACTGAAAATGATAAAAAAACATCTAAAAGAGAGATATTATTTTTAACTGGAAGAGGGAACAACCAGGTAGATGTAAAAGGAGTTAGTATTGTACTTAATCATATTAATTTAAAAAAGCAAGCTAAAATAACAATTACACCTAATTCTTACGGAACAAGAACAGAAACCAGCTTTAAAGTAAAAATAGGTATTGAAAAACGTGCTATTCAATTAAGTCCTGATAAAACTAAAGACCTTATGGAAAACTTGCAGAAATCTATTGATGATTGGAATAAAATAAATTCAAAACTTGCTACTGTAGTAAAAACATTAAAAGGAGCTTGTTTTGCAACCTCAGCTATACTAACTGTTAAAAATCTTTTTGAAGGGGCCACAGGAGCATCTCTAGCTAGAAATAGACTAATGACAACGGCAGGAGGATGGAATGATAGGTGTGAAGAATTAATTGGACAAGGAACATATCAAACACTACAACAATGCCTATTAGCTAAAAGCGATGACATTGAACAAGATGTTAGATTATATTCTGAACAAATCAAAAGAACAAATAATGAAATAAAAGATATTCAAAATCGGGTTGGAATAAAGAGAACTGATATTTTAGACTTTCAAGGACAAACAGATGCTAAGAAAGTTGATGAAGAATTTAAAGGTAATTTTAAAGAATTCTGCGGCCAAGAAAGAGCAGATGTTAAACTTCCTGGAGTAGCAGGGCAAACAATTAGTTTTAATGAAATTTGTTCTTGGAATTCGACAACTCACGAACAAAGAAGAGACCTAACAACATTATATAATATAAGAGGTCAAGGAAGCGAGGTTTTGAAAGGATTTGTAAATAAGGAACTTGGAAGAATTACTTTAGAAGCCCAAAATATTAATTCTGAAAGCTTATTTAGAGCAAATGAACAGCAAACTAAAAATCAACATAATCTTAACGTCAAAAGAACAACTCCTGTTGGAGATAGAACTACATATGGAAGTATACATACAGTCTCAGGAACAGATGATAATGAGGCATATAGAGCAATTGGAAATGGAAACCGTGCCATATGGTTTACCCTTCCTGCAGCTATACCTGGAGAAGTAGGGAAAGGATACAAACCAGGAGACCTAGCTGGACAAAACATAATTATTCCAGTCAAACAAATAGAAGGAGAGGCAGGAACTTTTCAACCAGATGCAACTAAAGACTTCTTTACTGCAAATGGGAATAAAATAGATGATAAAACACAAGTCCTATATTACCTTGATGCAATTAAAATGAACAGAATTAAAGAAGGAAATAAAAAGGCCTATCAAAACCAGATGGTTAATCTAGATAGATTAAGAGTTAAATACTTCGAAAGAGCTCCTTATCGTGGAATGCCTTCATTAATTCCTTTTGATGTTGATGAAGGATGGTATGTTAAGATGGATTATGTTTTAGCCGGATTTGGCAAACCATATGATCAATCTGGACGTGTAACTAATTATTATATTTGTAATGTCGGACCAAATGGAATAATAGAATATAAAAAATCAGGAGATGATATTTGCAGATATTATAATGGCCATAGTAATGACCTTGCCTTTTCGGGAATGTCTGGTGGAGAATCTGCTTTATTAGTTCAGAAAGCTCAGCGTGCTATTCAAGAAGCTACAAGACAATACGGACAACAAAATGTAGTAGTTGGAGGAAGAAGTTATCAATCAGGAGTTTCATTTGATACAGGATCTGGAAAATGTACTGATTTCATGGCTCCTACTGATTGCAATATCTTATTTAATGTATGCGATCCTGTTATTTGTCCTTCATCAAGATGTGATTTAGGAGGAAAATACAGAGTTGATAATGTAATACAAACTGGAATAGTTGGAAGTCTAGCTTTATGCCTTCCTAATGCCCAAGAAGGAATTGCAATTCCAATCTGTCTAACAGGAGTTAATGCAGGCCTAGACGGTTACATAAGTATTTTAAACTCAACAGTAGCTTGTCTAAATGAAAGTCTAGCCACTGGACGAAACATAGGAATTTGTGATGAAATTAAAAGTGTTTATTTATGTGACTTTTTCTGGAGACAAGCAACTCCTTTCCTAGACGTCTTATTAGAAAGAACCTTTGAACTTGTCTTAGGACAAGGTGTTAGAGGAGGAGGAGAATATTTAACTGCAAGACATGCCTGGGAAAACACAAGAAGTGCAGTTGATTATTTCAAAAATGAATATGCAGTTAATTCAATGAGAGCATTCCAAGGAAGATCTTTAGAAACAATAGGCGGAACTACAGGAGCAGAGTTCTGTAAATCTTTCATTTCCGCAGGATTCTTAGGAGCATCTACAAGTGCTTTCGAAGCTTTAATTGAGCCAGATAGCCCTGAACAATACCATGCTTGGTTTACTGAAAATCCTCTAACAACAGCAACCTTTCCACCTATCTCACATTATAAGGTATATTATAATATTTTTGCCGGAAAAGATATTGGAGCTTTTTATAGTGTCTACCTAAAAGATATTCCTATAACACCTGGAATTGGCTCAACAGGATTTTACATGGTTGATAGAGGCTACATTGGAAGGGGAAGTCAAGTTGATCGTGCAAGAGACTTTACTGGCCCTGCAGGATTCAAGCAATTATGCATAAATATTAATGGAAGAGAAGAATGTGGTTTTGGTAAAGTTTCAACTTCTTACGCAATAAATGCTATAGCAGACGCCTATGCACAACAACAAGCAGAACAAACAGACATAATTTCAGAAAGACAATGTATTGCGGGCACCCCATCATTATATAGTTTGGCTCAACCAAACATACAGGCAGGAGTCCAAGATGTTGTCCAACCTCAACTTTACAACAAAGGAATTGTTAGAATCTGCTCAACTGAAAACCCAGGAAAACAAGTCTTACCTTCCGGAGAATTTGACAGAACAAACTCAACTTTTAATAGATGGAAAGAAGTTGGTTATTGTGATGATCCTACAATAAAATGCTGGATTGATACTCAATCTGTTAAAAATATTATAAGAGATACGGGTATTGAACAGCAAGCATTAAACGAAATTAATTTACAGGATATAGGCACACAAGGTTTATTGCTTCCAGATGAAAGTAATACCTTGCTTTCTAGAGCAAGTGAACGTATCAATAAAACAAAAATAGATGCAACTGATGATAAAACAACTATCAATGACAAGATTGCAAATATTGTATATGATTTAGAAAGAGTAGCTGAATTAGGGGCTAGTAATATATATAGAGCAAGAGCCTTTTTATCACTTGGAAAACTATATGGAAAAATAGCTCAAACTCTTTTAAATATAGAAGTAACTCCTCTTCCTCCTCAAGATAAAGTTGATGTAGATGTTGAACCAGTTGAACCTCAACCAACTGAACCTCTGCAAGAGCCTCAAGGAAAATTATCAGAACCAGGCACTGAAGGAGTTCCTTATGGTATAACACTACCAGATGATGATGAGTTAGAGCCTAATATAAGGATATCTCTTAACAACCCACAACAAACGAGAATTACATATGAATTTGATTTCACTAGAGGATGGATAAGTACAGACACAACTGACAAAAGATTTGAAGGAATTGTACGATCTTATGCACAAGGAATTAAAATAATAATTCTTGAAAAAGTAGAATTAGGTGGAAGCATCAATCTTGCAGGTAAGACTTGGAGGAGAACTCCTGAAACTAATTATGAAGAGGATGCAGATTTAGTTTTTGATGAAATTATACAAACTTTAAAAGATTTGAAAAACTAAGCTGCTTCTCCTAATTCTTAATCATCAATGCGGAGAGGAGGATTCGAACCTCCGAAGGCACTGAGCCAATGGGTCCTAAACCCATCCCGTTAGACCACTTCGGTATCCCCGCATATCTTCGATATCGGAGAAACAAAAACTTCAACTTTTTATAAGTTGAAGGATCAGAAATTTTTAATTTCTGAGTTTTAATCTTGTGCATCTCCGCGTGAAGCATAAAGTATAACAAAACAAAAATATCTCTCTTTAAAAACCTAACGTTAGAACTATTCCTTCTTCTTTTTCTTCTGAATTTCAGCTTCTTTAAGCTTTAACTTTTCCTCTAATCCTAACTTTTGTAACAACTCTTTATATCTGTTTCTAATCGTAACCTCTGTAATTCCTGCAACATCTGCAACTTCTCTCTGAGTTTTCTTTTCATTATTTAACAAAGCCGCCACATACAATCCAGCTGCTGCAATTCCAGCAGGCCCTCTCCCACTAGTCAGCTCACTTCCTTCAGCTTTCTTCAAAATCTTCAAAGCTTCATTCTGAGTTTTTGGACTTAAATTTAAAACTGAAGCAAATCTATGAATATAATCTTTAGGACTTGAAGGCGTTATTTTAATCTTCAATTTTCTTACAATAAATCTATAAGTTCTTCCAATTTCTTTCCTTTCAACATCTGAAGCTGTTGAAATTTCATCTAAAGTTCTTGGAATATCATAACTTCTACAAGATGCATAAATACAGGCTGCGATTACAGATTCCATGCTCCTTCCTCTAACCAACCCTCTTTGCAAGACAAACTGATAAATTCTACTTGCTTCATCTTTTACAACTTCTGGCAAATTCAAAAAACTTGCAACTCTTCTTAATTCTGTCATAGCTAATCTTAAATTTCTCTCAATACTGGTTGAAACTCTTTCCTGCCATTTTTTCAATCTTAAGAATTTTCTAGTTGCTCCTGAATCCAATTTATAAATATCTGAAACTTCACCAACATTTGTTGTTAATCCTTTATCAAATTTCTGCATAGATAACGGCGCCCCTCCTCTCCCTTTTTTCTCTCCAGAATCAAAACTACCTTGAAGCTCCTGAGAAGTATCAACCATTTTCTCTTCAACAACAGTCCCACAATCGTTACAATAAATCTCTCCAACCTGTTCATCCGAGTTAAGATTTATCCCAGAACATTCCGGACATCTTTTAATATTCGAATTTACCATTTTAGTTTATTTCAAAAGTCTATTAAACACTATTTAAACATTTAGTAATGTTTATAAACCATATAGGAAAAGCTTTAAAAAACTTTCTATTAACCTATTCAACAACAACATTATATAAACGGTAACAAAACCTTCCTACTTTTTCTTCTCCTCCTTCCAATTTAATCCTAGCTAAAGTCTGCCCATTATTACCTTTCTCAACATCTAAAACCTTATAATTACTCTCCCAAACATTATCATAAAACTTCTTTACTTTTAATCTTCTCATTATAGTATCCAAACAATGTAAATAATCAGAAAAATTGACAATTTCTTCTATATCATTTGAATTTATTTTCATTAAGGTTTCTCCAGAAGCATTACCATAAACTCTAGAAATTTCATATCTCCTTCCAACATTATCAAATATATTATTTTGTATACAATCTGCCAAAGATTTTCTATCGCCTTTAAAATAGTTAGGATCATATACCATTTTCTCAACTCTCTTTATTCTTTAACTAAAACAGCTTGCACATTACCATCTTGAGAAGGTCTATTAGTTATTTTAGCTTTTCCTAATTCAGTTTCAATAATTGCACCTTTAATAAGAATATTTTGCCTTGCCAAGAAACTATTTGCAGGGGTTTCTAAAACATTTTTTATTTTGACTTTTTTAGCTTTTTTTGTTTCAGGATTAATAACATTAACTAAATCTGTAGCTAAAACAATGGTCTTTTTATTCCCGCCTCTAGTTCTAACTTTCTTTTGTTTTGTTTCTCTCAATTTTACTTTATTTTCAATACCTGAAAGAGAATATTTTTTCTTCTTTCTAAACTTATGATATTTTCCTCCAGTTATTTTTCTACCGTATCCCATGTTGATAAAGACAAATAATAACGCTTTTTAAAACTTTCTTTATAGAATTTTGAAAAGCGCAACCTTTTTAAACTTAGCAATTAAAAGATTTTTATGGTTAATGGAATTGAGCGTCCTTTAGATGTTTTAAATAATGCAAAAGGCAAAGAAGTTCTAGTACAACTAAAAAATAGCCGACAAATGGTTGGAACACTCTTAGCATTTGATATACATATCAATACTGTATTAGATAATGCAAAAGAATTAGTTGACGGAGAAGAAAAAACAAATCTTGGATTAACTTTCTTAAGAGGAGACACAATAATTTTTATTTCTCCTGCTAACGCAGCTAAATAGTAAAGAAATTCACCTAGACCTCCAAGGCCATCAAATCCTTAGCAATCCTAACATTCTTAAAAAGTTTTTTTGCTTTATCAAATAACATTTTTTCCTTAAATTCATATCTTTGTGAAAAATGAGTTAAAATAAGCTCCTTTACATTTGAACTTTTTGCAATACTAACTGCTTGGTCTAAAGTAAGATGTTTATACTTTTTAGCTTCTCTTACTTTATCTCCTAAAAAAGAAGATTCAATAATAGCTAAATCACAGTTTTTAGCAAGTTTTTTTGCATTATTACATATTTTAGTATCAAGGATAAAACTTACTTTTCTTCCCTTAACAAGATAAGTTAAATCTTTCCATTTCAAAACTTTCCCATTTATTTTAATATTTTTCTTTCCCAACAATTTGGCTAATTTAGGTCCCTTAACTTTAAATTTAGATAATTTCCCTTTATCTATTCTTAATCTGTCTTTTTCCTCAAACAAATAACCATTGCAAGGAATTTTATGTTCTAAACTAATTGCCGTAATCTGAAAATAAGGATTATCAATAAATCTTCCAGCAACTTCTTTAAACTTAACATTTATATTTACTTGTGTTATGTCCCATATTTTCTTAAACATTTTTTTACTTCCTTTAGGACCATAAATATTCAAAGTTTTTTTATAATTGCTTTTAGATAAAGTATTTAACAATCCAGGAAGTCCAAAAACATGATCTCCATGAAAATGAGTTATTAAAATATCTGTAATCTTGCCAGGATTAAGTTTAGCTTTCCTAATCTGTCTCTGAGTCCCTTCACCACAATCTATTAAGAAATTTCTTTCCTTATATTTTAAAAAAATAGAGGTATGGTTCCTACTAATTGTGGGAATTGCACTTCCTGTTCCTAAAAATACTATTTTAATTGGTTCCATAATTTAAGAAAGAAAAAACAGTTTAAATAAGTTTTTAATGGCTCAAGCCTTCTATAAAAATATTTAAAAGCAGAAAAGACTTACTATCACATAAATAAAAAGAAGGTTAAATGGGAAAAAAAATTTTAATAATTGGATTATCAATGATCTTTCTAGGATTAATTGGACTTATATTAAATGCCAACGCTATTGGTTATGCCATCTCAAGTTTTTCAGTATCTGATGAAAATACTACTTCTCTTGAATTTTCAGAAATTGAAGACATTTCAATTCGTGAAGGTGGTAAAAGAACTATCAATTTGAATGTAAAAAACACAGGTAACAATCTTTTAACTAACTGCAAATTACTAGCCAAAGATCAAATAGAAAATTGGATTCATTCAACACAAATTAAAGAAATTAATCCAAATGAACAAGTTGACTTTACGTTTGACATAAATGCTCCTGAAGAAACAGAATCAACAATTTTCCAAGGAAAATTAGAATTAAATTGTGAACAAATTACTAATTCACAAGATTTAACAATTACAATTTTAAAGGGGAATTTAAAATCAATCAGCATTAAGAGTATTAATAGGAAAAATAAAATATTAAATATCAACTATACTTTTAACAATAGTGATTTCATAGGAGATTCTATATCTATTGAAATAAGAATTGAAAACTCTGATGAGATTGAAGTAAAAAAAATCATAGATATATTCTCTATAAATAAGGATTATTTAATTGAAAGAAATATTTTAGTTAACTTAAATAATCAGCCAACAGGGATTTATAATATTTATTTTGCACTATCTTCAGATCCTACTAATCACCTAAAAAAAACAATTGTTATTGGGAAAAATCCTACAACTGGACGTGTTATCTTTAAAATCTCTAAAGGTAAAGGTTTCCCTTATCTAATTTTCCTTATCATAATAGGAATTGGAGTTTATTTTATTTTCAGAAGACATAGAAAAAGTATACAACAAAACATAAAAGATACCAAACCAATTGTCTAAAATAAAATATTAAACCATTTACACAATAGCTTTAAAAACCCATAACCATAATTTTAACTAGATGCTCCTGTAGCTCAGTTGGATAGAGCGTCTGCCTTCTAAGCAGAAAGTCGCAGGTTCGAGTCCTGTCAGGAGCATATAATATTGAGCAAAGCGAGATATTATTGAAACTGACAGCACTAAAAATCTCTGATTTTTTCAGCTGTCAGGAGCATTTATTATCGAACAAATCGAAATTAAATTCTAAAAACTAATCATTCATCACCTAAATAACCAGGAGTTACAAAATCAAACTCCAACTGCCTAGATCCTCTTCTTTTCTTCAAATCCTCAATTCTTCCATACGCCAACCTATTAGCTTTTCCCCTGTATTCATCAAGTATCTCATTAAGTTCTTCCACATCTATCTTATACTTCTCAGCTAATTCATCCGCAACACCTTTCCAACTAATCCTCCCATTTGTCTTAACTAATCCTGCATAATTACTAGAATTATTAGATAATTCTTCCTCATTATTCAAACCTTCTCTTAATTTATCTCTTAAATTTTTTCTATCCTTAAAAATCTGTTTAGCACCATCATAATCCTCACTTCCTTCTAACTCCATCAACTCATTAACAAATTTATTCAACATCCAACTTCATATTTATTTTTATTTAAAAGCATTTTTATAGTTTAAAATAACATTTAAAAACCTGGTATTCTCAATAATCACATAACATTATACTCAAATGCAGGGGTCGCATAGTGGTATTGCGCGGGGTTGCAGACCCCGTTTTCCCGGGTTCGATTCCCGGTCCCTGCTTGAATTTACTAAGATTTAAATAATAAATATTTCTTATTAGTCTATGAAAAAGAGTGTTATTTTGGCAGTTGTAATATTAGTGGTAATAGTTTTATTTGGCATCCTATTTTTTTCTGATAAGATTTCTGAA